>Ga0209319_1000411_pt1 | contig 57299 bp, 69 predicted proteins | sample RifGroE2_FD_184000 | JGI IMG/M metagenome (GOLD analysis project Ga0209319, IMG submission 184000) | Groundwater microbial communities from Rifle, Colorado - Groundwater E2 (SPAdes) (version 2) | ecosystem: Environmental > Aquatic > Deep subsurface > Groundwater | place: Rifle, Colorado, United...
GGGGGGGGGGGGGGGGGGGGGGGATTAGGCGGCGAGATAGAAGACCTTCGCCCAATAGCTCGCCTCCCATCCTGTGTGGCATTTTTCCATCGTCAGGGCCATCCGGCCCTTGACGATGGTCAGTTTGTCTCCGTTCCCATATGGGTAGTAGTGGTGCGCTGCCTTTGGCAGCGCCACCACTACTTCCAAGTGGAAAGTGTCAAAGTTGTTTTTGGCCAAAATGGCCCCGAAGAGTTCTTCCGCTTCGGCCTTGGCGAGTTCTTCCGCTTCGCGCTTGGCGAGTTTTTCCGCTTCGCGCTTGGCGAGTTTTTCCGCTTCGCGCTTGGCGAGTTTTTCCGCTTCGCGCTTGGCGCGTTCTTCGGAATCCATTTGGCAGATGTGGGAGGGGGTGGCGATGTTGAAATTGATTTTCGTGAACATTTCGTTCTCCATAGTCGATATGGCAGAGGCAACCATATCGACAAAGTTAGTTTTTTTTGAACGCCTCTTAATGCCATTAAGAATTTAATGGCATTATGGAAGCGGCTACCCTCGGGGGTAGCGGGGGGGATTAGGCGTCTTCGGCCGCGAGGACCGCTTCGGCCGCGAGGAACTCCCGCAGGAGGGCGGCGGCGGCGGCGGCGGCTTGGCGGGCGGCGGCTTTTTGCCGCCCGATTTCCCTCTTCGCCTCGTCGGCGAAGTGGGCGTCTCCCGCCATGATCGCGGCATGGCGGGAGATCTCGAGATTGGCGACCGCTTCAAGAAGAGACATGGTGAGGAGGTCCGCCGAGATCACTCGGTCGGCGCAGTCATTAAGAGTCATTCTCTTATTCGCTCCTGGGTAGCGGGGGGGGTGACGCCGAGGCTTCTCTGCCTTGGCGAATTATATATAGTGCAAGGGTTTTGCCAACTAGAGAAAAAAAGTTCTCTAGCAATATCGCCAGTTTCCGACCCATGCAACTAGAGCAAAATGGCCGAAAATAGGGGAAAATGTGGGGTCAAAAGTCCCATGCCAAGAAAATTTGCTCAATAATTGCGCAGGGTTGCAAGGCTGTCGCTCTTTTAGCGGGAACTAAAGACCTCTTCATAGCGGCCAAAAGACTTTTGTTTGCGCAACTTTACAAAAGCTGCATCAGCAGAAACAAATCTCACGGCGCGGGCAGTGTCTTTTGTTTGTCCACCCTCTTTTCTCGCGCAGGGGGGACGGGGGGGGGGAGCGGGGGGATGCAGCGGGGTTCTTAGGGGGGGTCTGCACCCTCCCTAAGTCGTCGTCACGGGGCGAAACCCGTGCTTAAGGATTTTCAGGTTCGACCGTGGAAAATCCGCATCTTTCGTCATCAGTTCCTTTCGTCTTCGCCTGTATTGCGCCATGCCCAGCGAAGCTGCCGCAGCGTAGCGAGGATGGGGGAGATGTCCCTCCCTCGAAGCTGCGTGAGCCGATCACGGCGATTGAGTGATGCCACAGCGGCGAGCGTACCAGATTGGCAGCACGAAGTGCTTTCATGAGCAAGGGACGCGTAAGTCTACGAGGTAAGCCATGCGAAACCGAGTCCATCAACTGCTTCGTCTGGCGATGCTGCCTTGTGGGAATCAATTCCTTGGCGTCCTGAAAATGATGCCCTCGAAGTGATCCACAGTGGATCGCTCTTTCTTTCCCTCCCAAGAAAGGGGCGGCTGCCTTATCTTGCCCTTCTCCTTGCTCCTGACCTCTCTTGAGCCTTACAATGAAAAGGGGATTTCCCCCCGCCTAAACCGCATGGAGCTACCCCCATGTCAGAACAAATCAAGTTTGGTATCTCTGGTGTTGACGAAGTTCGTAATGCCATTGAAGACATCCTAAAAGAACACAAAAACCTCGCCGATTCATTCAAGACTCTTGCCCAGTTTGCCAAGGGCGCGTCGGCTCCTATTCGTGATGCTGCCGAATCTCTCGAAGACTTCAATGCTCGCCAAAAGCTCTTCGTCGGCATGGCTGAAACTACCGCGAAAGCTCTCTCCAAAATGGATGATGAGTTTTTTGCTCTTGCTCAGGATGGGGTTGATGTTGCCGAAGTCTACGGCGACCTTGCAAATGAGAATCGCAAGTTGATTTCTGGCCTTCAGGCTTCCGCCGCTGCTGTTCGTGAGTCGGGCGATTCGATGGCGCAAGCTGAGGGTGATGCAAAGGCTCTTGTCGTTGCTGTCGGCAAGGTCGCCTCTGCTGAAGTTGCCGCCAAAGACAAAGTTCTTGCTGCCGATCAAGCCGTGACCAAGGCCAAAGATGAGAAGAAACATGCTGTGATTGAACAGGCTAAGGCGGTTGAATCTTCCTCGAAAAAGGAAGTTCAAGCTGTCCGTGCTGCTTATGACGCTATGGATGAACCCCCCGATTTTGGCGATTATATCCCTGACTATTTCGAGGGGATTACCGATGCTGCCGATTCTGCTGCTGCTGCTGTGAATGGGTATTCTGCAGCCTTGACTCAAGAACAAAAACTGGAAGCGGTTACTGCTGGCCGAAGCAAAAAGCATAACGTTGCTGGCATTGAACGCCTTCGCGAAAGTCCCCAACTCCTTACGCCGGAAGCGTCAAGTGTTGGCGGGACTGATGTTGATGCGATGCGCAAGATTGCCGAACAGGATGAAATAAACGCGGCAAGCGTTGCCCACCTTAAAAAAGGCGAAAACGTCGTTACTGTTCAGATGGTTCAATGGATCGCTGCTCGCGAAGTCCTTGCACAAGATGTTCGCGACCGGATTCAAGCCCTTACCACGGCGGGGCGCAAGATCGAACTTGAGGAAAAGCGTTACATCGACTGGCAAGAAGAACGCGTCATGGCGATGAAGGAATACGCCTTGCGTCTTGGGGCTGTGCAGACGGATGTTGCGCGTATCAGCGAACTCGAAGCAAAGGGCGGAGTCGAAGCACAAGAACGGCGCGTTACCAGTCGTGGCGATGTTGAGGCTCGCGCCGGAATGCTTGAGGGTGATGCTTCGTACAAGGAGGAGTTGGCAGCTAAGGCGCGTCTTGCTCAAGAAGAAAAACAGATCGCTGATTTTGCCTCTGAGCATGTTCGGCTTCAGCAGCTTGCTACCTTGGAAGGGAAACAGCTTGCGGCTGTTCGTGGCGAAGTGCGCGAAATTGAATCAAGCATTTCTGAGGAGTTTTTCAACCGTGCTCGTCTTGCTCATATTGAAACTGCCGAAGGGGAGAGCCAAGTTCAGTTAGAAGCACAACTCGCGGAAACTAAAGGGCTGATCTCTGACCTTACCAAACAAGATGTTCGCTTTCAACAGCTTGCTACTGACAAGGGGCAGCAGCGGCTGTCTCAAGCCGGAGAACTTGCGCAAGAAGAACGGCTTATCAGCGAAAACGCGGCACAGCGCGTTCGTCTCTCTCAAGCTGAGACTGAACTTGGACAAACGTTCCTCGCCGATCGCGGAAAACTTCAGGCGATTGAGAGCAATATTAGCCAAGAGGCCCACGACCAGCATCAACTGGCTATTGCTGAGACTGAATCTCGGCAACGTCAGCTTGCTCTTTCTGCTGAAGTGAAGCAGACTGAACGCCTTACTGCTGAATCGACTGAGCTTCGCGTTAAGGGCGAACAGGCTCTTACGCAAAAAGGGCATGAAGTTCTGGCTCTTCGTGGACAAATTGGTGCGCTAGAAGAGAATGCCGTTAAGACTGCTCACGACCAGTATCAGCTTGATGTTCTTGATACTGACGAAAAACAAAAACAACTTCGCCTTGAAGCTGAATTAAAACAGCGGTCAAGCCTTATTACGGACGAAACGGCAAAACAGATTCAGCTTGAACAGTTGAAGTCTGGCTCTCGCGATAAAGTTCTAAAGACTACCGCTGAAGTTGTTCAGCGTGAACGCCTCATTACCGACTTGACCACTGAGCAAGTTAAACTTTCTCAATCGACAACTTCAGAGTTTACTCGCACGGCTGCCCTCCGTGGAAAAAATCAAGCGATTGAACAGAACCTTGTTGGCTATGCTCGTGACAAACACCAGCTATCTGTTGTCGAAACCGAAGAACGACAGAAACAACTCGCGGTTGCTGCCGAACTTGCGGCAAAAGAACGCCTCCAGACAAATCTTGTCGATCAACAGGTTCGGCTCGAACAAGTGGCGACCTCCCAAGGGAAGCAATCTCTGCAACAGGCGGGGAAACTTCAGGCTGTTGAAGGAAACCTTACTCAAGAGGCACATGATCGGCTTCAGCTTGATGTGCTGGCGACTCGCGAGCGTCAAGATCAGCTCCGCTTGACTGGTGAAGTACAACATCGCGAGTCCATGATCTCGAATACCCGCCGTGCTGAAGTCCAAATCATGGACCTTCAGAATGAGCAGACCCGCGAACAAATCGTGCTGCAAGCAGAAGCCGCGCGTCGCGTCCGTCTTGCTGGCATGAACTTTACTGAAAAGTCAAGTTATTACTCCGGCATGTTTAGCATGATGACCGGGGTGTGGTCAGCAGTTGAAATGGGCATTGCGAGCGCAACGGCGGCTGTAACCTTCTTCTGGAATGCTTGGACTCAAGGCGCACAAAAAGCCGACCTTGAAGCTACTGCCAGAAACTTTGAGGGTCTTGGCAAAATCAAAGGCTTTGGCGCAAATGTCGCCATCCAAGGAAGAGAAAAGGGCATCGGCGACAGCGAAATGGCCCAACTCGCCTTACTCGCCGATAAAATCGCCAGTAAGAAGGTCGCTCTCGAAGGGGCAGACCGCAAAGAAGCCAAAACTGCCGCCATGCAAGGCTTGATGGATCAATTGCGTACCACGGGCGAACTCGGCGACGCCTACAAAGACCTCGGGATCAAACAGTCAACCTTTGATCTCGCTCTTCGTAAGGAAGCACAGTTACGCGGCATTATGCCCTCCGACATCGACGCCGTTACTGTTGGCGAAATTCGCCTTAACATGATCCGTCGTGATGGCGTTAATGCGATGGGCGCGTACATCACAACCTCTCAAGACGCACAGCAGCAGCACCTTAAAGACCTCGAATCATTTGGTAATGCGTTCAAGGGAATCATCGCCAGTGCTACCGTGAAGGTTGGGGGTGAGGATGCCGTTAGATCAGCGGCAAGTCGCTCTGATGCTGAAATTCGTCGCCTTTCCACTCGAACCGCTGGCGTCGATCAAGGAGGTGGGCGCGTTGATCCTCTTACCGGAATCACCCAAAAGGGCGCAGGTGGCGCATGGCTCGATCTTGAAACTTTTGAAGCGTTGCTCGATGAACGGAACCGTGCGCTTGAACAAATTGCCCAACTCGACGCTGCCCGTGCTGCTACCGCGACCGAAGCTGTTATCGGTGAAGTCTCCCGCATGGCTGAACAACAGGCAATCCGTGGGGATCAAGACGCTCTGATGCGCCTTGGCGATTACCGCGAAGCCTTGATGTCTGCCCAGACGGAACTCTTTGGCATCAAAAAGGACATGACCGATCGCGATAGGATGGAACTCGAATGGACTCGCGCTTCTCTCGTTGAACGCCTTGCTTCTACGAAGATGCTCTCTGCTGAACAAGCGAAGCAACTCCTTTCGATTACCGATAAGGCCGCGGTCAGTAAGGCCATCAATGACCTCGAAGCCAGTCAATACGACATTGCGAAGAAAGCCGCTCAAGTAAAATTGAACGCCCTTCAGTTCCAAAAGTCGAGCAATCAATTTCTGTCAACTGCCAAAAAACTGACCATCGAAACGCAGATTGCTGAACAAAGCAGGATGTTGACTGCCCTCGAAATGAACGCGACTTATTCTGAAGCCGTTTCGTCGCTTGATTCCGAACAGGCCAAACGTCAAGCCATGCTTGATAACGAAAAGATCAAGACTGACGTACTACTTCAACAGGAATTGACTCTTACCTCCCACGATAAACTTCACGGCGAAGCTCTCAAAAAGGCCATAGAAGTCCATCGCTACGCCAACCAGACTGCCGAAAGCGAACTTGAACGCCTCGGTATCATCGCCAAAGCTCACGTCATCGAAACAATCCGCCAAAAAGAAGGTGAGAAATACGATGAACGTGTCGCCAACATGAACGAAGCTCAGCGGCGAATTGAAGACCTGCGCATTAAAGGCTTGAGCGCCATGCTCGTTATTCGCCAAAAACTTGGGCTTGCTGCTGGCCTTGAACTTGATGCGAGTCGTGAACTTTACGAAGTCGGCAAAAAGGATGAGGACAAGAAGAAGGGCAAGGGCGGCGCAAAGGCGAAGCCAGAACTCGACTACTACCGCGACCTTGTTAAGGCGCAGATTGACGCGAGACAAGACTTCTCGAACATGCAGAGCTATCTCGCTTCTTCTAAGGGTTCCGATAAAAACACCTTCAAGGTCGCACAAGAGACTGACGCCAAAGCGATTGCTCTCTCTGCTGAATTTGACATTCGCGCCCAACGGGCCTTTTCCAATGCCAAGTTTGTTCTCGATAAGACTGCTGCCCATGCCCTCGCCGATCTTGAATTTTGGCGGCAAGATCAGATTAAACTTATCAACCAGTTCAAAGGCAAAGAGCGTGCGGAAAAAGAAACGGCGATGGTCGAACTCTACGGCCTTCGTGCTGAATCTCTTGTTAAGGATGCTATCGCTCGCGAAGCCTCTCGCTCTGATTCCGTTGCGGCCATGCTTAAGAAGAGTGGCGAAGAATTGACTGCCCTGCAAAAGACTATGGCCGATAACCGAAAGCGTATTCTCGCCGAAGTCGAGGATATGGCCTTTGAAACAAGCCTTGAAAAAGAACGGGTCAATCGCGAATTTGTTTGGAATGTCTTCGGCGATAAAGGCGGCGAACGCGGCCTCACTGACGCCGAAAAAGACATCTCCCGCCGTCAACGCGCTCTGCTAAAAGAACGCGACATGAAACTTGCCGAGCTAAGCATTACTGGCGAAGCCTACCAGACTGTTCTGGAATACTATGCAGAAAAAGAACTCCAGCTTGAGACTGAACTCCAGCAGGAAAAATCTCGTATCAGGGCTGAAGCGGCTGGGGGCTTTGGTTCTGCCGCTATCGAAAAGAAAAACATGGAGACGCTTACCTCTTCCTATAAGTCCTCCTTCGCTGCCTTTGGCGGTACCCTCGAAGAGTTTACTCTCTTTACTGATGCGCTACAGCAGAAAGGCCAAGAGTCCGCTGAGTTCAATGCTGAACGGATGAAGGAACAATACGAACAAATGGGTCTTGAAGTCGAGTCGGTTACCTTCAAGATGTTCACCGAAAGTGAACAAGCCTTCGTAGATAATATGCAGAATGTCATGTATGGCGTTGATGTCTTCGGTCAAGCTATTTCTGAGTGGGAAAAAACGTCTATTCGGCTGGCTGAAGGTAACTATACTGATCTTCAGAAGATATCTTCTTATGCTGGTGTTGCGATTGCCGCGAGTAGCGTTCTTGCAGACAGGCTTATCAAGGACGATAAAGCTAAAGCCTATGTGAAAGGAACTCTTGAGGTCGCTCACTCTGTTGCCTCTTTTGCTGCTGGCGAACCTGTTGGTGGTGCGGGCCATGCTGCTGCTGCTGCCCTTTACTTCTTTGCAGCAGGTAAAGGCAAGGCGTCTGTTAAAACCAAAAAGAAAGAAGCCAACCAACAAACTGAACTCTCCGCCGACGCTAACGTGCGCTTCCGTGATCGTGGACCTCGCGAAGTCATCAATATCTTCGTCAATCCCATCACCGGCGAATCCGTGGTAGGATTGCAAAATAGTCTGGCTACCCGCAATCGCGGTATCCAGCTTGACGGTCGCCTCATCTCCTCTCAACCTCGTAGGATGGAACTGTAAGTAGCCGTCGTTCGACGACGCCGCAGCGCAGCGTTAGCGAAGCGAGGATGAGTTCGACGAACAACAGCGTTCGACGCTGCCGCAGCAGAAGCGCAGCGTCAGCGAAGCGAAGCGAGGATCGCGTTAGACGCGAAAGAAACGTCCCTCCCAAGAAAGGATTGCCCACATGGCCTACACCCTCAGCGACCACGTTACCCCGCCGCCTCGTAAAGCCGAAGCTGGCAATAATATCAACTCTTCCCATCTTACCGCCATTCAGGACTCGCTTAACGCTCTCCTCTGCTGCCATCATCCCATCAATCTCTTTCAAGATTCAGGCTACATCGAAGCTGATGGCTTCATCGGCTCCGATAGCCGACTTCGTTACTACAAAGTGCCCTTTCCTCGACGCTTCGGTATTCCCACAAGTTGTATCCTCTACCTGAACGTCGGCGCAAGAAACATCGCCTACGCTTGGGGCATTAACGTCTACATCGAAGGTAGTCTCGTCGATAACTTCTCTCCTCCCAATGTCACAGGTATGCAGTCAGTCCTCTACCTCGACCTCCCCGATGATACCGATTACTTCGAGATCATGTTTGAACTCGACGAATACGACGCCGGTGCCGGTTGGCTCGAAGGTATCTTCCTCCTCGCGAACGTCGATTACACCAAGCTCACGCTGTCCTCTGCCTTGGTAGGCCCACTGTACGCTGACGAGTTCTACCTCCCCGATAATACCGAGACCGCCAGCGATAGCCCAGTCCCCGTTCACGTCGCACATAACTGGGCTGCCATGCTCATGGCCCTCTACCAAGTGTCATCAGGTAACTTGATCGCCGACTCCCGACGCTACGAAGGCATCGGCGTCTACGCCTCCGGTCTTCGCGGTATCATCACCACCATCGATCCCGATGATGTCATCGGCTGCAATACGCTGTCCTTCTGGGTCTTCGCTCGCGGCGATACCAAAGGCGTTAGCGTGTCCTTCTGGCAACAGAATACCTTGATCGATTATCAAGCCGTACCCTCTGCCGCAAGTTGCTCTTGGTACAACATAGAGATACCGTTTGTCAGTGGCTTTCCCATTGACATAGTAAGCGACGACGAAGCCCTCATCGTGGAAAGCATCTGCGCTTACCCACTTCCCCCCATCACCATGCCAGACCTGTAGCAGGAGTAACTTATGCCAATGATTACCGTGGCCTATGGAGGCCCCCACGACGGCTGGAACTTCCCCAACTTCGCAGGGGATAACCAAGGGAACTGCCAAGCAGATTACGCTTGCTCCGGTTACGCGGTCTCCCACTTCGAGGAAGCCATCTACCACCTGATCGCTCGACGGCGATTCCAAATAGGCGGTCCTGCGCGCCTAAGCGTCGGTACCACAGCCATAAGCGTGAACTTCTACGGCATCTTTCCCGACTTCGTGAAAGACATCCAGTGCCGCCTTCGCTACTGTACGGCCTCTCCCAAAGACGTGATGAAAGCGCGTGCGTGGACATCAACAGGCTGGTCAGACTGGAAGGAAGGGGGAGGTACCGCTTCATTCAGTTACCCCGCGTCGATGACTGTGGAAACCACGATCAATACCTTGCCCACAAGTAGCAATCGCGGGGTTAAGCTCGTCATCCTTGAAGCGAAAGTAGAACACGCCTCAGGTGACGACACGCTGAACGGCGTTCTCCTGAACCCTCGAGTCGTCTGCCTTCCCGAAACCGTGCTGAACTGGGGGACGCTGCCATGAGTACCAGACACCCGTACCGATTGGTAGGCGGTTACTACCTAGTATCCACAGCAACCTGCTACGCGAGTTACAATGGCGGAGCATGGAACAGCTTCAGCCTCGGCGTCTCGGCGGCGAAACGGTACTTCGTCAGCGGCGACGAAAGTCTTACCGACATGTTCTTTCTGCTGAGCGAAACCAACCCGTATTGCCTCAATACCTTTGAGGCAAGCACTGGGCGTATTGCTTGGAGCCACGGCGACGCACAATCTTGGCGATTCAGCTTCTATTTGGATGGAGTAACGGAACAGCCAAACAGCGCAGCTCTTACCGATGCGCTCATCAATAACGGGACAAAGCTATTGACGGTGCCAGCCGGGGGAGTGACCTACAGCGGTCCATCGGCGTTCAGCCTGTACCCTCGAAGACTTGTCGTCAATGACCTCGGTAGTGTGCTTCAGGCAAGCAGACAGTCCGTCAATATCAATGGCGGTGTAAGAACCCTGAACGCCGGAAGCAGAAAGATGAGAACGCTGGAAATTCGTCTGGCCAACGCGTGGCCCCGATCTGCCATAAGGAACGAACTGAACGCGATGGAACAATTTCTGGCAGCAGCAGCATCCGGCACAGCGTTCCGGTACTACCCCGACACAAGCGTGCAGTTAGGCTACGATAGCATTGATTACCCATACGGGTATCATGTGCTGAGTGCTGTAAGCGAGTCTTGCAACTTTGAACCAGAACCCGAACACGAAGAGCGGCACAACCAGTTCGTGCATGAACTGAAATGCTTCGAGGAGTAGACCATGAGCAAGAAGGCAAGGCTGGTAATGGGCTACCGTCTCAGTAGCGTGGCCGTGGGCCTCTACTGCAACCTCAGCGATGGAGGAGGATGGTCCTATACTGAAACGGGCGGCGACCTTTCCGATACGCTGGTGTATCCGTCAGGCTCGTATGATGGGGTAGACCCGATAGCGTACATGTTCGATGGGTCAGGACCGGTAGGCTACATGTCGATGACGTTCGATAGCGAGACGGGCCTTTGCTCGTACACAAGCAGTAACCCGTCGGGGGATACCCTTCTGTCGTTCTACTCTGGCGGAGTGACAGAGTTGGCAGATAGCGCACTCTTGACTGAGATGTTCTTCGCAGGGTTAGGCGTCGATAAAGTGCTGACAGTCCCGACGGGGACGACGGTAACGACGACGCGGCCAATGCTCGGCTGCTTCTACCCATCAAGGCTGATAGTGAAGGACGTGGCAAGGCAGGTCTTCACGGGCCGTCAAAGCGTGTCCCTCAGCGGGAAGGTGTACGGGGTGAAGCTCGGCGAAAGGCAAGAACGCGTGCTGAGCGTAAGACTTGCGAACGCATGGCCAAGGGCTGGCATAGAGAACGAATTAACCTGCTGGCAAGCGTTCCTCGCCGAAGCCGCAACCGGAAGGGAGTTTCGCTACTACCCCGACGTAACCGTGTCATCGCGATTTTTCGCCGTGTCGAACCCGTGGGGGTACCACTGGCTAACCGCTCGCGCCGAAAGCTGCGACTTCAAGCCGGTAGCCGAACATGACCGATACGATCAATTCGTGTTCGACGTGGAATGCTACGAGAGAGCGACTTGAACTGTGGATACTGTTTTAGTTATGGGAAGTAGTATTGATGGGCCTGTAGGTCTTGTACTGGAAGTTCAAGCGGCAACCGATAGCGAGACTGCGCAGAGCGGGACTGCGACAGCAGGGCCGCGATAGCAGGTGAGCGGCTTATCGGGACTGCCCATACTGTGAGCGAGACTGCGCAGCAGGTGAGCGGCTGGGAGCGAGGGGGACTTGTTCGCTATGACTTTGCTTTTACTCTGTGAATACACCTTTTTGCTGGCGATGTCTGCCGCGTTTGTTATGCTGAGAGTAGAAGTGCTATCCCCTCGGATTCATTCTGTGAATACACCCTGATTAAGGGGGGGTGGCTGTAGGCAGTTTCTACGCCAATCCTTGCCTTTTGCCAAATCCTTTCGAGGATGCCCCAGAATCGCTCTCGCAAGAGCAACCCCACCCGACAGTCGCGTGACCCCCTTCGACGCGTTCTCTGTCGATTCTGGACACTCTCAGGCCGTAACCCGACGTTCAGCACGATTGCATGGGTTAACTCGGAGAGTGGACGGCGACCGATAGCGAGACTGCGCAGAGCGGGACTGCGACAGCAGGGCCGCGATAGCAGGTGAGCGGCTTATCGGGACTGCCCATACTGTGAGCGAGACTGCGCAGCAGGTGAGCGGGGCGAGCGAGGGGGGCTTCATGAGCGAACGCTGTTTTGCCGAAGCACTGGGGCATGACTCGTCCGCTTGCTCGCTCGGGTACGCTGCGAAGCGAAAGCCTCTCTCGGCTGGCTCTCTGTTTCCCTCCCAAGGAAGAACATCTCGCCTACGCCAATCCTCGACTTTTACCAAATCCTTTCGAGGATGCCCCAGAATCGCTCTCGCAAGAGCAACCCTACCCGACAGTCGCGCAACCCCTGCCAAACGCTCCTCCGTCGATTCTGGACGCCTTCAGCTAGCCTCTCGGCTCTCTCGCTTCCCCGTCTCTGCGCTTTTGGGCGGGCTGAGTGAGCGAGACTGTCCTGACAGGCGAGCGGCTTGGCTTCGTCGCCCATACTGTGAGCGAAACGGCGTCAGCCGGTGAGCGGCAGGGAGCAGGGGGGGGGCGGATTACCTAAAATCAAATCCGGTTGTTAATTATCAGGCAGTTAGCAAAACCCGCTTCTCGCAATCTGGGTCGCCGGATTCGATGAAATTCAAATCCGGTTGTTAATTTCCGCGCAGTTAGCTCCTTCGCGGGTTGACCTCTCGGATTCGCGGATTCCCCCAAAATCAAATCCGGTTGTTAATTATCAAGCAGTTAGGATTTCTTTCGCCGTTTTTGCCGTCGGGTTCGCGGATTCCCCTAAAATCAAATCCGGTTGTTAATTATCGCGACGTTAGCTCACTTTTCGCCAATTTTTCGCGGATTCCCCTAAAATCAAATCCGGTTGTTAATTATCGCATACTTGGCGAGGGGACCGATCGCGCAGACCCGCATTCAACCGTCAAAAACCGGATTTGATCGGGGTCACACGCGCAGGATGTGCGGGCGAAACGTGCGCCTATACGCGCGAGATAATCACACACCGCGAGAGTGCATGAGCGAGCATGTGAGCAAGCGAGAGTATGTGTTCCTGTGTCGAGAGAGCGTGTGCCCCTTCTGCTCGTCTTTGCGTCGTGCGTTTTCTCCCCCGAGACATGTGTTTGTGTGCATACGTTTCCCTCCCAAGAATAAAGCGCACATAGCCGTGCTGTGCCTTGTAAGTCCGCGTAATTCTTGAGTGCAGACACATCATATTCCCCGATAACGCTATGATGTTAGCAGGTTAGAGTGTACTCTTGATTTTTTCGTTTTCCTAGTTGGTTGTGTTATATGCGCATATGGGGGGCTTATATGCGCATGTGTCTAAGCGTGTCGTGTAAGTGCATGATATTACAGGGTATTTTTTTTGGTCTTATGTTCAGACTTTAAGAGATAATTACAATAATAGACTCTCTAAGTTATCGAAAACATTGTAGAGTACACCATGTATCTGTACGTCATGTTTCTGTGAGTGCATGTATGGGCAGACATCCCTGTGAATCCCCTTACTTGGGTGGGTGCTACGCACATGTCCTCACGTGTACGTGTGCGCACGTTACGCGCAGGTCGCGCCTATGTGCATGTGCTTACGCGCACGCATGTACGCACGCGCACATATGAGCGCATACGCGGTGTGTGATTATCTCCCGTGTGCGCAGCCCTGTGCGTGATCGCACGTCGTGCGCACGCGACCCCCGATCAAATCCGCAGTTTGACGGTACAATGCGGGTTTCCCGAATCGCACATCTCTGTAACCCATCGGAAATTAACAACCGGATTTGATTTTGGGGGAATCCGCGAAAAATTGGCGAAAAGTGAGCTAACGTCGCGATAATTAACAACCGGATTTGATTTTAGGGGAATCCGCGAATGACGTGGCCTAAATTGGTCAAAGACGGGTTAACCTCATGTTTTTTAACAACCGGATTTGATTTTAGGGGAATCCGCAATGAAGGTGCTTGCGTCAATCGGCTTGTGCTGATATAAGTCATTTCGGGGGTGGGCGATGATGAGGAGCGAGCGATGACAAGGCGAATTGAGTACAAGCCTTTGTTTTTTGTTTCAGGCGGCGGTTCAGATGAGGAGGTGGAGTATTCGTATACGTCGCATCTTCAGCGTTTTTTGGCCGAAGAATCGGCCTCGGGTTGGCGATTGATTGGGCCACCTACGGTTATGGGTGGCGGTGCGCTTCTGTTCATCTTCTGGCGGGAGTTGGTATTTTCGTGGCCGGAAGCTCGCACTGATTCAGGCGACATCTTTGTGTCGCCGCAATGAAGGTCGCCGCTTTATTCGTGGACCCTTGCGGGGTGTATTCAGCCTTGCAAGACGTGGACTTATGGCCAGAGTCGCGTGATGCCCGTCTGTATGCTGGCCCTTATCCGGTCGTCGCCCATCCCCCGTGTAATCGCTGGTGTCGAATGGCAACCCTGAACTATCGCCTGTATCCTCGCGAAGATAACAGAGTTGGCAATGATGGCGGTTGTTTCGCTTCCGCTCTTGCTTCCGTTCGTTCTTGGGGGGGGGGTACTGGAGCATCCTGCGAGCACTCTTGCGTGGGCCGCGCATGATCTGTCTCCTCCGCGAGGTCTTGGCTGGCAGCAGACGCTTGACGTGGGCTGGGTCTGTGAAGTTTGGCAATCCGCATATGGGCATTTGGCGGCAAAGGCGACATGGCTGTACTATGTCGGCGAGTTGGCCCCGATGCCGCTTGACTGGTCGCGCCTTCCGGGTTCTGCGATTGTCGGTTATGTTTTGGCAAAGTATCGGACAAGGCCAACGCTTCCACGGCGTCTTACTTCGGCGACGCCTCCACAGTTTCGCGACGTGTTGCTTCAGTTGGCGCGAATGAGCAGGGGGGTTATATGATTACAAGGTGTATTCTGGCAATCATTTTGATTGGTTGCGAAAGCGAAATTACTGAGCATGACGGGGCCGATTTTTCGGCCTTGGTCGATCTTGCAGAAGAACAAGATTTGCATCCTATCCGGTGCAGCATCGACCTCGACTGTGAATATGCTCGCGTTTGCGAAGCCAGCTATTGCCAAGCGAAGCCGTGCACTGGGAACTCTGACTGTGGCTCGCTGCGTCGCTGCATCAGTTATCCGACGAATTTGTGTACAGGGAGAAATTGACCGATGCCCAAGAAGAAGAACATCGAAGAAGTACCCGTTTTGGAGGAGAAGAAGGGCAGTTATGTTTACCTCGACAGAGGTACGCTTGACTGGCTAGAAGAGGTTATCGCTAGCGGCGTTCTGCCCGATGATGGCTTGCCTCGGCGGAATCGTCCCGACTACATGCGCCTTCTCATGGCTGCGGGGTATACCTTGCTTACTGGCGGGGAAGTGAAGCCGATTCCAGAACCGAGCGTACAGGCAAAGCTGTCTGCGGCAAAGTTTGGCCCCGGCAAGGGGTGATGAGCCGATCACGGCGACTGAGTGATGCCCAGCGGCGAGCGTGTGTATATGGCGGCGCAACGCGCCTACCGGAGCAAGGGACGCGTAAGCCTACGAGGTAAGCGCAGCGAAACCGAGTTCAGGCAAGAAGCAACATCCCCTTTCTCTTCGTTGAGAGAAGTTTTGCGGACAGCTTGATGCGGTCAAGATCATCCTCTGAGCATTCTCTGTAGGCGGCGTAGACTCCTTCAACCTTGAAAGCTGCCAGATTTTCTCGCGATAGTCCAAGCGATGCCACGAAGTTACGCAGTATCTGCGCACGACTTTTGCGCTCCACCTTTTCGCGTTCTTCCTTGATCGTGAGGACGGCGTTGATGGCCTTTGCCCAAACGTGGTACTCCGTACACTTGCATGGTGACCATCCCGACTCTTCGAGGATTCTTCTTCTTACCGGCAAGGGCGACTCGTTAATGATACCAATCAGTTGTTTGTGCCGTCTGAGGTTGATCTCGTCGGTATCAACCCGTTCCTTGAGCGTCGCTTCCCATTTGCTTAGCGTCTCATTGTCGAGGTCAATCTTGGCGTCGAACCACTTTTGTAACATCATCGACGGCACATCGAGAAGCCCAGACAGCCGAAGCGTACTCTCTGCAAAGGCCAACAACTTAATCCTGTACAGCTTCTGCGTCATGGCGGTTGCGGGAGCTTTGGCTTCAACCGAAGACGCTTTTTTGCTGCTGTGGTTTTGATACCCTCTCGCCTTCTTTGCCTTTTTTCCACTGATTTGCTGCTCATTGAGCATGGTAATGTGTTCAAAACGGTAATACTCCCAAGGGGAATCGTAACCGAACATCTCTGTCATTTTCCGAATGCTCAGCTTGTTTTCCAGTCGGTATTGCCTCATGGTCGCTACCGGCGTTTCCTCATGGAAGTTGATGGCACCATATGCCCTTGCGGTTTCCCATGCTTCAGAGGGCGGACTTCCCTTGACCTTGATTGCAGCTTCAAGATTCTCGCGTTGAAGCTGGCGGAGGAGTCGCCCAGAGGTCGATACCTCGAAGGTAAAGCCACGCTCCTTTGCTTTATCCTCAAGGGAACCGAGCAAGTATTCCCTCAAGAATCCTTTTCCTTGGGAGGGAGAAGAACTTGCGGCGAACATGAAGGGAATGCCGCTCAGTTCAAGCACTGCGTGAATCCACCCCTGCATTCCGGGCAGGAATCTGATGTGCGCAATATAGTGTGGTTGAAAAAGATTTTTAGTCATGCCGTTTGCTCCTGTGGTTGAAACCGCTTATCCTGAAAGAGGGGCATTGGCTCATCCCCTCTTTATGCCTGTATAAGCTCCCAAGGTTGTATCGTCAATGGCTAGCAGAAAACACAAAACGGAACGTGGAAGTATTTCATGGCTGAAGGGCCGACTCTGGGAAGAATACTTAGGCGGCGAAGATGGCGAACTCAAACAGGCGGTTCCGTTGATGCCCGTATTCCGTGGTCAACAAGGTTCCTCTCGCGTACCCTCTGCCGATGTGATTGCTGGCCCTCTTCACCTTGAGTGCAAAGCCGGAAGTCAACCCGACCTTTATGCTGCGATGAAACAGGCTTGTCGTGATGCGGGCCGTGCGCAGATCCCCGCCGTTCTGCTGCATCTTGATGGCACGTCTACACAAGAAGAACTTCAGGTCATCCGCTTTATGAATTGGGCGATTATTCCTATGGAACTTTTCATGGGCTTGCTTAAAGCCGCGACTCATGACGGCAAAGACCCTATTCCTCTTGTTCGGCTTCGCTCTATTGCCGAACGCTATATGAAGCTCTATTGCGACCATGAAGAGGAATGGGGGGGGATTGACATTTTGGCCACAATAGGTAAGGCAAAGTGAATAATGCCTATAACCATAAACACTAAGAGGCACATGTATGTCGCCGAAACAGACTAGTCCGGCTTCCCCTTCCAAGAAGAAAGCTCCTCGTCGCTCTTCTTCCACTGTTGATATTCCCTCGACTCTCGAAATAGAGGACGCCAATTCTGGCCTCAAGGCCTCGCTCCGTGAGCGGGCGATGGGCGGGTCTAATTTGCCTCTTCCCCCTCCTGCCCCTCCTTCTGCTTTCCCGTTAAAAGGAGTGGCGAAGAAGAAGACGGCACATCGCTTTACTGATCCTTATGAGGAGTCAACCCTTGTTGAGCCAACAAATGGCGCAAGAGGCTTTTGTGACCTCACGCCAGATGGTAGCACAGCCCCCTCTCCAGATTTGACGACGCCGTATCCAGACCCTGAAGAAGAGGCGATGATTACGACGACGCAGTTAAAGAAACTACTCCCCGCAGAAATGCAGGTACTTAAAGCTGCTGTAGAATCATTTGGCGACCATATTTCTGCTGCCAAGCTGCTTGGTATGCCCATTGAGCAGTTCATCGAAGTGCTAAACAGAGGGCGCGTTTATCAGCTTTATCGTTCCTTCTCCGCGCAACTTAAACAGATGCAGTCTCGCTACTTCGCGCAGGCTGCGCTTCAGGCTGCGGCGACGCTTCGGCGTGACCTCACAAGCCCCATCGACAAGACGCGGCACAATGCCGCCAAGACGTTGCTTGATTTCTATGGCGGCTATCATCGTGCTGAAAAGGTTGCTGATGCTCTCCCTGCTTCAGCCGATGCTGGCGAGATTATTGACGTAGAGGCAGTTCTGGCTGGACTCGACTGATATGCCCGACTTATTGCCAGAAAATAAATTTGATCGCTGGCTTTCTGATGTCGCCATCAACATCGACAAGCGGGCAGGTCTGTATTCTGCGGCAGAAAAGTCTGTCTCTCTTCAGAAACAGCTTTTGCTTCGCTGTCGTGATGACATTAACTTCTACACAAAGTGGTTTGTGTGGCAGTACGACACACGTATTCCCCCCTATGACTTGCCGTTCCTTCCCTTTGGTAGGCAACCGCTTCTCCTTAGAGAGTTCTCTGGTCGTCATTACGCACCTCCCAAGGGAGTAGCGGGCTTGTCCTACAAACATACCTCGACTAGCACCACGGTTGAAATTGAAGAACGCCTCCCCTCCCTCGCCGTAGTAAAGAGCCGTGATGCGGGCGCAACTGTGTGTATGCTCATCGCCGTGTCGAACGATTACCTTTTTCACAGAGGTTCACATCACGGCCTCATTACTCGCGTCTTGCCCCTGCTCGACGATGGCACCTTAGACAGCCTCTTCGGTCGCCTCGACTATATCTTCTCCCATCTTCCTGTGTGGATGTACAATCCCAAGCACCATCGTCGGCGAAGTCATCCCTCCCTTTACCAGAATTTGCTCAATGGCAACCTCATCAAAGGTCAGTCTGCCGACAAGGGCGCACCACGCGGTCCACGTTACCGTCGCCTCTGGGTGGATGAATCGAACTTTATTCCAGAATTGCCACTCATCCTCGAAGCTGCTTCTGCCACCTCCGACAGCATTGCCCTTCTTTCTTCCGTCAAAGGCTCGCATACTGAGTTTGCCAAAATTGCTCTGTCCAAAGGTGGTTACAAGTCGGTCAAGATCGAAGAACGCGATAGCCGCAAGCAAGGGCAGTACCTTCGCATCGACCTACATTGGACCTCTGACCCCCGAAAAGACAAAGCATGGGAAGAGTTTACCCGTGAGCGTACTCTTCCCGAAGTCTTCGCTCAAGAATATGACTGCGATTTTACCGCTTCAACCCCAGACCGTATCTTCACGGAGTTCAGCCCAGACAAGCATGTGCTTCCTCTCTCGGCGTGGAAAACTTTCGAGGAAGATTGGCTCCCCGAATGTACTCTCCTTGAGGCTTGGGACTTTGGCAGCGGCGATAGTCTCACCTGTAACCTGCACGGTTATTACCTCGAAGCTCACGATCTTCTCTACCTTGCCTATGCGAACGCTTGGAAGTCTGAACGGGTAGATGTCGTTGCGGCGCAACATGCCCAAGCCGGTTGGCGTACAGCGGCAAACCCAAACGGCACCATGCCCCATATCCGCGTCGGCGACATCGCAGGTAAGCACCGCGAGTCCACACAAGAATCGTGGATGTCAAACCTCTCCGACCTCGGAGTTAAACTTCGCGGCATTCGCATCTATGAACAAGAGGAATTGCTCCAGCTTATCCGCCTGAAATTTCTTCAGGGCCGTATCCTCGTTGCCCCTCGGCTTCGTGAACCCTGCCGCGCTAACCTCACCCTTCCATCCCTCGTCGAGTGCCTTACCGAGTACAAACGACGCGGCAGTAAGGGCAAAGCGGAACGCTCCCCCGATCACGATAAACCCGAGAAAAACATTCACTCCCACCTCGCCGATTGCTTTACCATGATCTGTCAAGAGGTCTGGGGGCACACTTCCGGCAAAATCATTTCCCAAACGCGAGACGCTCCCGCCAAATCCCTTCTTGGGAGGGAACGCCTTAGAGAACGAACCCTTTTTGAGGCATAACCATGACAGCCAATAACCAGTCTTCTCTTCTTATCTCTGATGAGATTGCTACCAGTTCGACGCTTCCCCCTTCTGCTTTGATCAACATGGAGGAACACGCAAAAAAGGCGAAAGCACACCTGAAGGAGTACGCAAACCGCTACCTTGTCGAGTTGCCCCTTCGTACCAAGATGCGCCAATCTGGTTACTCCTCCGAAGTTCCCTATCCTGCTGGAATGGAAGCTGATAGGCGTCAGACCGTGCCGCGCTTTGCCCCCTCCATGTATTCGCGGCTTCTTCGTGAATTGAGCTTCCTCTATTCTGCCTCGCCTCGGCGCACTGTCCCTGATGAATTTGTTGGCTTTTTTGCCGATTACCTTTATCGCGTCGGCGTCGGCATCAACTCGGCCATGTCTACGGCAGACCAGTTTAGCCGCTCGGATGGCATGGCTCTGATTGTCCCCCTGTGGGCTGAGACGCTGACCCTTTTGGGTGTGCTCCTTGAAGTCATTCCTGCTGACCGCTTTGTTCCTGTCATGGGGCTTGACCCGCTTATTCCCGAGGCCGTCTTTTACACGTCTGAAGCTGTGACTGATACCGCACAAGACAAAAAAGGCCGGACGTGGAAGTACCTCTCTTCAAACCTCAATGGCATCATCGAAGAACAAAATGTTTCAGAGGGAACCAATGGCGTCCTCTCTGAGTCCATCTCTTGGGTACTCATCGAGGCGGTTCCTAACCCCCTCGGCATGACTCAGGCTGTACTTGTTCGCGAAGATGCCGCAGCGCAGCCCCGCAATAAGCCGTGGGCACAAGGCTTGGGCGGTACTGACATCTTGTCTTCCATCATTGCCTCTGCTCGGTCATGGAATGAACTTGCTCGCGTGACCGAACTTCAGCGTGGGCAACCTGTCGCGACGGCAGAGATTGAAGCGGGTACCATTCTATCTCCCGAGACTCCGATCATTGTCAAAAATGGTGACTTTAAGTTTGAGAAAAACAACGCTGACCTGACTGGTATGATCGAGTCCATTATCACTCAGCAGCGGTCTATCGCCTCAAGCGGGGGAGCGGACCCCTCTGTTCTCGAAGTCCGTTCCTCGGCTGCGGTCGAATCTGGTAAAGCCCTGCAAATTAAAGAGCATAGTCGAACAAAAGACCGCTTTGATCGCGTCAACTTCTTCGGTGCTGTCGAGGCTGCGATTCACGTCATCGCCTCATCTTTTGGTAAGGCCAATGGAAAACTTTCACGCAAGCTACTTGCTTCAGAGTTTAGCATAGCCTATACTTTCCCTGAGCCGCCTTTGACGGTGCAAGAAGTCTTGCTTCGTCAGGCTCATGAGTTCGCACATGATATGCTAACCCGTGAGACGGCCAAACAAGAATTACATCCGAACCTATCTCTTGATGAGATTCGCTTAGAACTGTCTGCGGCAGATGGCGAAAAGGGTTCAACAAACGTGAGTGACGATGATGTCATCGGAAACACAACCAGCAGTGACGACGGAACCGAAGGAAGCGGCAGTGCCGACGCCTCCGGCGACGCCTCCCAAGAAGATAGAACCGGCTTCTCCGGCGACGCCTCCCAAGGGGGAAACGCAGAGTGATCTTCCGGTTGGCGATGATGCAACCAAGCATGCTCTCTCTCAAGAGAACAAGATGTGGCGGCGGCGTCTTCGCGAGCAAGAGGAAAAGACCGCACAGCTTGAGGCTGAACTTCAGACTAAAAGCAAGGAAGCTGCTGATGCTCTTGCAAAGGCCACGGCTGCACAAGAAGACCTCCTCAAACAGCGGCGGCTTAGCTTGGTCGAGACTCACGTTATGGCAGCAGGGATTAACAAACCTGAAGCCATTAAGCGGCTTACTTCGCTTGTCGATGCTGAGGCGTCGGTAACGGCTGGTCTTGAGTTTAACCCTGATGGCACCTTGAAGTCTGGCGACCTCAAGGCTGTTACTCAAAAGGTTCTCGGCGACTTGGGGATTGATCCCTTGTCAAAGTCGCAACGGTTACTCCTTGATGAACGAACCGTGGCCGTCGAGAAGGGCGGTCACAAACGACCTGCGGTCGAGATTGCAGCAGAGCGGAACGCTGCGAGCATAGCCAAAGCGAAAGCTGGCGGGTAATCCCGTTTGTTTAGCCATAGCCATGCTCTTCTTGACCGCGCCTTCCAATAAAGGGAATTGCAATGGCTACTGGCTCAATCAATTTTGACATGCTCTATAACGACCTCAAGGCCAATAGTGACGGCCTTTGGGGCGATGCTACCGACTCTGAGACGGCATTTTACGCGATGCTGCCTAAGCGCAGTGCTTCCAGCTTGAAGTACGGGCGCAAGGTTCGCATTGATGCAGGAACCGCCTCGCAACACGCGGAAGGCACGAAGAACTTTTCCGCAGCGCAGAAGACGGCCTCCATTTATCCTGACTGTCGCCCCGCTGCTTTCCATGCCGTTCTCGAACTGACGGATGAAGCGATTGACGGCATGGCTCTTGTCACTGAGACTGAAGCGGGGATGATGCTTGCGATGGAGCAACAAGCCTCGCTCAATAGCATCGCTCGCGCCGTCGAAGCGGCTTGCTGCGCCGGTATCTCTGCGACGAACGGCTTCATCGGCATTCAGGCGTGGATTAACGAGTCCAATACCCTCGCCGGTATCAATCGCGCCACTTACCCCCGTTATGACGCCGCTGTCGATACCGATGTGTCTACCCGTACCATCGCCGTTTCCGTCCTCGACGGTGGCCGCGCTCACCTCGTTAATACCCATCGTGGTCGCGCTAATATCAACATCACTTCTCCCACCATGCACGACGCCTTTGCTGAACTGTCCACTGGCGTTGTGACTCGTCAGCAGGTGATCGCTCAAGATACCATGACCCCGATTCAAAAGGTTATCGCGGGCATCGGCGTCGCCAACATGCAGGATGCTGTTCACTCTTACGCTGGCCTTCCTGTCATTCGCATTCCCGATTACGCCACTGATCGGTGGGACATGATTAACCTTTCCCCCGACAGTCTTTACATCGTCGAATGGCGCAAGCCTCAGTGGTCGGCGTGGCGTCGTGATGGCGCAACGATGGTTTCTGATGTCACTTATAGCTGCAATCTGTGGCTTCACAATCCCTACAAGAATGCTTGCGGAATTCTGCAACTGACGACTTCCTAAAGCGTTCTGCTGTCCGTCCCCCTTTCTTGGGTGGGATGGCAGTTCCCCCCCCCAAGGAGAAAGAACGACCATGTTGACCGAACTCACAGGCAAATACAACCACGCTGGCAGTGTTATCGTCCCGCCTCTTGGCGATGTTGATGAACTGCAAAAGCGTATCGAAGCCCTCAAGAAGCGTGGCAATTTCGTGGTCAAGCTCCAGCTTCGCCAAGAGAAGGATATTGCCCGCTGCACAACTCCCGATCAAGCAAAGATCAAACGGCTTTATGCTGAGGCTAAGGCTGCTGGAACGCTGATGATCGGATGGGGGCTTGAGTATGACCCTGATTCTCGCCAAAGCGAGTACGCTTCCTTCATGGAAGTGCCTTTTGAGGGCGTCGGTACTGTCTCGATTGAGCAAGGTCTGTGGCTTCTCCAACACGCTATCTGGCGGCAACTCCTTGAAGAGGTCGGCGTTCCGTCGTCCTCTTCTGCCGCTGGCGAACCTCCTACCCTCGACAAACCTAAGACGCGGCGAACTCCGCCAAAGGCAGTGGATGCCTCGGAGTCACCCGCGTAAACTTTTGAAGGATTTTCCCCATGGCTACTGCTGCTAAAGTTTATGATTCTAATGATTACGCACATTCTCTCGAACATGTTGGCCTTCGTCGCTACGTCTGCGATGTGACCCTTGATTCGAGTTACCCGACTGGCGGCGAAGCTCTGGCCCTCGCGACCATCGCCCCCGATTGCTTGGTGCTTCACAGCGTCACCGCGATGGAGTACGGCACGGAAAATGGCCTTTTCCCGAAGTACGACAACACGAATGCGAAGCTGATGATTTTCCGATCTGAAACCATTGAGTACACGGATTCTGGAACGGAAACTGTAGACGTCCCCACCTTCAAAGAGGCGGCGAATACTACCGACTTTAGCACCCTCGTCATTCGCGTGGTCGCCGAATACAAGACCTCCATCACCCTGTAACCTTTCCTATGCCCAAGCAACTCGAAGATGTCTTTTTCTATGTTCGCGGCTTAACCGGCCTTGAGGGGAGTCTTGACCTTATCGATGACCTTGTTGCTGAAGTCATGATGGCCGTGGCAGAAGACTTGTTGCTTGACGTATCTGTTCGTATTCACGACAAACTTACCCCTATGGGTGGTCCTCAGAAAGCGAACAGTAAGTCTTGGGCAGCAGAGAAAGGTCATGATACCCCTCTCCTTTACGAGGGGATTTTATCGAATCCCAAAAAGTACGTCGTTGATGTCAACTTTGGCCTTGTGTCTATCTCTCCTCCGCCTGAACGTCTTGGCATCATCGAAAAACTCAAGGATGAAGGTTACGCCTTTTTTGAAATACCCTCTGATGATGGCAATGAAGCCTCTTGGCTTCAAGAAGAATTTGATTGGCACTTGCGCCAGAAGTCGGCCAAGCATCCTTACGATTCTCTCTTTGCCAACGTCGCTGTGGGTAGCGTCGGCATCAAGCCCACGCTGACGCATGAGGCGTTGGCAGAAATACGTGGCACTGGAATAGAGGGCCGTCGGCGCGTCGATGCCACAAGCCTTGGTGCCGACCCCCTTAATATGGCCGTCGTTCCCCATCGTGGTGGTCATATTTTGGCGGATCAGCTTGGCGGCTCCACAATCTTTGGCGAGGATCGCCGACGAAAAGCATCATCTCAAGCTGGGTTAAGTCCTGTGACTGGCCCGCGACTCTCGGCAATTTGAGGTTAAGCTATGGCAATTAAACAATACGCGCTAACCGAAGATGCCGTTTTCAGTCTGTTCACTCACTCCATCATTGACGCTGCTGAGATTGGCGACCCTGTCGCGACGGTTACTCTCAAAACTCCCGATGGCGAATATGCCCTCCAAGATTGGGAAGTTGACTACTGCGACCAGACCATTGTGAATGTCGATGTCGATGCTGATATTTATGCTCTCACCCTCCATGCTGATGACATTACTAGTATTGTTCTTGGCGACCATTATCTTTTGGTCGATAACGACGGCTTTGCTCAAGTAGTTGAGTTCGTCGCCAAACGCCTTGACGTCGGCGAACCCACTCCAGATAGCGGTACCTTAACCCTGCTTCAGCCTCTTGCCCGCGCCATTGACGTCACTTATGCCGACGTTTCCCTTCATGCAATGTTCATTGAAGCGACCCTTGGCGCAGATACCTATTCTTCCGTCAAACGCGGCTGTCTCCTCACTTGGAAATGGACCTCAAGCGGAAAGGCTGCTTCTCATCAAGAAAGCATCGACTTCGTTCATCTTCCTTTTGCTGTTGATATCTTTGAAAGCGACATCGAAGAAATTGACAACAGCTTCGGGGAACAGGCGGGCAAAGGTCGCTGGCATCAGCTAAAGTCCGGGGCCGTCGAGGATGTTTACCATGAGATTCGCGCCAAGGGCTTTGAGCCGGATCGCTTCTTTGATCGCGTACTTATCAAGCGGTGCTGCATCCTTGCCCTCTTGGTTCGCTTCTATCGCCTCAACCCTGTGACCCAAGCTCGCTGGATGGTCGAACTCGAAAACGCCATCAAGCAGCTTGTCAATAACAAAAACCTCTATGATGCCGATGATGATGGCATTATCGCGTCCTCAGAACAAAACTTCAAAGGCCAACGATGGCTTATCGTAGGGTAAGATGCTGACCGATGTACACGCCGTAAAAGATGAAATGATTCGCATCTTGAAGTCGGCCACTCCTGAGTATTTGCCGAACATCAAGTTTGTTCAGGCTACAAGTCTGGCTAAACTTCAAGAGCAAACCTTCGGCTCTGCGGTAGAAGCGACTCGTCGCTTTCAGGTCTGGCACGGTCCCCTCGGCGGCGAACGCGGCGCAACTTATGGCGTCGTCAATGATGGCCTCCTCATTGATCTTGTCGATTACATGGTTGTCACCGTTCGTTACGGCCTTTTTGATGATACGGCTTGGGACGGGTTCGATCGAATGACCGCTTATGACCAGCACTATATTCTTTGGTTGTTGAACGCGGCGAACTCTGAGACTTGGCAAATCCCCTCTCCCCACAAATGGCAACCTACAGGCGGTATTTCTCTGACCGAAACCACGGGCGGTCATCGTGGCGGTATCCTTCGCATTCCCTTTCAATTCGCCCTACATGTTGGGCGGTAATGAGGTCCGTTTATGCCTTCAGTAACTGGTATTCGCGCACAAGATCAAGTTATTTCTATCCTCGAAGAATCCGCATGGGGCGAAGAAGAGGGTACCTTTGAAGCAGATAAGGAGCAACAGCCTTACATTTCGCTGGCCGATAACGTTTACCCTGAAGAAATCGGCGATGGCAGCATGGTCTACGACTTCAGCGAAAACGAAGTAGGTAGTGGTTGCTGGTTCCCCACAGCAGGGTTTGACATTAGCGTCTATCCTTCTGGCTCTGGTCAGACTGATCCGGCTGTTACTACAGCTCCCGCCAAGACTCGCTTTTCTAAAATGCTGTCAGCCTGCTTGGGCAGTGAGCCTGTTGCTCGCACAGGCACGACGGTTGTTGATGATGGCGTTACCCCCACCACGACGCTGTTTGATGAAGGTGTGACAAAGGTCCATGATGCGGGTGATATCGTCTTTGTCGAAGACCCTTCAAATCCTCTTCGCCATTACGCTCGACCTGTCGCTTCTCAGGAGGAAGACACGGTTAGCACTCCCAACCATCAAAAGCTGACGCTTGGGCTTGCCCTTCCTGCCGCTCCTTCTGGCGGCGATTATATCTTCCCCTCCATGACCATTGACCTCTCCGAAGATGCAGTGGTCGCGCTTCAGGGTGACATCCTCAGTCGCGCCAGTGCTATGTGCGTCAAGTTCTTCGGGGCTTGCGGATCGTTCAGCATTCCAGAAACGGCGGTCAATGCCGCTGTTCAATTTGATTTCAAGTTTCGCGCAGGGTACGGCACTCGAACCGCTCTTGGCTCCCGCGTGGTCCCGACCTCGACCCGTCCCGAAGAAGATGCTGGTTCCGAAATGTTGATTGCCAAGTTCGGCTCTACTGTGGGAACGCAGCTTCGCCTCGGCAACTGGAGTTTTGACCTCGGGCGCGAATATCAAAATGATGACAATCGCCCACACGATAGCGGCTTTGGCGGTTGGATTCCCACGGCATCGAAGCTGCGCCTTAAGCTGAAGGTCCATCACAATCAAGCCGTTCCTGCGGGCTTTACAGCGACCGATTGGTTCGACCTCTTTGACGCCGGCGGCACAGAAAATCAATTCCACTTCATGATGACTGTTGGTCGCCGGTACCTCGGTCGCTCGGTCGCCTTGTATCTTCCCGCGCTCAAGATCATCACCCTGCCAAAGCGTGGCGAAAAAGACGGCCTCAAAACCATCGACCTCGAATTTGGCGTAGCTGGCGGACTCGTCACTGGCGCGAAAGCGAAGATGGCCATTTGCTAATCTCTTCTTGGGTGGCGCAGGATCGGCCTTGGCCTCCTCCCTCCCAAGAATAGAATTGACCTATTTGACACGCTTTCTCCGCTCATATATGTATCTCTTCAGGGGGGCAAGCAAGCCCTTTGATGGAGATATCTTATGCGTCCAGCGAAAGCTCTTATGATGAACGGTCAGCGGTATGCTTCGATTTCTGAGGCTGTTGTCGGCCTAATCCTCCTTGTGTCCAATTCCCTTCTTGGAAGGCAAGTCGAAGCTGCGCTCGGCGCAAGAATTGGCGATTCGTTCTTCGTCGATTTTAAGGCGCGTATCGGCACACTAGAACTGCTGATCGAGGTCAAGGGCGGCGACGTGACCCTTTCTGAGGCTAAGGCCGTATTGGACGCCTCAAAACTGCTTCGCCTTTCTGCTCTTGTTTGGTATGGCGACAGCCTTAATCCTGACATCGTTGATGTCGCTGATGGTGGGCGCAAGTTCTCCTTTGATTTTAACGGCAATGACCTTAGCCTGTCTTGCTCCCCTCTTCCCTCTCGGCATGGACAGTCATTCCTTGACCTTTGTGCTTACTGTTTGTCAACTCTTTACTACCATATTCGCAACCTCGGCGAGGGCGACAATGTTACCATTGATATTTCATCGATGCAGAAGGAAATTGTTTCGCTTGGTATCTCTTATGCGAACGAGCGGCAGTATCACCGGCGCGTGGGACGTCATGATGTGGCGGCTTCGCCTGTGGCGGCTGCGTCGAAGCTGGAAGAGGCGTCGCTTTCCTCCCAAGAAGATATGTGTGTGGCTGAACCCGTCGATGAACCCAAAGAAGAGCGGCGGTCTCCCACCATAGATGCTGACTTTATGGTCTGGCTGGTAGACTCTGGCGGCGAGATCGCCACGACTTATCGTGAACTTGCGGAAAAATTCGGCTGTTCTGCCACTACTGTGGGCCGAATGCTGCGACGCCTTACTGACTCAGGCGTAATCGCTACCGAATATGACCGCAAAACAAAGCGCGTTTTTATTCGCACTGTTACGTCTTCCGTCGGTGTCTCCCTGCCTGCTGATCCGCAAGATGCCCATCGCCAGTACCTTGAGCTAAAAGAATCTCTGCTTCGCGAAATGATTCAAGAAAAGGCTAAGGCCGACGCCTTGGCCGCGTTCAACAAAATGTTTGGAGGAAACCATGCTTGAGCGGTTGATCGGTCCTGATTTTTTGCTGGTCTATGACTCGGCCTCTGCTGAATTCTCTGGCGCAATTTTGCCCGTCGTGGAGGTTCGCAGTGAGGACACCATCAAGATGCGCGTTGACGCTACGGGCAGAATCATCCGTGTTAGCGGTCCTTGGTGCCGCCTTTCCACTGATCGCACCAAGGAAGGGCTTGTTATCTCGTCGTTCGTCATCAGCCGTGGTCCCGAAGGGGAATACTGGATTCACGGCACACTTCCGAAGGAGCAATCTTTATGTGCCGAAAGTCTTTAGCGAAAAGTGAAAGTCCTGCTGCCCGTCTGCCCGGCTGTTACTTTTACGACATTGCATGTCGCGTCGTGCGCAACCTCTTTCCTTCGGCGAGCGATGCCGACGTTCAAACCCTTGCGCTTCGCTATATGCGGGGGGAGTCCATTCCACTGGGTAACGGCAAAGCCATTTCTCGGCGTCATGGTCTGGTTGAACCGCTTCCCCAGCTTCGCAACGGCGCGATGAAAAGATGGCGGCGTCTTGTCTTCTTCAGTCGAACGCTCAAGCGCGATCTTGATTGGTATCGCCGTCGCAAAAGTCCACGGGCGCATGAGACGGCAAGGCTCAGCATCCTGCTCGGCATGTCAGCGAGTAAGTACGTCAATCGCCTGACAAAACAGGGCTATGACCCCCGTCATTTTTATAGCCTCGCTCCTACCAGTTTCTCTTATCGAGTCAAGTTCGTAGAGGATGGTGATTCCCTTGCAAAAGAAATTACCCATACCCACCAAGCGTGACACAAGTTTGCGGAAGGATGCGTTTATCTCCTTTTTCAACACTTCTGCGCCATATCCTCAGCCGTGGGCAATTCCCGCTGAAGAGGTCTGGTATCGCTCGCGTCATGCTGCCCCTCAAATAAAGGCTCCGTTTGAAACGAGTGATTGTATCTCGTTTTTCTCTCTGGCCCAGCTTGTTCACCTTCCTGTCGTCCATGTCGCAAATGAACACCTTGGCTCTGACGTGCGGCGTAGCATCCTCACCGCGATGGGCCTTCGCGAGGGCTTTCCTGATTACATGATCTTGCGTCCCTCCCAAGAAAAAAGCACCAAGGGCAAACTCGTCTTCATTGAGTTCAAGCGGTCGTTCGGGTTTCATGTCGCCAAGGAGCAAGCTGACTGGTGCCTTTGGCTGCGTAACGAGGGACACGTTAGCGAGTTTGCCTTTGGCCTTGACCATGCGCGTCTGATTTTGCGTCACCTCTACGGCGTGTTATAACCATGGATGCCTGCCCTCGCCTTGAGGGGCAAGGCTTGTGGCATTATATTTTTTGCGGGGTAAACGAGATGTTGAATTTTGGACAAGCGATTGAAGAAATGAAGGCCGGGAAGAAGGTTGCACGACAGGGCTGGAACGGGAAAGGTATGTGGATTGTGCTGATGCCTCCTCTTTCTCTTCCTCCGTTCTCGTCTCAAGTCGAGGGCGCAAAAGTGAATGATCGAACGGCAAAGCATCTCGGCGTCGATACTCCCCTTGAGTCTCAGGCGTATTTCGCTATGTGGACCGCGACGAAGCAGTGGCAACCCGGATGGCTCGCGTCTCAGGCCGACATGCTTGCTGAAGACTGGGAAGTTGTTCAGTAAACTTATGAGAGGCGCGACCTCTCTGCAATTCTTTCTTGGAAGGGGAGATGGCTATGGCCGATAAATATCTTTCTGGCGTGAATGAGGCGCGAACCTTGACGCTCTCTGTTACGGGGACTTCACAGCGAAAGGCGATTGATCCGCAAGGTAAGAACCTTTTGATCTCGAATGTCTCTTCTGGTCACGATATTTTTGTGCAGCTTGGCGGCACGGATGTCGCGGCGACCATTAGCAATGGTACGGCGTGGGGTTCTGTGGCTGTTCCTCGTGGCGGCGATGTTCTTATTAAGCGACAGAACTTTACGCACATTGCCTATATCGGCACGGGTACGGCCACGGCTTACTTGACGGTTTCTGACATGGGCGATGCCTAAAAGGGTCTGGTTATGTCTGCAATCCATCGGCGTCGTCCGATTAGCATTGTTCCATTTACCTCATGGACAGAATTGGTCGCGGCTTCTGCTGGCCTTGAGACGGGGCAAATCGTCAGCTTGGTCAATTCGACGGGTGGTGAATACTGCCGCTGTCGCGTCGTGTCCGGCGTCGCTTACTTGATCGGTAAGCTCGACTTGACTCAGTATGACGGGGGGGCAGCTCCCTTTACCTTTGTGACGACCGGTACAACGGCTAATTATACGCTTTCGTGGGAATCTGGCGTTGGTCCCGTCTTTTCTAAGGCGGTAGGCGATGCTGACCCTCCTGCGTACTTGAAGGCTTATGTCCCGATTCCTGCCTTGACCCCTGCCTCTGCTGTTCTGTCCTGCGTGATGGACGTGATGGTGAAGCAAGATGTCGCGGCTGCGAGCATCACCTACGCCGATCACATTTGTGCTGGCGTCATCGGCTTGACCTCTGGCGTCATCGCTGCGGCTGGATCGACGGCCACGGTAACCCCTTCTGGTACTCGTTATCGTGAGGTCGTGGTCGGCCCCCTTGCGACAGCAAAGGCTACCTCTTCTGTCGGGGCTTCGACGCAGATTGCGACCGCAGCAGAAGCTGATTACATCGGGATGCAGGGGATTGTTTCGGCGACGAATACCCATCCCTCTTCTGCTGGTCAGTATTTTGTCGGGGGCTTCTGCCGGAAGGTTGCGACTTCTGGTGCCGTCTTGGGCGTTATTTCTTCTGGCGTAGGTGGCTTACCTCTCTTTGTTGAAACCGCTTTGTACCCGTGCTTGTATGCAGAAGGTGGCGGCGAAGTCGCTTCTGGCATCAAGCTCAAGACGTGGAGCCTCGCGGCATTATGATTGACTGGGAACAGGTCGTGGCTGATTTGCTCGGTCCAGACGCAGAGATTACTGAGACTGGAATTGGATACGTGAAGGTCTTGGCCGATGGCGTCTATCTGCTTGTGAGGTCTGGCGGGCTTACCTGCTATAGCCTCTCCGAAGTCTAAAAGAAAAGGGGAAGCAACTTTTTGGGTTACTTCCCCTTTTCTCCTCGGAGCAAACGATGAGGGCGGGATGAGCCGTCCCGCTTGACTCCAAGATGTAGCAAAGATTTTCGCTTGAAGCAAACTGCTCGAAGGAACCTCGAATGGCCGATAAAAAGAAAAAAGTGCTTGTTCCGTTTTCTCGATGGGCTTTGAATGATTCACTCCGGCGCCCGTGGGGCATTGATGTTTCCAAATATCAAGGCAAAGTTGACTGGAAAAAGGTTGTCTCCTCTGGCGTTTCTTTTGTGTTCATCAAGGCTACAGAGGGCGCGACGGGGGTTGACCCTCGCTTTGAAGCGCATTCCAGCGGGGCTTACGGCTTGCTTCCTCGCGGCACGTTTCACCTGATGCGGCCATTCCTTGAACGCGGTAAGAAGTTGATTCCTCGCGAAGTCTTGGATGAGATTAACCATTACTCGGACACGGTAAAAAAGGTTGGGGCGTTCGAGGGGCCACCTGTCTTGGACTTTGAGACGCGCCATCTTCGTAGCGGCCTTGAAGCTGGCGGCGAGGAATACTTGCGCCAGTACGTTCAGCAGGGCATCTTGTACACCTCGAATTTGTTTGGTCGGCCTCCTCTCATTTACATCTCAAAGCGTGGCCTTGCTCTGGTCGCCGGTATGCCGTCCATCATGGATGATGCTGGCGGGTATTGGATCGCGGACTATGTGACCTCGACCGCTAAGTCGGGTCCAAACGTTAAACCGTGGTCGCTCTGGCAAGTCTCAAGCTCTGGAACGGTTGCCGGAATCAAGGGTGCCGTCGATGTGAACTGTTTCAATGGCGGCACTGCGGAACTGTCGAAGCTGCTACCTCTTTGTCCCTGAACTTTCTTCTTGGAAGGGATGCGTCATGGCCTTTAAGAAGCGATTTGTTGAACCGGTAAAGATGCCCGTTCCTTCTGAGGGTGATGTGGCTTCTGCGATGCTCTCAGGCGTCATTCTTGACACCGAGACAACCGGACTAAGCCGCGATGATTCCGTGCTGTCTGTGGCGATTCTGGACGCTCTTACGGGGGCGACGCTTTTCTACTCTGCGTGCCAGCCTCTTGGCGACATCCACCCCGCAGCACAGGAGGTACACAAGCTGCCCGCTCACCTGCTGGCGTTCGCTGTGCCGTTTGAAAGCATCACCCCTGCTCTCATGTACCTCTTCGCGACTCGCACCGTGATCGCGTACAATGCCGCCTTTGACCGTCGCTTGATGGAACAGACCTTTACGCAGGTGGGGCTTCTCCCTCCCAAGGTAAAATGGCTCTGTGCCATGAAGTTCCTTGAAAAGGTAATTCCCTGTGATGGTCACTTGTCTCTTGAGAGATGTGCTGCGCATTACGGAATAAGCTATTCTGGCGCACATCACGCGGTGCAGGACTGCCGCATTACGGCGGCGTGCTTGCGTCGTGCTCTCATCAACCTGAACCCTCCCCCAAGCGTAGGATGATGACCCGTGAAAGCGATTACTGAAGCCGAATTTAGAACAGAAGTGCTGCTCTCCCCCGTGACAGCAATTGTGATGTTTGGCAGCGAAAGCTGTCACCCCTGCAAACAGATAAAGCCGCTGGTTGAAAAATTCTCCGTGCAGAATGATGGCCGTGTGCGCGTTTTTTACATGGATGTCGATTATTCTCCAAAGGTTGCAAATACCTATCGCGTTCGGGCGATTCCTACGCTGATCGCGTTCAGTGGCCTAAACGTGCTTTGCGCCCATGTTGGCACTCATCGCTCGTCTTTGTTTGATTTCTTGTCCGGCTATGGGGCTGTTACTCCGTAGTAAAACCGACTAAAGTCTCCACTAATCGCGTCTTTAGTCTCCACTAATCGCGTCTTTAGTCTCTGCTAAACATCTGCCGCCTATAGATTATCGGCATTTGCATCAGCATGATCTGCGGTATGGTCGTTGCTTATACATACGTTGCTGCCGCAAAGCGCGGCGACGGTTCATTTAACCCCTTCCAAGAGAGAATCTTATGCACGTTAATTCCACGCCGAAGAAGGATGATCCCATGAAGCGTTATGTCGAGGTTGACACGCTTGACTCCGTGAATGAACTTGCTGAGCAAGGCTGGCGGCTTGTTTTTGTTACTCGAAAGGTCAAGCGCGAAAAGGTCAAGCAAGGCGTTGGCTCCTATCATTATGAATGGCGCGTTGTGGCGGATGATCGTCTTTATGTTCTTGAGCGGGTAAAGCGTGGCGACATGTTGCCGTATGATACTTCCGCCGTCGAACAAGGGCTTTGATTCCTTTACAGAATGGAGCAAAAGGAGTAGAACATGTCACTTGATGATGCGAAAATTAAGGAATTGCAAGTCTTGGCTATGATTGAACTCGCGAAGGCATACTCGGCGCTAGCCAAGCTGTGCGGCAAGCTGAACTATTCTTCTGATGCTATCTCATATCAAGAGCATAGCATTAAAGTCCTTCGGCGTTTGCATGAGTCTTTGGGGTTGCCACAAGACGTTTACCCTGAAGGTTAAAAGGCTGACGATCAATGGTCGAATTTACTTACACATGGAACAATCTTTTCTTGGTCGCTAAGGTGACGGAACATCCCCGCCTTGGCCCGCTGTGGCATTACTTGGGCGCAGAAATACCCCTCCCAAGTGATAGGGATCATCGGGGGTATCACATGAGCAATTCCCGCGTGAAGACTGTCGCCGAATCTTATTGGCAATTCAAACAGAGTCAAAGCTGACTTTTTCTCGTCTGTTCTTCCTTGGGTGGGAGAACTGCAAACAACCGGAGTAAAAGATGAATATTACAAAGTCCCTCGAAGCTCTTATCTGTGCTATCGCTGAACGTCGCTCGTCGGCTACTTTCGCGGAAGCAGTTTCTTCGCTGAAGTCTCTTTCCCTCGATGTTGCTACGTCCGGCTCAGACAGCATCGTTCCACGCCTTGACGCCATTGAAGCGTATGTGTCACCGCCGTGTTGCTCGGCTCCTGTCGTCGATCTGCAAGAAGCAATCGGCTCTCTGGTCGCGATTGCTTACGCTGTCGCTCTGGTCGAAGAAGACGAAGTTGGTGATGATTTCGAGCCTTACGGAGCCTCGACGGCGCGTGTGGTCGCTGAAGCCGATGATGATGTCGAGCCTTACGGAGCTTCAACGGCTCGTGTGGTCGCCGTAGCGGCTGCGCGTGCTGGAATCATCGAAGGGGCACAACGTAATGATATGCGTGTCTCTTGCGTCTGGCATGAGACAGGCGGGAACGCTGACCTTTTCCTCTGCGAGTCTTGCGGCGCGTATTATGTGTTTCTTCTCACTGAGTTTGATGCTGAGCGTGGTCGCGAGAGTTGGTGTATTCGCAAAATGTCTTCCGGCGATGTGCTGCGCTTCCAAGCGGGAACTCTTGCCGATTTGTTCCGCGATGATGGGTCCCTGTCTGTCTCTCCTGTCGTTTATTTTCTTCTGAATGAGCGTGTCGCTTTTCGTCCGAATGCTGTTGGCTTTGGGCCTTCCTGTCGTCATCTTCCTGATCCCTTGAAGCTCGCTGTCATGAATAAGCCCATGCTTGACGATCACTTCCGCGCTCTACGTATTGGTTGATGTAACGGCTGCCCTTCGGGGCGGCGATGGAGAGGTTCCATGCCTGACCTATACGCTTATGTTAGAAGGACTTATGGCGTTCCCGCAAGGGTCGGCTCGATGGTGGAAATTGATGGCCGAAATGGGCGCATTGTGGCGGCAAATCCTTCATCTTTGCATTATCTTAATGTAATTTTCGATGGCGATTCTTTTCCTTCATTGTGTCATCCAACTTGGCGCGTAACATATCTTAGCGACGGAGAGGAGCAAGCAATATGATTGAGATTATCGAGAAAGATGGATGGTTTTGGGTCGGCAGTAATCGATGGTCCAGTAGATTGCAGGCTGAGGGCTTCGCTCCCACAGTGGCCGGATGCTATCATTGCACTGATTGCTCCTGTTGCTCCTGCTGTTCCCGATGCTCTGGATGCTCCTACTGTGCTGGATGCACTTATTGCACGCGATGTACAGGATGTTCTCACTGTGCCGGCTGCGATGATTGCTCTGATTGCGTTCACTGTCGGGATTGCGATGATTGCTCTGATTGCGTTCACTGTCGGGATTGCGATGATGTCACAAAGGGAATTGATCGCCACAACCACAGAAGCTGCGATTGCAGGGAAAGGAGAAGAAATGATTGAGATTATCGAGAAAGATGGATTTTTTTGGGCGGGCAGTAATCGATGGTCAACATTAGATGCCGCAAAGATGTATGCTCCGACATTAGTTTCCTGTGATGACTGCACGGATTGTATGACAAGCGTCAACTGCGTAGGTTGTACAAATTGTTTTTTTTGTCTTCATTGCCGCCAATGTCATCGCTGCCAGAGCTGTTTCCGCTGTGATGAGTGCTCGCGATGTTATGACTGTGCTCGCTGCAATCGCTGTTACGGGTTGCGCAGTCGTGACTCGCGGGAACATCAGGCAAGTAAAGATTGGGACGATATGACGTCATGGCAAGAGCGTGACCGCGTGGCTTCTGATGTCTTCATGAGCAAGGCAGAGCGAGAGGCTTATCTTTCACAATTTAAGGACGACGTATTTAAGGAGAAATCGTGATGTTTGGTCCTGCGATAATTCGAGACATCAAGCTGGAACTCATCATTAAGCGGATCGACGATGGGACTTTCTCTGCTCTCGTTTATCTTGATGAATCTGGGGATCAGGTATGCGGCACGGTGAGTTCTGCTGATGACCTTCGCGAAGCTGAGGCTTTTGCCTATTCTGCCGCTCTGGATCTGCTGATGCGAAGCTCTGTTGCCTCTCCCTTTGGTGAGGACTCTTGCGGGCATAAAAGTTGTGAACTCGCATATTTGCGCCGTCTTGACGATAAGCTCTATGCGATGATGGCGACTTATGACGGCTGTGATTCGTATAGTCTTGAGAGACGGACAATCCTGATGAATGCCCGTGAGGTCATCGCTGACGAAATTTGCTTGGTTTAGAGGAGAAGCACGATGTGTGATTCTGTTAGTTTCCCTGATGGTACGGAAGCGCAAACGGTTGCGGAGCTTGCGGCGAAACTCGGAGTTTCGCCTGATGAAATTGTCTGGAAAGGTTGCTATTCTTGTCATGATGCGGCTGGTTGCTTGTGTCAAGTCGATGTTCCCGCCACGGCAAGGAAGCATGGCTGGCTCTCGTTTCCTGACGCCTTTGGGTGGTTCGTTCAAAAGCAGGATGAATACTATGAGTTATCGCCGGAAAAAGTTTGAGAAACCAATGCCGCAGCAAGACAATGATGAGTTGCTGACGAAGCTCATCAGGAATGTTATGGACGTTACTGATGCTTGCGGCTTGGCAATTTATGCCTCGATTGCCAAGGGATGAAGCCTATGAAGCGGCCTATCTCGAAGATGTGCCTGTCGAAGATATGCGGCTGCTTGTTTGTCGTCCGCTTCAGCTTAGCGAATTGACGGATGAAGAATGGATGGATGAACTTGGCGGCGAGGATGGCGAGGGGTCTGCTCCACATGCAGAACTTCTCGACCTGATTGCTGAGTTCAACGAGAAGTTGACGAAGATTGAAGGGCTGTATGAGGCCACGGAAGAGGCTGTTGACCTTACCCCGCATCTTGCGAGATGGGCGAGGTTTCTCTCTGATGGAAGATTAGGAGGTCTGTGATGCGTGAACTTATCAAGAGGTTACTTGACCATGCTGCGTTCAAAGACGTTAGAGTTGGCATTGGCTACCCGATGTTTGGCAATCCGAAGTTTACCGCTCGTGGGATTGATTGTCCTCATTGTGAGGTCGCAGTAAAGGCGGCGATGTCCGAAATTGCAGCGGCGACGGTCGGAACTCTGGAGTCGCCTTATCGTGGCGGCGTCGAGATTTATCTTGACGATGCCGCTCACCTTACGGTTGAGATTCTTGGCGCGAATCGCAACATTTGGCAGAGAATTGAGGCGAACTATTCCTTTGAGACGATCGAATCTGTGGATTTGGCCTATGCGTTTGAGGCTGCGTTCACCGAACTTTTTGCTTACGTTAAGGCTTTGGAAGTAGAACAAGTAAAACGGCTAACTATTGATATGCCCTAAAACTGCTGCCCTAGACCCGCCTCAATATCCTCTCTCTTCCCATGCCTCTGTGCGGGTCATGGGCCTTCTAAAATGGCGGCGCAACGCGCCCTCCTGAGCAAGGGACGCGTAAGCCTACGAGGTAAGCGCAGCGAAACCGAGTTCCCAAGACGCGTGAGGAAGTTATGTCTTTTCCTGAAGAGCGCATTGTGGCGTTTGTGTCCGTGACTGCGGGCAATCTTTTCTTGGGTGGCCTTCTTCCCCTCCCAAGAAGGAAGCACCCGTTTACTGGGGCGGTGGAGGTCTTCGGAACTTCCCGCTCTTCGGCCTTTGCGTTTCCTTTGTGATAAACGGTCTTGCATCGAGAGCATGGCCAAGGTTTGCCCATCCCTCCCCCCTTCCTGCCCGATGCGTATGCCCGAAGATCAACATGGCCCCGCTCGGTAACGTCGGCCTTAGCGAGCGAGCAAGGTGTGCGCTATCGGTAAACAATTCGTGCCTGATGCTCTGGCGGTCGATTCGGCTCTTGCGAAATATCCGCTTGATCTGCTCAGAATTGAGCGTGGTGCCGTCTGGCATTACGCACGACGATTGCCCCGTCTCGCTGATTACGGCGTCGATACACGCCTCTGTGAGCGTCCTCGTCCCCATTGCCCATCGCAGGATGTCATCAAGGCTTGTTCGCAGCACGTCCTTTAGGCTTACTCCTGAATCGGACAAGAGGCGCGTGAGGAAATATCCTACAGGGTACGGCGTCTTGTGCGTCGCGTTAAATGCCGACAGCTTATGTCCATGCTCGGCAACAATTAGTCCGTCTTGCGTCTGGAGTTTCAGTTGCCCTCCAACAATGATGTTCTTGTGCAAGTCCTCTGGAAGGTGATTCTGATGCAAGCCGGAATCGTGATTCCCCCTCAATAATACAACTTGGCGAAACCTCGTGAACTGCCCCTTAAACGGCAATAGCGACTTGCAGATTTCTCTTGCTGGGGGTGGCTGCATCGCTGCCGGATAATCCCACAGGTCTATCGTGTCGCCTACCAAGACAAGCCGGTCTGCTTGTAGGCTCTCAATCAGAGCCATGCTATGATGCAGATTAAGGGGGTGCATCGGAGAAATGTGTAAATCTGACAGAAAGGCGGTAAGCATATAAATCCTCCCATAGTGGTTGATCCCCATCACCCTCAAACGACTTTAGCATAAGGCAAAATTCATGCGAAATGTGCAGTGGAATTGTGAGACTTCAGACGGTACCGTTATAAATGTCAGCATCTTGGGCAAGCGCACGCAGAACCGGCGCAAATATGTTAACGCGGTCGAAGACGAAAATGACCCCTGTCCTCTCGTCTTCGTCGAGTCAAAATTCTGGGGCTTCGTCGATTCCGTCCGTGGCCTCCACATCGAGGTACAGCCTGATGCCTCCCGTGAAGTGATGAGCATGCACTGCTCTGAAGCGAAGAACAGCGGCCAAATCGTTCACTTTGCGCTTGATGAGAATGGCGAGCAATATGCGTATGCGCGTGATGGCGAGGATTATCATTGCCTCAATGCTCGTTTTCTTCGCCTTGTGCTGATGGAAATACCGTGAATCCCTCCCAAGAAAAAACACGGCTTACTGTTTGCTCCTGTGGTCTTCATCCCCCATAATGCTAAAATAGCGGGGGTGGGAGTCGAACCCACCGCTTCGAGCTTATGAGACTCGCAGACCGCCACGGTCTTTCCCCGCAAGCCGCCATTCTATCGCCCCTCCCAAGGAAGAAGCAAATATGTCACAAGCCGACTTTGAAACTTACATCGACGACAACCCTTGCTTTGACCTCATGTTTTTACTGTTTATTCGAGGGATTCCGATTCTTCCACTTAGCGGGCCGCTCCCCTCTTTTTTTGCGTCGGCGACCACGACTTTCAACAATGCTGGTGGTATTGCTGGTTCCTTCGAGTATTTGCCCTATAGCCTTGATATTGCTGAAGGGCTTAGCCTTTCCCTCAAGGCGGCACCAAAGGCGGGACTGGTGCAGGCTGGAAGTCTTGACTTCAACCTGCACCCTACCGGCGGCACGGATGAAAAGACGACCGCCGATAAACTCCGCAGCTTTTTTTGTGTGAATCCGTTCCGTTCTGATTCCTCGGTCGCTACCCTTGCTGATGATCTGACCTATGACAAGACGGATGTCCTGACCCTGTTTGGCAACCCGTGGGATGATGACCAAGGGCATTACATTTATGCGGGGACTGAAACGCTTTGGGCTGGCGAAGACGGCACGACGGCGACCACTCTCGCGCCTGTTGAACGGGGGCAGTTTGGTTCAGAGCGGCAAACGCATCGTGTGACGAAGGGTGAGGGGGAGATTGGCACGGGTAAGATGCTGGCGGCTCATCCTCTCTGCTGGCGTGGTCGATTTGTCGAACTCTACGCGATTGCCGGAAGGTTTAGCAATGGTAGCTTTCACTGTAAAAGTGTAAACTTTAGCACGCTTGTCGGGCCTATTGCTCGCGTCTACTCTGGCATTGTCAGCGGCGTTCGAGATACCGTTAGCGGCTTCACCATCAATACGGACACTACCGATTCCTTCTTTGCTCTTCCTGCGATTGCTCGCGCTCCTAAGATGCGATGCGGACTTCCCCCTTCCAAGATAGAGAAAGGTCGCCCCACACAGATACTCCTGACCGATCACAATCGTTTCCTTCATATGGCTACGAATGGCGATAGTGAACGATGGGTCTACCTGACCCTCAAGGATTACTCGCTGATTACCGATGGCGTCACGACGCTGACGATGGTTGCCCTCGGTCTTGACGGTACAACCCTTTCGACCATGACCTTGACCGCTGATGCTGGTGGTGGCGCGAATAAATTCTATCACCCTACGGCGTTTGGCGAGGTCAAGAATTACAACTCTTGCATGGATGATATCGCCTATCGTTTCGGCACTGCGTGGACTGGTTGGCAAATTGAGGCCGAATACACCCCGTCTGCCGTTCGGCTGATCCTTCGCCCCGATAGCGAGGGCGGCACTATCTCAAAGGTAGACCCGCCAAGTGTGCGCTTTCGCATGAAAGGCATGAACTCGACTTATCTTGAGGGCTATCGCATCTTCTTCAGTACCAATGATTCCGATGCTTTTGGCATCTCTCAACCTGAGATGGTGTCTCTCGGCGGCGAACGAATCTTGATGAATTTGCCTCTGGTCGTTGATGATGTCGGTACCGAGTTGGTTGTTCCTTCTTGGGTGGCACTTGGAACCTTGCAGGGATACATCAACCGCACGATCAATTACGTTTTAGGTGGCGGGTTTACCGCTACGAGCGTTTTTACTTGGAAGGGAAATATTGAGGATGATGATGTTCGCTGTCGGTTGCTGCTGACCATTGAGCCGGTTAAGGCGACTTCGGGGTGGGGCGTTCGCCTCCTGTCGCGGCATGGCTCTCAGTACTCGTTCCTTCATGATCTCGGCTTCGATGGCGTCATCAACGGTTCTGCGATTATGGATGATCCCCCGCCAACCGCCGAAGAGGCAACTTCATATGGCCGTTTTGAGTTCTTGGCCGGTCGCGCTCCTGCACAGTTTTTCTACCCTCCCTCTGCCTGTGTTCAAGCTGGTGCAATTCCCGTGCATCCTGTCGATACCGGCACACTTAGCGAGTTTGATCTTAAACTTACGGATGCGTCCTTGACTGATCCTGACGACATGGCCTTGTCGATCAAGGCAAACGCTTTTGACTCAACCTATGCCCCGCCGTACTGTCTCATCGAGGGGGCTGATGTCGTCGTTCCGGTTGTCTCAGCGCTTGCCCTTTCCTACGTCTCTCCCTTTAATTATGGCTATCTCTTGCTTTCTTCTCATGATGAGTTCAATACTTATCGTGAGAAGGAAACCTATGTGCCGATTCAAGGAGGTAGCAAAGGTCAAGAATACAAGCATATCGAACGCTGTTTTGCCGTCAAGAACATTCAGGTCGGGCGACTTCTCCTTTACCTGCTCTTGGGCGGCACTGGCAGCGCGAATACTGGCAATGATCCCGTCTATGACAAAAAGGCGTGGGACGGCTGCGGCCTTGCTATCCCCTCTGACTTTGTGGATCAAGCCAGCTTTGAAGCCTTCGACCTCGCGATGGGCGCAGAGGTCAACCGCAGCTATTGCCTTACAACCAAGAGCGGTAGCTTCCGTGATATTGTCGCCGATGAAGCGGTCTTGTCTCAGTTTTTGATTGCCTCTGATGTTGGGACCATTTATCTCGCTAATGCCGCTCAACCTCTCGAATGCGACGAGCTTTCGCCTACGGTGATTGATGATGATAATATCTTCGCCGGAGATGACATCACGGGGATCACGTTTGACCTCGATGAATCAAGAATCTTGAACATGGTCACGGCTAACGCGGCTTGGGACCCCTCCCAAGAGAAGAGCAATATGGCCATCATCAACAAGCAGCACGATTCCATCGAGACGTGGGGACAGGGCGAAGCTGTTACCCTCAAGGTTCGCGGCGTCTTGGGCTATGGCTCTGCTGAACACCTTGTACGGCAAATCGCGGCACGGGTCGTCAAGACCTATGGCTATCCCTATGCTGTCATGGAAGTCTTGATCGCGCAACAGCATGTTTGGTTTTGGCGCATCGGCGACCTTATTGCTCTCACCTGTCTCGTTATCCCGTCTCCCGACTCCCCCCAAGCTGGCGTCGTCGGCCTCCTTGGAAATATCTTCGCCACCAAAAAGGAACTCTGTGGTACTGGCGGTTCAGGCGATAAAGCAGGGAATTTCGGCCAAATCACTTGTTTGTCAAGAAAGTACAGCGGTCGCCGTCAAAGCCGGTGGTGTCCCTCTGTGAAGTTGACACATGCTTCTGCCGGTACCACGTGGGATGCTGCGGCGTCTGCTTTTGGCTTCACTGCCAATGCTACCGACTTGAGCCAGTTTCTGGCCGATGATCGGGTAGAGCTTCGACGAATTGGCAGCATAAGTACGGTATACCTCCGCTCCATCGTTAGCGTGTCGGCGACTCAGGTGGTGATTGATTCCGCTGTTCCTGACGCTTATGCGTATTACATGACATTTGCTTCGTACACGGAAGCGTTAGAAGATAGGCAAAGGCGTTACTGCTACATGGCAAATGCCGTGGAACGCCTAACCAATGTCGATTCTGAGTCTGAGCCGCCATTTCAGTTCGCGTAAAATAGGAGGAGCAAGCGGTGACAAAATATCTGGTTTTGATGATGGGCGCACAGGGAGCCGGAAAGTCTACTTGGATCAAGCGTCAAGGGTTTTGCGCTCCCGTAGCCTCTGCCGACACCCTTTGTATCGATGACTTGGGGGCTTATCGCTGGTCGGTTGCACGGGCGAAAGTCGCCCATGACCGCTGTCGTGGGCTTGTCGCAAGCCTGCTTCGCGACAAGGTAGAACCCTTGATCTTCGTTGACAATACCAATGCTCGCCTTGAATACGTTCAGCCCTATCAGCAGATGGCCAAAGTCGCGGGCTATAAGCTCGGGGCCGTTTATCTGTCGGTGACTCTCGATGTCGCGCTTCGTGACCAGACGCATGGCGCCCCCGCTGAAACCGTCAAGCGCGTCCATGCTGAGAGTCGCCTTCTCGCCGGCTACCTCGCCAAGGATGGCGTCGGCGTTCTCACTGTGGCGCGTACTGCCAACGTCTACGCTACGGCTCCTTTCCTGCTCGTTGAGCAGGGTTACGGCGTCCTCTGCCACGCTTGCCGTCATGGGCGCAGCATGTTCTTTGATCCATCTCTCCCCTGTACTTGCCAAGATCGCAACCCTGTTGACTCATGGATGCTCCCTGATAGCGTTGACGAAGCAAGCCGTGATTTTCAGCAATTTCTCTTTTCAAAAAGGAATGTTACAAGATGATTCGACGTTACTACTCTATTCGTACCTTTGACACGATCTCCCTTGGCCATGAAGAAGCTATCGACTTTACTGAGCTATCGGCGCGTAATGATGCCGCGATTGCTTCGGGCGGCGACTCTCCGGTCTTGGCCTTTCGCATGTGTCCGCATCTTTGGCGAAACCTCATTCCGATGAAGGAAGGCATGGAGCCGACTGTGTTCACGGTTCGCACGCTCTCTTCTCGCGAAGTTGAAGCCGTGCGCGATGCTGCGCAGCTTCAGATCGCCGATTGGGCGAATCCGACCTCGAAGTTCTTACTTCGCGATTTTACCAACCGCTTTGCCTTCAAAGCTGGCTGCTTGGCAATCAAGAACCTCGACGGCGAAGACTTCGGACCGGATTCTAAGGACTGGGAAGGCATCGTCTTAGATGTCGATTCCGATGTTCGCGAAGAAATTGGTTCGGCGATTCTCTCTTTGTCTTCGTCTCGTGATGACCTCTCGGTTCCTGACGATGGCACGGTCGTCATCATGGGAAAGTCCTTCTCGCCACCATCCTCGAAGACGCCGGTGAGTTCCGACGCCTCGGTTACAACTGCGAAAGCTGTCAAGCCGACGAAGAGCTTAAAGCCTTCCGTGGCTGCGGCGTCCCCCCGAAACCTCAAGACCCCTCCCAAGAAGAAATAACCTATGCTGCGTCAACTGCTGATGATTGGCTCAATTATTATTATGAGGCGGGTGTTGGCGGCGTTCTCTCGGATGTCGGGCAACCGTGGGAGTTCTGCCCCGCTTGGTGGGTCAGATTCTTCTCTGGGCCGGAACAATATTATGCCCGTCGTGTCCTTCGTGGATCTGCGTGGATCGCAAGGAAATGTCCCGCGCTTGCCTTCGCAGACGACGACACCGAACGCTATCGTGATGCTGTGGCCGCTGCCATGCACATTAAAGCGCGATTAGAAATGGAAAAATGGGAAAGGGAACATCCGAAGAAACGGTAAGTCCCCCCTTTCTTGGGTGGCGCGTCGGGGTGGCAAAAGAGCGGTTGCCTCTGCTAGACTTCTGACGAAAGGATGATGCCCCTGCTTGACATCATCCTTTTCGGGTCGTATAGGTACAAGTGCGGGAATGAACCCGTACAGAAGGACTTACCCATGCCGATTGCTGCACAAAATCATGACGTTGATCCCGCTGATGCCCTTGACTACCATCGCCTTTGGCACGACGAATTGCTCAAGATTTACGAAGACGACGACGTGCTTGTTTGGCTAAATAGTCGCGGTATCGATGTCGGCGCAGCGGCCTTACTTGATCTCTTTCGCGCAATGCCCAAACATTGTTTTAATGTCGAAGCGTTTGCACGTCGGTATGCTGCTGGCTATCGCGCACTTGTGCCTTGCGTGAATCGGGAAGGCAAGATCGTCGAATGGCGATGGCGGCTTGTCGCTCCACATGAGGGCTGGAAAAAAAACCTTGCCCGAAGCGGAGGTAATTATGCTGGAACTTTCTATGCCGATACTCTTACCCGTACCTGCCTTGAAGGACAAGGCGGTTTGGCTCAGTCCATGTCTGCAATCATTGTTACAGAAGGAGAAATGGATTGGGCGTCTTGGGTGACACAGACGCATGGAATGCCTAAGAAGTACTTCCATGTTGGCCTTTCAACCACAAGCAATAATGCTGACTTGATTGGCAGTCTGTCTACCCTCAATCTTCCCCTGCTGTTTCATGGCCAGTCTGGTGCTGAGGGGCTTCGTTACCTTAATTGGTTTTCCTCCTACTCGACGGCTTCCGTCTTTGCTCACATCCCCCTTGATGGCGACGTGAATGATGCCCTTCTTGCCGGGACTTTGGCCAAGACCCCAGAAGAGCAGGTTGAGCGCGTTATCAAGGATGCGGCAACGGTTACAAGTCCTGTGACTGCTGTATCTCCAGAAGAACGTCACAGTCGCCGCAAGCTGGCCCGTCTTGGCAATGATGCCCCGGAAGCTGCCGCCATCAATGCTTACCTTGAAAAGGCTATGGCGGACATCCTGAGCCGCTTGGGGGCTGTCGGCGATACCAAGGGCAGTGGGCGGAGCAACGCGCTTTTTTCTGCTCTGGCCCATGCCGCTCGGTTCTTCCTTGTGCTTCCCCCTGTCGGCGTCGTTCTCTGCTGGTCATGGGACGCGGCAAAACGCGAGATTTGCAGCCTTGCCAAGTCGAAGGGGCTTGATGACCGACGTATCGACTCCGCTGTTCGCTCGGTTGAACGGCGGATTGATGAAGGGAAGATTGGTGATCCTTTCGATTGGTTGACCGTCGAGGGAGTTAAGCCCGGCAAGCGTCGCAAGAAAAACTCTCACCTGAAAGTGACCGTCGAGGATGGCAGAAGCCCCGTCCCTCCCAAGGAAGTAAAACCCGATCAGCAGGGCGTTGTTGATGCTGACCTTGCCTCTATCAACAATGTAATCTTTGTCGGGGCTTCCACTGAAGCGGATGAAGCTGTTGATTTTGTCGCGGAGCAGGAAGCTGTTGAACCTAAAGAGGTAGTGCAAGCTCTTGCTCCCGCCTCGATGGACGCGGGGGAAGCGTCCGCGAATGACGCACTTCCCGTCAAGATGACGCTGGCCTATTCGCTTGATTTTCTTGGCGCAGTAAAACTTGCTGAAACGGCTCTTGTCCGCGCCAACTTTGGCATCTATCAGCGGGGAGGAAAACTCGTTCATACTGTCGCCAACCATCACGACGGCACGACGCACATCATGGCCATTGATCGAACCTATCTTTATGCTGTGATGTCTAGTGCTTGCGCGTGGTATGACAAGATTAAGGGCAAGTTCACCCTCCCGCCTCCCCCAGTTATCGACGCTCTTGCCTGTAAAGGCGCGTGGGACAGCGTCCCTTACTTGGTAGGCACAACCAGCGTCCCCATAATCGTCGGCGATGAACTGGTAAACCAACACGGCTACTCCCCCGATACCATGCGCATTCACTCCCCTGAGTTCGATGTCAGCGTTCCCGATGTCATTACTAAGGAGGATGTCAAGACTGCTTGTGATGAAGTCATGAAGTACTTCGTTGACTTCCCTGTGACGCCTACGGGTAGAGCGGCTATCCTCAGCTTGCTTCTTACGGCTACGCTTCGGCCAAGCATTGATGGCCCCGCTCCCATGCACCTTATCATTAGCTCCATGCGCGGTATCGGAAAAGACTTTCTTGCTGATGTCGCCTCTCGTATCGCTTCCGGCTTTGCTACGGTCCCGTCATCGTTCCGCAGTGATGATGAACTCGAAAAGCGCATCAATACTCTGGTGCTGGAAAGTCCCGACGCGATTGTCTGCTTTGGCAACCTCAAGGGCGAATTTGGCGGATCGGCTATTGAAGCGGTCTTGACGACCTCTTACTGGCAAGGTCGCGTCCTCGGCCAAAGTAAGAGCATTCAGGGGCAACTTCGCTGCACCTTCCTCGGTACCGGCGTCAATGTGACCATTACCCCCGACATGAAAAGGCGAGTCATCCCCGTTAATCTTGTCGCTACGACTGACCAGATCGACGCACGAAAGTTTGTCTATCCTGACCTCGAACAACTGGTCATGAAGAACCGCGAGGAAATTTTGCAAAACCTGTTCATCATCGTGATGGGCTTCCTTCGCTCTGGTGAAAAGGCTCCCCATACAACCAGCTATCCAGCATGGTCGCGCCTCGTTCGCGGTCCTTGTATCTATGCTACCGGATATGACCCCGTTGAGGAACGCTCTGTCCTTGCTGAAGCTGACACGGCGACTGCCCTTCTCGGCGACTTCATTACCCTTGCCCATGCCATTTTCGGCACTATGCCGTGGACCGTGAGCCGTATTTCTAACCGCGTTGAGAATCCGTCCATCGAGGGGCATGAGAATGAACTTCTGGACCTCCTCTGCGAGTCCGGCTATGTGGACAAGGGCCGATTCCGTTCAAAAGCATTCGCTAAGTTCGTGCTGGCTCATCTTCGTACCCCCATTACCCTCGAAGGGCTGGGCGTCTGGTGCATCGATAAGGTACCCAAAACTGGCAAGAATAACATGGCCAACGAGTACGTCGTGGTTGAAATTGTACAGAAGTAACGGAGCCTGTTCATGACTTCTAAGGTTGCAGCATTGATTGATAGACGCCTCAAACTTGAGGCGCGAGTGATAACCCTGTGCGTGAAGCGGGATCGCTCCCCTGATGATTCCGCTGAACTCTTGCGTTTTGGCTCAGAGCATGTCGATATTGCCCAAGAGGTCGCATTGTTGAGCCGTCAAGAGCAAGATGAATACTTCCTCTCCATCCCCGAAGAATCAACCCCCTAAAAGAGGATAAAATCATGAAAGTCGTCGATGTGGTTGCTCTGTTCAAGATTGCTGAGAAGAAGATTGACAAAAACGAAGGTGAGGATGTCGCGTTCGTCTGGCGGGGTGAGCGTTATCGCGCAACGCGTGACGACCGGCGGCTTGAGATTAGTTCAGCAGTTGACGGTAGCGTCAAGGCGACAAGGTGGTATTGAAGGACTATAGCGACCTCGCGCAACTGGCGACAGCCCCATCATAGCGCGAGGGTCGCAACCCGTGGCCTCTGTGAGGTTTCTTCTTGGGTGGCAAAATTGGCCACAAGTTGTCAAGGATTACTTGACTACTGCACTCACAACTGCGCGATAAAACCTGAATGCTCCATCGAAGCACAAGTCCGGTCGGCTTATCAGGCGTCCCGCCATGCTCAAGGTGATTGCTGCGCCGATTTCATATAATGTTCTCATAGTTTGCTCCATAGCGATTTTTGACCTGCCCGTTCTTTCCGACTATCGGAATGATGGGCAGCATCGTAAACGAGGTGGCATCTCTGGCACCACGCTCGTAGGTTTTCAGGGTCGCAGTTTTCGGGGGTGTGGTCGAGGTGAGCGATGGTCAGCACTACCTTTGAGCCGGTATCGGGGTGTGGCTCGTAGTTCGCAGCGCGACACTCTGGGTATTTCGGCGACCCTTCGCAGCGGTGGCTCGCTCGGTCAAGGATGACGGCGCGAATCTCTTTCCAGTTCGCCGGATACCTGCCTTTATTTTCTGGTCTTATCGGCATCTTTTCCCCGCATAATCGTGATCTTTCCGAATCGGCGGCTGTTTAACTTCAGGCTTCCTTGACGGATGCGAATTATTTCTCCGAAGCTAAGCTCAATATTCGCGATGGTTGGCCCTTCGCCGGTGACGACGCCTTTGATCCCGTTTGGATGTTTCGGCAAGATCGCAAGAATCGGCTCCCCTATGAGGTAGCGATTTGGCGGGGGCAACGGGGGGGGCTTCTTCGCCTCTTTTGTCCGGTCAATTTTCCAGCTTGCCCCATATTCCATGAGCGCAAGTAGGCATGACTCCATTGCGCGATAACGACATTTTGCCGTTCGTGAGAAGATTGCCTCGCCCTCTACGACGACGGTGATCTTTGCCCATAGTTCGGCACCTCCGACTTGTTTTACCTCGCTGCGGCGAAACTCAATAGGTATCGGCTTGGGCGCGAATTGTCTCATCATGTCGGCAATTCGCTTTCCCGTCGCTGTGTGGCTTCGGGCCTTTGGTTTTGCCCACCCAAGAGAAGTAAACGCGGCATCGACCTTGATTGCGGCTTCGGGACTCCATGCTGTCGCGTTGCCCCTCATGAGGCGGCTCCATGCGCACGGTCGCAGGTGGCACAATTTCAACGCCTTGTTGATGCCGAACTCTTCGGCTATCTTGTAGAACTGTAACGCCATGGTGATTCGCCACGTTCGCGGGTCTTGCTTCTCGGCGTAAGACCTTGCGGCAACCAGCGTGGGAAGGTAGACCCTCCCCCTGTCCGGTCTGACGCCTACGGCTGCTTGTAGTTCGACGACGCTCATTCCGAGAGACTGGGCGATTGCTCGGAACTCCTCGTAGAATTTCATCAACATGGCTAAACCTTTATTTGGTCAAGGACAGAAAGGACGCCTTTTGACCACTCGTCCTTGAAACTGGCGGCGATGAATCCAGCGCATACAAGGTCTGCGCGTGATGGCGGATAGGCGACCATCAAGTCTATCAGGTGGCGCATGTCTTCGCGGTGCATCACCCCGCGCCATTCCTCCCAAGGAAGAAGCGCACGGTCCAGCCACGATGTTCGACGGTCTTGGCAGCGGCGGGCGGCTTGCCCACAGGACTCTCCGGTAACGATTGACGACAACTCGTCAGCGTATTTGCTTGGCATTGGCCGGATGCCGTTTGTCCACAGTGAAATAATCGTTTCTGAGAGGTTCAGTCGTGCGGCAAGCCTGCTGCGCCCTCCGCTGACTTCGATGGCATCTTGAAGGAGGTCGAGGGGGGTGGTGGCGGTCATGATAGTAGCTCCATCCAAGCGGCAAAGAGGTCGTCGATGGTTGCCTGATGCGGCGAGATGCCCCGCTTTTCGCAGCAGTCAGCGATAACGCGAATGGCTTCCTGTGGCGAGGGGCCGATTCCGTGGGCGGATAGATCAGCGGCGATGTGCTTTGCGGCCTCGCGGGTTCCCATGCCCTTGAGTGCGAGTGCGTGCTGTGCCTTCTGCTCTTGCGTCAGCTTTTGCTTGGGCGGCTGTTTTGTCGGTCGCACGGTCGGCTTGGGCGGCGTCGGGGCTTCTGGGGGAAGTTGAACGGGGGGCGAAAGGCGCACATCCATTACCTTGCCATTGATGCTTACGGATCGCTGCGCGTTCTCGACCTCCACGTCTGGGTCTTGGCCTAACATCACGTCGGGGTACACGATGCGGGCAAGCGTGCTTGCGCATCTGGCGCGAAGCATCGCGGCTGGGTGCTTTTGCCAGATGGCACGGTCGGTCAACCCGGCGGTCTTCGCGTCTTCGATCTTGTAGGTGAACGAAGTCGCAATCGGCTCATCAAGGCGATGCGTCTCATAAGTCGCCGAAAACTCGCTTGACGATACCAACCGGAAGTATTGGCAAAGGGGCGACCGCTTAACCATCGCGACGATCGCATCTGTGCTGGGGGAGATCTCTTGCAGGGAAAGCATCGCTTGCATCGGGCGAAGGTCAAGCTCGGCACCTGTCGCAAGCAGCACAAAGGCGGCTGATTGTGTCTTCGCAGCGGGAAACAACCCGCTGGAGGCGATTACTCCGGCTAGCCATTGCGCTTCCTCGAAACTCTTGGGGGCAAATTTGTCGATCATCTTGAAGTCCTTTGACTGGCACGTCGGCCAGTCGATTGGTGTTATTTGTTGAGCAGCGGGAGATTGTAGAAGTCGCAATCTCCCCCGACTGAGAAACCCTCTGGCAGCGACGCGAGCAGCGGGAGATTGGAGAAGTAGCAATCTCCCCCGACTGAGAAACCCTCTGGCAGCGACGCGAGCAGCGGGAGATTGGAGAAGTAGCAAGCTCCTCCGACCGTGAAACCCTCTGGCAGCGACGCGAGCAGCGGGAGATTGGAGAAGGCGCAAGCTCCTCCGACCGTGAAACCCTCTGGCAGCGACGCGAGCAGCGGGAGCTTGGAGAAGTCGCAATCTCCCCCGACTGAGAAACCCTCTGGCAGCGACGCGAGCAGCGGGAGATTGGAGAAGTCGCAATAATATCCCCCGACCGTAAACCCTTTCGGCAATGACGCCAGTAAGGGAAGGTCGTAGAAGTCGCAATATCCCCCGACCGTAAACCCTTTCGGCAAGGAGGACAGCAGCGGAAGGTTGGAGAGGTCGCAATTTCCGCCTACCGTGAATCCTTCCGGCAAGGACGCCAGTAAGGGAAGGTTGCTGAAGTCGCAATTTCCGCGAAAGGATACTCCTTTTGGGAGTTCGTTTACAAGGAGGATTCTGGCGCAGCGGACCTTGATCTTATCGCCTAGATCGATGTGATTGTCGTCGGTCTCGCAGAATAGCAGGCGGTTGCCAGAAATGGAATAACCAGAATGCTGGCGGTCAATCCCGTGAAGTCCTCCTCCGCAAACTGGATCAGGGGTCCAGTCGGGGGCCGTTGTCCATTCGCCTACGGGTGCCCACGGGAATCCTCCATGAGATAGGCCATCATTATCAGCGCGAATGATCCAGTGGCCAGAGGCCACGACTTTGGCAATGTGTTCAGGGGTAATTTTCATCTTGATGTCCTTTGGCTGACGTGAGAGTCAGCCTGTTAGGGGGGGGGGTATTTCTTGCCCTTTGTAGGTATTCACGTCAGTAGATGATGACAGACAGGCGTCCATTGTGTCTTTCTGCCTTGATAAAGTCAATCCCCTCTGCGGCGAGGTCGCCTACGTTCATGGTGGCGCGAAAGTGGCGAAGCAGCAGAGGGTCACCGGTCTTTACATCTGGAAGTGTAATGGCAGTAACCTCGGCAACTATTCCTGCCGGTCGAGATTCAGGATCGAGGAAGACTCCTGTCAAGTTTTCGCAATCAAAAAGCACGTCTACGCCGTTTGGGTGGCGCAAAATGATTGAATCAACCAGCATCGTTATTTTTAGCATTTTCTTCCTTTCATTCCCCGCTTCGTGGTCCTGATCCTGCTGGCTTTTGCGGCGACGGGGATTTTTTATCCGAAGATCACGGCTTTTTTGCCGTCGAGGGTGTTCATCATGCGAAGGATTTTCGCTGCGGAATCAAGGCCGATTGTGACGTAATCTTTCTTGAGTGCGCCTTGCGCAAAACTGTAAATTTCCTGCCATTCTTCGACATCGATGCCAAGCATTGCATCCCAAAACTCTTCGGGGTTTTTCGACCAGTTGACTGCAACCGTGACCTTGAAGCTTGAGATTTGTTGGCGGAACTCGGCGAGGAATTCTTTTGCGGTTTCTTCGTCGTAGTCCTCCTCGATTGCCTTTGCCTGTTCCTCTGCTCGGTCCATCTCTTCGGCTGCGAGATATACCCGCAGCGACGCGGGAAGGTTTGCGCACATCAGGCAGCGGCCAAGACAGGAAGGGTTTTTCTTACGGCATTCGTTCATCGTTTTCTCCGTTTTGTGTTTTCTGCTAGCCCTTTTATTGTTTCAGCAGCGGAAGGTTGCTGAAGTCGCACTTTCCGCCTACCGTGAATCCTTCCGGCAATGACGCCAGTAAGGGAAGGTCGTAGAAGTCGCAATATCCCCCGACCGTAAACCCTTCCGGCAATGACGCCAGTAAGGGAAGGTCGTAGAAACGGCAATCTTCGCTGACCGTGAACCCTTTCGGCAATGACGCCAGTAAGGGAAGGCTGTGGAAGTCGCAATATCCCCCGACCGTAAACCCTTTCGGCAATGACGCCAGTAAGGGAAGGTTGTAGAAGTCGCAATATCCCCCGACCGTAAACCCTTTCGGCAATGACGCCAGTAAGGGAAGGTCGTAGAAACGGCAATCTCCGCTGACCGTGAACCCTTTCGGCAATGACGCCAGTAAGGGAAGGTTGTAGAAACGGCAATATCCCCCGACCGTAAACCCTTTCGGCAATGACGCCAGTAAGGGAAGGTTGTAGAAGTCGCAATCTCCTCCGATCGTGAATCCTTCCGGCAATGACGCCAGTAAGGGAAGGCTGTGGAAGTCGCAAGATCCCCCGACCGTAAACCCTTCCGGCAAGGAGGACAGCAGCGGAAGGTTGGAGAGGTCGCAATTTCCGCCTACCGTGAATCCTTCCGGCAAGGACGCCAGTAAGGGAAGGTCGTAGAAACGGCAATCTCCGCTGACCGTGAACCCTTTCGGCAATGACGCCAGTAAGGGAAGGTTGTAGAAGTCGCAATTTCCGCGAAAGGATACTCCTTTTGGGAGTTCGTTTACAAGGAGGATTCTGGCACAGCGGACCTTGACTTTATCTCCGAGATCGATGTGATTCCCGTCGGTTTCGCAAAATAGCAGGCGGTTGCCAGAAATGGAATAACCAGAATGCTGGCGGTCAATCCCGTGAAGTCCTCCTCCGCAAACTGGATCAGGGGTCCAGTCGGGGGCCGTTGTCCATTCGCCTACAGGTGCCCATGGGAAATCTCCATGAGAGAGGCCGTCATTGTCTGCTCGGATCATCCAGTTGCCCGATTTGACGACTCTCGCGATGTATTCTTGCGTGATTTCGTGTGGCTCCATGTCTCTCATTTTTCGCTCCTTTTTGGGTGGTCGAGGGCTTGTTCATTCGTCCCTCTTGAACTCAATATAACACGTAAAGTTTACGTGTAAAGCCCTTCGCCGGTAAAATTGCATTTATTTTGTAGTCCCGCGTTATCGCAAGGCTTTTCTGCCGCCTTTTCGCGGACTCAGCAGTTTAGTTGTGGCGACATCATCAGCGATTGGCAGCATCGCGTCTATTCTGATCCCCGCAAAATAGGGGGGCAAATTGAAAGGCGGCGCAGGTGACGCGTGTGGCGGTGACGGGCGCAAGCACGGCGAACGCCTCACGTGTCCCGCCTTTCTTTTTGTCTCCCCCCTTTGCTCGGATGGGTAACCACAGCGTTTGACCAAGAACCCAAAAATTAGGCTAGGCTAAATAAATCCTTCTCTTTACCTAATTGTTTCGTCGTAGCTTCATCTGTTCGCTCGCGTCTCTGCCATGCGAAGTCGTTACTTGTGCGGCGAGAAAATTTTTGGAGAAAATTTAGTCTAGTCTAAACTTTTCCTAGTTGCATCCCTTGCCAACTGTCAAGCAATCCTTGACGGTTCAAGTTACCGAGCCTCGGCTACGGCTTCCCTCCCAAGAAAGAAGCTCCCCGGGGGCGCGTCTGTCCTCTCTGCTGGTCCTCTCTTGGGTGGCAACAGGAATGCGGGGCGCGATTGCTTTTGAGGGTGGCAGAACTTGAAGGGGTACAGGCAAAGCGTCTATTCTGATCCCCGCAAAATAGGGGGGCAAATTGAAAGGCGGCGTAGGTGGCGAATGGCGGAATGACGTGCGCAGCACGGCGACTTACGCCAGTTGCCCCGCCTTTCTTTTTGTCTCCCCCCTTTGCTCGGATGGGTAACTACAGCGTTCGGGCAACGCGAGTTAGGCAAGGCTAAGCCTCAAGTTAGGCAAGGCTAAGAAACTCGCTAGCTTAAGGCAAAATAAAAGACCCTTTCGGGTCCAAATTTGCTTTAGTCGCGGCTAATTCCTGCACCATCGAGACCACAGAGCTTCTTGAGAGGGCATCCATGCGGGGGGCGTCTCTGGCTCCCATTCGTATTTTCGGAAATAGTCATCGTCCTTTTGGACGAGACTCCATGATTCTGGGTCAATCCATCCGCGCCCATCGATTTGATAGGTGATGTCGGCGGAGATGCCGTTTTTCTCCGCCTCTGCGACGATTTCAGCCTCAAAAAACGCAGCAACCTCATTCGCGCGCTCGCTATCATACCCCAAGCAATCGCTGCGAATCTCGAAGGAAATTTTCATGGTTTCGGCTGGGCTATACTCCCAATTAGTCCAACCGTTTTCTGGGTTTGTCGCGACTGGCCATGCTTGGAAAAGTTCCCCGTCCATTTTGATTCCGATTTTCTCGCGTCCGGGCAAAATGTCTTCGGCGAACTTTTCTTGCATTTTCTTCGTGCAAAAAAAGAATGCGCTCTCCTCAAAAATTCTGATGGTCGCCGTTTGCTTTCCGTATTTGATTGTCTTTTTCATTTTTTTTGCTCCTCTAACTTGGTTTAGTGGTCGCGGAATTGCACCACTTCTCAGCCTCGAAAAATTGCGGGGCTGAAAACTGACGGCTACCCTCGGGGGTAGCGGGGGGGGCTGGATTATGCAGGCATATATCCGTCTGGCGTCCATTGGATTTCGAGCGGCGTCGGGTCGTTTAGAAAATCTCGCCATTCTGGCGAGTCAAAGTTCGCGATCCGTTCGCCATTTTTTGAGAGGGTTCCTGTCAAGGAATTTCCCTCATGAAATTCTACAAGCTCTTGAATCATCGCGAGGTCATTAGGGGCCTCTAACCATTGCGGATGATCGCAATCATGGAAATAGACGGCCTCGTCGAGTCCGGCGGCTGCAAGCTGATCGGTGGGCGGGACAGAGTGCCAGAACTTGTTCCCGGCGGGATTGCAAATTACAACTCGCCATTTAGTTCCCGCTTTTCCGGTCGCGGGAACGCCAGAAAAGACAAACACGATTCCTGAAAAGTTTCTGACAGTATCCCTCTCGTCTTTGCTTAGTCCAGATACCCACTTGAACTTTGACGAGCCGAATCCGTGGCAGATTCCGGTCTTTGAAACGATGCAATTTTTGAGCATCGCTTCATAGTTCGGGTGGTGGGGGAATTTTGATGCGGGCATGTGCTTCTCCTTTTGTTTAGCCTTGCCGAAATTGGCAAGGCGAGGTTTCTACTTTTCTTCTTGGAGGGCTTCAAAAAATGCGAGTTCTTCGCCTTCTGGCCCAAAAATCGCGGCACAATCGGATTTGAGCGGCTGGCTCCAATGCCGCGCGTTTTGGGTATCCGTCCAGAAAAAACGGCAATCGCACGGGGCAAACATCGCCATTCCTAACCGGAGTTTTAGGTTTTGCGAATTGAGGATTTCGGTGACGCCGCGTTCCTCTACGGAGTAGACCGGGCCGTAATTTTTGCCCGCGTAAATTTGGCTGGCGATAATTTCGCGGTCGCCATTTTTTATGGCTACGCGAATCTTGCTCGCTGCGAGATATTTTCTGAGACATGAAAAAGTGTCGCCCTCGGTGCAGCAATCCTCTGCCAAACGCCTTGCCTTTTCAAAACTTTTAGGAGCGGTGAAATTCCCGCAGACAGGGCATTGCGCCACCCATTTTTGGCGGGCAAAATGGATGAATCCGGCGGGGGCTTGAATCGCGACGGCTTTTGCTACCTGCCAGATTCGCGGGTCGTATTTTTTCGCGGCCAGAATTGAGCGGTCTTGCGCCATTTTTTGAGGCGCGTCAAGGCCAAACGGATAGGGGATTTTTTCGGGCGACAGAATCGCCCCATTGTAGTCGCAGACAAATTCTGAGATTTGCGGCAAAACTTCACTTCCTTTCATCGGTTCCATTTTTTTTTGCTCCTCTAGCTTTCTGTTTCGAGTTCTGTAACAAATTTTTCAATCGCGGCCACAAGTTCCTCGCGGCCTTCAAAGCTCGCCTCGAAGTCCTCGGTCTCCTCGGGGTTTTCGCGCCACATTGGCGACAATTTGAGCATATGCGGCGCGGTCATCCGGCACATGAGTTGATATTCGCGGCTAAATATCCCCGGGTAATTGAGGCAAAGCCAATTGTAGGCTTGCATCGCAAATTCAAACTGCGCCTCCGCTTCGCGGTGCTTTTTCATCTCCGCGATCTGCGCGGGCGTCGGCTTCCATTCCATTTTTTTTTGCTCCTATCTCTCGGTTTAGCGGTCGCGAAATTGCGCCACTCCTCAGCCTCGCAAAAATGCGGGACTGAGAATTAGCGGCTACCCTCGGGGGTAGCGGGGGAGGGTCAATAAAGCTGGTCGATGATTTCGGCGATAAGCTCAGCGGCAAGTTCGGCGAGGTCGGCGTCGCGGCTTAGGCTTGATGCCGAGCAATAATCGCCATGATAGCCATCATATTGAGGGTCCCCCCAAAAAATTTGCCAAGAAGCTGAATCAAGGCCGCAAACCAGGCGAACATCGATATATCCGACATCGAGGCCTTGCCCGAATTCGCGAATAATCCCATCGAGTTCTTGTTCAATCTCGGTTTTGCTTGCCTCAAGGTGGCTTTCAAGGCGACGAAACTGGCATTTTTGACACGCACAGGGCCACCCCTCGAAGGCGGACAAGCAGATCGGTTTCGACGCATAGCGATAATATCGCGGATCAGCGAGAAGGTGATATGCCTCGGCTCCATCCGCTTTGATGGTCGCCCAAATGATCTGGGGGATTTTGACCGCTTGAATTTGGATCTCTCGATAGCAGGCCCCTTCGCCAAGGATGTTGGCGACTTCGACTTGGCTCAAGTTTTCTTTTGAGACAATCAAAACTTGCTCGTCTTGCGAGTAAATTTTTATTTTTTTCACCTCATCGCAGAGCCATTGCAGGCGGGCGAAATCCTCGAAGGGGAGGATGGCCGAAATCCCGTTTTCGGCGCGGACGATGAAATCGCCTCCCGGCAACTCCTCTCCGAAAATTTGGCCGGGCATTTCGGCGATTTCTCCGGAGGAATTCCAGGTGATGAGATTTTCAATCAGGCTGGCGATTTCGATGGCATTTTCTGGGTTCGGGGTCATTTTTTTTCTCCATTAGTCGATAAGGCAGAGGCGACCATATCGACAAAGTTTAGTTTTTTTGAACGCCTCTTAATGACATTAAGAATTTAATGCCATTATGGAAGGTCAAAACAAAAG
>Ga0209319_1000412_pt1 | contig 57210 bp, 54 predicted proteins | sample RifGroE2_FD_184000 | JGI IMG/M metagenome (GOLD analysis project Ga0209319, IMG submission 184000) | Groundwater microbial communities from Rifle, Colorado - Groundwater E2 (SPAdes) (version 2) | ecosystem: Environmental > Aquatic > Deep subsurface > Groundwater | place: Rifle, Colorado, United...
AAAAATAATACCGATGCGATATCGATTATGTATAAGAATGAATATGAAAAAATAAAGTAAGTATGAATAGACTCATTACTATAATAGCGTAATGAGTTTATTTTTTTGTAAAATAAATCTCCTAGTCCCAATTAAGGAACTAAGAGATTTGGTTTGATTAAATTTTAGGTATTATAGAATCCTGTGTAAAGATTGGAATAGTTATTGAGGATATTAATTACGGCAAGGACCGGTAGATAGCTTTGTGCCTTATACCGACTGGATACCATAACTGTCGGGAGCGCAGGATTTCTAGATGACCTGTATTTATTCGAAACATAATTAGCATAACGGTAATGATTAAATGTAATAATGTTATTCTCAATACTGTTAGGGATCAACAGGACGTACATTTTACCAGGAGCAACTCGCTCGGTGGAAATGTAGAAAACTGTATTCCCGGACGAAATTACAGCAAAATCGTAGTTAACCTTCACAGATCCTGTCATTTCCTGGTTGCGTCTAAAGATATAATTTTCCTCAGACGAATTTGGAATGCGGACATCCATCGGGTTTCCGACAACGCGGAAATGGCAATCGTCAATTTGGAGTTCTGATTTCAATCGGATACAGATCCGCTCAATGAACGGATGGAATTCGTGCTTAAGCCATTCTTCGCGGCCCAATGCAAAACTGGAATCTGGAGTGATGTCAAAGTCTTGGGTGACAAGAGCCGAGGCCTCATTTTCTTTGATGAAGTCGTAAATATAGATATCCTCAAGCCGCTCAATTGTCGTTCCCATTTGATTGGTATACTCTTCCAGCACATTAATTCCCAACATTCTGGCGGAGTCGTCGGTGAATTCCTGGGAAAGTTCAACTTCGATATGGGTTCCATCGGGGATGTTAACATTCGTGTGGGTATGTTCAAAACCAACGACTAGGGAATTAAGATGCGTCTCGGACGATAGCCGAGCAGCAAAGACTGCTGTTTTAACCCGTGTACTAGTGGAGGAAATTGAAACCAGTTTATTATCACTAAAGTCAAATTCGCCATGGAGAATTGCTTTGGCGGAATCGGAACCAAATTGTACTTCAATTGAGAAGCGTCCGGTTTCGATGTCGATTTCACGCTTACGTCCAACAATTTTTAGGGTAGCTGCGGCAGCGGCTGTTGTTCCATCGGCTTCAACGGCGGTAAATGAGCCGAGACTAATATCAATGGCCAACTTATTTCTGGTATCAATACTGTTCTCAGTAAAGATATCATAGTTTGTCGTTGGAACAGTGACCGTCATGTTAAACTTTTTATGTAGGTTTTGGTTTAACGTGCTGCCATAGTTAAAGGCATCGATAAAGTATCGTTTATTCCCGTTGATGTCGATAAGGAATTGCTTTCGCTCGGAGATTTTGAAAGCTGGTTTTTCAGCTTGCAGAGTTTTGACAACGCGGTGCATAACTGCTTTTACATAAGACCGGATTTGAAAACCGAACGATGTTAGAGAAATCGGGCGGAGAGCTGCAAGTCCTTGCTGCGTTGACTCGTTAAGCATCTCATTGACGACACTATTCATTCCGATAGACCGAGCCATTGCGTCTTCACGCATAATGGCGTTTTGGAAACCAGTTCCGCTGAATTGATCATCTTCGAGGATGTTGTTCACCGTTTCGAGAAACATTTGAGCATTTTCTTTAGACTTAAAAATGCTTGCGAGGTCGGTGCTCATACCAGAACCATAATTTTCAAACAGGCGGGTAAAGAAGTCTCGTACTTTTGGTTCCGTTTCTGTATTCATTCCAAATGTTGATTCAAAATAACCTTTAGCCATTTTTTTAGTTCCCCCTTTTTTAACCTATTAGAGTAGATATTTTATTCTTTGTTATATTTTTATCTATTAATTCATATTATTGTCATTTATCTTTTCTAAAATCTGATGAATAATCCTCTTTTCTAATAGGAATTCCATATAGTTTTTATAATTTACTTCATATGAGTTATCATTATACCTATATATAATATAATCGTTTATTTTTTCTAATAGTTCTGATAATTTTTCAATACAGATATTTATTATAGCTTTAATATCTGATGATACGACAACAGTTTCTGTTAATGTTCCTAGAAGATTATCTACATCATCTCTGAGATTTCTATAATTTTGAAAACTCTTATAATTTAATATTTTTCTAGATTTATCATCTATATCAAATAAATTACCAACGGATGGTTGTGTATTGGCATCTGTTTCTGTTTGATCCTCAGGTGGTGTCTCATCAGTAGCTGTCGGATCTCCTTCTGTGGTATCTGGAATATCATATTTATTATCTGGAGTATCTCCAGTATCAGCTGGTGGAGTATCTTCTGGAGGTTTATCAGCTGGTGGAGTATCTTCTGGAGGTTTATCAGCTGGTGGAGTATCTTCTGGAGGTTTATCAGTTGGTGGAGTATCTTCTGGAGGTTTATCAGCCTCTTTTGGTATATCATATTTTGTATCTGCTTCTAATATAACACCTTCTCTAATTGCTCTAAGTTCTTTATATATATCCATACTATTGTATCATCCTTTCTTAATTTTTTGGTAGATTATAAACTATTCGTTCAATTGCTCTGGTCAATTCATTTTCAATTCTTAATAATTTATATTTAGATTTATTATCACCTTTTGATTCAGCATCTCGTATTTTCTCTTGAATAATTCTTAACTCTAGTTTTAAATCATTTAAGATTATCTGTTTATGTTTAAGTTCAGTTCTTTTATTAATACTGAATTTAAGTAATAATAATACAACAGCAGCAACCAATTTAACTTGAATGCCACCAGGAATAAATATTGCAATAATCGATGATGTTATCAAACTCTTTAACATACTGGATAGATTAATGGAATCTTTAACTATTGTATCATATGATTCTGATTTTTTAGTATCCTTATACTCAGAAATGAACCTATTAAATTTCTCGTTTAATCTTTCAGATATATCTTTATCTGCCAAACTATATTTAATAATCTTGCTTTCTATTTTTTCTTTAACATTTCTAATAGTACTACCAACTGTTTCATTTTGAATATCTAATTCTTTACAGGCATTCATTATTTCAGAACATACTTCAGTCATAGCTTTCACTGTCGATATATACCTAAGATCAGAAAGCTGGGTTTCAGTTAATGAATCTTTTTGTATTTTCATATCAGATATCTTTTTTCTAAATTCAAGTTTTATATCTCTTAAAAACATAGATAGATTATCTATCGTGATATTCTTATTATTTTCGATTTCTGATATTAACTTATTTATGATATAAATGGAACTATCTAACTCAGTGATATTATTTATTAGATCTTTTACTTCTAGTATCTTATCTCTAATAATAGGATATAATAACCTAAGAGAATTTCTATATATATGAGATAACAAAACAATCGATAATTCAAAATATTTATATGGGTTTTTAGACATATCTTCTTTATATATCTCATTAATAGTATCAATAGTTAAAACCTTTTTATCTGATCTATATTCTTCTATATAAGTATATAAATGATTTATTAATACAACATCAACCTCATTTGTTAACGGCATACCTATATTTGGAGTTTTCAACGTATTACCACATCCATTCTTAATTTAGTTATTCTATTATAATCATGTTTATCTAATATAGAACTAGTAAAATCCAACTATATACGACATACTATAAACTTATAATTGAAAGAGGGGGATTAATATATGATTAAAACAATATCTACAGAATCGTTTCCTATATTATACATATTGGAGGCCGCTGTAAATCCTGATGATATTAAATCTACAATATTACGAGAAAATACAGTTGAAACAGCTACCGGAGAAAAGGTTAAGACTATTACAACAGATTCCACATTACAAAGTTTCGAAATACTAAATTGGAATGGGCGAATTTATCCGGGCAATGTTGTTATGGCTGGTATGGATTCTAATGCAAAAATTCAAAATGATATTAGAATGAAGCAGTTCGCTGGAGAATATGGACATCCAGACTCAAAAGAGATGATTCGGCAATCGATAATAGATCCAGCTAAGACATCCCACTATATTGATAACTATAGAAAAGAAGGAAATTTATTGCGAGCACATGTGACATCTGCCCCATTTGGATATGGATTCTATATGTACAATACTGCAATAGCTGGAAGACCGTGGGCTTTTTCTCTACGAGCATTTGGCGGAGTTAACTCAAAAAATGTGGCGCTTCATCCATTAACTATTATTACATACGATGAAGTTAATAGACCATCACATAAAGAAGCATATGGCACATTAGATGGTGTTGTAAAAAATGATGTATATACTGATTCATTTCTACGGGAATGTTCACAAACCTCAATATTCGAAAGTGATACTATCGTAAATGAAATTACAAATTTTATATTGGATAAATCAGATAATATTAAAATAGCAAAAGAATTATTTGGTCTACAAGAAAGTGTTGGCGAATTTGTCAATGATAGGGTATTATTAGAAGGATCATATATGGGAACATCAATTAAAGTGTACACTCCAGTTGAGTCCTATATTCGGCAAAATTATGCAAAATTAATTAGAATATAAATTGGCGGTGATGATATGAAGCTAAACACGATTTTAGATATATTATTAAACCAAAGATTGGGAATGCCAGATTATGGGTTAAGTTATTTATATCCTGAGATATTAAATAATCTTCAAACCTATACACTACCTATTTTTTCACAATATTTTCCATGCTATAGGAGATACCCATTTACCCCAGATGATCATAAAACTGGAGATGAAAATGAATATTATCTAAAAATAACAGAAATCGATGAAAATAAATTAGATATAATATCTATTGCAAATGTAGTACCAAAATCTGGTATTGAGGCTAGTGCCTTTTCTGAAGGATATTATACACTTAATATTACCATTGAAGATGCTATAATGAATTCACTAGCTTCCAATATGGCATCTTCATCTAATTATAGTTATAAAAGATTTAGATATATTCCGCCAAATAGGATTCTTCTTCGCGGTTTTGGGACACAAGAACTAACTGTTACATTAAAAATAAAATACCCAAGCTTTAGTGCGATTCCAGATAGTGTAATAGAACAATTTATCCGATTAGCTCTTGCTGATATTAAAATATTCGTATATAATAAACTAAAACATTATAATCAATTAAACTTACCAATTGGAAGCATCGATCTTAAATTGGAACTTTTTGAATCTGGAGAAGCTGAACGAGAAACTATAATTAGCGAATTCAATTCAAAGGGTTATCCGAACAAAACTATGTATAAACAGGTATATGAATAATAAATGAAACAAAAAAAGAAAGACAGCTCAAATATAGAGCTGTCTTTCTTTTAGTTATTAAATTCAATAGTGTTTGGATTGTCGGATTTAAAAATTATTTTTGTCGAAACTTTCTTAAGTTTTATTTTAGCTCTATCGTTATTCTTTCTTATTAGCTTAATAAAACCAGTTTCACTTCGACAATATGGCAAATATGCCAACTTTGGTTGTACTGGTATAAAACCATTCGATCTTCCATATTCTGGTGAGACTATGTTTATCATTCCATTACTATTTCTAAATTCTTTATACTTAAATAACCATCTCATTTTATCATGACTTTCAGTTGCTATATTAAAATTATCTGTTATTAATGCATACAGAGTTTTATTCATTTTCAATTCATTGATATTTTTAATTAATTTATTTTCATAATTCGACTGTCCTAATTTTTGTTTAGCAAAATATCCATATCCATGATCTGTTCCATATATTTTACAAAACGGAGTTAATTGTCCTGATATTCCAGGACTACTGGATGATATGGCATTAAGTTCCAATATCCCCAAATGGCTTGGATATAAATCTTTCTGACTATCGGTAGTTCTCAATGATGGCAATCCTTGAATGCCAGTTACTGAATACTTGAGAGCATTTAATGCTTGTAGATCATTTATATCTATATTATATCTAAATAATGGACATGCTCTAGTCCCACCAACTAATAGTTTAAATAATACATATTCATCAAATTTGAATACTTTTGATAGTTTGGCCTCATCAAATGGTTTCATATTTAATGCATAATTTATTTTATCTTTTATGATATTTCCAAAATATGCGGCAATGTATTCATTGGTTCGGATTCTCTTATTTTTTAGGCTATTATTATCACGATTTCGCAATTCATTAAATTCGCGAATTATCCATCGCATAACAGAATATATATCATCCTTATCATTATTTGATATACATAATGTCTTCTGTGTCGTTATGTCTAAAACATTCTTAAAGGATTTTAATACGTCCAATCCCTTATTATATTGATTCTTGGATGATGTTGTAAATAGTGAGCCAAGCCTTTTTATCCAAAAATCGGAGTTGTAAATATCTTCCATCTTTGTTCGATTATTGAATACATCAAATAGAGATAGAATGAACGATCTAAATACGATATCATTTGCAAACAGTGTTTTTTCGACTTCTAGTAGTAAGGTTGTATTAATTCTAAAATAATGAAATACTTCAGAATTTCGCACAGATTCTGTAATATCAATAAGCTTCTGATATCCAAAGAACTTTATAGTTTCTATTATACCCTTTTTAGCTATCGGATAATACAGAGGATTGAATTTCTTTTTAAATAAATCGATTTTTAATATTGTTTTGAATGAAAAGTTTGTATTCGTAACGATGTCTGTTAAGTCTATTTTATATTTGTCCTTACTAAGTTTTGCTGGTATTCGCGTCTTTAATATTACATCACCTTTTAGGTTATACGTCGAATTATCAATGATTTGAAACATAACCAATGTCTTATTACTATTAATCATCAAATGGTATCTATCCACATATTTTGGTATAAGGATAGTATTCTCAACGATTGTTCTATTATTTATTACTAAATTAAATTTTAAAGCGTTAAAAGCTGTGTGGTGAATTGGTATTAATTTTTCTATTTTTTGTTTAAGAATTTTTCGATTCTTTACAATTCTACGATTTAACCGAACATCGATCTTGGACGGATCTGTGATATATTCAATATTTTTTAAATACACATTTGGAATCATCTCTACAGACTTTAAGTCATCTATTATAAACTCGTATATTTGTTTCCCTTTTCGTCTATCGAAGAGTGCTTCATTTATATCTTCCGATAATGTGTCAGAATACTCAGCTACAATTTTTCCTAGATATCCCACACGATTTTACCTCCTAAACTATATTATAGACGAAAAAATATAAAAGAGTAATCCCGAAATAGTATTTACACTATTTCGGGATTATTGCATTTACGATTAGAACGATTCGAGCAATTTATCATTCTTGATAGCCTGTTTAAATTCCTTGCTGGCCACAAAGCCGATTTCCCACTTGGATTTAGCTTTTTGAATCGTATAGGTTCCCTCACCGGGAACCTCATACTTGGCAATTTCCTCTGGATTTTTGATATTTGCCAGAATATGCAGTACGGCAGATACGTGGATCGCTACAAAAATCGATGCGGTATATTTATCTAATTCCGCACCTTTGTCGGCGTCTTCTTTCTTTTCTTCCCACTCGCCCTTTGTAACATTATATTCATCGAGCTTGCAGCAGTGGATAACTGTATCTAAGAAGATTCCGTCATCTTCGAGATTATCGGCAATACCGCGAATTGTTGAGAAGTTTTTATAAATTCCATCCTCAAACTCGGAAAGTTCGTTGATGGTCTTCTTCTCATTTGTTAATGAGAAGATTGGGTTAAACGACATGGACTCGCCGCTCTTCTTAAGAGAAATTCCGTAGGTAAATGGCCCAACTTGGATCATGACTTCTTCTTTGGGATCTTTTTCCATTTTAAGATACAGGGCCCGAGAGATTGCAGTACTGATTCCGCTATCGATAATTGCCTGCAATGGAATATCAATTTCAGCCGGGATTGGATTTCCGTCAACGATTTTCTCACATTGGAATAGTGCCGAAGCTGCCTTGTTTGTTACATCGATAAGTTTCTTAGTCAAAATAATTTCCCCCTCTTATTTTGTTATAATTATCTACCCATTTTGGATAGAAATCTGGCTTAATATACTATATAGTTTACATGTGTATAATATATAATTCAAATATAAAGCTAGATTGGAATTATTCCAATCTAGCTTATTGGCTATATAATAAATTCAAGTTTTTGAAAGTATTTATCTAAATAATACAAATATATTAAATTGGTAATATTATCATTGATATACTATAAAGAAGAGATTATCGTTAGAATCCTCGATTGCTATGCAATACTAATGGATTTGTGATAATAACTACTTATCCTATCTTCTAATGAAATAGGCAATAATCATATCAATATATTGATAATATAGGACCAATAATAGTATAAGTATTCGATTTAAATTATTTGCATCATCAAACTTAAATTACTTATTTGTTAACAAAACTTTATCTTGAGTATTGGAAGATATTAAATCAGTGCTAATTGTAGAGTTATTTATTAGTCTCTTTCTATTTTTATTCTGATTATACAGTATCCAATGCATATTAATTTTATCTTGAAATTCTATAATAAAAGATTCTGATAAATTTTGTTTATAGCTTATATAACTCCAATCAACCTTATCTTTAAAAGATCTAATAAAATCTTCGGACAGTATTTGATGAAAAGATATTTCTGCCCAATTTATGCTATCTTGAAATTCTATAATAAAAGATTCTGACAATTTCTGACTACAACATATCCACGACCAATTAACTTTATCTTTAAAAGATCTAATAAAATTCTCAGACAATGCTTGATGGAAAGATATCTCTTCCCAATCAACCTTATCTTGAAATTCTATAATAAAAGATTCCGACAAGTAAAAACTTTTACATAGAGCTTTCCAATTAATATCTGATCCCGCTTCTCGAATGTTAGAGATTTCTATTTCTGTTAATTTTCTCACTAATTATCATCCTTTCCTATTTTGAAAATTTATTAATAAATTCTACTAATGTATATATAGGCTTATTATCTTTCCGAGCTTTTAATGCTTTATTTCCGGATATTCTATCTGGTGATACTACTAAAATATCATACTTTCCACTATCTACAATTTCATAATTTAATTTATCGCATATTTGAATAAGTCTAGTGTTATTTCTAAATCCAGATATTAAAATACTTTTATCGTAATTAGTATTCATTCTTTTAACATTTAGTATCTTTAGAAGCTTAACTAACTCATCATATTTATCAATTAAGCCACTGGCAAATACTTCTGAATTCATATCTATGCCAGGGACACTTTTCAACATTGTTTTTAATTCAAATAATTTCTTATCTTTCATCAATGGTAGTAAAATATCTATGTCTATATGATTAAGAATCTTTTTAGCTGTTTTAGTTCTTAAGCTTTGTATTCGTAACATATCCAATACTTTAGCATACTCAATTTCTGCTATTATTTTATTTTTAAATTCATCCCATGTTTTATCTAGCACTTTACCCTTAAGAACTCGCGACAATAATTCCTTATCGATAGATAAGAATTTTATAGTACTAGATACTCCTTCTTCAGCTAATGATATCAAGGTTTCTTCCCCAAAGAAATCGATATCTAATATTCGTACCATTTCAGATATTATACCAATATGCTCACTTATGCATTCGACATTGGCACATTTTAACATATCCTTATTAATTATTAAATCCGATTTACAGTGGTCACATTTAGTTGGGAATTTTATTTTTTCTCCAAGCTTATTCGATCTACATGTCTCATCCTTATAAATATAACCCATAACATCTGCATTGTATGATACTAAAACTTCATCACCTATTCTTAAATCTAATTTATTAAATCTAGTAATATTATTTACTGGAGCTTTATCATACTTAACTCCATCAAATTCGATGGGATTAAATGTGATATTATGGCCAATATATCCTTGTTTTCCATGGGATGATATTATCCCAGTAACATTAGTTCTTTGTATCATAGCTCCAAATTTATATGCAATTTGCCATTTATTTTTATTATTAGATCTTCCTAAATCTCTCCTGACTATATCATTCTTTATTGAGATAACAAGCCCATCTATACTATAATTCAGTTCTTGTCTTTTAGCTGAAAATTCTATAGCTAATCTTTGAAATAATACTAAGATATCAGCTACAGTTCCAGTTAGATGATATTGTTCATGTATTTTATCCCATTCACTATATTCAAAATCTGATCCGATTATACCCATTAAAGTTCCCCATCGTATTCCAGTTATATTTAGTAAATTGTCACTAATACCAACCGGAACTAGTGTTATACATTCATTAATCTTCTTTCTTTCTTCTTTTGTAGTATTTTCATTTATAGATCGTTTTACGGCAGCTGCAATTGCTGCTCTCCTAGTTGAATATTTAACTCCAGTTATCTTAGATAACCGGATTTTATTCGCTTCTGTTATAATAGCCTCATATTGAATACCAAATGTATCTATATTTTTAAAGTTTATTTCTTCACTTTTATCAAATTTTGCTCCTAATCCATATAGGATATTGGACATATCTACACCATTATTTTCTTCGAAATCTCCCCTAGATGTCGCTTTTATTGGTTCCATTATATTATTATGATTTTTAAATGTTACAGATGTTGAAGTTCCATCATATTTTGGAATGACTATAATTGTAAATTTATCTTTACCAATTTCTTTGGATATCTTTTTAAGATATTTTTCAACTGACATCTTATCGCTGATATCATATATCTCATATGCCTTATCCAAAGTTCCAACTAGTTCAGAAAAATCATGTTTAATAGATCTCATACCTGTTGGACTAGAAGATTGAAATGGTTCAAATCCTTTAATTGTTTTATATTTCTCTAGCATCGAATCATATCTGTCATCAGGTATAGATTTATATTTTATATTCGTCATATATTTATTTTCTTCATAGATACACTTACATAACTTAATAATATTTTCAATTAATAATAGTTCATTATTAGATATTGAATACTCTGGTTTATATATGAAATCATTAATAGCAAGAATGGATTTTTCTGAATTGACAAAAATCACAGTGTTTATAATATTATTTTCTTTTACCATTGAAATTGAGGTACTTAGCATTTTCATTTGTATAGAATCCCCCTTATTAAATAAAAGAGATACCATAACTATGGTATCTCTATTGTATAATATATTATTATTTTTTAAAGTATCTATCTATAGTATTTTGTAGTATTCTTTTTAGAACATCATCATATTTAAATTTTTCCTGATTGATATTTAGATCTACATTATTCTGTGATGCGGCAATCCAATCACATAACATTTCAGTTAGGTCAACTAGATCCATATCCTTAATCCCATTTTCATAATATTCTGGATGATGCTTATTTTGTTCATAGTGTTTATATAGAAAGTCTTCAGACATTACTGTTTTTAACTTATCATATTCTGGTGTACCATATGTTAAGTTATCCATAGCTTTCCTATATTTAGCAAACATTTCTTTTTCTGGAGTTTCAGTCTTACTTTTATCGTGAAGACTTCCACGAACGGTTAATTCTGTTAATAAGATAGAAATATTGGTAAATACAGATCGAATATGGTCCAATGTCTCTGCTTCATATTTAAGAGCTTCTTCTTTAGATGGTGTTTGTAATTCAAGTATCTCTGCTTCGTGTAATAATTCACATTGTCTAAATTTATCAAGCATTGATTCTCATACCTCCTAAACTATATGTTTATTCACTGTCTTTAGAGAATTTATCTTTCATATTGTCTTTAAACATTATTTTAATATTCCCAATTGGAAGATTCTTTATATTTTCCATAACATCATCTTTAATACTATTTGTGTGTTTTCCATATTTAAATTTTAATTGTAGACCGCAAGTTAGAAATGTCGAATTAAACATATCGACAACCCTTGATTTGCTATTATCCATATCTAATCTAACATCTTCAGTAAATACATCAATATCTAATAATTTTCCAAATTGTCTCCGTCCGATTACCGAAGTACAAAATAATCTTGTCATATAATTAATGGCTGCCGGATCATTACATAGTTGCAATACATCCATTTCCATGTTCCCTAATCGGATTGCTTGATTATTAAACATGGCAGTTCCTCGACTATATGAATGAGACTTAATTGGAAGAAATGTTCTAGGATTTATAGTACCTTTAGATCTTATGCTAAATTTCGTAATAGGCTCATGTTTCAATCTTAATATATATGAATCTGCCATTATAAGTTTCTGTTGTATGAATAATTCTGTTCCATCTGTATCCATAACTGTAAATTTCGTCTTACGTGGTTTAAATTTATCTATGATTTTTTCATAGTTTTTAAACGAGATGGATTTGGATGGTGGTTGAAATATTACAAAATCGGATGTGATCTCATTTAAAAATTTATCTTTCTCATTGTTGGATAACGAGTCATACATTTTTCTTACGATTTTTTCTTGATCTGTATTACATATAGTTAATAAATCTAATAATGATTCAAATTTTCTTTCTTTAGTTTCATTACTTTTTAATATCTCATCAATTACCCAGTTAATTTCATGCTCATATAATTGGGACGGATTTAATCTTCCTATAACACTTAATGCGCTATATATTATTTCTGCATATTCATCATTTTCACTTTTAGGCATAAACTTCTCATCAACTATTTCAGATATAACTCCCTTATTTCCATGCCTACCGACTAATTTTGTTCCAATAGTCGCAGATGAACTTTTAGCTGTTGTTATATATATAATCATACTATCAAATATCGATGATTCATCATTCCATTTTACTTTTTTACCAATACTTAGAATATCTCTTGCTCTTGCATAATACATTCCGATTTCATCAGAATATTTATTATGTTTATCTTCTATAATATCTCCAAGTATGTCGTATATAGTTTTCCAATATTTATTTATACAATGTATATATTTATTTATCTGACTATGAGAATTATCAGTAGGTAACTCATCTAGTGGTATATTAGAAAATATATCAATATCTATAACGACGCCATCTGAATAAAATAGTGTATCTCCAAACATGATCTTTCTTAGATTTTTACTCTTTAATAAATGCTGAGCATTATTATAATCTACTCGTCTTTTTACGCATAGAATTTTATCATTTATTTTTTCTCCTATATCTGGAAATGATTTATATATATTTTGATTTCCATATATATTTAGTAGTATATCATTATTATTTTTTGGTATTTTATATGAATTAATCGACGTTGCGCTTAACCTATTTGCTAATTTATCTGATATCCTATATCCATCTTCAACAATTGCCGGATCGATCATATATAAAGTTTTAGCATTTATTCCTAATCGATAATTCATATCTTCATCGTATGAATTTGATCTATATATGATTTCATCAGTCTTGATAGTATCTCCTATATTTTTAGAATCTATAGTAGCATTATTAATTCGTATTCCACTAGATTCAGCAAATGACTCTGCCTCATTTCTAACTATAATATCATAACTGTTACTATTGCGTTCTTTTACGATTAATACATACATTATATCATTATTATCAAACTTTTGTATCTTATGTATGATTTCAAAATCTTTTTCAGATTTATAATATGATGTGGATCTATCTCCATATATTTTTTCATATCCAGTCGATACTCTAGCTATCTCTGGTTTATCTAGATTCTTACTCTGTGGCATTTGTTGAAATACCATGGAAGCCCTTGAGGAATTTACCTTATTTCCAAATGGAATTAGAAGACCACTGCCGTAACAGTGGTCTATATTTTTTATCTCACCAGCTATTTCTTTTAACTCGGCTATTTGTTCTGGATTTAACATCTATATTTTCCCCCTCTATTCTTCTCTCTCTTTATATAATATATACCTGTAAATAATATCCTACTTAAAGTATAAGTCGGATATTTCACTATACCTTTCTTTATTTTTCAATTCACAATGAACGCTCTACTAGACTGCCAATTCCGCAACTATTCGTATTTGGTATATGAGGAATAGCTATAGAAGTATTACATTCTTCAATATCGCTAGGATGATTAATATCGTTTATCCATACAAAATGCATTGAACCTTTCATATCGACGAATGCATCCCAGGTTGTTTTTGAGGTTAAAATAAAGTCATCATTCCCTACGTCTTTGACATACAATTGTTGATCCCGGATTGCAATTCGATTCCCTGTATTAGCATCTGTAAATACCATACCTTCTACTTCAAGATTGGTGAATCGATAGTTTCGTATTTTATAATTCTTCCAATATTTGAATCCGCAAATTGTTTTCTGTTTCTTAAAGGTTAATAATCTCTTATTAATATTATAATCAAAATCCCATATATCGACCTCAGTCCATATTAAACCATTATTTTTTGATATATATAACGTAGTAGCATCGATGATAGCTATATATACACATCTATCTTTGATAAATTTGAATATCATATTATGTCTTAATAAAAAGTCATAAAATATACCTCTCTCAATAAATATTACACGATTGCCTTCCTTGCGTTTCCAAAACTTTTTAATCAGGTCCTTATCCATTACAAATCAGTCCTTTCAAATTTTGTATTGTGTGGTTTAATATCGTGTCAAGATATAAAATACAAGAAGTATGGAATTTAATATCCATACTTCTTATTATAATATATATTTTGATCAAAAATCTAACCAATCCTTCTTTTTATATTCTTCAACATCCTTCTGGTGTTCTTCTAATGCTGTGTATATTGTATCCATTTTTTCTTTAGCTGATTCCTCATTATATTTTCCGAAATCCGTAGATAACATTGATTGCAATTTTGGAAGACAAGTTTCATATAATGCTAATAAGACTTCTGGAGATTTAGTAACTACTGATTCAAAAGTTTTCTTAGTAAATTTAACGCGTTCTAGCCCAGGAGCATAATAAGCTCTATTACTTCCTTTTAATAATTCATGTTTAATGGCATAGTGTAATAATGTTAATGTTTTAGAAAATCTACCACTTCTATGATCAAATACTAATTCTACAGGCACATTAGCTGAATTTGTTCTAGATTTAATAAATCTTGCATCGACTAAAAATCCAGGAATTCCATACTCCATCGTATCTGGTTTATCTGCTATATATTTTTTAAGCAATTTTAATTTAAGAATATTATTTGCTAAATATAAACTGGCTGTTCCACCAGGCATTGATTCATCTTGAGATAAATACATCTGTTGAGAAGGTTTTGGAATAAAACTTGTATTCACATTAGCATTTATGTGATTAACTGCAATCATACCAACATTTGCTTTTTTCCCATATGTTAGCATTTGAGATAGAATATTCTTATTGAACTGAGCCGACCGAGCAGCTACCATATTATTCGTAATATCCTTTACTTCTTTAACAGCCATATCCATATCTTTACTTTTAAACATTGCAAATGAATCAATTAATAAAAATGATGGATATAGCTCACTTATTTCATCTCCATATAAATTCTTAACTCCAGTATTATATGTCATTTCTTTAGAATTATTAATCTTCACTAAGCAATGACTTCTAAATAAATCAACAATATCCTCTGCAGCCTTATCTTGATATATTTCATATGTTCTTTTTAATAATGAAGGTGGTAATCTAAGAATCTTCATTGGCCTTTGCATTGTTGTAGCTTTTTCAATATCGGCATGTTGAACAGCTGAGTTATCACCAAATTTATGAATTCCGCTACCAGACATTTCAATAGCTAGTGCTGATTTCCCAGTTGATGTTATCCCAATGACTGTAATCATAGAACCACCAACAACTCCAGTTAGGTCATAATGCCCAATAACTCTATCATTATTATCATACGCAGTAGCTCTTACACCATTTGCATAATCTAGTGGTAGGAATCCAGTTGGGTATGATATTTCCGTTACAACTTTAGTATCGATTTTATTTTCAGATTTTCTCTGTTTATTTATTTTATCTAGTAATCCCAATATTAGCATCCCCTTTTTATTTATTCATATATGAGTGTTTGATAATAAATTATAAAAAAAAAGAAACTATATTTTCATATAGTTTCTTCAATTTTTAGTTAATTAATTAATATTGAATTTAAATCGATGATATTAATATCATATGGCATAACTTCAATTTTATCAATTGAAGTTATATTTGAATCTATATTAATTCCGATAGATCTATTCTTTATTTTTTCTTGCATACTAGAATATGAAAATGTTTTACTAGATAATGATCTTCCACCTATATAACCATACTCAATATTAATTTTAGATGTAGAATTACTATCAATAGCGGAGCAAATTAGCGCTAAGTATTGTTTATTATCTATCTCTCCTATACTATATGAAACTGCAGCTAAGTTTGTTAAATTAATATCTATAATAGATTCTCCAATATCTAATTCAATATAGAATAATATAGTATTAACATCATCTTCTGCATAATCTACTTTTTTTAGCATCGGTATTAACATATCTCCAATTTGTATAGATACCAATTTCGATAGGGCTCTTTGATCTATTCCAAATTGGGTAGTTAGTTCGAAATAATCTTTTGGATCTATAAGAAGTCGTACATTTGGTTCTGAATTTTTAGTAGTGACTTCATATATATTAGTTTCAGAATTTCTACGTATATTCACAACCCACCCAGTTTCAGGTATTCGTTCAGACGATACATTATTTGAAAGATGTATCATAATAATCCCCCATTCTTGTATTATATAAAAAAATTGGTGTAATTTATATCATTACACCAATTTTGGTTGGTCTAGCGAATTCTTGTCTGATCTAAGAAACTTTTATACATATCATTTTTCTTAGATACTTTTTTAACTGCACTACATATTTTTGAATAATCTTCTTTACTAATTGATGAAAAATTAACTCGTCTTCTAATTAATATTTCATATTCACTTTTTCTTCTTTCTTCACAATAAATCTTTAATAGTTCTATTATCTCAGCCCTGCTATAGCTATTTATTTTTTGCAAGGCTATGTTTGTAAAGACAGAATATAGTTCGGAATCAATCCAGTTATTTCTAACTTTTTCATATCCTTTTTCTAGAAGGATATAGACTGAAACTTTATTCATGTCATCTTTACCGTATAGTTTAGCTAATAATTTATAAATAGTTTTTTGATCTTTTGTTTTTAAAATCCCATATAGGATTTTTAATGTCGAAATCATTGTATGTGATGGGCTGCCATGAGATACTATACATAATTTCAAAGCATCTTCCCATTCAATTCCTGGAATGTCTAGGTTGAATATTTTATTAATTCGTTTTTCATTGATATCTTCATATATATTTGCATATATTGCAATCATATCTCTGCTTTTAGATAATCTGTGGCGCATGAGGTTAGTAACTGCAGATGATATCATCTCACTAAACTCTTCTCCATGTTCCATCAGATAATCATAATTATTTTTAAGTATTCTAGGTAATATGCTAACAAATGATATATCTTGCAGCATATTAAATACATACTTTGGCTGCTTAGCTTTTCCCTTTCTCCAAGCAGCATAGTCATTGAACACCGTTTCCAATTGTTCTTGAACAGACACTTCTATCACATCCAATTTCTTTTTCAAGAACATTCTTGGATCGTCATATAGACGATCCAATCGTTCTGGTCTAACTTGTCTTGGTTCGGAGACGACTGTTTCCGGATCAGAGACACGCTTAGTCTTATTAAATTTAATTTTCATTAAATCAAACCCACCTTTTCAATTATGATAATTTATTTAGAAATCTCCTAAAAAGCTATCTCCAACACCAGTATTTGATTTGGTACTATCGCCAACTAGATCTAAAGCCGATGACGTTCTTTCAATATCTGGTAATTTTGATTTATTCTTCACATTTGAATATTCGGCAATTCGCTTACGTATCATATCAAATCTGTCAACAGGCGATGCCATACCAGTCATTATAATGCACATCTCTGGCCCATCCCCTGAATAATCTTGAAGTTGTTTGAATACCAAACCAGCAGTAGGTCTGCCAATTTTTTCTTGGATGTCATTGAATGTCAAATCGATCAGTGAATAATTTTCAGCCTGTATGTTCAAAAAGAATGCATATGATTCAGGATCACTAGTCACAATATTTGTTGACTTTAAAATTGCATCAGAAACTTTTGAATTGATATCAACTGTATCATCTACTACACTTATATTTAACTTATCAAGCTGAATAACGGATGTCAATCCGCCAAAACTGGTTAGTCTGGCATAGTCTCGGCTATCAATATTGCTCCTTGTATTCTCAACAAAATACGATTTTGATAATAATTTTATTGCATCAACAACTTCATTATTTACTATACTATATACATCATCTCCTATAGATTTAACTTTATTATTATCAAATAGGAGATATGGGCATCCTGATGATCTATTTTCTAAATCATACATAAACTCTTGCATATTTTTCTGGGATATTTGATCTTCTTTTATAGATCCCAATAACCCAATGATAAAGATGGTTTTATTTGGATATTCATTTTTTAGATATCCGGCAGTCATTATGGATATTATAGTTCCTGTCCCACCACCGCCAGTACCAACTACGAATATAATATCGTTTTCAAGAAGTTTTTGAATCTTATCGTGTGCAAAGAAGTTTTTATATGATTTCTTAAATTCATTTTTTGAAAATTCTCTATCTCTTCCAGACCCATCAATATTGGGTAAGATAATTTTTACATCAACATCAAGTCCGATCATGTCTGATTTAGTTGTATTGAATGCCGCTGTGTCATATCCTCGTCCAGTCAATAGATGTGCGACATTTCCACCTCCGGCTCCAACTCCGATGACTCCAGCTAATGATGTCGTAAGTTCTTTTGATTTGGATTTAAGTCTTAGATTAGCATCATTTTCTCTTAAGGATTCTAATAACAATTCCTGTGCTTCAGTTTTACCCATGATTATACACACTCCTTTTATTAATATACACTTATATAATATATAATTTAATTATATAATGTATATAAAATTTCAGCATAATTAAAACATAGTTGCTTGGCTAAATGTCAGTCCAGAATTTTTCTTTAAATATTTAGCAATTACATTTGGATAACGACTACCCAATTCATTTCCATTATATCGTATTAATGAAGATTCTATGGTTTTATTTTCAGAAATTAACATAGATAAGTAATATATAGATAATCTAGAATTAAGTTCTTTATTATATAACATATTATGGTTATACGTTCCTAATTTTAATTTTTCTTCATATATCCATTTACCAGTAGAATACGTAATTTGCCCATATCCAATAGATCCTTCATTACTAATTTTTGATCGATATCCACTTTCAAGTTCGACTAATGAAAGCCATAAATGCATATTTATATTATATTCTTTACAATATTTTTGTATTATCTTTAAATCAGATATGTTAATATCTGATGAACCGAACTGTAATGCGTATTTGTAGGTATTATAAATCTCATAATCATCTTTAAGTATTTTCTTTAAGTATCTCTCATCTGTATTCTGCATGTCTGCCACACGTGAATCAGTTTTATACTCTAGTAATTTATTTTCTAATAATTTTATATACACATCATCATCATTTGTATATAGTGTTTCTCCTCCAATATTGAATGAATATTTATATACTATTGGTTCGCTAACTTCTGTAATTTCAGTTTGTTTTTCTTGTATAGTTTGAGAATAACTATAACATGATTGTATTCCAAATATCATATTATATACTAAGTATACTAAAATTGTTAAAATAGATATCATAATAATGGAAGATACTGCAAGTTTTACTGGGCTAATTAGTATATATTTTTTCATACCAAAAATCCTTTCTTAAAAAATAAAACAATAAGGATAGCGTTTTTGAGCGCTATCCTTTCTTTATTTTATTTTCTTTTAGTTGCTGACTAGAAAGAATATTTCCAATAGCAACTTCTTGGATAAGGCCCGAAGATTTAATTCCCGTCTTTGGTAACTTAGTTTCTTTATCACTTTCACCTTTCAAATTCATATTAATACATCCTTTCTTAATTATTTATAGAAATACATTATCTTATATTTATAATATATACTTTAAATTTATAATTAGTTAATCGTTATTTTATATTTTACATCAATCACTATAGATTTTACCGCCTCTATCAATTGTAATTGGAAGTAATAGAGTTTCATTAATTAAATCGGATTCATATCCTGCAGCTAATAGTACATAATTTAGGTAATTCAATGACATTTTATTTTTTGTATTACTAGGAAGTTCATCTAACGAGACACTACCTTTTCTTTGAATTTGATATAACATTTCATTTTTCATTTCAATATCGTCGGATCTTGGTCCAAACATCTCGGCTAATACATCTGGAGAGTTCTGGAATATTAGTTGATACATTTCCATATCGCTTATTCTAGCATTTTTATCACTATCTATAACTTGCCCAGTTTTTGGGTTTCTTTTATCGATACTTACAGATAGATGATTTTTAACAGAAAGTGTCTGCTGAACTCTTCGTTGATTAACATAACCAACCATCATTTTTTCATTTGTTATATGTGGGTCATCTTGGTTATCACTTATATGTGGTAAGACTAAATAATCTTCCATCAGAACATTGGCAATTGCCCCAGCTGCTTCAATCTCCTCAATAGTTATAGCATTATCAAACGTGTCTAATTCAATATATAGATGATCATTTGGATCTAATAAATACTCCTCAATTGCATTTTTAAATTCCTCGTCAGACATTGTGCTAAAATATTTTCTATATTTTTCAGTATTTAAACCTCGTTTATCTAATGCGTCTAATACTGAGTATATATATTTTTCAATATTTGAATCTTTTCTTTTCCCCATAATCTATACATCACCCCTCAGAACTTATTGTATATATAAATACAGAAAAAATACATCGCCTATATGCATTAAGTGTAGAAACTCTAATAATTCTATTTCCATATTTCGTACTACTATACTCTATCCAGTTATCTAGCATATCTTTAATCTCTATGATTTTTGGGTGTGTTGAATTAGTCTTATATATATTTAAAGAATATGTTAAAAATTTAAGTGATGATATTTCCTTAATATTTCCACCACTTAATATATATATTTCAATAATCAAGGATATAAATTTATCTAGTTCTTTTCTATGATCTTCAATAATATTATCTAATATCTGAATTAATCTACCAGCATATACATTTGAATCCATGTTAGCACAATTTGCTATATATTTTTTATTAAATCTATAGCTTATTATATTTGTAGTCGTTTTACTTGTCAATTTTGAAATAGCTAATGTTGTACTATCTGTTATATTATAAGATTCTTCTTCATACGATTCAACATCTTTATTCATATAATTATTATCCTTATGATCCTGATAATAATATCTAGATAGATTCTTCATATTAGATTTTATTCTAGTTCTAATTGATGATAAATATAAATTTATTTGTATATCAGTACACTCTTTTACTAGATCATGCACATATAATTCATGAGATTTAATTCCAGTATATTTAATCATTCCAAATATGGTTCCTTCTCTTTTAATAATAAAACTATTCGTCATATTTGGATTTTTGTTTAATGTATATTCCATAATCTCCTTATTTGGAAGATATGGAAAACTCTTACTGTGTAATAATAGATAAAAGAAACAGCTTACATATATAATACAAATATCCGTCTCTTTTACCATTTTATGTATCGAAAAATATCGTATGATTAGAGACATAATCACAGTAAATGCATTAGATGTCCATTCCAAATTTGCTATATGGTTGGATTGGACATCTAATGCATTTACTGTGATTATGTCTCTAATCATAGTCTGAAATATAATATCTTTATCAGTATGTGATAATACTAATCTGGATGAAAAGTTTAAAGAGAATAGTACTGCATTATTACGATCGACATATTTGGAAATATAATCTATAATAATATGTATATTAGCTTTATTGCTTAATGCTTTTTCAACTAATGGATATAATTTATCTTTAACAAATGTCTCAGATACCATAATCATCAGGTCCTTTCAAGTTATTTATATTATGTAGATGTTTGCCATATATAAAACATCTACATAATAAATAAATTGAATGGTGGGATATGGATGATTTTTAATGAGGCATATTATGGAAAAAATGATGTTCTAGTAAAATGTGAAGCATTATTTGATAAAGCTATGACAACAAAAACTGGATATAAAGAAATAAAAGAGATTGAATCATTATTACAGAAATTATTTAATTTTAAAAAATTATTAATATCAATAATTCCAGTTGGTCTTGCAGTCACATTTCCAATCACCGTATATAAATTATCACACATTTCAAATAAATTGGAATTAGAAAAGTCTAAGGATGGAATTGCATTTAAAACTTCAGATGACGTAGAAGCTATAATATTTATCGATATAATATCTATGGCTACATATAAACTTACTGGTGCTGAATGTGTTGCAATTTTATTACACGAAATTGGACATTCTATGAATTTTGTAATGCCACACGATCAGATACTCAACTCTGTTCGATCGATCATGTTAACAGCCACCATATTTGGAATGGTTATAAGTGTTGGAAAATCAGGGTTCTTAACAAACAATATTCAAAAAATAGATATGTTATACAATTCAATTATGGAAAAATTTAGAAAGAGGACAATAGCGGATATTTCATCCAACACATCATTTTCCAAAAGCTTGTTTATATATAATATGTATAGTAGACTTAAACGAACATTTCCTAAGTTTAATATAGATGATACATTATTAAATAATATTATTAGTGGTATAAAACACAATATCATAAAATCTACAATTATGTCAACTGATGGAGCATATAATATAGCCATAGGAATGGCAGGTTTTATTACAAGAATATTTGGATATAAATCAGAAATTTTTTCAGATTATATCTCAACGACGTTTGGTTATGGTCAGTATATTGCATCAAGTATGGCCAAGCTTGATATTGCATCTAAAAAGATGTCATATGACAATGCTTTATTTAGATTAATAAGATTGCCATTTAATATAATAAATGTATTATTTGATCCACATCCAAAAAATATATCTAGAATAAAATTGATAATCGAAAATTTAGAAAATGAACTTAAAAAATCAATAAATGAGTCATCGTATGCTGAAATTAAAAAAGATTTAGACGTAACTAAAGATATACTTGATAATTTTGAAAAAGAATTATTTAAAGATAAAATTTCCAATATAGATATCATACTTTTTCGTAAATTAATTGGTAGATTCATCGATGGTCATGATGATATTAGAGCAGTATTTTTTGGACTAAAACCAAATGATATGAAGGCATTGGATGATTTGGAAAAATTACCAGTAGTGACTAATGATCCGACGACATTACAAGAATGTGCTGGTTTAATGATGGAAATGTCTCACTTATCTAAAAAAGAAAAAGACAATATTATAGAGTTATTAACTGATAAATAAAATAAGATAGGTATACCTTAGATGGTATACCTATCTTATTTTTACATTAGTTGTATTAAGCCATAATATCTCCCAAATGATAATAACTTATCTCCATTAGATAATCTTGTTTTGGTTATTATGTCATTAGTGTTAATTTCTTCATATACAATTCCTTCATTGTTAATAAATTTAATATGTCGTTCTTTTTTATCTATACTTATAGCATATGCTAATGTGTCACTCTTTGTGGATATCATGCTGATTCCATTACTACCACGCTTAATGTTTAAAAATGCTGAATCTATAGAAAATTTCTTTATATCACCTTTAGTTGTTACTGTTACAATATATTCATCTGAGCTTTTAACTGCATATGCGCCGATGACTTCATCATCTGGTTCTATTCTTATCCCCTGAGTTCCAAAGGTGGCTCTTGCAGTTATTGTAATATCTTTTATGTTGAATAATACACAATTTCCATTCTTAGTATATATTAGTAATCTGTCGTCTAATGAGTTTGTCTTTAATACACTAACTAATAAATCATCTGGTGATAATTTTATAGCAGAGCTATTCTGTGCTGCTACAAAATATGATTCCATTTTTGTTTGTTTAACTACCCCATTCTTTGTTATAAATATTAAAGTATCTTTAGTAGTTTCTTTACCATTAATCGACGATATAAATACTGGTTCGTCATCATTGTTTTGTATTTTCGATTTAATATTATAGCCAATTCCTTGTGGGCTAGTTACTGTAATTTTACTTAGAGTTTCATTATATACTTTACCCATAGATGTAAATGTAAATATCTTATTTTTGCTTGATATATTATTACTCATATATATTAATTTTGAATTATCTGTTAAGCTACCTATAGATAATTCTTCTATGGGCAATCTCTTAATAAATCCAGTATCTGTAACACATACTAGATGTTTTGTTTCTTTTAATTCCGTTTCTTTACTCGTATCTATCAATTTAGATTGTCGCTGTCTATAATATTTTGAGATTCCATCTCTCATTTGAGATTTTATAATATTATCTATGCTATTTTTTGTTTTAAGAATATTCTGTAACTCATCGATTTTCTTTTCAATATTATCTCGTTCTTCGACATATCCTTTATATGAATCTAGAGATAAGTCTCCGATTCGCATATTGGATATTTGACTAGCTTGATAATCGCTTATCTTAAATTTCTTAATAAGTAATTCTGGAGCATCTGTTTTCTTATTTTTTCGTATTATATCTATTACTTCTTTTATATGATTACCATTGAATAAATTAATTAATGCTATTAAAACATGTAAGCGCTTAGAATTTTTATTTAAGTCTAGACGATACATACGCTTAAGAACTTTTTTTCGTATCTTAATCCATTCCAATATTCCTTGTCTAAGATTGAATTTTTTATTTCTATTCATATTCACATAATTACAATTTAATGAAAATGTAGCTTGTAAATCTGTAACTTTATATAATTTTTGCATAAGGATATGTGGATCAAATCCTTTTTTTAATTCAATGTGGATTTCTACAGTGTCACTCTTTCCTTTTAATTGAGGTATTTGGCCATTAGTTGGAAATGATTCAATATCATAAATTCCATCTATCTTTCCTTCTTTAACTAGTTTCTTAAGTCTTTCAATGATTGTGATTGCTTTAATTTCGAATGGTATATTATAGATATTAATTCTTCCATTTTTAATTACATAATCCGATCTCATTCTAAATTTTAAAATCTCTTCGTCGGCTGAGTAATCATAATCTACGAATTTTTTAAATACTTGCTTATCTAATATTGTACAACCCATCGGATCTTCAGGATATAATAAAATTTCAGCATCGTTATTATCTATAAGATCGATAATTGCTTGCATTGCATCTTGTGGAAGAAAACCAGGACTACTGGTTGAAGCACCAAATCCGATTCCGCTTCCCCAACTCATTAAAAATAAAGGATATTTTGCAGGAAAATATAGTGGTTCCAAATCTTTTCCGTTATATGACAATTTCTTATCAACTAAATCCGATTTTAAATCCCATTCGCTAAAGAAACAATCTTTCGCAAACTCGGATAATCGACATTCAACATATCGCATTTGGGCATAACCATCCGGATTTTCCGCTGTACCATAGTTACCTTTAGTATCAACTAAAGGTAACATATGCCTCCATGGTTGTCTCATAAATATTAAAGATTCGTAGGTTGAAATATCACCATGTGCGTGAAATTTTTCTAAGGTTCTCCCAATAATTCCAGATGCTTTAGAAAAACCTCCACTTGGATTATTTTGAACTGGAAATAATCCCATACTAGCCATTGCGAATAGAATACGACGATGAACTACTTTAAGATTATCATAAAATGATGGAATATTTCTCATCAAATTTCTATTTACTCCATGAACAGCCATCTTATTTTCATCATATTCTCCAACATCTTCTTCGATTATGGCTTCGGTGTTAATTAATTTTTTATACTTATCTTTAAGAGTTAATCGATACATTCCGACAGTCCTTTCTTTCTACGTATATTATATATGATAACTGACTTAAGTGTCGATATCCAATAAATTGAACAAGAAGTTTTCCATATATTTTTTTCTAGCTACTGAAAATTCTTTTTTCTTAGAATGCATCACAGAAATCCGATGAAAGGCTTTATCTATATCATTCATCGTAAGTCTTGTGCTATTTCGTATATCTCTTTTTATCATAGTTCTTTCCATATCCTCAGGATTCATCTCTCCCAATCCTTTAAATCTGGAAATAATCTTAGGCATGAATTTAATAAATTCTTTTAATATTTCATATAAACTCATATCAATAGACTTATTTAATTTATATCCATAATAATGTTCAATATTGCTTAATGGTTCAATAACGTCGGAATTAATATCATCTTCCAATTCTGGTGTGTACTCAAATATATTATATTCAGTATTGATAATTCCTGATATTGTAATATATTTTTCACCAGCTTCAGCTTTGATGAATCTAAATAGTTTAGGTAGTATTTTATTCCATTTTTTTACGGTATCATTTTCAAATCCAATATGATTATATGCTAATAGAAATTCACATAGTATTGGAGATATGGCATACTGATTTGAAAGTCTCTCCAATTTTTCAACATATCTTTCATGCTTAATTAAAAATTGAACAATCTGCTCTTCCGACATAGTCATATCATTTAATGATATAGTATGATCTTTAGCAAAATTCTTTTGTGTTAAAACCATAAATTCTTTTACTGATGGAACAAATATGTTCGTTCCTTTATCGCGCACCTCATATAATGGAGGTATCATTTTATATAATCTGCCACTTATTACCACTTCTGGGAAAAAGGTTACAAATATCATCGATATCTGACATGCAATTTCATTTCCATCAGTATCGGCATCCGTTGCTATATTGATGCGAGTAAATGGAAATTTATTAATATCAAAAGACTTTCCAATTCCACAATTAAATATTTTGTTTAGATTACTTAAAAATTGAGATTGTTTTAATGCCTCTTCTGGAGGAAGATCGAATACATTTTCTATCTTTCCGCGTATTGCCAATATTGCCTGTGAATTTCTGTCAATAATTGATTTCATCCCACCGCCTGCAGACAATCCTTCAACTATCATAATCTCATGAAAACTATTAGTTGAATATTTAGATACTGGAACATATGAATCTATTCTGTCATCAGAGAAAATATTTGTAATATCATCTCTTCTAACTTTCTTTCTAGTAACTTCAGATGCCATACGAGCTTTTACATTGGCTTTAATTATAGCACATATTCTATTTAATGATGTATTATCAAATTTGCCTAAGGAATGCTTAATTGATCTAAATACAAAATTCTTAATATTCGTATCATCCAATGCTTCCTTAAATTGGGATTTAAATTTTGGGTTTAGTGTATAAACAGAAATAATACCAGTCAATCCGATTCGACAATCTTCAGATTTAACCTTTAATAATTTTTTATCCCTCTCAGATAGATACGAGTCATACATATATTTTCGTATAACATAAGCAATAGCCTCTAATGCTCCATCTACATGAGAACCTCCAGATTTTGTATATATATTATTTGTATAAGATAGGATATTATAAGAATCTATTAAATCTAAATCATAGCCAAAGGTAAATTCGACTTTGTTATCTCCAAATGACATAGTTCCATTTATCATGGGAGATTGTATATTAAATTTCTTCATATAATCTTTAAATCCAGTATTTTTAAATTCCCTAATAATAGGTTTCTTTTTAGAATCTATCCCATTAAATAGTATATTAGCATTTTTAATAACATAGCTCTTTCTCGTAATTAATTCTACCAATTCTTCGCATGTTATATTAATATCTTTGAAAAATCTTTTATCATAACCCCATTCAATATAGGAGCCATGATCTTTGGATTTTCCAGTCTTTACATCTATCTGTAGTCCATCATCATATGATATTTTCATATATTTTCCACCACGTTCAGTTTTGACTATTAGATATCTTGATAGGAACGTGGTCAATTTTAGGCCCATACCGTGCACACCGCCGGATGTTGAATATGCCCTATTTGATTCTCCCATTTTTGCAGACGAGCTTAATACTGTACACATCTCATTCAATTTACCAAACGGGAATCCGCGTCCAGTATCTTGAATAGAAACAACCTTTGTCGTTTCATCATATGTGATATAAATCTCATTGCCAATAGTGTCGACACTTGTAATCTCATCCACGGCATTACTAAAAATCTCATCAAATAAGTGTATTGCTCCGTCTTTTTCCACATTTGGTAGATATACTTGTGGAGATTGTCTAACTCTTAGACGATCATCTGTGATTACAGTTACACTATCATCATTATATTCATATGCATTAATATCTTTACGGTGCTTTCTATGAATAATATATATTATAACCATCCCTCTCTGTATTTTAGCTTATTACTTAGTTCTCTGTATTCTAATATATAATATATAAATAAAAAAAGATATAGCACTATGTAGTGCTATATCTTCTTACATCAATTACTGGCAATTCCATACATATCATTTAGCGTCTTTAAATTTTTCTTTATAACGATAAGACCCTCACTTGTATCCGGTTCCTCATATTGGCTATACATCATATTTATAACTGATTCATATACTCTGCTTAATTCAGAATTTTTACGTATACATTCTTCATATGGAATATCCATAACATATGCTGTTAAGTTTAAATCGAATTCTTTTGCTAGGTTGATCCAGTTGGATCTAAGCTGTTTATTGATATTAGTGGAATTTAATATCACATTGTGATTATTGAGCAATAATGCTCTCACCATAGTCTCTGTTATTGCCCAAACAAGAGGCTCGGCTGATTTGATAAATCTCTGCCCATGTAATGCAAGCCTGATATTATTTGGATTCACAATAGTAAACCCAAAAGTACTCTGAAGATGCTCACAAAACTCACTTTTTCCACTACATGGTAATCCGACAGTTATAGAGAACTCTCTCATATTTTTCATATCCCCTTTATTTATATTATTTTTAGGTAACCGAGTATTAAATGGCATTTGCATATAGCCTATTGATTTTGAATGCTCTAACCAGGACTCCTCCATACACAATCCACATATCATAAAATCTCTTCTTTTATTAATATCGCATTTATCACAATCTGACACCTACACACCTCCTTTTTACATATAGTTGATATTCGTAATTGTCTATTTATACATATAATATATAATTAAAAATTAATCTATAACTAAATTAACGCGTTATCAGCTTTGATATTTTTCTTTCATTTTTTCTTCAATTTTGTCATTTTAGACCATTTTTTAAAAAAATTGAAACTCTAGAACGACTACGCATATGTATTATTTTTTTTTAAAAAGTCGAAAAAATGCGTGAACACCCAGTCGACTAACTTCATGTTTTTTTGTCATTTTTAGACACTAAATTAACACTGTACGCAGACGTTCTAGAGGTGGCTAATTAAGTATTTTATAATTATTTAATTATGCATATTTTGTGAATTATATGATTTTATAATAAACAATGATATCTAAATTTTACAAAAAAAAAATAAAAGTACGTAAGTAAAATTACTCACGTACTTTTTATAATTCTAATATTATCGCGCAATAATATTAAACGATCATTGTATCATAGGCTTAAATCCAACGGCGACGCTTATTCGCCTTTTGTTTCTTATTCTTAGATTTCTTTTTATCCTTAGTTCGGCCAGATTCCTCGGAATCATTAGTTATCTTTTGCATCAGTTTGGGCAGATCTCGAAGCACTTCAGCATCAAATTCGGAGATAAGTTTTGTTGTCTCTTTGTCGAGTTCAATTTTTCCGATGTGATTCTGAGCTTTCAATTCTGCTAAAGCTGTTTTGATAATATCCGCTGAGATAAGGATTGATTCTTGGGACAGTAGTTCTTTGTCGACGATAATAATCTCGCCGCATTCCTTACATTTGGCTTTCTTGATATCGCCTTCAGTAAATTCCTTGAGCCAAGGTTTTCCGCTTTTTCCAATATGGGGGCATGTTACTCGTTCCATGTTAAGTAGGCGACGATATTTTTTCTGTTCCTTCTTCATCTTGTTAAATTGTACATCAATCTCTTTTTTGATTCCCATTGATATATTCCCCTTTCTATTTTTGAAATACTTGTTTATATTAATTATATAATATATAATTAAATTTCATTATTGTAAATTGAAAAAGATACTATCCCACACACATTTACGCATGTGGGATAATAAGAAATAAAAGGAGGGTTAAGCATGCCAAGACTTGGAAATGGAAATAATGCTCATTATACTGTTAGATACATATAAAATTATATTAACTATTATCCAAATTAAAATGCATATACGAGAATACCTTTAGCTCTTGTCGTGGCAGTATATCTGAGTCTCCGTTGAAAATCTTTATCTCCACCCATTATTTCGTCAAAGTATAGAACATTATCAAATTCGCTGCCTTGTGCTAGGTGAGTTGTAACTGAGTATCCTAGCTCAAATTTCATCCCAAATGTATATTTGTTATTTTTATCTGTACCACAATCCTCGTTAAAATATGGAATATCTAAGTTTATATTTTCATAATAATCATAATCTGAGTACTCAGGTTGAAAATTTATTTTAACTGTTTTATTTTTTATATCGATATCGCCCATATTTACACTGTGTTTCACAATACCAAGAGTTCCATTAGTTAATGATATATCTCCCAGTGATCTATTCCAGTAATTTTGTCTACAAATTAACTTATCTCCCTTCACTGGTAATTTGGATCGTATATCTAGAATATCATTCCTAATCCTTTTATTAAAGTAGTTTCTTGTCTTATTTTTTCCACATAGAATAATATCTGTATTTAATAGAATCGTATCTGAAATCTCATTTTTTGGTAAGAAAAATACATCATTTTTAAACATATATTTTTTATTTGGAATTTCTTTACCCAATCTAATTCTAGTTGCTAGTTCAATAATACCTGAGTTTTTGGCTTGACGGGTAATTTCATCCATAGTATAATCTGGGTTATTAAGATAATAACTTTTACCAAATATTGGCGGTAGTTGACTATTATCCCCAACTACAAATATTGGAAGGCCAAACGATTCGGCCATTAACCCAAATTCTGAATTTATGAATGATCCTTCTTCTATTATTATTAGCTTTATTGATTTTGGTAGATATTCTTTCTTTCTAAAAGATAATGTAGTTAATGGTCTTCCATTTTTATATATAGCATTTCCATTCATATCTAATTTAGGAATTAACACAGTATTCATGAGTGATGAATGAATTGATTTTGCTGGAATACCTTTAGCCGCTAGATTACTAGCGGCCCTACCCGTAAATGCGATCGCTAAAACTTCTTCATCTATATCTAGTCCTATTTTTCTAATTAGTTCTGACAACATGGATGTTTTACCGGTTCCGGCATAGCCACTTATTTCTAATACTTGTTTATCTAATTTTTTATACCATTTTGTAAATATTCTCATAGATTCTTTTTGACATTTTGTCCATTTAAACATGTTCTATTTATATGAAGATATTTTTTTATCCAATAAAAAGACGGTATTGATATGTTTCATAAATAGATCATGTCCTAAAACAGTCTTCAATAATAGGCCGAACATTAAGGCACTGATATTCTTTATACCATATAAATTTACAGTATATTCTACTTTCTTATTTTTTATATAAAATACTCCATCATTGGTCTTTTTATCCTTATTATCCGAGTATTCAAACACTATATCAATATCTTCATTTGTTGAATATAAGTCCATTAAATATTGTATATGCGACATATTTATAAAGGGTCGCATGATAATACTATCTGATTTGTTATACTTCCAACACTCATTATAATATGGAAATATTAATTGTTTATCTTTATAGCATAGAGGTGTAAAATCTTGCTGTAATTCAACATTTTCTTCAATATCTATATCTAACTTTTCTAATAATAATTTTGTTATTTTATATTCCTTCATGTGTATAAATTCTTTTTTCATTTTGCATAATTCCTTTCAATTTTGAGATTTTAATATATTGGGTTGGAGGTGTGTTAATATATGATTAAGTTTCAATCTGATAAAATATCAGAATTTATGACTGGCTATATAGTAGAATCGGCATCCGTTAATTCTTCATCAATAAAAGTATTTATTCCATCTATTATGGTCGATAGAACGGCTAAATCTTCACCAGATACAATTAATATTGAAAATATATTCAAGTCTAAAGAAGTTATTTCACTTAATAGCTCAATTACTAGTATGAATTATATATCAATCGTGGCATCAAATGCATATAAAACTATATACGTCACAAAAACCTTTAGTAGTGGTGAAAAGGTTATAGTATATTCTCCAAAATTTAATATAGACGCAGCTATGATCGTTCCGTTATTATAGAATAGAAAGGATGTTAGATTAATGTCTATAAATTCTAAAACTCTATCTGAATATATTAAAGAAGTTAAGAATGACTTCTTTAATCTTAGAAATGTATCTACAATAAAAGTTACAGATACATTTGAAGAAATTGTATCCGTATCTGTCGATAATTACTTAACTATGTTAAAAGAAAATGCAATATTAGTTACACTAAATGCAGCTGATGTAAATAAATATAAATATAAACCAAGATTATTGTCAAGAGTGCTGTATGATACTGAAAACTTATTTTATTTAATACTACTACTAAATAAAATGACGGTAGAAACTTTTATTCCTGAAGAAATATATCTATTGAATAAATCCGATAGATCATTAGTAGAGGTCATAATCAATAAAGAGAAAACAGCTGGAAATATTTAATAGCGTATTATGTGCATAATAACGCCTTTGTTAGAGCATCTATAAGTTCGCCGGGATATTCATATATTATATTCTGATATTGATCATTATCTATGTTATATTGCAATATATTATAAGTATTAATCCCGTTATCGATATTCGTAATTAAATGACAATTTCTTTTTTCTAATAACTCTAAACATTGTCGTATAGACAATAGTTTATAATACATATAATAGTGCGGCTATAAGAGCATCTATTAATTCTGGATAATCGATAACTACTCCAATATGTCTATTTTTAAGTGCGTCATATCTAAGTATATTATATATATTATTTCCTTTTATATTCTCTGTAGTTAAATAGCAATTTTCTTTTTCTAGTAATTCTAGACACTGTCCTATAGATAAAAGTGGTAAAAATATAATATTATAATTTGTATCTTTATATAATTTATCATATCTTGAGCATTGAGTTTCAATAAATATATTAGAATCAACTATTTTTAATACATTAAAGTTTGAATTAATGTCTAAGTTTATTTCCAAAACTAGATCGCCTATTTGTGGTTTATAATATTCTAATAATTTTGTTCTCTGGGTATGATTAAACTGCAAAAGCTGTTGCGCTGTAATTCGTTGTTTCACGGCAATCCAACTCCCTATCTATTAGCATTTTAAATAAAGTTGACGATATGATAAGATATCGTCAACTTATCATTTTAATCTTAATAAACCCAGTTGATGTTCTTGTATAATCATCATGACCATATGTGGAAACTATCTTAATAAAATTATTATCAGCTTTTTTATCAGTAACTTTATCTGTTTTCTGTTCGAGTTCTTTTCTTTTCTTCAATGCTTTTCCTAAGAAATTAAAGTCTATTATTGTATTATCATCGATTATTTCAGTTTCTTCATCCATACCTAATTTCTTTATATCTCTTAATGATCTTGATTTCTTTATTATATTTAAATCATTTGCTCTATCATCTAATGATGTTCTGGATAATATCTTATCTAGATGTACATCATCCATTAATTTAATACCATTAGTTGGATCTAGTGGATGTGCTAAATATTTAGACCATTCTTTCTTCTTCCCACTCTTCGATCTATGTTTTATATCTAAGAATGTAATATATTCATTACCTTCTAAATCTAATTCTTTGTGTATAATATACGCCGCATCTAGATTTTTTAACATACCATACGACTCTGATATCGTTCCTTTTCCTAATAATCTGGCCAAATCCATTTTATTTGCATCTAATGCCGAATCGATTATATCAGAACCCTTTCGATTTAATTGCCCTGCTCCTATAACTGGAATTCCCAATCGTTTTGCTAAAACTGAATAGTCATTGGCCGTTTCTGCCAACTCCAATCGTAATTCTAAATGATTTCTAGATGATCGAATTCGTTCAATATAGTCATGTATAAGTGCGATTACTTCTCTACCAGAATCTTCTATATCATCAATAATTGAATATAAATCCATTGTAGATATTTCTTTATCGTCATAATATTTAATAACAAAATCTATATCATCTTTACTATTTAAAATAAGTTCACCTTTAGTTCTCAATAAATGAATAATTTCTGATGGAGTATAACTTCTTATATCATCTCCAGTTACTAACATATTAAATAATCGTTCTATTGTTTCTGATATAGTATTTTCTTGCGTTATATATAAAACGGTTGCTCGTTTATTCTCATCTTTAGTTTTTATCTTATTAAATTTAATTAACCAAACGCATATATTTAATAATAATATGGACTTTCCTACACCTGTTATCCCATAAAATAAATATGATCTTGAAGCCTCAAATCCGCCATTTAACATATGATTTATAGCTTGAGATCCAGTCTTTAACTTATTATTTGGATCTAATAGTTTTTCTACGGTTTGTATTATGATATTTTCAAAATTTCCACTAGTTAAATCAAATGTTATATTTTCACGCTTATAATTTTCTGCATTTCTAATATCATATACTAAGTCATTTAATATATCTTTAAACTCTTTCGTTAAATTCTTAAGAGCTTTAAAATTATTTGATTCCATATTTTCATATATTTTAAATATTTCATCTCTATATGAGTACATAAATCCATATATTAATCTATCAGCAATAAACTCATTTAGATGCTGTATTGCTCTAGAATTTAATTTAAGCTTATTTAATTCTGGTATAATCTCTTCTCTAACTAATTCATCATATTCACAATTATCCATAGCATAATTTAACAATAATTTCTTATTATTTAAGCCATTTTCTAATTTGGCATCTAATAATAACTTAAGAAAATCAATCCTAACTTTTAAGGATTGATTATTTCTATATAGATTCATATTACACATATCTATTAAACTTTTTAGATTAATTAACGATGCTCTAGTTATAGATTTATTAGTATCATCATATGCATATGCTAATAATAAATCTATAGTTTCTATATCGAATTTTAATGGTATCTTATCGAATCTGATACCAGGATTTGGTTTAATTTTTCCAATTATTCCTGTGGTATTTATATCATCAGAAACAGTATTTGTCATCGCTTGCGTCATATTATCCATCCTTCCTAGTTAATAATTCATCACTCATTAATACCGTTTCTATTTTGTCTATAGGTAATTTAATATTATATTCTTCTTCTATAAATCTCTGTAACTTATGCTCAAATCTGATAGATGGGTCTATCAGATATTTATTTTTTTCATTTATTTCTTTCTCATATGCATCATTTATTTCTATCTCTTTCTTACTTAAGGCCTTATATTTTATCTTATTTATAACCTTACTCTTTGAACAATAATTTCTAAGTATATATATTTTTGATATATTTTCATTTGTATTTATATAATTAACGTCTAGACATAATTTATCAACCTTATATGTATCAATAAATTTATTTATCTTATTAATAAGATCATTTATATCATATTTATCAAACATATTGTATGATATTGTATACGTATTAAAATTGAAAGCTAGATCGTTGATTACTCTTTCTACTTTAAATTTTGATAATTCTGGTATATAAACAGTCATTAGGAATCCTTTATCTAATTCTTCTCCATGTATAAATCTAGTGAATGATCCGGCATAATATATTCTTCCATGGATACACATATATTGGTGTATGTGGCCGAATAGGATTGGACCTTTACAAATACGAAGTAGTTCCTTACTATTATAGATGATATTTTTTGAAATAGAATATTCCGTTTCTTGTTTCATAAATTGAGTCTCTGTAACACCACCATGGCCAAGTATTAAATCAAAATAATTATCTGGATATTTATATAAAGCTTTTTCTTCTTTCTTATCTTTTATATGAATATCTGGTAAGCAATATATTTTTAATCCTTTAGATTCTATAATAGAAGGTTCATCTATAAAGTATATATTAACATCATCTTTATAAAATTTTATATTATCTATTTGATTATATTCATGAGACAATGTTCCTTTTATAACAATAATAGTAGCATCTTTCTTCTTAGCTATAGAAACGGTACTATCAAATAACCATAGGTAGACTTCGCTATATTTAGAATTAAAAGAAAGAGATAAATGGGAAATATCACCATTTATCGTTATAAAATCTAATATCATCATTTCACTAATAGGTTTAATAAATCGTTCATATAATTGATGTTTAAATTCTTCTGCTGTAATCGATTTTACTCCTAAATGTATATCTGCAATAGTTGCCATAACTTTTATCTTATCTTTAAACATGTAACTTATCCCAACTCTCATAGTATTATTTAAAAGTAACGTATAGTATAAGGGTATCTTGTAGAACCATTAGTATATGACAAGCTATAGGATGTAAAATAATTATTGGGCATTTTCTGCAATTCGTTGATTTTATTCATCATTATATTTGTGTTTTCTTCATAATGTTCAATAATCTTTTTAAATTTTCGTATATTGAAATATTTCTTGATAACAGTTAGCGCATAGTTATTTGCTTCAATTTCTTCAGTATAATACGCTACATTTTTAGATATATTATTATAATTCGAATTAAATAGCCCATTATTGATTCTTATATTATGGCCTATTTCATGTAAGATAACAAATATTGTAAATTGATAATTATTGATATTATTTATAAATAGATTTATTTTATTAGATGTAACACTCCCAGCCGTATCTTTATCAAATTTTGACTTTGTATCAATTATTATTTCGGATATATATCTGCTATCTTTATCAAAATCTTCGTATTTATTTCTAATTCTTTGTATTATATTGGATATAAAATATGAAGCAATATTCAATATTAAATTATTTTTATCTTTTGAAATTATTTTCATACGTTACTATTCTCCTTTTATTATATTAAAACTCTTTATGATTAAAATATTGTTTAGCCTATCGTATAAATTTATCATACTACTGTAATCTTAATATTTTCTATAATATTACTACCCATTAAACAAGCTTGTAATATCTTAAGTTCGTCATATTGAGATTTTATAATACTATCACAATCGTCAAGTAGTCTTAGGAAACTTTTTTTATTAAGATATTTTTTTATAATATTTATCGCATATTCAGATGCATATATTTCTTCTCTATAGTATGCAATATTTCTATGTGTACTATTATAATTATGATCAAATACAGAATTTTTAATACGAATAGAATGTCCAATTTCGTGTAATATGATAAAGATCATAGAATTATAGCTAAATACATTATTCATATATATTACTATCTTATTATAATAAGCACGACCCACTATTTGATTATTATCTTTTAGTTTTTTAGAAATCATCAATTCAGATATATGTTCAGTATCTATATCAAATTCTTTATAGTTATTTTTTATAGCTTGTATCGCTTTATATATAAAATAAGATAAAATCCTTAGCCTAATATTATATTTATTTTCACAAACTATCTTCATTTCAACTTCGTCTCCTTTGTCCAATATTCTTGATCAATATAAATCCATGAATAATAAAAGTCTACTAATTTCTTAAAACATTCCCGATACTCTGACATTTCCTTAGTATTATCACATATTTTTATCTTAGCTTTATTTCCAGATTTTTTATCCAATAGTATGACCATATATTGATCCACTTTAATTTTCTTAACTTCTCTTAGCAATAAATCATATCCTGCTAATTGTAAAAACATTGATGGGTAAAATGATTTGCTTGTTTTATAATCGGTAATTGTTAATTTACCATCATAATTATTCAATAAATCTAGTGTTCCTCCGTATAAGTTTCCAGATAATGATAATTCTGTATCTAATATTTCATACTTATTTCTATTTGGTAAATAAAATTGTAAAAATGAAATAAATGCATTTTTAATGCATATCTTTTCAATAGGTCCTCGTAGATTCATCTTATCTATAGAATAAGCATTTTTTAATAGATATGTTTCTATCATCTTATGTGTCATAGTTCCAATATATGCAGATATTTCTAATTCTGTTTTTACATATTTTCTTTTTATCCCTAACATATTTGCCCAGTATAATAATTCTTCCTTATTTATTATTTTTAGTATAGTTGTTACTGATGGTATATTCAATCCATCAGCATTCATATAATTAGTATGATCGATAACATTTTTAAATACTGGTCTATTCATTTATTCACTTCCATTCCTATTATTATATATATAGTTTGACACGACATATAATTAAAAAGCAAACTATTTTAAAAAGGGAGTTGGTTTATTAATCATGGATATTAAAGAAGAATTACGTCTCATTCGCGAAGGTTGTGCTATCGAGGACGATCCAGAAAATACCCTATCCGATGATAATCTTGCTATTTATGAAGCTGCTTATGATCTTATGGTATTTGAGAATGCATTTGACAAATTTTGCATGAATGAATCAGCATTCGAAAGTGCCACATTTGCAGCATTGATGTTGGAAGCAGCCGTTGCTGTTGAAGAAAAAGATAACTCAAAATTTAAAGAAGTTTTATCTAAAATTAAAGATAAGTTAATTAGTATTAAAAATAAATTTGATCCTATCGAGGGATTGCACGAATTGAAAGCCGCAAATGATAGTATGACTAATGATAAAATTATTATATTAACTGCATTTATTCCAGTTGTCGGCCCATTAATTGGAATTCTTGCTATTGCTGCTAAATATAAAAATATACCATATTCTCAAATGGAATCATATATCTCTGAAGCCAATACTTTTAAAGCTAAATTAGATATCGCTATTAAAGCCGCTAGTGCTTCTGGCGATAAAGACAAAGTTGCAGAACTTAAGCGCCAATATTCAAAATTGGAAAGTGTGATTTCCGCATTTATGTTCAATACAAAAAGTTCTCGAATTAGACAAATGGATAAATAGACTATGTAAGTTCTATACCTTTAATTGGGTATAGAACTTATTTTTATTCTTATAATATCATATTAAACATACTATAAATCAATATATATATATAGGGAGTGGTGTGTACATGGCAATGATTAAACCATTAAATACAATATCAATCTATAATTACGCCGAGGAGGCGTCTAGTCAAAGTCTTACAAATACCGTAATGGCATATAGCTTATTTAAGAGTGGGACGATTCAGGTTACGTATGATATGATTGAAGATATTATGCATGATATCACTAGTAGAACATCTCCATTCTTTTCCAAACATACTATAGATAATTTAATTAAAAATGAGACATTACAATTAGTATATAATGATAAGTTAAAACTAACTAACGCTATTCCATTCTTTAAAAAACAATCTAATAATAAGACATCTGTTATAATAAATATAACTAATTTTTCTTCTATGAGCAAAAATGGAACTATATCTATGTCTCCAAATACTCTATATGCAATATTATTATCTGGAGCATTTTCATTAATACTTGATAACTCTATATCGTCATATATGAAAGATATATATATAATGTATTCTAGACTATTTTCGAATGTTGTATCTAATCTTTCATATATGGATAGTTTTAAAAAAGAAAAAATCCAATACTTAGCATCTAATTTTATATATTACTCCGTATATGGAGATACCGCATCATTTACAAATACATATAAAGATAATCTTAAATATAATAGTAAAGATACTATTGTTTCATTAGAAAATAAACTTTCAACACAACCAGAACATTCAGCTTATGAAAATCTGCAGATATTTATTGAGAATCTAAATAAGATATTTCCCGAAATGAAAAAATTAACATTTAAGAATTTTGTAGATAGATGGACATTATCATATGGTTCATCTACACTATTTGCATCTGAATATGTCCCATATTTATTTTATATGATTATATCAACAGCGTGTATGTCTTCTGCTATTAATATTGGAAAGATTTCAATTGAGATATCATCAAATTTGACTAATGTATATAAGAGAATAGAACAGGGTGTTCAGAGAGCCTTATAAAAAATAAGAACTACTAGGAAATTTCCTAGTAGTTCTTTTATGCGCAATATATTTATTATATATTTTTTCTCCAATAAAATTTTCCGTATGTCGCTAACTGGATTGCAGTTCCAATATATCTACAAGGTTTAAATTTTTCTCCTATACCTCCTTTAATAACTCCAGCATATACAGGTATATCACCATTAATTCCGATTATGTCATCAAGTTTTAATAAGTTGCGTATAAATAATTTAGCATCTAATTCAGATGCTGTAAAATCCTCTCTTCGATAAAAATAAACTCCATCTGTATCAACATATCCTCTAAGTACTTCATTTAAAATATCACATTCAGTAGTATCATCCAACCATCCCAAGGTTTTGAACCATTCTAAATGAGACATTTCGGTTTTTTCTCTATGAACATATAATTTATCATTTCTTATTGCAAACATAATTCTAGATATATGAAATGCTTTTTCTAGTTCCAAAATAGCGGACGATTTTTCCATTTTTAAATTCCCCATTTCATCTTTTATATTACTCATATATAATATGTAATTAATAATATTTATATAAAAAAATAAGAGAGATGGAAAATTCCATCTCTCTTTTATCTGTCCATATTAAGCATATTAGTATCATAGCTCTGTTTATCCATAAATATAGATAAATAAACCAGTATATATTGGCTATTTCCATCCTTATTTGATATAAGATCTGTTAGTGTCATTATTGGTTGATCAGTATTAACAGATGCAATAAATATATGATTATCTTTATCGCATGATGTAATGTGGTATGTATTATCATACACACGATTGACAGAAACAGGACCTATATTATTTAAAAATTTATCTAATCTCTTAATCTCTCCATTATAAAATCCACGCATATACATATCAGATAAATCGGCCCCGCCTAAATATGTATCAGTTAGGCCAATGATAATATCATTTTCAACATATAATGCTAAATGTGCATTTCCATAATTATTATATATGATATACATATTATTGAAAGTAACATGTATAAAATTAAATTCATAATCATTTCGTATACTATCTATATCCAATGTTTTTCCAATCAATGCTCTAGCTGTTTTATAGTTGAAAATCTTTTTTTCATATAATAAATTTTCATTATTAAATGCTGGAAATATAATTTTATCAATTGCTTCATCTTGAACCATTGTCATATCTGGATAGTGATACATTTGGGTATTTAACTGAAGGGTCCTTGAATATGCATACATTAAAAATACTAATGCAATTACGGATATTATCATTGCCGCTACTAAAAATGCTGTTAACTTTTTGTCTTTAAGAGTCATCATTTTTCTTAACACCTATCTTTCATATATATTACATTTTATATCCAATAAAATCAAATTGTATTTATTAAGAAGTTTGATTTTATATAATATTCTATATGAAATTAAAAGTAAAATTTATAATTTCTATCTGTTTTTGGATTATAAGAATTTAGTCTGTTTGACGACTTTGGAAGTTTAGCTTTAGTCTCATCATCCATAATAGTAGATTTTGGTTTGATAACTATAAATGGTCTATTTCTTTTTCTTTCTTCTATTAGTGCTTCTCTAGTTAGTAGTGGATTCTTCACTAATATTACTTCTATATTATCCAACCACTCGTATTTTTGTAATTCCATTTCTTTTTCCGAAACAAATTCCATTAATTCTGTACGTATTTTTTCTCTTTTATGTAATTCTAATACAGTAGCATGATCATATAATTCTGTATTTCTATGCTTATCAAGATCTATTGAATCACAATTTGGGCATCTTTTTAATGTATATTTATTATATATATCTAATGTGGATAATCGAGATTTACAGTCATTACATACATAATATGCATATCTTTTCATCCCATTACGTTTTCGTTGAAATACTCTTCTAAAGGTATCATCCCCTGGATAAAATGCTGTTAATTTTTTACCTAATACCGTATCGCATGTATCGCATACAGTATAAAATATATTACCGATAGCTACCACACGTATATGATGATGAATATGATCTTTCCAATTTTTTCTTGAATCTAAACTTATTCTATCTGAATCATTATGTTTATATCTATCTGGAATATCCTGATTAGTTTCTTTACAATATTGTATGTACTGTTTTCTTATATTATCTTCATAATTCTTGATATCCTTTCTCGTCATTCTCTTTTTCGACATACTAATCCGAACCCAATCTGGTGGATCGTCTGGATATTGTTCTCCAAATATTTGCTTTAGAACCTTTGTATCACTCTTTTTTCCCATAATTAACACAACCCTTCGTTGATTAATTTCGTAATTATTATTTAATATTTAACTTAAATATGATATATTTAGTATAATTTTACATATTTAGAAAATAATAAAATATTAATAATAACTATAATATCACATATATATAATATATAACCGACTAGTGCTAAAATTACGGGTAGTAAAAAACGAAAAAAAGAAGATAGCATATGCTATCTTCTTATTATTTTAATCCGCAAATTTACTATCATATGCATCATACTTTTCCATTAAATCGGAGTATTTATTTAATGGAGGGGGTTCACTAGCGTCTTTAAATTCTACCAGGTCATTATATGATTTTTCATTAGTGATGTCGTCTTTAGGATCTTCTAGATCAATAGGGCTAACTCCTAATCTTATTATCATATCTAATTCAGCTAGTAGATCTTTTTCTTCGATTTGTTCTTGGATTAGTTTATTCTTTACAGAATTTAAAATAATCGTATATTGATACTCAGATATGTTATAATTTCCATATTTGCAATATTCAATACTACGACCAGTTCTCATATCAGATTCAACGATATCGAACATACCTAGTGGGATACGGTATTTATTCCAGGCACCCTCATCATCATACTCAGCACCGAGACAAGTTGCGGGAATCATGAATCCTATAACCGCAATTAAAATTAAAATCAATACACATCTTTTTCCAGAATTAAACATTTTTAAAACCTACCTTTCAATTATTAAAATATATCGAGAATTATTTTTTAACCAGCAGATACTCCACCAATAGGATTTGATGTTCCATCATCCGACATATCAACATATGGATTTAATTCAGTTAGGTATTTTGCAGCTTCAGTTAATATGGTATAATCCACATTTTCAGCGATTTCTGGCCATATGGTATAACAATTTCTAATAAATTGAACTGGGTTATAGTAAGTAGAATTATCATTTTTGAAATATCCATTTATTCCTAGATGATAAGCCAGGTACATTATATTGAACATCATATCCTTATCTATCATCGTTGACGAATTTGAAATTCGAACCATTACAGTATCCTGTTTAATATGATCAATACCGTTATGCTTCCAACATCTTCCAGAATAAGGATGGTATAATAATTCTAAATATGAAAATGTCCAATTATGATTTAAAAATGTTTCAGACATGCTTGTGAGTTTAGAAATTTCGGAATCATTTGGATCTCCTATACTAAAATTATATAGTTGATCTGTATACATACTTAAAAATTTCTCACCATGTCCAATACCTCGTAGATCCGTATATGTTTTAAAGAATTCTTCGGAATTTCCAATTTTGATACGGTATAAAGTTTCTTCAAAATCTGGCGAACCATCATAAATTTCTTTCATTTTATCTGAATTAAAATCTTTAGCATAATAATCCCATACTGGAACTACAGAATACCTTTTATCCCAGAATACTTGAGCATTAGTACTATCATCTGTATCATTATATATTTCAGAATAATAATCAGACGTGGACCAACCATAACCAGGAACATACACGGATTCAGCAAATGCTGTAGGTATATCACCACATATTTGACATACCATTAGCCACAACATAACCAAAATGACACTGACGATGAACTTAGATTTTTTAAACACAATTCAAACTTCCTTTCAATAATAGACTTATATACTATTTATATAATATATAATTAGATTATTGAGATACAGCGGTTAGTTTATACTATAATATTTTAATCAAAAAAAAATAATGAATAGTAGAAAAATCTACTATTCATTATTTAATTTATCCATCAGCGTCTCTATCCTATCGGATTCGATCTCTCTTTGAGATCTCTATGTCTGTCGCTTCGCTCCAATTGCTGTCTAACTTATCGTTCTTTCTTATTACCCTTTCAGTTAGTTATCTATTATCACTTCGTTCTGAACGGGGGTTTCTTGTTTTTCTATCTTATCGCTTTTTCCAAGCTCGATCTTTCTTTTTTATTGCTATATATCTTAAAGTATCTAATCCCGCCCACCCCCGATTTTATTATATAAAATATGTCTATTCTTTTAAGCCCCTTAAACTCTTGTTCAATATATAATTAAATACTACTTACTATACTTATTTATTACAACTTCAGCTTTATTTAACCTCGCAATACTGATTTGATCTTCTTTATATATATTTAATATATAGTCTTTATATCCTGGATATTTGGCTTTTATATTATTATAATATTCATCATTTTTATAATAGTCACTTCCATCTAATAATTCTACCATATATGATAAATCTTCCAAATCTTTCATATGTTTAGATGCGGGAATTATATCATTTATATATTTATATTGCTCGATATTAGTTGAAATAAATAAAAATTTATCAATATCTTTGAATAAATAATAGTCCAGTATATAAGCTATTTGATTATATTCTAATATGCGTATGTCCTTTGATAGATCCCTACTTGGATCTATTTTAAAATCATATCCAAGCTTGTCTAGTATTCCTTTTTCAATAATAACTGGATTTTTCTCGGTTTCTTTTTCAGTAGTTTCTTGTTTATCTTTTTCAATACTCTGTTTTTGATAAACTTCAATTTTTTCTTTTAATTCTCTTACCAGTTTTTCTTGCTCCGTCTCTTTGTTACAACCAGTTAAAAATACTGAAAGTAATAATAGGATAAATAATATGAGTTTACCACTACATAAAGTTTTCATTGATATACCTTCTTTCATGATATTTTTCATCTAATTGTTACTGATAATTATATATTCTGTCTCATATATATTACATATAAAGCTATTTATAATACTAAAAACATCAAATTAATCATATTAAATAGTATTGAAAGGAAGTAATATAAAATGGACATATTTAGTTTAATACACTCCAAAGTATTGGATAGAAAAAGAAAAGTTAGTAAGTTAAATCGTGTTAAAAATGTATCTATACCAGATGCGGCATTGAATACCAAAGATGAAATAAATTTTGTTAAAGGCTCACTATATCCATTGATCGATCAAACCTCATTTTATTTATATGAGAGTTTATTGGATGATATTATAATATGCTATAATTGTAAAATTGATTACCGTGTAAGATATAGTATTCTGGAATTTTATAATAAATCAAAAATTTCCATATTAGTATTCAATAATAATGTCCTTGTAGATCCAGATAAAGTTCATATTCATATAATTAATAAAGATAGATATATAATACATGTAGATGGAGTTATAAGTAATGTTAATGTCTTAATAATAAAAGGAGCATTATTATTCAACCGATATAATATTAATACATCCGTATCAATAGATAATAGTTTAATTAATTCCTATATGATATTCACAAATGGACTAATTGATTGGATTCCATATACTGGAAGTACTGGATCATATAAAATACCAATAAGTGCTCAAGGTAAAGTAATGATATTAATAGCGTCAAATATTATATTTTCATATAAGTCTGTTCCTTTAGATAATGGTACTTATAAATATATTAATTATCCAGTATCCAATGAGTTTGTAGAATTAACTAATACATTAGTATTTAAAAAAGGAATTTCTGGATATGAAATTCCCACAGAATATACACCACTAACTGATGGATTTAAAATATCCGATATTAATGAAAGAATCATTGTATATTTTTCAAAGAAAGATATTGGAAATTATACAGATTTAAAAAATCATTATAATTTATATCGAAATTATATTGCTGAATATCTATCATCATCTCTTCCTACATCAATAGCTAATTATACACCATATGTTCCAAATATAACATCTGACACATTATATGCTGATTTTATAAATGAAATGAAATTAGCATCGAAAGACTATATTAATATATATAAGAAATATCTAGAGGATATAAGTACATTCCAGTTAACTAACTGGAATACAGCTATTATAACTCCGGAATTTAAAAGAAATTCTACTGTCATATATAATAATAGTATAATTGGTATAAATATGCCAAGATTTGATACTAATAATATATTTAAACAAGGTATTCTGATAGATGATACTATTTCGAATTTAAATAAAGATCCACTATTTGCAACTGGAATTAATAATGGATTAATACACGATTCAATGTGGTCTATACCATTTCAAGATGATATAGATATAAAATACTCAATAAAAGATAATATATTACATCACTATTCACTTATGCGAAAAGATCAGAATAGGAGTATTAAAATAATTAGCCCCACAACCACATTTGATAAGACTAAGATATGTATTATCCAATTTAAACTTAAATATATAAAGAAAATAGAATCATATTCTTTATATATAAGTGGAGGTATTGTAAATAATTTAACAAATAATTTATTAAAATTAGAAATATATCGAGTTAAAACAGAGATTGGTTCTGACGGATTTGAATATAGAGAGTATAAGATTCCAGCCAATACATTTAATGGTAGCATAAGTACTGGAAATATTAGCTTATCTACTAACACTGCTGAAAGCATCTACGTTGATTACTATATTAAAGAATTTCAAATTATAAATAAGGATTATGCTGTAGATTTTTATCCTGGAATAAAAGAAAAGGAAATATTAAAAATACCATCTTCTATAATCTTATCTCCGATAGAAGGAAGTATTGGAATATGGATTACTCCTAAAAAATTATATGATGGAGAAAGAGTTTTACAAACAGATACTCCTAGTAGTAATATAAGTTTAAGAAGTGTAATATATATTAATAGTAATGGTTCTATTGTATTCGAACTTAAGGGTTCCACAAATAAAATAACTTCTATTAATAATTTAGTAAAATCAAATATTATGTCATATATTGCTATTACGTGGAAATCTAATACAATGTATGCATATCATAATGGAATATTAATAGGAAGTATCATAACGGGGACGCCATCTTTTGGAAATACCCTATATGTTGGATGTAGTGCTGAAGAAGATAAGCAACTAAATGGAATTATTCATGATATAAGAATATCAAATATATTAAGAACTTCAAGTGATGTATTATCTTTATATAATTTAAAAGAATCATCTATAATAGATGCTAATACAACTTATAAAATGAGATTTGATAATACAATTGGAACTCCTAATGATCTAATACACCCAATACGCCTATACACCAAACTCGATCCAAAAGAATTATTATTCTTTAATTCTGGATTAAATATAACACCAGTATCTTATAATAGAATGACAGATAGAACTTATAAATTAAATTTTAGAGAAAATGATATTAAAAATAATATAATTACAGGAATAGATATTGGAAAAGATATTGTACCATATGTTGAAAATATGACCATATCAGATATAACTTTTAATATAGGTCCATCTAGTAAGATAAACCCAAATACAAGGATAGAGATATATGAATCTTCTGAAGATGTTGAGAGTTTGAAGTATGCTCAACCAGCATATTCATTACTAACTGATAAGATAAGCGGTGATATATTTTATTCTGGATATATAGATGGGAAAATTGTTAAATTAAATTCTATTACATTAGAAGAGATTACTTCGAATTACCTATATGGAGGACCTATTCATTCTATGACAATAGGGATTGATGATAACCTATATATAGGTGGAGACAATGTATATAAAATTAAAAAATTAAATAGAGATACTTTAGCATTAATATCTGAGAGTTTCAGTTTTGGTGGAGCAATTAGATTTCTAAAAACTGGTATAGATGGAAGTATATATATGGTTGGTGGAAATAGTATAATGACTGTAAAGAAAATAAATCCAGCAACATTTGCAATAGAAGCTGAAAGTCCAAGATATGATGGTGGAATATTTTCAATGACTATCGGGCTAGATGGCAAAGTGTATATTGGAGGAATTTCAGTAAATAAAGTGTGGAAATTAAATAGCACTACATTGATTAAAGAGTCTGAAAGTCCAGATTATGAAGATAAGATAACAGCATTAGAGACTGGATTAAATGGATCTATATATGCTGGAGGATATAGTAGAAATACAGTATGGAAGTTAAATCCTATAACATTAGCCAAAGAAGCTGAGAGTGTAAACTATGGTGGAGGAATTAATGTTATCCGTGTTGGAAAAGATGGATTTATCTATATTGGAGGAGAGTTTACACAAAAAATATATAAATTATTTCCAAATACATTAGTAAAAGAAATTGAAAGTAAGAGTAATGGGGGAGAGATTTATTCTATAGCAATAGGAAATGATGGTGAATTATTCGTAGGTTCAGAACCTGAAATTCCAATAACTAAATATGAAAAAACATCTTTAAATATATACAAAAATAAAAAGCTTACTAAGATATTAAATACTGAGTATACATATATCATAGATAGAAATCTTATTAGAATTGCAATAAATGCATCTCATGTAGGAAAAAATGTTCATGTATGTACTCAAGATTATAATAGAAGTATAACTAAATTATATAGCGATACTGGACTATTAAAAGTCCCAAGTTGGACATCGTTTATTCCTAAAAATAATATGAATATATTCTTAAATGGTCGACTATTACCTAGAGAAAATTCATATCTATTTAGTCAATTTCAGTATAATATAACTAAAAATGATACAGTAATATCTTTAGATATAGATACAGATGTTGTCGATAAAGAAATTATAACATTATTAGTTAGTAGTCATTTTGAAATAATAGACTATAATATAGATTTAACAAATGGAACAAAAATCATAGAAATAACTAATAAAACTTATCCATTTAGCAAAAAATATCATTTAATATTTATTGATGGTAAATTTATCAATCCCTCAGATATAATAGAGATAGATTCATATCGATTTTCAATTAAATCAAATTCTATTAATAATTTATGTATATTTAGAAAGAATTTTAATATACCAAATAGTGATAAATTTGTCAATTTAATAGATAAATGGGCAGAATATTTAGCAATATTAACGATAACTGAGATCGAATCTATAATAGGTCCACTAAATCAATCTATAAATAGTGAAAACAACACACGGCCAATTTATTTTGATAATAGACACTTGTTCGAAATTCTATATAATTATTGTATGAAAGATAGAAGAGAACTATTATTGGTTGATAATAAATGGATACGAGATGAAATACCTGGTGTATTATTAACAAATGGGAAATTACCAATATCTAATATTAGACCAGCATATCCTAGATATAAGTTATAAAAATAGAAGAAAGAGACTTTAGTTTAGTCTCTTTCTTTATTTATTAATAACTAAAACATCTCAATAATTAGAGTCTATTAAAAGGAGGGAATATAAGAGGTGAGTATAGATAAATTACACTTTTCCAACTTCTTTAACGTGGTTAATAAGCCAGTCGATGATTTATTAGTTAATGAATTTTCATTAACACCACTGAGCGAGACAGAACCTGATAAATTGAGATTAGTATATAAAGATACTAGTTCAAAGTTACACTATTTTCAAGGAACGGACGCGTTTGATTTTTTAACTAATCCAGGAATTAATACATTCATACAAACTGAAAAAGAAAAAAGTATCGCAGATTTTGGTGATGTCAACGTAAATGGTATTATACCAGAATCTATATTTATTGAAGCTACCGGAATTAATGAAAGACAAGTATTAATTCAATATGATTTAAATAATAAAGTAAAAGATATACTATTACTTCCTAAGTATTTTTGTAAATTAGGAAATAATGCAGATACTTTTGATGTTAATAGCGGTTTATATAGAGAAATAATACGAAAAACAGAAATAGTCGATTCGCCAACTCGGCAGGAGTTAGTGAATAATGCGATATTTAAAGTAATGCAAGTAAATCCAGTTGATGTGTATACTTCATTTAATTATCCAGTTACAGTAGAAGCAAATAAGGATAATATACTTAATCGGAATCAGATCTATATTGGATCTGATAATTTCTTATATATAATAACAGATAAAACTATAGCTAATATACCTTTACCATTCTTTGTATTTAATACTAAAACAGAAGTTAAAGAAAGTAACCTAAGTACAACTTTCTTTTTTATTGAGCAAACAGATAAATTTATTATAAAAACCTATAGAACTAGAGTTGGGATAATTTCTGATACATCTATTAGAATGGTAGAAGATTCTGAAAATGTGGCCATTCTTGAAATACTTAAATCAAATATGGTTGAAGAAAATAGTGTTATATCGGATGACTTAACAGTATCCGTAAATTTTAGATCGATAGACGGTATAAATGTTAATAAGTACTATAATATCGTAGTATCTACAAATGAGACTAAGTTACATCCAAAATTAACCTATAAGATTTCAGATGTTCCAAAAGGATTCTTTAATAAATTTTATAAACTACTTAAAGATATAAGCGATAATGGTGGAGGATCTGGAGATTTAGCTGGGTTCTTAGCAACTAGCACAACCTCATCTGATAAGAAATTTATATTTAAATATGACTACATCGCAACATCTACAACATCCAGTTTTGAAATACCAGAAGAGACATTTAGTCCAGAAAATGGAGATAATGAGATATTAATATATAAAGGTATATTCTTAGAAAGAAACATAGATTATACAAGAGCTGATAATTCAAGATTAATCAGTTTAAGTTTTTCTATATTATCTGGCGAATTAATACAAAGTTTAATCTTTAAATATGGCGGAAGTACAAGTGGTAGAAAATTTTTATATAAAAATGTATTTAAAGCCACTATTGCTAATACTACAAGCTTTACTATACCTCTAGAATTATTCGATATAGAAAGTGGCGATAGAGAAATATTATCGTATAAAAATATTATATTGGAAAAAGGTGTAGATTATACAAGAGCTGCTGATTCTAGGACAGTCGTATTATTATTTCCTATGGCAATAAACGACGAAATACATACATATATTGTGAAATATTATGTAAGCGTATCTGGTGAGAAAAATTATTTATCTGAATATGTATTCACAAGTACTGCTGCAAATACAACATATTTTGATATTCCAGAAGTTAATTTAAATCCAGATTCAAATGATACGGAATTATTGTTCTATAAAGGAAGTAATTTAGATAGAGATGTTGAGTATACAAGAGATATAAATTCTAGAAGAGTAAACTTAAATTTTTCTTTAAATGTAGGAGAAAAGATATATGCATATATAATTAAAATTATCAGCCCTAGCGATGAGTCAAATATCGTAGGTGCTCTTCAAACTACAGTAACTGATCTAACTACAAAAGTTAGTAGTTTAGAAATACGACTTGCAGCATTAGAAGCTGCATCTTAATTAAATATCTAGTAGGAGGGATATGCAATGGCAAAACCATTTTTAATAAATGAGGTAGACTCGTTAAAAACTAGTGTTACTACTATAAATACAACAATTTCGAATACTCTAGGTGACGGAACTATTAGTTTACCGACACTAAATACAACTGTTACAAATCTAGTAGCATCCAAGGGTGTTGCTAATGGAATTGCTGGCTTAGATTCTACTGGAAAAGTTCCAGCAGAAAATTTACCAGTATCTGGACTTAGTGAATTAGGAAATATTAAACTACAATATAATGCAGATACTAAATCTCTAGATTTTATAAAAATTGTTTAATTTATATAATAAGGTGGTGATATTGTGGGATTAATAGCTCATTATCCATTATTCGAAAATGCAAAAGATTTCTCTATGTATAAAAATCATGGAAAATCATCAGGTATTGTATATGCTCAAGATAGCACATCATTATTAGGTGGATCTGCATATTTCAATTTAGATACAAATAAAATAACAATCCCCCATAGTGAGATGTTAGCCGACTCCGTATTTGGAGTATCTAATTTTCTTTCAATATCCATTTGGGCATATCCAATATCATGGATTGATTATGGAGTACTGATAAATAAAGCATTTAATACATCTCTTAGCAATATTAGCGTCGGGATATGGCAAACGCTTAGTGGATTTAGTTTCACGGTTGGCTCCAATATTGACAATAATCCAGCTGGATCATACGTAACGGTAACATCTAAACCAACATTAAACGCATGGCATCACTTAGTTGGTATTATAGATGGAGTACAGCTTAAATTTTATATAGATGGAGTTATAGTTGGAACTGCCAATTTATCCAGTATAGTAACATCAAGATCAAAAAATATTGATGATTTATCCATCGGTCCTAGAATATCAACTGGAACAGATTCTAAATTGCGTGGAAGATATGCGGATTTAAGAATTTATGATCATGCATTATCTGCAAAAGAAATTAAAAATTTAGGAAAAGTTAAGATTCTTCAATACGATGAACTATTATCTGATAGAACTGTTAAAGATATAAGTGGATATGCTAGAGATACTGAAGTTATTTCAGACACTATTGGAATTAGTATGGTTGATGATGGTATAATAACAGATAGATGTTTAAATTTTAATTCTGGTAGTTATATTACACTTCCAGGAAATTATAATTTTCTTCAGAAATTTACATTATCTATATGGATAAATATGACAGATTTTGAGATTATTTTAACATTACCAGCTATAATATATAACTATTCAATATCGAGACTAAAGAATATTGTAAAATCATCTAATGGAAATGTAATAGATATTGAATTAGATGGTGGAATATCATTCAAAATTCCTGGTGTAAATTCAACTGCGTTATCTACAACAGGAATTTTTAATTCTGAAGTAAATAAATGGATAAATGTTGTATGCACATATGACCAATCTATTAGAAAGATATATGTTAATGGAGAATTAAAGAAATCAGAAACTATTGGAGCTGGAACTGTTACGTTAGGAACTTTATATATAAATGATAATACAGGAACTGCTAATTCATTAAAAGGTAAAGTTCATGATATTCGTATGTATGGGACAGCATTATCTGATTCCGATGTTAAAGAAATTTATAATTTATTATCATCAGTAGATGAAGATGGAAATTTATATATTAAGACATTTAAAACATTTGTTGGCTTTTACCATAAATTTTATGATATGCCATTTCCATTAGATAATAGAACCCCAGGAGCCTCTATTACTGGAGATTTTGATATATTATCTGTCAGAAATGGAATTATGAGATTAGAATCCACTTCTATAAATCCTATAATGGTATTGGGAAATATAATGAATGGACTAACTCCATCAAAATATAGATATTTTCAATGTAAATATAAAGTAATATCTGGAACTCCAGTAGCTGATAGTATGCAAATATACTTTGCAAATGGGAGAAGTCATTTTGCTGAAGATCAATCTATAAAATCGACAGAATTTATATCGGATGGTCAATGGCATGTAACTACAATCGATATGGGACTAAATCAATATTGGACAAATTCAGATATAACAAATATCAGATTCGACTTTGTTAGCGATATTAATATAATTATAGAAATAGAATATATTCAAATAATTAGCGATTTAACACAATCTTTTAGTCTTTCAGAAAAAGGATATATTGAAGCTAAATCATTATCAAATACTATAGTTGAAGATGGATTAATACATTGGTGGGTATTAAATAATACAAAAACTAATCTAGTTAATCCAAATATTCCTATAGAAATATTTAATTCACCAAAAGCTGTTAGCGGGTTAGGTCTTATGTGTTATGAAACAAATGGCACATCTCAATATATGAGAATTCCATTTTCTAATACAAATATTGACCATTTTAGCTTATCATTTTGGGTATTTCTAGATCCATCAATAGAATGGACTAGTCAATTTAATATTTTATCTGGTTCTATAACAACCGGAAATGGTAGAATAGTATTATATAATAAATCATCGACTGTATTATCTTTATATATGTATATAAATAATAAAGAATTTAGTATTGATATACCAAATGCATTTACAATATTTTCTAATAAGTGGAGTAATGTCGTAATAGGATTTTCAAATATGGATAACGATGCTATAATGTCATTGTATGTAAATGGCATACTTATAGGATCAATAATTATAGATGAAACATTTAATTATATAGATCAGACTTATATGTATTTTATGAGTGATAGAGGTGTACAATATTATACTAAAGGAAAATTAAGTAATATTAGAATATATAAACGAATATTGCAACTAGCTGATGTAAAATCTCTATATCAATTTACAGGCGGAGATTTAAAAAGTTTAATGAAAATATCAGAAGATGGAAATATGTATATAAAAGGTTCAGTTAGGGGGGTGTTGGGTTAAATGAATGAGGGAAAATCTCAAATAATCTATGGAGATTTAGATGTAAAAAGACTATTAATCCCAGGATCGATAGTCTTTGATGATGGTGGTATATATATACCACATCCAAGAGGTGGGGCAAGACTTGGAGCTGTTGGAGAATTGGCTTTAAGTGGCGCAATTAAAATAATATTACCACAATCTTGGACGAACACAATAATAAAATTTGCAGTAGATATATTTGATAGTGCAACTAATAAATCATTTACAATTTTTATAGCTGGATTTACTAATTCAACTACTAGTGTGTGGGAGAATTGTTCTTCATATATTGTAGGAAATTCGATGGATGTCGACTATTCAGTACGATTTGGACATGATGGTACTAAATGTTGCATATATATTGGAGAAACTACTTCAGCTTGGAGCTATTTAAATGTAATAATTAGAGATGTTTATTTAGGATACTCAAATTATCAGATGACTAAATGGAATACTGGTTGGGTTGTTAGCTTAGTTGCATCATTTGGAACTATAACACAAATAATTTCTAACTGTATGGCTAAATCTAGTCGATCTAAAATATCCGACGACACATCAGCATTAGCTACTACAGTTACAACAGTTCAAACAACTTTAACTAATATAAAATCAGATTTAGAAATAATGTATTGGATGGGGGCGATTTAAATGGCTGTTACAGCAAAACGTATATATAAAGGAACTCCTGGTATTGTATCAAGTACGGCATATACCGTTCCAGCATTAACTACTACAATTGTAAAAAATATTATTTTAACCAATAAGACAGCAATCGATGCTACAATTACGATAACAGTTTCCGATATAGAGGTTGTTTATCAATATAATGTGGCTGCTAAAGACACTGTATCTTTAGATATATCCATCGTTATGCTTGCAGCAGAAACGATTTTGGTCGTATCTGGAACAGCAGATTCCATTAATGTATATATGTCTGGAGTGGAGGTAGCATAATGGGAATTCAGAGATTGATCCAACAACAAACTATTATGCCACCAAAATTAACCTTTGTGAGAAAATTTTTATTATCTACCATACAAACGGCAGCTCCTGGTGTTTCAATGTCCGTTGCTTTCAGTCGAGATAATTTATTTTTAGCATATGGGTATGATACAACACCCTATATGTATATATTTGCTATGAATGGGGAGTATAATTATAACGTAACCAACCCCTCAATTTTACCTACAGGTATAGCATATGGTATCAATTTTAGTCCAGACGGAACTTATTTGGCTGTATGCCACTCAGCATCTCCTATTATTACAATTTATAAACGAAGTAATTTTACTTTTACTAAATTATCAAATCCAACTATATTACCTACAGGAACAGCCCAGGCTGTAACTTTCAGTCCAGATGGAAATTATTTAGTAGTAGGACATGGTACGTCTCCTTATGTTACTATTTACAAACGAGATGGGGATACATTTACTAAACTAGCCAACCCCTCTGATCTGCCATTGAATACTGTATTATGTGCTTCATTTAGCCCCAGTGGCACTTATTTGGCATTAGGATTTATAACTTCGCCATATATTATTATATACAAACGAGATGGTGATATATTCACTAAATTAGCAAACCTCGCGAGTTTACCGCCAGATGCAGTATATAGTATTGCTTTTAGCCCAGACGAGAATTATTTAGCAGTAGGACATGCGCAAACGCCCTATATTTCCATATACAAACGAAATGGTGATACATTTACTAAGCTAGCCAATCCAAATAATTTACCAACTGGTATTGTTAGAGGATTGACTTTTAATTCAGTTGAGCCTTATCTAGTAGCTTCGGCGACTGTATCTCCGTATATTACGATTTACAAATATAAGAATGATCTATTTATTAAACAAGCCGAACCAGTAAGTTCTATTCCAGGAGTTGCATATGGTGTTGCATTTAGTCCAGATGGGATACACTTAGGAGTTGCTCATCAAAATGCCCCTGCTCAGACACTGTATCGCAGAGAATCGTATGATATGTATTACGAAGATTAAAAGGAGGGTCTATTAATGTTGTTTTATTTACAAGTACAACCCGATGGAACAATTACCGATGCTATAACCTATCCACATGAAAATTATGTGGAGTATAATGCCGAATCGATTCCAGCTGGTGTAAATGGAGGGTGGTTTAAGCTAGTTGATGGGGCAATCATTGAAGTAGTCGAGAAAAATCCAACAACTATCGATAACCAGATAAAACAGGCAATAGATGAATATACATTATCATTAATTGAGGGGGGTCTACTATAATGCGCACATTAGTAGAAAGCTTACAAAGGCTTCATACCTCAAGTAAGATCACAATTGATAAACTTAATACAATATTATCAGAAGGAACTATAACACAAGAAGAATACGATTATGTTATTGGGTCAGTGTAATAATTATTTAAAATAGTCGATTATCTAACTCTATAAAAAATTCATATAAACAGAGATTACTTAGATTAAGTAATCTCTGTTTTATTTTAATAAATAAAACATTCTTATAATACAAATACTATGATTAAAGGAGATGCTATAATTAATGGCTATTGAACAAGATAGTGGATACCCGGTAGATAAAACACTGAGA
>Ga0209319_1000414_pt1 | contig 56932 bp, 51 predicted proteins | sample RifGroE2_FD_184000 | JGI IMG/M metagenome (GOLD analysis project Ga0209319, IMG submission 184000) | Groundwater microbial communities from Rifle, Colorado - Groundwater E2 (SPAdes) (version 2) | ecosystem: Environmental > Aquatic > Deep subsurface > Groundwater | place: Rifle, Colorado, United...
GATGGAAGCATACCCCCAATATCTCTGCATCTATATTCCTCTTCTTAATTTCATTTGCTACTCTTTCTGCAAAGTCTAGATATACGACCAATCCCATCTTTCCTAAATGAAACATTTGCTTGTCTTCCCTTGCTAGGTTTGTGAGATATATTCCATGTAGGAGAATCTTTTTAACATCTGATTTCTCCAACTCATTAACAAAGTTCAAGATCATTTCTTCTGGCAAGAGTTTGGTTGCCCATCTCATTGGTATGGTTGGCATTATCTGGATTGCATTGACTCCATATTTTTGAGCCAATTTTATGGTGTTTTCTATTCCTCCTGCTGAGGATGCATGGATTCCGTAATACATAGTTTATTGTAGCACAAATGGATTAAATAGATTATAATTACCACGTTATATGGAGAGGTGCCCGAGAGGCCGAAGGGAACTCACTGCTAACGAGTCATAGGTGTTAAAGCCTATCGCGGGTTCGAATCCCGCCCTCTCCGTATTCGTTTTAGTCTGCCCAAAGGTTTTAACTTATATAGTTTAAAAACTGTGGCAAGCAAAATTCAAAAAGAGGAAAGCATACCAATTAGCTTTTCATCACCAAGGACAGAAATACAAGAAAGACCCTCCCTTTATGTCAGGCATGATTTCCCTGTAATCAATTTTGGGCAAGGAGAACTTTTCATAGATTGGGAATCTCATGGGAAAAATGATCTTTCAGAACTTTTAGAAAACGGCTTACAAATATCTTTAGATGATTACAATATTTTGGATGGAGAATTAGAGGAGATAAAAGAGAAGTTTGGATTAAAAAAAGCCGGTTTTGGATGGACTCAACGAGAAAATGTGACCTTTTCTTTAACTGGAATAATGACAAAAATAGGACGCTATATGACCTACTTATGGGGTAATCAAGAAGATCACAAAGGAACTTCTATCTCTATGTCTTCGAAGCACAAAATCCATAATGGTGAACTTTGGACTACGGATGAAGCTATCTTTGTAACTGAGTGCATCGCCAATTACCTTCGTCATTTTGATCCCTCGTTGGAAATTCCGTACATTAGAACAAGCTTAATTAACACAATAGATACGGAATTCAATGAAATACCTCACGAAGATAATCTTTTTGAATACTCATTTACAATTCCATTCGTTCAAGATCATGACTACAATGCCTACCTTGAAAGAAACCTGTATCTAACAGACAAAGGCATTGTCTTTGAAGGAGAAAATATCGTGATAAAAGGAAGTATAGTTGCCCGGCTAATACAAAAAAACAATGAACTTTTCTGGGATGTTGGAGATATTTATGATGATACAACAGCAATCCTACTTTTTAAACTGCTTGGAACTCCTTTAAAAAATCAATTGTACTAACTTGCGACAAGATAATGTTTCTTAACGACAGTCTCTTCCTCTATAACCCTTCCCCATTCCTTGTATACCTCAGATACTCTCTTTAATCCATTATTAACCAAACATAAAGGGTCCACCACTCTAGATTTACAATATATTATCTCTTCATAATTATTTTCATCCGGATAGAAACAATCCTTGTTATTCATCCTCTCCCAAAACCTCTTTAATTCCTTGTCCTTTTCTATATATTTCAAGCATTTATCTATCACATATTGATCCTCTTTCTCTAAATCATTTTCTTCAATATATCCTTTATCTAAAGCACACTTTATAAAATCCTTAATACTTTTGAACATGGAAGCACTTACCAAACCAGAATAATGATCATCGTTCAATTCTTTAAAATATTTAGCAAAAACATATCCCACTTCTACATCATCAAAATACCATTTCTTTGCATCGTCCACCTTCAAATGACTAATTATATCCCGAATCTCTTCCACATCCTTCTTTAGGAGAATAATCATATCCTTTAGAGAATAGTCCAATCTATCCGCACAGATATCCGGCAAAGATGTTTCTAGCATAGAAAAATTCTCTTCATCCGCAACTCTATCAACATCGTATCCATGCTTCTCCAATATTTGTGGAATATCTGAGTTAAGTAAAAATTTATTCTTACTTCTATCCTGCAAATCCTGTTTATCAATATTCCCCTCCTGCAAAATATAGTCGATGGCATGAGAAAATGCATAGTGTGAGACATCATGCAAAAGACCAGCTATTTGTTCATCCAGAGATGCTCCGTACTTTCTCAAAAGAAGAAACACCCCGATAGAATGATCAAACCTATTTCGTCCATCAACATAGAAAACTTTCGAATATCCTGCCTGATCAATACCCTTAAGTCTTTGAATTGCTTTCGAGTCCATGAGTTCAATTAGAACCTCTTCTGATATATCAAAATCTCCATATATTTCATTCTTAATTTGCATAATCCATTCTACCAAACCATACGGTTAAACAACATGATAGAATAAAGGTATAACATAATTGAATATCCATATGAACTATATATACCTTTACCTTCTAACAACAATTGCTTTCTTTGCAATAGATTTTCTTTGGCTTAAATTTGCAGCCACAAACTATTCAAAAAAGATCGGGCACCTCATGGCTTCAAAACCAAAGCTCTTCCCAGCCCTCATCTTCTACCTCATCTTTGTAGTAGGAGTAATAATCTTTGCAGTATTACCAGGATATGAATCACAAAATATTTGGAAAGCTATAATGCTTGGAGCCCTCTTTGGAATGCTCTCCTACTCAACATATGACCTAACCAATCTCGCAACATTAAAAAATTGGCCAGTATCCATAACTGTCATAGACATAATATGGGGGACAACAGTATCTACCATAACCTCAGTAGCAGGATATTACATAGCCACTCTTCTTGGAGTATAATGACGGTCTATGCAAACCAAAAATCCACTAACAGTCTTAAAAAAATACGCAACCAGTAAAGAATACATACTCCTTTTTGTAGGCTCATTCATATTCCTAGTCATACTCAATCTATTAAATCTTGCAATACCAAAAATAATCTCAAGTGTCATAAACGAATACCAAACTACTTTTGAAATATCCACAACCTTCTACATAATAGTTGGAGCACTGGCTATCCTTTCCCCTATAGCCTCCCTCATACAAAGCTATCTCTTTGCCCTACTAGGAGAAAAGATTGGGACAGATCTTCGAAACAGACTCATGGAAAAAGTCTTAAAACAAGATTACAACTACCTTGTAAAAGAAAAACCTTCAAAAATCCTTACCGTCATACTCAGTGATGTTAACTATGTGAAATCCTCCTTCATACAAGCCATAGCATTTGCCATAACAGGGATCGTGCTCCTCATTGGAAGCATATTTATGATGTTCTCGTTAAATACCAAACTAGCAACATATGTAGTAATAGCAGTTCCAGCATTCGTCATAATACTTTTCTTAGTCATAAAGAATAGATTTAAGATTTTTGCAGAAGTACAAAAAGTAAGAGACAGTCTAAACAAGGTTATAAATGAAAATATAAAAGCATCAATGTTAGTAAGAGTATTTGTGGCAGAAAAAACAGAAATCAAAAAATTTACAACCCAAAACACACTTTCTAAAAATCTCGGTATAGATGTAACCAAAATATTCGCATTAGTGATACCTGCCATCAGTGCCCTCTTTTTCATCTGTTCTCTGCTCATCATCCAGATAGGAGGACAAGAATCAATCGCAGGAAGACTCCCAATTGGAGATATATCAGCCTTCAATCTCTACGTCCTAATATTCATCATGCCCCTCATATCCCTTAGCTTCATGTCTACAATGCTTGGACAAGCAATGGCATCATTGCAAAGAATAAGTGATGTATTAGATAGAGAAATAGATTTCAAGGATGGGAAAGAACCATTAGAAAGAATAAACGATATCCATATTAGAAAGCTTTCATTCAAAGATGAAGATATCGATATATTAAGTAATATCAATTTTGACTTAGAAAAGAATCAAAAGATTGGAATCATGGGATTAACCGGTTCAGGAAAAACACTCTTTTTAAAACATTTTCTAAGAGCTGTAGAACCCACAGATGGAGAAATATTAATCAACGGTAAAGACATCAAAGAATATAAATCACACGATCTAAGAAAAGAAATTGGTTTCTGCTTCCAAGAGAATTTCCTCATTAACGAAACAATATATGAGAATATCCGTTTTGGAAGAGATCTTAAAGAAAAAGATGTCCTCAAAGCAGCTCGAATTGCAGACGTAGATGAGTTTACAAAAAAATTAGAAAAAGGATACAAAACTATGGCAGGAGAAAAAGGATCGAACCTCTCTGGAGGGCAGAAACAGAGAATCATGATTGCCAGAGCATTAGTAGACCACCCTTCCCTACTCATATTAGATGATATCACCAGTAGATTAGATGCCAATACTGAAGGACGAGTGTTTGAAAATATTAAAAAGAACTATCCAAATATCTCCATGATACTTGTAAGTCAGAAAATCTCTTCTCTGAAAGATTGTGACCAAATATATATATTCGACGAAGGAAAAATTTCTGAATCTGGTACACATGATGAACTTCTAAAAACATCCTCTCTGTATCGAGAAATTGAATTGTCACAAAGTAACTACGATGAGTAAAAATCAAAAGTACAACCTACAATTAGATGAAAATGTGGATTACAAGAAAGGGCTTAAGCTTGTCTTAAGACATGTTAAACCATATATCTTTCCATTCATATTAATATCAATATGCTTACTGGTTGCTACCATTCTTGGAAATGCGATACTACCTCGCCTACTTAAACAGGCGATAGATGTAAATATAACCAACAAGGATCTCGCAGGATTAACCCAAACGACCCTCATATTCATTGGGCTTGGAGTCATCTATCTCATCCTAAGTTACATCAGACTCTTCTTCACGGGCAAACTTGGCCAAAATATTCTCTTCAATATCCGAAAAGAACTTTTTAACAAAATCCAAACTCTTCCTAGTCGATTCTTCTCGGATAACCAATCGGGGGATATAATCCAAAGATTAACAGGAAATGTTGATACTCTAAGTGCGTTTTTTTCAGAAGGAATAATCAGACTCTTAGATGTCGTATTCTCCTTAACCATTATACTCATATCCATATTCCTACAAAGTAATCTCATTGGATTCATAGCTCTGGGTGGAGCATTTGTAATGATAGTCTACATAGCTATCCAAGGACGAATCATAGAAAAACCAATTACAGAATCACTAAAAAAAGAAGGAAATATTAGTGCTAATGTACAAGAATCCTTAGATGGATTTGTAGCAATACAATCCACAAACCAACAAAAAAGCTGGACTAACAACTTCCAAAAGAGAACGGCATCCTACTACACAACAATGAAGAAAGTTTCCCTCATCTCTGCTCTTTCCAAATCCATACTTACATTCTTAAGTGTAGTTGCGGTATGTATTCTGCTATTAACCTCCTTAAATCTGTATGCTAAACAAATCATAACCATTGGTACTGTCATATTAATACTCTCTTACATGCAGGACCTCCTACAAAAGATTGTAGACATTGCAGAGATATGGAGGATCATAAAGACAGGAATGGCATCTGCGGAGAGACTGAGTGATGTCATGGAGCTTGAAAGTGACATATCCACTCCTACTCTTCCTTACACTCCTAAAGTAGTAACTGGAAGCGTAGAATTCAAAGATGTAGATTTTGCATATGTTGAAAATGAAAAAGTTCTTTCAGATGTTAACTTCAAAGTCGATGCAGGACAAACCATCGCTATTGTTGGTCCTACTGGTGCAGGTAAAACTACCTTTGTTAACCTCATTGCTCGTTTGTATGATACAGATAACGGGAATATATATATTGATGGAAAAGATATTAAGGAATGGGATCTAAAGGCATTAAGAAAGAACATTGGCTACCTCATACAGGATACCTTCTTGTTTGAGGATACAATCCTAAATAACTTGAAATATAATAACCCCGGGGTTACGACAGAACAAGCTTTGCAGGTGTTTAAAGATTTGGGAACAGAATCATTCATTACTTCTCTACCTGAGAGTTTGGAAACAAAGATTAGTACAGAGAGTAGCGAGATTAGTGCTGGTCAAAGGCAGATTATTGCTTTGGCCAGAATATTACTGAGAAATCCTAAGATATTAATACTTGATGAAGCTACTGCTAGGATTGATACTAAATCTGAAAAGATGTTACAAAATGCAATTGAAAAAGCATGTGAAGGGAAAACTACATTCATCATTGCGCATAGGTTAAGTACGATATTTAATGCAGATCAAATCATATTGATTAAGGACAATACTATTCTTGAGAAAGGTTCTCACAAAGAGCTTTTAGCACTCAAGGGTTTGTACTTTGAAATGTACTCTCGTTTTGTAGGGAAATAATATATACTGGAGTATGGAAGAGAACAAGCGACACGATTTTCTGATTGGATTATGCATAACCCTTGGTACTATTATCATTGGCCTAATTAGCTACGTCGTATATTTCAATACAATTTCTCAACAAAAAGCACGATGTGATTATTCTGGTTGGTCATATGCCAATGGTGATTCTTTCAAATCCTCTGATGGTTGTAATTACTGTGCATGCAGCGACGGACAGGTTGTCTGTACCGCTATGGCATGTACAAATAACTAAATTATACATTTATATATATTATGGATACTGTCCCAAATGTCCCTATGGAAACGCCAACTCCAATCCCAACCCCTACTCCACCACCTGCTACTAAACCTAAATCAAAATCTAATGGTGGTTTAGTTGCTTTGTGTATATGTTTGGCATTAATAGTGGTTGGTTTACTTGTATATATTGCCTATGAGAAGGAATATATACAGATTCCTTTCTTAAGTAAGACTGACTCTGCTCAGGATACTGAAGAGAATGGAAATACAGACAATACAGATGCTACTGAAACTGATGATGTTGTAGCTACTACTACATTCACTGGAGATACTGTTACGGCTACCCTACCTGAGGATTGGACTATGCAGGAATACTATGATGGTCTAGGTTCTGAATATCTTTCAGAGGGTCCTAATTACAGCGGTTTAACTGGTATTAAGATTTTTAATGCAAGTAATACTTCAATGTTCTATCTTGCGGGTGTTAATGGTATTGGTTTTGAGGGTTGTAGTGAGTACTATGCGTTTGCTGATGACAATCCTGCATACAGAGCTGAGGCTCAGGCTTCTGCTGATTTAATGGGAGACCCTATGAATATTAATGACTTTAGTAATATGCCATATGCTGAGTATGAGGTTCTTGGTAGAACTGTTAGAAGAATAGCTACTAAGATCTATTTGGATGATGAAGAGGGAAACAACTATTTTGAGGCTCCTTGTTTTAATGTGGTTGTTACTTTTGAGGGGTTATCATATACCGATGAGACTAATAATCCATATGAGGCATATTTCTATGGTTTTAATACAGCTATAACGGGAGAGGAGTTATTAAAGGTTGATGACATATTAAAGAGTCTTACAATTACAGAATAGTTGGGATCGTTATACTAAAAAGATATCTTTGCATACGCACAAAGCGCTTCCTTTTTGGGAAGAGTGCAAACCTACTCTTCTGAATTCCAAATGCGCAAAGCAACAATCTTAGCATCCGACTCATCGTACATGAACATTCCCAGCTTATTCATATCACTAAGCTTCTTTGTGATCGCAAACATCTCGTCACAATATCCGCTTTCCTCCGTATCAGGTTCACAACCTCAGACAAAGTCCGTGTAAAACACAAACTCCCCATACCTCGCAACTCCATTAGCCCTTCCATCTGCTAGATATGGTCCTTCTACGAAGACAAGTACTTTCTCATCACCGATATCCTCCATAATAGATTCACTACTTATAATTACCCTCGTTTCTCCTGTGATAATATTTTGTCTATATATTGCCAAGCCTCTTCTATAGGCAATAATGCCATCTCCAAGATATACAATCTCGCTAACATAGAAATTTTCGATATCAGACCCTATCGCCTTGATGATATCTACCCTTAAATTATATTCGCATCCTTCATCCGTAGTAATCATTCCCTTGAACACTCTACACTGTCTGTGCTGTTATCATTTGGGATATAATTTTCAGAAGCATTTGTAGATCCAGATTCTCCATCGCAAATAGACAAATTCCTCTTACTTTCAACAACATACAAAACTGCAAAAGTAATTCCTATTATAGCCAATATGGCCATAGATAATGGAATTATATTCTTTTTAAATCCTTCGTTAAAAATTTTGTTCATATATACATTGAATGTAATTTAATAAAAGATACGTGAATATCCTTATATAAATACGATACTCTACCCCTGTGAGATTTTCACTTATTGTGTGTTAAGAGGGCCATATTGTCAAAACTAAGATACAAGGTGTTTTTTATCTATCGCCTTAATGCCCATACCTACTAAAAGACTTAACACAAGCACAAAAATAAATGTTAAAGATATATCAACCAATGGTCTTTCATAATTCCGATATCCCTCCCTTTTTATAAAATCTAGAACGATGGCATGTATCCCATATATTGGTAGCGAAAGTTTTGATATCCAAAGAAGAATACCTTTCAATGGTTTTAATTTTTGAAAGTTAATTTTTACTAATAAAAACAGGGAAACCGCACCGAAAGCTACCATTACTCCTGTATATTTATAGAAGGTTCCAATATATTCACCTGCATTAGTGGAAAGGGTCTGTGTAAATTTAGCAATAATTATAGAAGAAATAAAATATACAAGGAGGAGAAGAACTGATATTAAGTTATTCCTTTTCTTAAACTCTGGAAGGTTTCCTATAAGTGCTCCGAACCAAGCATAGAGGAAATAATAGATAATTGTGCCGTCAAACCAATATAAACTAGAGAAAGTTAAGCCATACATAGAGGTAAAATCATTTACTCCTGGATTAACAAGAATAAAAAGTACAACACCTATCATCAATAGCCTAAGATTTTTTGTTTTCCGGACTGTGATGATCTCACTTACAAGATATATCAAAGGGATCATGTATAAAAACCAAAGGTGGTAAAAAACAGGCTGGAAAAGGATATTCTTAATCTTGCTTAGAACGGGGATATCTAAGTAAAATTTAAGATAAAGAATTGCTATTAGACTATAAAAGAGTATTGAAGCAATAATCCTAAGGTAATTCTTGTTTTTAGGTACCTTTTTATTAAAGAATAAATAACCAGATATCATAAAAAAGAGGGGCACGGAAACCCTAGTAAAAGAATCAATGATATTCCCAATCATCCACGAAGAATTAGAAATACTATTTATTTCATAAAGATAAGATGCTGACGTGTGTAAAAGTAGGACCAAAATGGTGGCTATTGCTCTCAAATATTCTATCCAGTATATCCTCTCTTCCATGCATACAAGGATATCAAATAACTTTTCCTTTTGTAAGGATAAAAAGGTCAATTATGGTGGAGACGGTGGAAATTGAATCCACGTCCAAAAGTTTTGCTTAGCATCATGTACAAACATATCTAATCCTGTATAGCTAGACATATCTAAAAAGATTAGCAAAAAGATATATCTACTCAGTAATTATATTCATACATACTACTCTACTGACAAAGTAGTAATAATATATCCTAGTAACGACTATCTTTTACCCCTAACTAAGAATAAGGATAAAGACACTAGTCAAACTTAATTGGCTAGACTTTAAGCAGCAAAGTTAAAGTTGAAATTTGGCATAGCCAAACTTGCTTTAATATTCTCTGCAAAAGCGACGATTTTGTTTTTTACACTTATCATTGTGCGTTGATTAACGAGACAACCCTCGGTTTGTGACAACTAAACGCAGACTCCTGTCGAAAGCCTTACGTCCCCATATATTGAAAAAGAGCTAGGAATATCTCTATTCCTATATACATTATACCATTTCTAGGGATTATTTACCTCTCCTGATTAATCAGATCTCTGTAATGATAACCACTCTTACGTATCTTCCTATCAAATGTCTCAGGATCTATCTCCACTAGCCCAAACTTAGGCCAAAAACCCTCAGCCCATTCAAAGTTATCTACCAAAGACCAATGCATATATCCTCTTAGATCTACACCAGCCCTCAGAGCCTTCCTCATAGCCTCAAACGTCTCATCTAGCCACCACTTCCTATACTGATCCTTAGAATCAGCTAAACCATCCTCGGTTATATATATTGGAAGATTAAACTGTTTCAAATGTACTAACACATTAAAAATGGAATCCGGCCTCATCCACCAACCAAAATCAGACACCCTATCATTATCATTTCTTTCACCTCTAATACCCACCTTCATATGGAAGTAATAGTTAAGACCAATATAGTCAAGATATTTCAAAATACGCTTTAAATACAATTCACCAAAAAGAAAATGTCCTAGCTTAGCTATACCAACATTCCAAATATGATTATTATATGGCTCAATATATACATTAGGCTTCGCAACACCAACCTGAGCTTGTGGATTAACTCTCTTAATCTCCTCATACCCTATCTTGTGCCACTCTACCATTCTAAAGTAGTAGAAATATGCAGCAGAGAAAATATTCTTCTTACACGGAGGCCAATCCCCTAAAAGAAAAGACTTGGAAGCAATGGAATCCGGTTCATTTAATACCATCCAGTATTTAACCTCTTTAGCAAAGTTCTCAGCTACAACCCGAATATACTCTCTGAAATGGATATCTATTTTCTTGCTCAAGAAACCACCCTCTTCTTCATCAGCCCATATTGGTATAGTCCAATGCCAACAGGTAACCATAGGTTCTATACCATTTTCCTTGAGTTCCTTTATTAAGTTTCTGTAATATGCCAAACCTTCTTCATTTACGAGACCCTTTTGTGTAAATATCCTGGACCACTCAATTGAGAATCTGTAACTATTCAAGCCCATCTCCTTCATAGCCTTAATATCATCTTTCCACCTATGTAAGCTGTCAGATGCCATACCTGAAATTCTCCTTAACGGGTCTTTGGCTTCTGTTAAAAGATGTTCTGGAAATGCATACCAATTAGGAATATTCTTAGCTCTCTCCCCTGCCGTTTCCTTCTCCCACTTAGACCAGTTGTTCGTATTCCCCCCTTCTATTTGATGTGATGAAGTTGCTGCTCCCCACAAGAAATCTTTTGGAAATATACTACCCATCGCTCCTCCTTGCTTCCCACAACCCTATGGCTGTAGCTACTGAGAGATTAAACGAATCTATCTTGTCCGAATTAGGTATATATATACTCTGTCCCAATTCTCCAAATTCCTTAGGCAAACCCCTACTTTCATTCCCTTGGATCATACTAAATGGCTCTTCAAACTTAACCTCTCGTACATCTTTAGCTCCATCAAGCATAAAGGGATAGATATTTCTTTTCCCATACTTAGCTATGTATTCATGGATATTCTCAAAATATTCAAAATTGATCTGGAAGAAAGCCCCCATGGTAGAGGATATAACCATTGGGTCAAAGATATCTGTAGCAGGACGTATTATGGCTAAATTAACAACATCAAATCCGACCATTGTACGAATTATGGTCCCCAGATTACCCATATTTCTAGGCTCAACTAAGACAAGATGATTAGCGTCTGGTTCTAATTCTGATTGATATTTCTCAAATACTCCAACGAAATATGTATTCTCCTTAGTAGCGATTTTGTCTATCGCCCTATCCGCAATCTCTATCGGGATATTCAAATCCTCACACAAATCGAAAGCTTCATTCACACCCTCGCTATCATCTCTTTTTGATTTTGCCAACACCTTAATCAAATGATCTTTCTGGTAGTTGAGCAAATCCATAGTAGGATATGGACCAAATGCATATGAGTACTCGAACTTCTTTTGATATTTTTTTAATCTTGGATCTAACATCATTATTTCTTTCCCATGACATCCTTTAATATCTTGTCTACGCTCCCCTTGGACCTCGCTAAGCTCCATTTCTCCTCTCGAAGCATCAAGTATGCTTCTTCGATTTTTGCCTTCGTCTCATCGAGCTGCTTATTTTTCTTCGCCAATTCCTTCTGGGTACTAACTTCCTTCTGGAACATAACATAGATACTGTTTAAAAAGCCTATTAGCAAGCCAATATATGCAAAGAACCTTGCCCATACAGACAAATTCATCATATTCGAATATTCAAGATTGAAGAATGGGAGGTAGAAAACCTGTGAAAGAATTAGGAAGGATATGAGGAAGATTATCCAGTAGTTAAAGTCATCTGTAACCCATCCCCTGTTAAGCAAATATCCCAGGAGCGAGAGAATTAAGAACATCAGGGAGACCAATCCCACAATTATTACAGCCAAGCTATCTACCACGACACCGGCTATCATTAAGAATATGAACACCCCAATGAATAGGACAAAACTTCCGGCAACCAAGCCCATGAGCAAAGTCTCATTTTTCTTTCTCCCCTTACTACTCTTGCCTTCTTTTCTGCTTACTAACCAACTGATGAACATTACAACAGAGAGAAATGTTTTAGACAAAACAGAGGTTACTGGGTACACCTGTGTAGAAATCCCTGTAAATAAATTTCCGATTCCTCCTAAATCTAAAACTACCTGAAAAATATCTAACAGCCCTACTCCTAGAAATCCAATCCCTATGAACAAGAAGTTTAATGAGCTCTGTTTTGTGTAGTACCTTAGTAAAGCAATTACACCTATGAATAGTGCGAAGATTCCAGATATGAGGGTTATGAATGGTTGAAAATCTTTAAACCAAACAATATCTCCTGCCCAATATGCTAATCCCAAAAACGCAAGTAACGAAACACATAGGGACAGAAACTGTATATCTACATGCTCTCTAGGTAATTTGTCTTCCATAGCTCAATGAATACTTAAATTAATACATAAACTGCTTAATAGAGATTGTGACCTCTCTTTCAGCTAATGGTGCACATACGACTATACTTCCTTCTCCGTCATTAGAAATGTAATACCCTGTTCCATTCCCTTCTGTTCTGAATGTATCGACGGGGAGACTTTTTATATCTCCTTCCGCAAGAGTTGTTGAGAGATCAACATAGTTCTTACAATCTAGAGAGCCTGTCCTACATATTTCATTTCCAATGCTTGCACATTCTCTATTGAGTGGAATCATGCTTGGAATATTACCTGTAGCATCAACGTATTTAGACATTGACTGCATAATACTAAGCACATCGGCATTCCTTATAGAGTTTCTCGCGTCTGATTGTCCCTTTCCAGGATTTAATATCATGTAAGCAAATGCTGCTACAACGAGGAATATTGAAAACCCTACTAAGACATCGAGGATGAATTGCCTTTTAGCAATTATTTCATCATCCTTGGCAGTTTTTGATTCTTTCATAGATACATAATACAAAACAAAAAAAGTTTTTGCTACATATATAGGGCGATATTAAAAAATACCCCATATCCAATATTCCCATAATATGATAGTGTATATTATATAGTAATTAACCTGTCTGAAAAGATTGTTTTAGCAACATAACCGGACATTAATGACGGGTTATCCACAACCGATATATAACGTGAGTAACTAAGAAGTGCCTACACGAAGAACGCAAAGATGAACTACCACAATTTACAAGGCCTTGCAGCTCTATATTGTTTGAATCTAATATGAAAATACGGAGAGAGAGGGATTCGAACCCCCGGTATGGTTGCCCATACAATGCTTTTCGAAAGCATCCCTTTCAGCCACTCAGGCATCTCTCCTTAAATGATCTAAACCTTATCTAAAGGGATATATTCACCAAAGTTTAACTTCTCTAACCACCCCTGCTTCCTAATATCCTTGTAAAGAAGTTTATCTTGTAACAAAACAAATATTGCATCCTTATCCTTCTCACTTAGTAAAAATAACAAAGCTCCTGGAAGATTCAATTTAGTATCTACAATCAAAAATAATTGATCTTGTTTCTTTGTAAAGTAGAAATTCTTCATAATGTACCACTCATATAACTTGTTTCCAGTGTCTATGCCTCTTGCAGTGACCCTGTGAGTAACCTTTTGAGGTTTAGTCGTACCTAACACATATATTAGGAAAAGCATAGCTATGATTGCTACCATGAGGAAGTAGTGCCCAAGAATAGCTAAAAGGAGTATTAAGACCAAACTAAGCGCAACAATGATCATGAAATACTTAGTATTGTATGATATCTCATATCTATCTGGTGCTTCCCATTCGAAAAGCTTGATGTTTTGAACTACTTTTTTTTCTTCTTCAACCAAAGAATCCTTTTCTAATTGAACTTCTCCTTTTACAACTTTCCTTCTCCTATCATTCTTCTCATTCTCAATGGCTTGTTTTTTTGCTTTTTCTAAAGCCGCTTCCTTTTTCTCTAAGGCCATCTCCCCGGATATTATTTTTGCAAGGTCGTTTAGTTCTTTGTTCATATGGATATCATATAACAAAGAGGCTTAAGATAACAACTATTAGAATGGCAAATCCCCATATGAAGTTAAGAATGTGAAAGAAGTGTAAAAGATATGCCACTAAGATTCCAATGCTGATAAATAGCCCGTATCTCACAGCTATTTTTATATTTACTTGCATATCTACATGTTTGAAGAATATCAACCTAATAGCAAATGTTATTAAAATACTGAGACAAAGAACTGTTATGAATAGAAGGAAGAAGAGCACTACAATATTTGTAACTATATAGTTACCATTAATATCTAAAGGTAGAAAGGAGGTGTTCTGTATTAAATAGTACAGAAATCCGACAGTTCCAATTAGCACGCCTATTGTTGTAGTTAGAAATTTAATCATTTATATTTCTCCAGGCTTTTTAGATTAGAAAATATATTTATATCATAGGACAAATAATTTCTAATTGCTTGTATATGAATATATTAATTATAGAGAATTCCCCCACTCTTTCTCAATTGCTTCAAAAAGCATTGGAATCATATCGGTATAATACGACTTTAGATGATGAAAATTTTCAAAGTAAGTCTCTAATTTCTAAAAAGATCTTTGATTTTGTCATTCTTAATACGAATATGGGCAAAGAGCTTACTGTGGAGATCTTGGATTATATTAAGAAAACAGATAAAGATACCAAGGTTTTGGGTGTTTGTAATAAAGGAAGTTGGGTTGAAAAGGTTGATTTCCTTAATCATGGTGGTGACGATGTGCTTACATATCCATTTCCTGTCCAAGAATTGCTTGCTAGAATACAATCTTTGATTCGTAGGCCCAAAAGTTATGTGGATGAGAATCTCTATCTTGGTGATTATGTCTTAGATACTAAAAATAGAGTTGTAACGAAGGATGAAAAGGATATTAATCTTAGGAAAAAGGAATATTCTCTGTTCGAGTATCTCGCAAGAAATAAGAACCGGGCTATTTCCAGGTGTGAATTACTCGATCATGTATGGGATTATCGTGAATATGTTGGTTCAAATACAATAGATGTTCATATTAAAAGATTGCGTGACAAACTAGAAGACAAGAATCTTATCAATACAATTCACGGCGTTGGTTACAAGATTAAGGCTAAGAAACCTAAAGCATCATAGGCATAACAAGATGCACAAAGTTCTCATCACCTTTAATTTTAAAGACCCCTGGTCTGACGGGTTCAGAGCATTCAAATACAATGTCTTCAGAATCTATATGATTTAATACATCCGAAAGAAGTTTTGCACTAAATGCAATCTTAATATCATCACCTTCTACCTTACATGCAATATTACTTTGATTTTTGCCTAAGTCTGATTGTGTAGCAGAAAGTGATATTTTCCCCTCTTTGTATATATCCAATATCATTTTATTTCCTAAAACAGATCTCGCAATGATGTTTATAACCTTTAAAGAATTTAAAAAATCATTTTTTGATATTTCACTCTTGGTTTTATATCCGGTAGGTATGATTTGCTTGTATTCCGGGAATTCACCATCTATTAATCTAGAAACTAAATCTACTTCTCCAAATCTAAACAATATCTGATTTTTGTCACTTAAGAGATAAAATTCTATAAAATCATCTTCACTATCCAATTCTGATGCAATATGTGCTAATTCTTCTAAAGCTCTAACTGGAACTAATATACTCTTCTCTTCCTCAGCCTTTGTAATTTTAACAACTTGTTTAGAAAGTCTAAGACCATCGGTACATACAAAAGATAAAGTATCTCCATTTATTTCTACTTTTACCCCTGTCAAAACAGGTTTAATATCATCTCTTGCAGCAGCAAATGCAACTCTATTTATTGCAGTAACTAGGTCTGCCTTATTGAGCTTAACAAGAGGCTTCTGTCCATCTTCAATCATAGGGATTACAGGGAAATCATCTGCCGGCATTGTATTAAAACTTGCAGAGTTATTCTCTGTAGATATATTGAAACTTTGCTTTTCTAATTCAACATCAACCTTTTCTTCTGGAATAGAGTTTATGAATTCTGATAGCTGTTTAGCTGGTGCCGTAATCTTACCCTCAGCATTCACATCTGCCCCTATCCATGTACTTATACTTAATTCGAGATCTGTTGCTTTTAGTATGACCTTTCCTTTTACAGTTTCAAAAAGAACGTTGTTCAAGATTGGTAATCCTGGTCTGTTGTTTACTACTCTACTTATTATGTTTAAATACTTTGAGAATGTATCTTGATTGCATGAAAACTGCATATTACTTAAATGTAAATTTTATATAGTTAGGCAGTTGACTGGTATATTGTATCATTTTTTAGAGTTTATAAGAATTGTGGTGTCCTCTGTTCTATATTATTTTTTATATATATTTAGTAATAGATGTAGTAGTGAGTATGGATATGTTGATAAGTATCTGGAAGGAGCTAAAAAACGAAGGTGTAATCTATTTTCTTTGGATATTCCCTTTGTGGATACTACCCTCCCCTAGAAATGTTAATTCTTCGTAAGAATCTTTTATTAAAGAGTGTTTCTAGTGTGGGTAAATTTCTGAATAACTTGCGAGTAAACAAGGGGCTATGTGGTTAAACTAAAAACAGGAAGTTGTTTGCTAGAAAGAGCTTAACGGTATTCCAACGTTTCTGTTATGTGGAAAAGACAGGTGGTTGTCCGAAGATGTCCCTGTGTTGTACACATGGTTATCCACGTCTATTCTCGTATTAGTTTGTAACAATTTTGCATCTTTTCATTAAAGCGAGAATCCTTCTCCCGCAACGCTTTTATCTTCTCGCAAGCGTGTAATACAGTAGTGTGATCTTTTCGGTTTACCTCTTTTGCTACTCTTTCTAATGGCATACCTAGTTCATTTCTTAAGATATACATCACGATCTGTCGACATTGTGCAATATATGCTGTTCTTCTGTCTCCTTTGATGTCTGCCAGTTTAACATCGAAAGATTCTGAGACACATTTCATTACTTTCGCAGGAGAGATTTTCTTTCTTTTGCTCTCCAAATCAATTTGTAAAAGTCTTCCAATATCTTCATATGTAGGATTCATTCCGAGCTTAAACAAGGAAAGTACTTTAGTTAGGGCGCCTTCTAACTCTCTGATGTTGTTTTCTACATTCTTTGCAATTAGATCTAAATATTCTTTAGGAACATTTACATTAGAACCTTTGTCAATAATCATTTGTTGAAGAATAGCGAGTCGAGTTTCGTAATCGGGAGCTTGAATATCAGCAACCATGCCACCTTCAAATCTAGATCTTAATCTGTCAGTAATATTCTTAATCTCTTTGGGTGGTCTGTCTGATGCTAGTACAATCTGTTTGTTTGCTTGATACAGAGTATTGAAGGTATGGAAAAGTTCTTCCTGAGTTCTAGGATATGTTTCTACAAACTGAACATCATCGATAATCAAGAGATCTACAGCTCTATACTTGTTTCTAAAATCTTCATTTCGCTTTGTTCTAATTGAATCTACCATCTCATTTAAAAACTGTTCGATGGAGATATAAACAACCTTCTTTTCAGGAAATCGGTTAATTACTTCATTTCCTATTGCTTGCATCAAGTGTGTTTTCCCCACCCCAGTGTTTCCATGGAAGAATACCGGGTTATATGCTTCTCCGAGGCTATCCACAACTGCTTGAGCTATTGCTTCCGCCAATCTGTTGTTTGTGCCAACAATGAAATTTGAAAAAAGATATCTAGGATTCAACTGAGCTTTTTTTAGGTTTTCTTCTTTCAGAGATTTTTCATTTTCTGCAGCAGAAAACAGATCAACAGTCTGATTAGTTCGAGGATCATGATATTCATATTTTGGTTTTTCTTTCACAGCCTCTCCTTCTCGTAAGTTTATCTCTATCTCCAAATTCTGACCACATGATTTTAAGAGTGCATCTTTTAGTGCAAGGCGATAGTCTCTTAGCATCTTCTCTCTTTTGTATGGGACATCACAGGACACTTGAGCTACCCCATTAGAGATATTTTCGATGTAGCATCCTCCAAAAGTATTTTTGAACTCCTCCGCTCCAATCATCAACTTTAAGTTTTCCTTGGTAGACCTCCACAACGCGTCTGGGTCTAAGGTTTGTATATAGGAGGAAGCAACAGAAATCTCTGGCTTTGGTAGTTCTTGTACATGTGTGTTAAATTCTGCTTTGTCCATACTGTAGACAGGTTATATATTATCTTAAGGCAGTTTGGAGGCAGTGTTCTGGCCGATTGGGACTTTAGACCATTATATATATTTTCGTGAAGATGTGGATATGTATTCTAGGACGTTAGGGATATCCTTTGCTAGAAGGCATTTCTAAAACACGATTTAATATCTAGAATTTTTAGAGGGTGAAAAAGACAGATTTATGTTTTATCCGGCCAGGCTATAGCCAGGCCTTCAGTCAGAAAAAGTTCATCGGCAGTTGAGCTTGCTAGGCTGTTGTTTTAGCATAAACAACCACAAACTATTCAAATATATTCTTACTTTTAAATATGCACAACGCAAAAAGGTGGCATGCAGTATACTTTTAGAAGAAATGAACGGACTATGAATTAAGGTCAGGCCATAGCCAGGCTTAAGTATTTGCCAATTATCCACTCATCATATATAATACCCACGATATCATATAGAGTAACAAATCAATGAAAAGAACATACCAACCAAAAAATGTAAAAAGAATTAGGAAGTTTGGCTTCATGGCTAGAAATGCTACCCCCGATGGAAGAAACGTACTAAAAAGAAGAAAAGCAAAAGGTAGAGTAAGACTTACTGCAAGTGAGGAATACAAGACCCTTAGAAAAAAACATACAAAAAGTATAAGATAGTAGTATATATGCTACCTAAAAAGTATAAATTGCCAGCAAAAGATTTTCGTTATGTATACTCCAAAGGTTTGAAGTTTCGTGGACAGTATGGAATGTTAGTTGCACTAGCTTCCTCCTCTGCTCCTAAGTTTGGTTTTGTGTTAAACAAAAAGGTAGGGAATGCCGTTCAAAGGCATAGAATGACAAGATTGCTTAGAGTTATCGTTATGGAATTAGTTAAAGAATTAGATTTTGATAACTACAAATTCAATTTTGAATATGTCGCATTTGAATTTTGTGACTCGAAAGAAATATTGAAGGCAGATGTAATTACTCAGTTTAAGAATGCGATTAAGTAATGAAGTATATTCTTCTCTTCTTAATACGTATCTACCAAAAGACCCTCTCCTATGATCATGGATATATGGGGGAACTTTTCCCTAACAATCGACCATGTAAATTTGCTCCATCTTGTTCTGAATACGGATATCAAGCTATAGATAAGTATGGGGCATTCAAAGGAACTAAGATGGCAATTCAAAGAGTAGCTCGATGTACACCAAATGCTCAGCCGGGACAATACGACCCAGTACCGTAGCCAAATGGAGTGGAATTGTATATAATCGGAAGTTACTTTCACTTTAAATACAGTATAAATACTATGCTAACAACAATTTGGAACACCATATTTACCTACCCTCTCCTTAACCTCACATTGGTTTTTTATCATTTGTGTGGGGATAATCTTGGAATCGCAATTTTACTAATTGCGATATTAACAAGGTTAATATTAATTCCTCTCATGAAGAGGCAGACTGAGATGACCAGAAAAATGGCTGGGTTAAAGCCTCAGTTAGATGAATTAAAAAAGAAATATGGTAGTAATCCACAGAAGCTTTCCGAAGAGCAAACAAAACTTTACAAAAAAGTTGGATACAATCCTCTTGGTTGTCTAGTAACAATGATTCCTCAATTGGTCGTGCTTTCTGCTTTGATTGTCGTTATTAGAAATCTTACAGACAATAAACTAGATGGAGTATATCCTTTTATTCAAACATGGTTTACCTCTGCATCTGACTTCGCAATTAACACAAAATTCCTTTTCTGGGATTTAACCAAGTCCTACTCTACTGTTGGAGCTGAGTTTGGGAAGTTTTCAATGCAGGCTATCTCTTACTTAATCCTTGCACTTCTCGTAGGTGGTTCACAGTATGTCACTACGATCTTTACAATGAAAATGCAAAATCCTACAAGTGTAGTTCCAGAGAAGAAGAAAGAAAGAAAGAAGGGAGAACCAATGTCACCTGAAGCCCTTCAAGGAAACATGACAAAGTCTATGAATTTGATATTACCTCTCTCTACTATTTTCATTGCGGTAAGCGCATCTTCGGCATTGAGTATATATTGGATAGCTCAGTCATTAATGTTAGTAGCACAATATTGGATATTGGATTGGGATAAAACAAAGAAAGGTGTACAGAACCTATATACTAAATACTTTAAGAAATCTAAATAACACTACCCCGTTATTTTGAGAAATAAATTAAATATATTTTAATGTTATGAAAGATAGCGAAATTCTTAAAATTGTTAACGAGGAAGTAGATAAGCTCTGTGAGTTATTAGGTGTTGAGTGTACTAAGGAGTGTAAAGTAGAAGATGGGGATGAAAATACTAAGTACATCAAAATTGCTTTTAATGGTGAAGATTTAGGCTATATGATTGGTAATAGAGGAAGACATTTAGATTCTCTTCAGTTCATGACTCAAATTATTCTTGGCAGAAAGATCTCAGAAGATACCCCATTTAAGGTTTTTGTCGATGTTGGTGGATATAGATTAGAAAAGGATAAGCAGCTTGAAGAATTAGCACTACAGAAGGCTGATGATGTAAGAATCATGGGTGATGAGGTTGCTCTTCCTCCTATGAAGCCATCTGACAGAAGAATTGTACATATTGCATTGGAGAAATTCGATGATATTACAACTGAGAGTCGTGGTGAGGGTATGGATAGATATATTGTCATACTTCCAGCTGTTAAATAGTTCTTTCTGTTGATAGAATTAGTTAATGGATATACGAAAATTTCTAAAACAGTATTGGTTTCAACTTGGAATTTTTGTTTTGTTGACTGTACCCCTACTCTTTTTGATGCAAGAGAATGTCCTTAGATCGGTTGTTCTTCTCCTTTCATTAATAATCTGGCTAGTGGTTAGTATTAAAACAAAAAGCGTTGTACTTTCTAGTATCTTGTATATATTAATTACCCTCCCATTCAACTTAACCTATCAGCTACCTACCCATGTTCTATTTTTTAATACAGATCCATATGTAAGTGGTATCTATACTAACTATCTTGTACCAACTATTTCAATATTGGACCTAGGATTGGTGCTTTTAATTGCTTCATATATATATGAATATGGTCGGAAGCATATGCAGGTGATACTACATAAATTCCTGATATATTTGATACCTTTAGGACTATTTCTTCTTTTACAGAGCGCATTTAGATTAGATCTTAATTCTTTAGTTAATGGAGGACGATTGGTTTTAGGCTCTATCTCTCTACTCTTCCTTATTGACTATTTAAAGACACAGAAACATTCGAATATCTACAAATGCATTCTATGGATTTCTGTAGCTTCTGTGCTTATACAGGGAGTGCTAGGTACTATGCAGTTCATAGGCGGCTCTTCACTTGGTCTTTCTATGTTAGGAGAATCTCAAGTGGTTAGTGGTATGCAGGGTTCTAGTTTCGTGACCTTGAATAGTGAGGTATTTCTAAGGGCATATGGTACTTTCCCACATCCTAATGTTTTAGGGGGATATTTTGTAATGAATGTTCTTTTGGGATTATTTTTGTTTTCTAAATCTGAAGGTTTTTACAAAAAACTTTCCATTCTCTTGATTATATTGAGTTGTATATTTGTAACATTGACGTTTTCTAGGATTGTAATATTGCTTGTATTGGGGATTGTTTTTGTAACATTGGTATACAAATTGATCAAAGGAAAACTCTTTTCCTTTACTCCTCTCCTCCTAGTGGAAAGGTTTACTAATTTAATATCAGGAAATGATACAAGTTGGACGGACAGGATTAATTTAATGAAGAGTGGTTTGGGTGTGATGAAGAATAACTTAATGTTTGGTACTGGGTTGGGAAATTTTACAAAAGGAATGGAGAATAATATTCCTAGTACGGTTAATGGTGTGTTGTTAATACAGCCTGTACATAATGTGTTGTTGTTGATGATTGCTGAGTTGGGGATTGTTGGTTCCCTACTTTATGTTCTGTTGTTAGGGAAGGTTTTAGTTAGTAATGTTTCTAAGATGAATTGGTTTAAATGGTTGGTGATATTAACACTGGTTGTTATTGGATGTTTTGATCATTATTTGTTTAGCTTACCACAGGGAATGATTATTGGAGGAATCCTCTTCTTACTATTGTTGAAATAGTCTGGCGGAGAGAGAGGGATTCGAACCCACGGTACGATTACTCGTACGAACGCTTTCCAAGCGTTTCCTTTCGACCACTCAGGCATCTCTCCTAGAAACTATGGCGTACCTGGCCGGATTCGAACCGACGACCTACTGCTTAGAAGGCAATTGCTCTATCCAATTGAGCTACAGGTACATATTCTTGGGGTATTTTATCACAAAGAACCTTATTTTTATATATCTACTATCTCAACAAGAATACCACCCTGTCTCTTTGGGAAGTAGTAAAGAGACTGTGGGAAGTTCACAGGATTGAATTCATACATGGTAGCCTTATCCGAATATTTCAAACCATCTAAATATGTAGTCCCCTCTTTCCACTTCTTACCCTTTAGAGTATTTACAATCTCTGTTTTATCTATTTTTGGCTGTACAGAACCACTGGCAATTAGTTTGATCAAAACAGAGTTATCGGTTTTCTGTACTACAGAAACATCCTTTTGGATATCCTCTCCTAATGTAAGATCTAAATTCTGATCAGTTTGGAAAAGATTCTTAGTTTGCGCCTCAGTTGTCAAAAGAGTAGCAACACCAGCATCAAAGCCATTACTGTAGTAGTAGGTTCCAGAGCTTGTGACTGTCAAAGAAAGATTCGCTTGTGTGGCTTCTGCCCCTATTGCTACATCTGTCTTGAGACTATCTTTTTTAATCTCACTTTTTACGCTATCTGTAATTAAGGCCCACTCACCCTGTTTCTCTTGTAAAGCCTTTTCGGCTTCACTAATTGAAGAAGTCTTTAGTTCATCACTTGCGGTATTTACATCAGAAAGAGAGAGCACAGTATATTCAGTCTTAGAGCCACCAGTAAAGGTCCCTGATCTGTATCCAAATACCTCAGTACTAGAATAGTTTTGTACAGTGAAATATGAACTTGGTGTATTATATTCCTCTCCAATATCCGTTGCGTGTACAGGGGTAGTGAGGAAACTATCACACTCTAGCGAGATTGCGCTGTCTAATGAGTATGTCTTTCCATCTGCAGAAATAACTACCTGTCCTGCAGGAAGTGAAAGAGCCGTACATGTTCCAGAAGGATTTGGATGTGTAAGAGTAACGGCACCAGCGGACTTCTCCCCTTTAAATGCTCTCCCCGTTGCAGTTATTGATGTCGATCGGGCTTCTTCTACCGATTCTGTCTTAATTGGAATTTTAAGTGCCTCAAAATCAATTTCTTTAATATTTGCGTCTCCTGTAAATGTCCTTTCAATGCTTACCTCTTGGGCTTTTACAAATACCCTTACTTTTACAAAGGGAACCGTATTCAAGTATACAACAAGTACTAGCGCAGTTATGAATACTACAGAGATTAAGAGAATTGGAAGCAACTTTTTGAATTTTCTTGTCAATGGAGCCTGGGTCGAGATAGTATTAGAAGGTGAAGATTTTGTTTTAGGCCTAAGGAATTGCAAGAAACTGAAAAGAGGTTTTCTATCTTTATGTGATTGCTCTGTTTTTAGAACATCTTTGAAATCAAGATTAGAAAGATTTGGCTTTACTTCGGAAGTGTCATTTTCTTCGGATGGTAGATCCTCCCCTACGGAGATGATGATTCCATCTTGATGTATAGTCTTAACATCTTTTTTCTTCTCAATATCAGTTCTACTCTTCTGGATGGCTTCATTTATTCTAGTTTCAAAGCTTGAGCTTTTAGAATTTGAACTTTCTGAAGTTGTAGGTTTTTCCTCGAGCTTTGCTTCAGATTTCTCTACAACAGGAGATTTTGCGACAGGTTCTGGAGTTTGTGCCTTTTCCCAGACATCCTCAGTTGGATTGTTGGGCGTATCTATTGTAGTTATGCCCGCGATTTTTGAATTTCTTTGTCCAGTAGGGTTTTTAATAATTTGACAGACAAGAACCTTTCCCTCTTCTTCGGCAGTTTCTTTAATGACAGAGAGATTGATGGAACTAATTAAAATGTCTGATTCTTCAGCAAATGTTAGGATTATCCTATCTGTCTTCGCATTTAATATCCCGCTAACTACATCGGTTAATTCGTCTTCCCGGCCTACTACAATTTTAGTTATTTTCTCGTTTTCTTCCATTAGGTTGGTATCTTTTTAAATCTATTTACCTCATTATCATATGCAAATTTTGCTAAGGCGGCAGGAGTAATATCAAATACATATTTTAGATCGCCACTCAAGTCTACTATATTATCAAGCTTCTGTGGAGTGAAATATTCTATCCTTGGTACAACTGGGAATGGAAGATATTTCTTCCATGGGAATTCAAGCATGACCTCTTTGATTTCGGGTAGTAAGGCACCGCCTCCACAAAGATATATTTGTCCTGGGAATGTATCGATGTCGTCGCAACTGTAAAATGCTGTTTTTAAGGTTTTCATCCAAAGATTGGCAACGGGATATACCACTTTCTGTACTTCTCGAGCAAGTTCTTTTGTAAGGTCTTTGTCGGAATATTTAATTTTTCTTTGTTCAGCATGGCGATAGTCTAAGGAAAGAGTATTTACGATCTCTTTGGTAAAGGTCCGTCCTCCAAAGGCAAACATCTTGGTTTCTACGATATTGCCTTTCTCAACTACGGCAATATCAGAGGTTCCACCTCCAATATCTATGAATATGGCAGAGAAGTCTTTGTTAGTAGAACCATTGAATGCTCGTGCTACGGCAAAAGGTTGAGAAACGATACCTAGAATATTTAGATTTAATTCTTGAGCTACTTTTCTGAGTGCTTCAACATATGTCTTTGGTGCAAAGGAGGCGTAGAAGTTAAGCTTAACTTCTCTCCCCTTGTACCCTACTAGGGAATCGACGGGCATCCCCCCTATTTCCAATCCTGTCTTAGTTATGTGCAATATCTCTATGTCATCGTTTTGTAATCCTGTTCTAGCACCCAAATCTTCTTTTCCATTTACTTCGATTTTCTCCTTTATTTGCTTTATGATATTTTCCTGTTCCTTTGCAGTTACCTCTTTGTCAAAATTCTCTTCTCTTTGATAGTTGATGACGATGGATACACCTTGAATATATTCTCCTGCTATACCCATTACTACATGCTTAGGCATGTCCTCATCTGAGAGCCTACTTGTTAGTTCAGAGATGGAAAGTCGACAGTTGTCCAATACAGTATCGAGGTTGGTGATTATTCCACTTCGCATTGCATTCTGCTGTTGCTCAATACGAGAAATCTTTTTAATATTGATGCCAGTGCTATCCATTGAGAATAGAAGGCTCTTTAATTTCTCAGTACCAATATCTAACGCAATTACGTTTTTGTTAGAATCTAACAAGGAATTGTTTTCAGAAAAGTTTCTTAAAAAAGGCAAGTTTAGCATACGAAAGTATAGCACATTTAAGGGATTAGATAACCACTGTGAGGATAATTGGTTCTCTTTCGGTCTTCTTGTAAATGAGCTTGCTAAGCTCTTTTTCTATAGCGTCCTTAAAATTTTCAATAGTTAGGTTCTTGTTACTTTGAGCTTGTTTTTCCCAATCGTGATGGATATCAAAGATAAGGTTTTCGATTTCCTTTAGCAATTCTTGGGAGCCCTTCATATATACAAAGCCTCTCGATATGAATCTTGGCTTTCCAATAATCTTCTTTGTCTTGAGATTCATATTCAATACCGTCACAAACATTCCATATTCTGAAAGTTGTTTTCGGTCATTAAGCACAATATCTCCAGTGTCGCCTACTCCCAGTCCATCGATGAGAATTGGTTTTGATTCAACTTTCTTTCCTCTCACCCATTTGTGTCCATCCAGCATCCATACTTGTCCATCGTCAGTTAGTAAAACGTCTTCATCTCTCATACCCCATCGCAAAAAATTTTGTTTGTTGAAATATCTAAATGTTAAAGAACCGTGAACAGGCATAACAGCTTTCGGCTGTATGAGGTCAATCATCATTTTCATATCTTCTTGGTTTCCGTGTCCTGTTGAGTGAATCTTAAGATCAATGGAATCTTTGATTAGGTCTGCACCAAGAGAGATGATCCTGTCGGTCATCTTTTCGATTGTGCTTATATTCTCGGGTATTTCAGAAGAAGACATGATGACTAAGTCGCCTTTGTGTATTTTTATGAATTTATGTTCATTTAATGAAACCCTATTTAATACCGCAAATCTCTCTCCCTGACTTCCGGTACATAATATGAGTAACTCGTTGTCTGGATATTTATTAATATCTTTTTCCTTAATGAAAAGGGAATCCTCTGCGATTATATATCTCTTCTTCCTTGCAATATCTATAGCTTGATTCAAACTTCTTCCAGAGAGTAAGACCTTTCTGTTTGTAATCTTCGCAACTTCGATTAATGAATACAATCGAGTAATTAATGAAGAAAAGGCTGCTACCACTACTCTACCCTTTTGCTTTCTAATCAATGCAGTCAAATTGTCAAAGATCTCTGTTTCCGAAGGAGCCTTTCCAGGATGTGTAGCATTCGTACTATCCATCAATGCAACGTCTACCCGTCCTCTTAACAATTTTAATTTTTCATAGTCTGTTTGTGGCTCGTTTGCAGGTGTTAAGTCAATTTTGTAATCTCCCGAGAAAAAGGCGTTTCCATTTGGAGTCTCTATGAAAATTGAAAAAGCATCGGGGATACTGTGGTTAATACCTATGAATGTAGCTTGAAAGTTCTTACCAATTTTTAACTGAGATTTTCTATCTACTCCAAAGATCTTAACTTTGTTTAGCATATGGTATTCCTTCATTTTTTCTTCTATGAGGGCTTTGGCAAAGCCACCAGCATAGATTGGAGGGTATCCTAGCTCTGGAAGAATCCATTTTAATGCTCCAGTATGGTCTAAGTGACCGTGAGTTATTAATATGGCTTTGATTTTGTCTTTGTTCTTTTTTAGGTAGCTAACGTTAGGGATTAGGTAGTCTATTCCGTACATTTCTTGTCCTGGGAATGAGTATCCTGCGTCTATCATTACTATCTCGTCTCCATACTCTACAAAATTACTGTTTCTTCCGATTTCGGTAGTTCCAGAGAGCGTGCAGAGCTTAAAAATTTCTTTTTTGTTTGTAAACATGATTTGAGATTATACCAGATATGGGTGTGATATAATAATGGATACCGGTAATACAAGACTAGTCATCTTGGAGGTTTGGAAAGAAATCTATATGTAGTATATGTATAGAGAGTAGAATCCTCTACCCTTGTAAGGGTTGTGAGTTTAGGATAGTAATATCTTAAAGAAGTAAGGTGGTAACGCGAATATTCGCCCTTACATTAGAATATCAATATGGTATTCTGGTGTAAGGGCCTTTTTATTTTATCTATATATGCAAATGATAAACTTACAAACAGTTAGTGCTTCAGAAATAGTTTCAGAAACATTGGAAGAGAGATTTGAGAATTGTGTTTTAAATAAAGAACCATTTCTGCCAGATACTGCAATCCACTATGTTAGCTTGAGAAATGGAGAAGATACAGACCAGAGTGCTCTTGTCGAAGAAAGGATAAAGCTTCAGGAAACTGCAGATATGATACTAGATGAACAGATGACGGTGGAACAGGCTTGGAGAGTTTTTGGTAGTACACCAGAGGGAGAGATATTTTCAAAGAAGTTTGTAAAGCTTGCTGAAGAAGATAAGAAAGAACAGGAAGAAAGAGGCTTCAAAAATCTTGTAGTCTGTTTAGATAAAACAAACGCAATAATAAATTCAATACTAAATCCAAATGGAACGCAATATACCTAAAGCATTTGAATCTACAACATCGGAACCAGAAATATACAAACTCTGGGAATCATCGGGCTACTCTACTCCTGAAAAAGTAGAAGAATATCTAAGAGAAAAAGGATTGAATGTTGAAAGACCATTCACTATTACTCTTCCTCCACCAAACGCTAATGGTAATTTACACCTCGGCCATATGTGCGGCTATTCATTCCATGATGCGTTTGCAAGATTCAATAGAATGACTGGGCACCCGACTCTCCTAGTCCCGGGAAAAGATCATGCTGGTATCCAAACCGAAAGTGCTTTTACAAAAGTGTTACAAAACAATGGCGAGGATAAATGGGAAATGGGAAGAGATGAGTTTTACAAACGATGCTATGACTTCTGTATGCAAAATGCAGACAACGCTCGAACTCAAGAAAAAAATATTGGACTTTCAGCAGATTACAGTAGAGAATTCTTCACTTTAGATCCTAAACTTACCAAAATCATTTACGAAACCTTTTACAAAATGTATGAGGATGGAATGGTTTACAGAGATAAGCGTATTGTAAATATCTGTCCTAACTGTAAAACCGCCTTAGCAGATATCGATACAGACCATGAAGAACGAAGAGGAATCTTTGCATATATCATCTATCCTTTTGTTAATGAAGAAGACAAGAAATTAGCTAAAGAAAAATTTGGAGTTGAAGGTATCACTGTTGCTACAACTAGACCGGAGACAATGTTAGGAGATACGGCGGTTGCTGTTAACCCAAATGATCCTCGATACAAAGAATTCGTAGGTAAGAAGGTTTTACTTCCAATAGCCAATAGAGAAATTCCGATTATTGCTGAAGAAGAAGTTGATCTTGAAACTGGAACGGGTGCTTTGAAAGTTACTCCTGCTCATTCCCCTGTCGACTTTGAGATTGGTAAACGCCAAGGATTAGAAATTGTAAACGTCATAGATGAAGAAGGTAAGATGACTGGAAATATCCCTGACAGATTCAAGGGTATGGGTACAACTGATTGTTCCAAAGCTTTGTGTGGCGAATTAAGTGAATTAGGTTTGTTGGTTAAGATAGAGAATATTAAGCATGAGGTTGCTGTATGTGAAAGATGTGGTACCCCAATTGAACCTGTCATCTCTAACCAATGGTATGCGAATGTTGAGTCTTTAGCTAAAAAAGCCTTGGAAGCATTACATAATGGCGATGTTAAGGTTATACCTGAGGGTCAACAGAAAGCATTAGAATTTTTCTATGAAAATATTCAACCATGGTGTATTTCTAGGCAGCTTTGGTGGGGTCAGAGAATTCCGGTTTGGTATTCTGGTAGTAAGAAGCTTCATGATTGGTTAAATGAGAACGAAGGTAAAACAGTTGAAGATTTTGAAAAAGAATTTAATGTAAAAGCCAATGGTACTGGTGAGATTAAGTTAGGAGAAGAAATGCCGGATTCTAGTAACCCCGGGGTTAGCTGGGAACAAGAGTCTGATATGTTTGATACTTGGTTTAGTTCTGGTCAGGTTCCCTTCTCCACGCTTGGTGGGCCAGGTAGCAATGACTACGAAAAATACTATCCCACTCAGATGATGATTCATGCTAGAGATATTCTTTTCTGGTGGACTGCACGGATGATTATGTTTGGTCTCTACAAAACTGGTGAGGTTCCCTACTCTACAGTATTACTCACGGGTATGATTCTTGCGTCGGATGGTTCCAAGATGTCTAAATCTAAGGGTAATGGTATTGAACCTAATGATGTATTCCAGAAGTATGGTGCTGATGCTTTAAGGCTTTGGTATTACTCTGATGCTTTACCTGGTTCTAATGCTCCTCTGAGAGAAGAGAAGATTAAGGGGAACAGAAATTTTGTTAACAAGATTTGGAATGCTAGTAGATTTATATTGATGAATATTGAGGATGAGGAGATTGAGAAGATACAGGGAAAGGAAATAACTGAAACTAACAGAGTTATGGCTACTAAAGAGCATATTAAAAAAGTGAGTCTGAATATAGATAAATACCAATTAAATCTAGGAGCTGAAAATATAAGAGAGTTCTTCTGGCATGAGTTGTGTGACAAATGGATTGAGGAGATTAAGGGTGAAATCAAGGATCAACCTATTGATAGTGATTTAAGAATAGAGAAACTTTCTGAATTGCTTTGGTTGTTAAAAGAGAATTTAAAGATTATGCATCCTTTTGTTCCTTTTGTTACTGAGGCTGTATGGCAAGAATTAGTAAAATTGGGATTAGCTGAGGGTGTTTTGATGGTTGAACAGATTTAAGAACCTATGGAAACCCAGTATATTTAATAAATACTGGATTTCCAGTTAGTTAGGCTCTTGGCTCGAACAAAAAGTAGGCCTCAATAATACCGGGAAGCATCTGCCTAAGCCTTGCAGCTTTTTGTTCTAGATCGCCAGTGTTTTCGAAAGTGAAGTTAATAGTTCGATTCGTTTCATAATGAGAAATGGAGCAGGAATTGATATCTACCCCAAGTTCTTCCATATCTTTAAAATCGAACCCCTTGCCACATACAAAACTTCTTTCATTACTGTACTGGTGGTATTCTATCCAATGTCTTTCGCCAAAACCTTTCCCATCTCTTGCGAACTTTATTTCCAATGTGAGCATGTCCTCACCTCCTCTCTTTGCATAAGTTGTTTTAGAGCTAACTAACACGCAATTATACTACTACAGGCTTTGTATTTCCATAATTCACTAATTTATCAATATTTGATATCATCTACAGTAATAATTAAAAGAGAATATATAATGGATAAACAAAAATTCTACCTAACAACCACACTCCCCTATGTAAATGCAGAACTCCATATAGGGCATGCCTTAGAATTTATACAAGCAGATGCAATTATCAGATATTTTAGAAATAAGCTAGGGAAGGAAAATGTCTTTTTCAACGTAGGGACCGATGAACATGGACAAAAAATCTTTGAGAAGGCAAAGGAAGAGGGATTAGAAGTTCAAACATTTGTAGATAAATATGCACAAAGAGTAATGGATTTTTGTAAACTCTTTAATGTCGAATATGACAACTTCTACAGAACCTCAGACCCAAAACATCACGAATTAGCACAAGTATTTTGGAATAAATGTGATGAGAATGGAGATATATACAAAAAACAATACTCCGGACAATATTGCGTAGGATGTGAGAGATATCTAACAGACAAAGAATTGGTAGATGGGAAATGTCCAGATCACCATACTGTACCAGAGTTAAAAACAGAAGAAAATTACTTCTTTAGATTATCAAAATACAGAGAACCCCTACTCAAATGGTTGGATGAAGAGAAAGCCTTTGTAAAACCCGCATACAAAATGGATGAATTAAAGAAATTCATATCTGAGATGGAAGATATTAGTATTTCAAGATTAAGAGAGAATCTTCCATGGGGTATTGAAGTGCCTAATGACCCTACTCAGATGATGTATGTATGGTTTGATGCATTAACTAACTATGCAATTGCGGTTGGATATGGAAGCGATGAAGAGAGGTTTAAACAATGGTGGGGACCAGTACAAACATGTGGTCCTGACAATTTAAGATTTCAAGGTGCAATATGGCAGGGAATGTTAACTTCTGTTGGGTTGCCCCACTCAGACAAGCTTCTTGTGCATGGAATGGTTTTGGGGGTAGATGGAACAAAAATGTCAAAGCTTGTTGGAAATATTGTGTCTCCATTTGAACAGGAGCAAAAATATGGTTACGAGATAGTGAGATTCTACCTTCTTACGGGAATACCAACATACGATGATGCAGCGTACAAGGAGGATGACTTAGTCAATGAATACAACTCTAGGCTTGCAAACAACTTTGGAAATCTTCTCAATCGTGTAATTCATTTAGCTAATGTGAAAGAAGCTGAGATGAACAACGAAGAAATGGTGGAAAAAGAATTCAAGGAAACAGTAGATATATATGTAAGAGAAATTAATCGCTTGTATGAAGGTTATGAAATATATCTAGCTGGAGAGAAAATTGACCAATTAGCTGATTATGGAAACAAATATATTACTAAAGAGGAGCCTTGGTCAAAAGAGAAATCCGAGGCAGAGAAAATATTAAACAACTTAAGCTATCTTTTGAAATGTGTAATTGCTGGATATACCCCTATTCTACCTATTAGTAGCGCCAAAGCATTTCAGGCTCTTGAGAAGCGAGAGAAACTCATACTGTTCCCTAAATTAGAAGCATAATATGCTATACTAAAAATATAAAAATTTAGAACTGCCTAATGTTTAAATTTGGAAAACAGCCACAATCGATTGATTTTTTGCAACCGTCATATTCTCCTACGGATATTTGGTCTACTGCATATATTTGGTTAACTAATGTCGGAAAATATCTTCTAATTGGTGTCGAGGTTCTTGTTCTAGGCGTTTTCTTCTCTAGATTCATATTAGATAGGCAGGACAATGATCTTAAAGAGGAAGTAAATGCAAAGGTTACTTTACTTTCTAATGAAAGTTGGCAAAAAAACGCTGCGGTGTATGAGAATTACCAGTATTTACTAAGTGATATTAAGTTGGTGAAGGACAGACAGGTCATTAACTCTGTAAAAGTAAGTGAACTAATTAGCGGTATCCCCTCCTCTTTACACTTAACATCTTTCGGATATTCAGTGAATAGAATTTCTTTAAGGTTAACATCAAATAGCTTGAATTCCATTAAGGATTACGAAGCATCTTTAAAGAACAATCCTAACTATTCGAATGTTGCCTTCTCTATCGATAAAAACAAGGATGAAATAAATGTGAGTGTAACATTTGTCATATTAACAGAATAAATATGGAGAAAAAACGATTAAATACAGAAGAATATATTAAATTGATTAAAGAGTCTCCAGAGAAGAAGCGAGGCTATATTTTTGCAGGAGCAACAGTTGTGGTATCTATTCTTTTAATTGTCTTTGCTGTTCGTCCTACAATTGTAACTATTACTCAGATTAATTCGTCCATTAAAGAGAAGACCCGACTAAGTACGGCCCTGGATGCAAAAATTAGTACACTGAGTGCGTTGGATAAACAATTTGAGGATGTAGGAACCGATTTGCAAGACCTCAAATTAATATATCCCGCAAATGGGAATTTTAGTTTGCTTTTGGCAAATATAAATCCAATATTGTCGAGAAATGGTTTCTACCTTACGGGTATAAATTTTGATAAATATAGCGACAAGAATGTTTCTTTTACGCCCAAAGTATTGGTACCTTGGTCTGTGAAGATTGCTGCAAAGGGTAAGGTCTCAAATATAATCAACTTGCTTAAAGAGCTTGAAGCTTTACCAATGTTCCCTGTAATGGAAAGTTTTTCATACACTGATCAAAAGGATGAGTATGATCTGACAAACTTTAGTATCAATCTGCGTATATACAAGATAGATAATGCTAATTTTTACGAATAGAATATTATGGATATGTTAAAAAAATCAGTGTTGGCTTCTGTTCTACTCTTGGTTGTAGTAGTTATATGGGTTGGGGTCTCTATATACTTTAAACAGAGCTATGTGGATATTAATCCCAATGCAGCAACATATACAAGGCAGATCAAGAGTGCTTTTGATACAGATGAACTGGATATTGTGACAGAAAAAACTACGAAGAGTTTTTCGGTATCTCCTTCTGAGTTCTTAAATTTGACTGAGAGTTCTAATTAGTCAATATAGTCATCAAGCTTTTGCTGCGTAGATTTCTCTTTGAGCTTTTTCAAAGCTTTTGCTTCTATTTGTCTGATTCTTTCTCTAGTTACTCCAAATTCTTTTCCAACTTCTTCTAAAGTTCTTGAAACACCATCGTCTAGACCAAACCTTAGGGATAGAACCCTTCTTTCTCGGTCTTGCAGGGTGTCCAGGATATCCTTCAATTGATTCTTAAGATATTCAGAGGTCGCAAATTCTTCTGGAGATTGTGACCAATCATCTGCGATTACATCTTGAAGTTTACTATCCTTCTCCTCACCTATTGGTGTAGATAGTGATGTAGGATTTTGTTTGATCTTTCTAATTTCAGCAACTTTCTCTAATTCGATATCCATTTCTTTTGCAATTTCCTCATCTTTAGGAGGTCTTCCCAATCTTGTAGTTAAGGAGTTATTTACTTTGTTAAACTTGTTTATGGTTTCAATCATGTGTACTGGTACACGAATAGTTCTAGCTTGATCTGCTATGGCTCTGGTAATAGCTTGTCTAATCCACCATGTAGCATAAGTAGAAAATTTGAAACCCTTGGTATAGTCAAATTTCTCAACGGCTCTCATTAGACCAATGTTTCCTTCTTGGATTAAATCGAGAAGCTCAAGCCCACTCTTACTATATTTCTTTGCAATACTAACGACTAGTCTAAGATTTGCAGTGATTAATAGCTGCGTAGCTTCTTCGTCTCCCTTTTCAATTCTTTGTGCCAATATTCTCTCTTCTTCACCTGTCAAAAGAGGGATTCTGCCAATTTCATAGAGATATGATCTAATCGCATCTGTTGAAAGACTTGATTGAATAGTTTTGAGAATATGAATTTTCTTCTCAAGAGTTAGTTCTTCCTTCTCAGGAACCTCAACATTCTCTTCTGGTTCTAATACTTCTATCTCATTTTCTTGTAATGAGGCAAAAATATCATCGAGAAGATCAACATCTTCTTCAATGGTAGGAAATACGTCTAGCAAATCTTCTTGGGTTAGAAACCCTTGATCTTTACCTTTGTCAATTAAGACTTTAACAGCTTTCTCTTTGTCTGTCATAGAAAATTTTATGGTATAATTTTATATATGGACAGTAAAAAAGATATTTTACTTGAAAAAAAACAATTCTTCTTGGACACCGTTGCTCGGTTTTGTGATAAGTGCGGTACTCAGTATGCAATAAATGATGTTAATATCATTCAGAACACCGGAGTATCAAGCATTATACACTTTTCTTGCCATAATTGTAAATCTAAGCATATTGCAACGCTAATTGTGCCACTTGGGATTAGTAATAGAGTGGCAGTTAACACAGATTTAGATGTTAAAGAGATTAAAAGCTTTACTAGCGAAAAAGAAATATCTACACAGGACATCTTGGAAATCTATACATGCTTAAAGAACAATCCTAAAGTGGTTGTTTAATTGTTCGTATTCCAAACTATTTCATACTTTTGGTCAGTTGACAGCTCAAATCTACTTGTAAGCTGGTTCTCTATGCTATTTAGGTTGGAATTTGTTTCAACATTCCATGTATTTGGATATGTAATATCTAATTTGTAAGCATGTGATGTCTCCCCTGCTTGCTTGAAGATATCCAAATTAAAGAATACATTTTGATCGTTAACTTCTAATGGGAAATTGAGGCTGTTTGTAGATCTTGATATTCGATATGAGATTTCAAAGTTGCTTATACTGTTGATTGGAACATTAAACCATCCTCCTATTACTTTAAAGCCACTTTCTTTGTATGTATCAAATTTATTATCCTTTAATCCCTTCACGGAAAGCACTGTTGCGTTGGAAGGTATGTATATTCTTTGGTAGTTAACATAGTTTCCCTCAGGGTATGTTGTTGTCTTTGAAGTATTTTCAATCGAAATACTGTAGGTAAAATCAATGGTATCTTGGTTTTGAATATTAACAGCTAGGTTGTAATTCTTGTTAAGGTAAAGATTTGCCTTGTTCCCACCCCAGTTCCAGTCTATGGCAATTGGAGCTTCATTGTACCTGGAATCGAGGGCTCCAGACCATGAGCGATCGTTGAAGAAGTTGAAAGCATCTGTATTTTTAAATGTTGCCTGTAGATGTTTCTCATTTAGGGAATCCTCAAAGATACTTCCAAGAGAGAGCAGATCTCCGATATTTGTGGAAAGTAGCTTCGTAATTATCTGGTTAGCAAGATCTGCTAGGAAGGTGGTCTTTTGTGTAGATCCAGGTGTGAAATCTTCATGCATTTGGAATATCTTGGAGTAAAGATTGTCGCTTGTAATTATTTCTGTCTCGCCAGGGACTTCTATACCACCCCATTTATCCAAAAGTTTTTGCATGAAAGAAATATCAATTGTTATTACTCCGTCAAGATCATTCCCCTTGCCTAACGCAGCAATATATGGCTCTGCAGATGCTTCTGTCTCGGTTAAATCAGGATACCAGTTAATGAGAGAGAATGGCCATGTAGTTATTCCTAAAGCTTTTTGCATAGATTTCGGAGCAGTAAATGTTTTACCTTGTACTTTTAATGTCCCATCTGCGTTGTAAATATCATCTACAAACAACTCTCTAATCTGTCCCCCCTCTATCCCAACGATTCCGTAGCTTGTTAACCATCCTCCTGTGCTTCGAAGCTCAGATTCATTTTGCAAAAGGACAAGATATCTTTGTCTTTCATTTGCACCAAGTAGATCAGGAAGAAACGCGACGATTTCTTGGAAAGTTTGTGTTCCAGTATTTAACTGAGTAATCAAGTCTTTAATTGAAGATACCGTATCTCGGGTAAACGAAGGAAATTCGTTGATATTAACTTGATTGATGACTCCATTTGCAAGGGAGATTTTGTATGCAGCTTCTTTAACCTTATAACCATTATCCGATATCTCATTAAGATACTCTGTGTATTCTCGAGTAGTTTTGGGAGTAGAAGATTGGAAGTCTACAGAAGGTTCAAAATCTTGAATGTACTGTGCCAATGGGGTTATTGCCCCGAGCATATTCTTAGCACCTTCAGTGGCATATTGAGCACTTAAAAGAAGCTGGGTAGTGTTGGCGTAAAGACTCCCCTTTCCTACAAGTCTAAATGCCCATTGTAGGTTATTGAGACTAGTTGAAACTCTTTCGACATTATTTTCAATTTGTAGAATTTTCTTTTCATTTGTTGCCGAATTCATACTAAATACAGAATCTTGTAAATTCTTTGAAGTGTTAGAGATTATAATGAGACCAAGCGTGGTTCCAATGAGAGGATAGATTAAGAAGTATGTGAGAAGAACAGTAGCAATTGTTATGGCTGATGTTTTTACAATCTGACCCCAGCTAACCTCTTTCTTCTCTCTTGGATGATTTTTAGGTGCGGACACCCTATTGAGCGGATGAAGTATGTGATCAAAAAATTCGCCAAGCTTTGTTTTTGAAGTCTTTACGCTATCTGTAATACTCTTTTGTGGCTTTTCTGCATAGTCCCATGTCTTACTAATATCATCATAGTAGGTATGAATTTGATCTATGAGTGATTCCTCAAGCGTTACCTGTTGCGTCCATCCATATTTTGAAGCATGTGGTGCAGGGACATACAGATCCTGCATTATGAAATCGCGATCGGGATTCTCAACAAATTTAATTGATTGAGCTTCGGTGTTTAATTCGAGTAGTTTGTATGCAATCGAGAGGGTTGTGTAATTATTCTTGTTTGCGAGGGTTATTACTTCCCCCTTGGTCTTGTCCGAGAATGTTAATTTAAGAATTCCATATACTGCGTCTTTCTCGTCAATTAAGTTGTGGAGATCGAGGCCCTCTCCTTTTATAACTATCTGAGGTTTTTGTGTAGCATCTTTAATCAGACTATGAATTATCTCATTATCTATTTTGAGAATACCTTTGCCAATGGTTGAACCTAGTCTTAATATTCTAATATTTAAATTGGTCTTATCTCTAAATTCAGCTGCTAGTGTTTCGCAGTATTTTTGTAATTCAATATTAGAATATGGAGATGGGGATGCAAGTTTTAAATTATTAACCCTATTAGCAAGTTCTCTGTTAAGAGTTAAAGATGTTATTAACGAGAATTTTGCATTATTTTTCTTTGCGCTCTTTAGAGATTCCTCTAAATGACCAGCTTCTCGAATGAATTCTTTACTGTCAAATTCCTTTGATACAAGGGCATTGTTGAGGAAATAGAATAGATAGTCATATCTTTTTATGCTTTTAAATACGCCATCTAAACCTTTAAACTCAAAAAAATCTACTAACGGAGAACCTTTAAACTCTGAGATATATTTGTTAGTTTGGGAGTTGTAGTTGTCTATAATAATTACATGACAACCTTGTTCTATAAGAGTTTTCGTAATTAAATAGCCCTGACGATTTCCACTATGTATTAATATGGAGACTGGTGTTTGAGCCTTAATTTTTTCAAGTTTTGAATTGCCCATACTAATCACTTACTGTATCAAAATTAACTGGGATTGGGAAATGGTACGTTTTAAGATTTAATTGATAACTAGCACGTACAAAGACCGGTATCTCAATATCCTCGTATCCAGTAGCAGAAACCTTAACCTGATATTGATTATCTTTAAGTTCTAGATTACTTATTGGTGCGTTCCCGATATATTCCTTATCTATATATACTTTAGCGTCAGTTGCCGAGCTAGTTATTGTAACTAAACCTCTTCCAGCAGAAGTGTGGGGAACGGAAGTGTAATACAGTATAGTTCCATTTAAGATGTTTTCTGGACCGATTTCTAGATCTACTCTTGCAGAAGTATTTTTAGCAAGTTCAACTTCAAAGATCTGTTTTTGGTAGAAGGTATTATCATCTGCGATTTTCTTTAATTCTATTGTATATTTCCCTTCTGGGAGATTTTCAACAGTAGTCGGTGTTTGCCCATAATCCTTGTCATTTATTGTAACCTGAGCCTTGCCTTTTTCGGTTATTATTTCAATGGAAGTGTTGTTGTAGAAGCGTTTAATCAAAGGGAGATTACCAAGGATAGTTCCCAATGGAAGAAAGTACATAATTATGGATACAAGAATAATAGCAATAGCTATTATTAAGACAGTTTTTCGATTTTTCATTATCTAGATTATATTCGTAGTGACAAGCGTTGTCTACAAATTAATATGAGTATTTTGACTCTGGAGATTCTTCTTTCTTTTCTTTCTCCTTGTGTTTTGAAGCTCGAATGTTCGCAAGAACTATGAATCCTACACCTACTGCGGTACCAAAGATAAGCGCAAAGTATCTAATTGCACCTGTACTTAGAATGGCTAATGACCCGATTAAGAGAGTCATTGCCATTTCTAGGAGGACTATCTGGCTTCTGGTTAAATTAAGTTTAAGAAGTTGATGATGTAAATGATTGGTATCATTGATTTTTAGAAGATCAAGTAAGTTTTTTGGCTTGTATGTTAGAAGGCGTTTGATAATGACATAGACGAAGTCAATCAAAGGGAGCAGCAAAAGCATTATTGTAGTTGAGAATTTAGCGTCTGCAATTATTGCGAATACACAAATTAGAAAGCCATAGAGGGTCTTTCCTGAAGATCCTGACATGATTTTTTGTGGAGGAAACGCAAAGATTAAAAATATCAAAAGTGCCCCAGCAGCAACCATACTTATTGTGGAAGAAAAAACAGAAGAATATCTAATGGCTATTATGAAAATCAGAGAAAAAATCGTAAAAGAATTGGCCTCAATGATTCCTGGAGAGCCGGCAGTCCACTTTACCGCATTAATACATACGAGTATCCAACCAAAAAGAATGATATCACCAGGTAGTGCGAGAGATTGTTGTAGCCCAAACAGAGAAAAATTCCAAGTTAAGAGATCAAGATTTAAATTAAAGAAAGAAAGGTTCGTAAGGTCTATAACTGAAAAGACTATAATTAGAGCTGCGAGTATCTGGTATGCGAGTTGAGTCTTTGCAGGAAGATTAAATATATCATCTAACGCGGAGCCGATCATTAATATTAGCATCGCGATAATGATAGGAATAGTAAAGCTATCTAATTTAAAGAATACAATGATGGCAATGAGAATCGGAATTGTAACGGCAAGTCCACCTAATGCTGGGGTTATGCCGATGTGTAGGGCTTTTTCGGGATTGTCAAAGTCTTTATGATTTTTCTGAACACCAGGCTTGTACGTTATATCGTGTTTTAGAGCAATCTTGCCAATTATTGGGGTAAGGATAAGTGATAGTGCTATTCCAATTATGAAGAAGGGTAGATATTCTAGGTATTTCAGATATTCTCCACCATTAAGCTGGTTAAACATTGGTAGAGAGAGGAGCTTGTTTAGGAGATCCGTTGCAATTGAGAAATCCATGTTAGTAATTCTGTGTAAGATGAATTAAAACTATTGACCCAGAAATTGATGCTAAAAATGTGCAAAGCAATATGAATTTGGTGAGCATTTTTTCCTTGTTGTAGTATTTAGTTGTAACTATAATGCTGATAATTATGCCAATTAGGGTAATTAATGGAAAAGCAAATAGGAAGTTCTTATCTGTAACTCTGTCATCAGGCATTAGATTATAATTCAAAACGGGGGCCAATGAAGGGAATCTCTGGATATTGTCATATAGCCACAAACCTTGCTGTATCAGCATTCCTGTGTTTGATACTATGACAAACCAAAAAAATGCGTCCTTAAGAAATTTTTTAACTTCAATTTGCAAAAGCATAACATCCGTCTTACCCTTGATTTTCAAGACCTTGTTTTTAAAAGGATCCTTCATGCCAAGGTCCAACTGTTTCTCCTCCTGTTGGGGAGCTTTCTGTTTTTTGGCTCGCTTCATGATTGAATTATATCAAAGTCTAGGACAAGTTAGTAAATATATGTATATATTGTTCTAGAGTAAGTTCTTGAGGACGTTTATTAAAAAGTTCTTCATCTTGTAGGCGTGAAGAGATGTTTTTGAGATTGTTCCTAAGAGTTTTTCGGGGAGATCTGAAACAGTTTTCAATGAATTTTATAAATTTTTCTTCATTAATATCTGTTTGTTTCTCAATTGGTGAAAACTTAATAACGCTACTCATTACTTTAGGACGTGGCATAAATGCACCTGGATTTATATCCATAAGCTTCTTTGGCTTTGCATACAGCTGTGTTCTTAACGAAAGGATATTGTTATTTGGTTCTTTTGATACATATTTTTCTGCCACCTCTTTTTGAATTATGAAATAACAGTTATTAGAAAAGAAACCAGATGATATTATCTTCTGAATAATAGGTTTACTAATATTGTAGGGAAGAGATCCATAGAAAATGATCTTCTTTCCACTAAATTGTTCTAATTCTTTAAAATTCCAATCCAAAAAGTCCTGATTCAAAACGATTGAATTCGGAAAAGAAATTTTTAAATCTTCAGCCAGGATATCATCCTTTTCAATAAGAACTAATTGTTGAGAAAATATGGATAGCTTATGGGTAAAGAATCCTCTTCCAGGGCCAATTTCTACAATTATTTCTGGGCTTTCATCTTTAACAAAATTGATGATTTTTTCACCCAAGTTTTCATTTACAAAGAAATTTTGTCCAAGAGATTTTTTAATCATTAGTCTATTCTAAAATCCCAAATATGTTCTTCTTTCACGTATGTTTTGTTACAACCACTACAATGCGCGGTATCACCTTTAAAGGTTAGCTCTCCAAAGCATTTAGGACATACCAGGATTTTTCTTAAATTCTTGTCTGTGCAGGATTGCTTTGAGGTCTTCTTTTTTAAGCTTGTCTCAAATACGACACTTGGGGGAAGATTTGTTGTCTTTAGTAGCTTCTGGAAGAGATATTCTAGCTTGAGTAGGAGAGAGTCTCCGAGTAATTTCTTCAATATTGGTATGCGAAGGTAGGAACACCCAGACTTGCTTTTTATGTTAAATCCATTAGATATTAGAGCTTTTTTCACATATGCAGGGTGGTAGTTGAAAAATATTGCTTCTTCGCCTGTTTCGGTACCTTCAAAATTCTTAGAAGTGGGTTGTTGATATGGATCCTTTGAGAAGAATTTGAAATTCAAATGGAATATGGCTCTTAATGATGCCTTTAGATTCACTTTGTTTGCGAACTCTTGTACATAGCTAGAATCGTTATGCATAACCCGTTTTAATTCTTTGTAGTACTCTCCAGGCTCTGAAATATGGTGTAAAACTCTAACCATGAGTCCTCCGTCATATGTATTGTCTCTAAAAGGCATATGGTAAGCGTTTGCAGCAATCATTTCTATATTGGGAAATCGCTTTTTTATTATTGCGTAGTTCTTTTGCAGTGTTCTTAATGAGTAATCCAGAATAACGGGGTTTGAGTAACTGTTATAGTAGGTAGACGTTAGTCTTCCATATGAACCACCTATATCTATAAACCAAGCACCCTTCTTTCGGTTAAAAATCCTTCCTAAAAGGTGTTTTTCGGAGGAATCCTCGTATTGTCTTACTTTCCAATATTGAGAATAGTCATAATCAAAAAAGTCGTAGTTTGAGACCTCAATCATCTGTTACATTCTTCAAAAGCTTAGTTAAGTGTTGCATCTTGGTAAGCAATTCTTCTATATTCTCGGAGTTGTTGCTTTCCTCTGCTATTGCTATTTTAACACTTAACGCTTTCTGTTGTCTTGTAAGATATTGTTTCTTTAGTCGTCTGATCAATTTAGTAAGCTGTGTACCGATATCGTCTTCTATCTCTGTTGAACGAAAAACTATGTCTTCGATGAATACTCTTTTTTCCTCATTATCCTGGAATAGTTTTACGATATTTGCAATATCTGTTTTCTTAGAATGCTTGATTGTTAAATATATCTCTTTCAAAAGAGGAGAGGAAAGATATCTACTAGGAATGAAGATTTCATCAGTTCTGTTTTTACTAAAGATTAGTAGTTGCAAATATGTTTTTTCCAGTAAATTACTATTTCCTTTCACGAGAAAGCCTTTAGTGTTGGTGGTAGTGCTTGACTCGAAGCTCGGGAGGTATCCAGAGTCACTTTTTCTATTAATTTTACCCAAAGTTTCAGCCTTAATTCTGTAGGATTTCTGTAAGATTTCACTTGTAACATGCGAGAGTAGTTCTTCTACGAAGTCTTGAATCTTTTTAACGTCTGAAGGTTTATTAAGATCCTTATCTTCTATGAAATGCTCAAATATGTATGAGAAAGCTTCCTGTTTTTGTTCAACTAATAGTTTCATTTTATCTGGTTCCTTTTGCAACATTTCATCTATATCCTTGTATGGTGCAGAATTTGCTGCATAAGGATAGAGATTTAGTTCTGATGCTAGTTTGAAGGCTCTAATTACTGCGGATTGTCCAGCTATATCACTATCAAAGAAAAACAGGACATTCTTACTTAGGCGAGAGAGGTTTTCTAGTTGTTCCTTGGTTAGCCCTGTTCCTAGCGGAGCTACAATATTTTTGATACCGAATTGGTGTGCAGAAATAACGTCGGTCTGCCCCTCGCACAGTATTGCTAGGTCTATCTTACGGATTTCTTGTCTAGACTCATATTGTGCAAACAGGTTAAACTTCTTGTGAAAGATAGCGGTTTCTGGGGAGTTCATGTATTTAGGGCCGTAGTCATTCCCAGGAAGTATTCTGCCTGAGAAACCGAGAACAGAACCCTTTGAGGAACGTATTGGGAACATTATGCGGTCATAGAATTTTTCTTTTACCTTCCCGTCTTTGTTGGTAAATAGACCTGAGTCTATGAGTTCTTTATCTGTTAGTTTTGGATGATGTTTATTAACATATTCGAGAAGCTTAGGATACCTAGGTGCATAGCCAATGCCAAATTGTTTTATTGAGGCTTGATTAAACCCTCTCTCCTTGATGTAATTGCTTGCGGTCACACTACTTTTAAGCTCATTGTAATAGTATTTTGTGGCAAGATAGTTTATCTCTTCTAATTGTGAATATTTTGGATTCTTTTTAAACTGTTTTAATTCAACTCCTGCTTCCTTTGCGAGTTTTTCCAATGCTTCAGGAAAGTCTATGCTTTCGATCTTTTGAACAAAGTTAAAAATATCTCCAGTTTCTCCACATCCAAAACACTTATATCTTTGAATATCTGGACTTACAATGAAGGAAGGAGATTTTTCTTGATGAAATGGACATAGGCCAGAGAAATTTTTACCCGCTTGTTTGAGGGGTACATATTTTTCGATGACTTGGGCAATGTCGAGCCTATTTTTTATATCTTCAATTTGATTAGAATCATCCATATACTAATTGATTATAGCATCTTACTAGGGGAAATTTTACTCGCAATTCAAAGTGTCATTAAGTATTGTGCATGTTATCTCTGCAACACCTGTTGTGCTGTTTGTCTTCCATGCCAATGGTTCGTCATTCATGGATATTGTTGTGTTATTTGCTCTGCCTGTGATTATGTAAAATTTTTCTTTGACTTCAAATTGCTGTTTAGATGGTTCGACTACTTTTGATATTTTGTTTTGTCCATCGATATCTAATTTGATCCATGAGGCAGTATCTGTGACTTCCACCGAAAGGTTGAAAGTTTTTACTTCTTTCACGGGGGTGTCTGATTGTGTTGGTTTATTGTAGGTTACTTTTCGTGTTTCTACTGTTTCGAGAATATTATTACTGTTCTTTTTTGCTTTGATTGTAATGATGTTTATTCCTTCTTTAAGGGTAATCTCTTGTTTAAAATTTCCCTGAGTGTCTATTTCAACAAGTGTAGTGTTGATTTCTAGTATCGCTGAGGGCTGTGTAGTGCCTTCTACGAAGAGAATTGCCTCTGAAACGGTACTTCCGTCGGTTGGGGTAGTTATTGTTAATTGAGGAGGACTTTGGAATCGATATATCTGTAATCCAATATATCCCAGAATTAGGATGAAGAATGTTACTGAAAGGATAGTAATAATGCTCTTGGGAGTCAATATGAGATGTTTGTACCTATTTAGTAGTGGCTCTATAGACTTAATCTTAGAGATCTTCTTTTGTGGTTTACTTCTTCTGTAGAGTGCGAGGACTTTCTCTGTATCAAGCCCAAGGTATTGTGAATATATCTTTATGAAGCCAGTAAGGAATATCTCGGAATCAAACTGTGCGAAATCATTATTCTCAATGTAAGTGATGAATCTTTTTTGCATTTTTGTCTCTTGTGAGACAAGCTCAATTGATCGCCCGAGGGTTTCTCTTTTCTTTTTTAAAACTTCTCCTGCTGTTATCATACTGGCAATTGTACTACTTATTCATCAAAACCGTCACTATTGTCATCGGTTTTTAGAATTTGGCAAGCGGATGAAACTAGTACTTGTCTTGGTTTACTGCCGTCTTGAGGGCCAATAGCGCCAGCATCATAGAGCTCGTCAATAATTCTTGCCGCTTTGTTGTATCCAATTTTCATCTTTCTTTGTAGGAATGAGGAAGATGCCTTCTGATTGTTTATGACGATTTCTAGAGCTATGGGGAAATCAGGATCTCTTTCTGAGGTTCCTTTGCCAACACCTGTTGCTGAGCTTCCTTTCTCAATCGCTTGGGCCAGATCTTCAGAATACTCAATATCTTCTTCGGTAACTTGGTCTTTAACAGCATTTATTACATTCTCACTATCTTCTGTAGAAGTATATGTCCCTTGGATTCTGATTGATTTTGGTGTGCTTTGGTCTTTGAACAACATATCTCCATTTCCAAGCAAGGTTTCTGCACCTGTATCATCAAGGATTACTCTGGAATCCATAGCTGTAGCTACTGCAAAGGCCATTCTACCTGGGACATTAGCTTTGATTAAACCAGTGATTACATTTACAGTTGGTCTCTGGGTTGCAAGTATTAAGTGAACGCCAACAGCTCTTCCCATCTGCGCGAGTCTCTGAATCTTTGCTTCTACATCTACTCCTGAGGTGAGCATAAGGTCGGCCATTTCGTCGATTACTACGACGATATATGGCATTGCTGTATATCCCAATGCCTTGTTATATTCTGTTAACTTCTTAACATGCATTTGTTTCAACTGTCTATACCTTCTCATCATCTCATCAATTGTCCATTGTAGAGCATTGACTACGAGCTCCATGTCAGTGATAACAGGATTTAGCAGATGGGGAATTCCATTGTATGCTGCCATTTCTACGCCCATCTTAGGGTCAATCATGATGAATTTAACTTCATCAGGAGTTTTAGTCATCAAAAGCCCAGTTATTAAAGAGTTGATAGCTACAGATTTACCTGTACCAGTAGCACCTGCAACTAAAAGATGTGGGATTTTGTTTAAATCTCGGATAGTGGTTTTTCCAGTAATATCTTTTCCTAGGATTAGTGGTAATTCATATTTTTCAGCTTCCTGTCTTAACTTCTTTATCATATCTCTTGTGTATACGTAGTTTGGTGTTGGATTTGGAATTTCCACCCCAACAAATGATGTTCCAGGAATTGGAGCTTCGACTCTTACGCATGAGGATTGAGATGCCAATGCGAGAGCTAGGTCATTACTAAGATTCTTAATTCTTGAGACTTTAATACCTACGGTTATGGCCAAGGAGAATCTTAAAACGGTTGGTCCAACTGCAATTTCTACAACCTTTGCAGGTATGCCAAAGTTTTTAAGAGTAGTTTCTATTACAGTTGCTTTCGCTCTGTAGAGTTTTTCATCCTGTTTCTGTACTTCTCCTTCTTGTAATACATCGATATTGGGGAAGATCCAGTTGGTAAATCGTGGTCTTTGTGGTTCTGCGAGATCTTTTGTGGAAGTTTGGGAATCAGGAATACTTTCTGGAAATACATCATCCTGTGAAGGAGTTTTTATCTGTGGCTCCTGATCTATTTCTTCATCTTTTTTATTATCCTCACCATACATCCTTATCTCTGGTTCTTTATCCATATCAGAATTAGGAATATTCATTTGTGTTCCATCGATATTTCTTTCACCATCACTATCTATCTTAAATCCACCAAAGAGATTGCTGAAACTAAATTTTTTCTTTTCTCCATCTTTAATTGGGGTTTCTACAAATTCTAGTATCTGCTCCAATGTTGTTCCTGTTATCAATGAGAAGGCAATTACTAGAAATACTAGGACGATGATGATTTCTAGCAGGTTTCCAAAAGTACTATTTAATGCCAAATGGAACATTTTGCCCAATTCTCCACCGGCACCTCTTAGCGCATCTGAGCTATTGAGCTGATCTGCGGTTTGCCAGAAGGAAAGTAATGTACTTAAACAAGCTGAGAAAAGTAACAATCCACCAACCTGTCTTACTGATTTGAATCGCTTACTTTTGGTTAGTAAAAAGAAAGATATATATATGAGTAAAATACCCCATGAAATTGCTGAATATCCTAACTGTAGGGTTATGGTGTCAAAAAGTGCTGATTGCTGATGTATGAATGGGGAGAGGCCAATGGTGAGTCCAAGCAAAAAAAGCGCTATTCCGACAAGAATTTTTATTTCGCTGCTTTTAATTGTAATTGGTTCTTTTTTCTTTCTTCTGGGCATTTGTAGTATATAATAAAGTAAATTTGAGATTATTACAAAGTACATATATACCATACTATACTCAGGATTTTAAGTGAATAGCATAAAAGGTGCTAAAAACCTTTGACTAATGCCATTAAATATGATAATATCCTTCGAGTTCCTAAGTTTTTGCTTTATAATGCGGTTTATTATTGGTTCGCAGGAATCATTCCGCCACTTGAGAGCAAGAGTAATATGTTATAACATTACTAAAATATCGTCTTATGATCAAACCTCAAAGCAATAGGTCCGGGAGAATAGATTTGGGACTAGGGTATTCCTCTGGTACAGATTTCCCAAGTCTAATTGAAGCTCAAAATGCTTCGTTTAATGATTTCTATGCCAGTGGGTTCCAAAGACTTTTCACCAAGATTAATCCTGTTAAGGATACTATGGAGAAAATGTGGACTTTGGAATTTAAAGATTTTAGATTTGGAAAGTCATACAGAACAGTTGAAGAGGCCATTGCAAAGGGTCTTTCTTACGAAGTTCCTGTATATGCTAAGGTTCAACTTTTAAACAACAAGACTGGAGAGATTAAGGAGCAAGAAATTTTCATTGCTGATCTCCCAATTATGACTGAAGATGGTGTGTTTGTATTTAATGGTGTTAGAAGAGTTGTTACACATCAAATCGTTAGAGCTGAGGGTGTTTTGTACGAAGTAGACGAAAAATTACCATACAGAACATTGCATAAAGTTAGATTGATGCCTGGAATGGGTCCATGGTATGAAATCGATACTAACAGACACAATGTTATTTCAATGAGAGTTTTACCTAAGAGACCTAAGGTTTTGATTACAGAACTTCTAAGAGTCTTCGGATGGGAAACAGATGATGAAATTAGAAAATTATTCGCAGATGTAGATACAGATGAAGAGAATAAATATATTGAAGCAACATTAGCTAGAGATTTCACAAAGAGTAAGGAAGAAGCAGTAATCAGTATTTACAACAAGTTAAGACCTGATGAATCAGTCACTATTGATAGTGCTGAGAAATATATCAAGAGTAACTTCTTCAATGTAAGAAAGTTTAACCTTGGCAAGATTGGTAGATACCAGTTAAACAGAAAATTAGGTACATCATATGACATCAATAATCCTGATGAAGTTATGCTTTACCCGAAAGATATCATTTTGATTGTTAAGAGATTAATCCAGACAAATAATGGAGTAATTCCTGCTGATGATATTGATCACTTGTGTAACAGAAGAATCAGAAGTGTTGGTGAAATTTTAGAAAGACAGTTAATTGCAGGTATTGGAAGATTAGAAAAGAATATTAAGGATAAGATGAGTTTGTATGGTCAAGATGCCAAGGTTACTCCTTCTATGTTAGTTGGAACCAAACCAATTGCAGCTTCCATTCAATCATTCTTCGGAGCAAATGCACTATCAAGCTTCATGGATCAGACCAATATCCTTTCAGAATTAGAGAATAAGAGAAAAGTAACGGCAGGTGGTCCTGGTGGTATCACAAAAGAGAGAGCAACTTTCTCAATTCGTGAAGTCCATAACTCACATTACTCAAAGTTTGACCCAGTAACCAGTCCAGAGAGTGCAAACATTGGTGTTGTTACACAGCTTGCAATGTTGGCTAGAATCAATGAATTTGGGTTCTTAGAAGCACCATACAGAAGAGTATTGAAAGTTGTTAAGAACAATAAAGCAGTTTTAGAAGGAAGAATTCTTTCTGAAGATCTTATGTCTGGAAAGAAAACAATTGCAAAAGCTGATACTACAATAGATAAGGCTTTGGCAGAGAAGATCTCTGCAGTAAAAGAAATAAAAGAAGTTAAAGTAAAATCCTTCATCTCTGATGAGGTTGTTTATTTTGATGCTATGGATGAAGAAGGATTCTATATCTCTTCTGCAACTGTCGGTACCGATGAACAGGGAAATATTACAGATAAATTAGTACCAGTAAGACACAAAGGTGACTTTGTATTGGAAGATGTTAGTGCAGTTGATTTCGTAGATGTACTCGCAGGTCAGCAAGCAGGTTTAGGTATGGCATTGGTTCCATTTGTGTCACACAATGATGCAATGAGAGCTTTAACAGGTGCTAACCAGCAAAGACAGGCTGTTCCTTTGATTAAACAAGAGAGCCCATTAATTGGTACAGGAATGGAAGAAACAGTTGCAAGACAATCCTCATGGGGTGTCTTTGCTGAAGATGATGGAGAGGTTTACTATGTTGATGGTAAAAAAGTATCTATCAAATACAAGAAATTGGGTCTCAGAGACTATGATCTGATCTCATTCTACAGAAGTAATGACAATACATGCTTCACACAGAAACCTATTCTTAATGTTGGGGATACATTCAAAAAAGGTGATGCTATCGTTGATGGTCCTACAATGATCAATGGTGAATTGTCACTAGGTATAAACTTGAAAGCAGCATTGATGTTCTACGAAGGATATAACTATGAGGACTCTGTAATCATTTCTGAAAGAATAGTTAGAGATGATTTACTTACCTCCATACACGTCAGAGAGCATACCGTTCAAGTTAGAGATACTGAATTAGGAGCAGAAACAATAACTGCAGATATTCCTCATGTAAATGACAGAATTCTACAGAAGTTGGATATGCAAGGTATTGTTAGAACTGGTGTCAAAGTCAAAGCGGGAGATATTCTCGTAGGTGTAGTCGCACCAAGAGGTGAAAAAGAATTAACAGCAGAAGAGAGATTACTTAGAGCAATCTTCGGAGAGTCTGCAAGTGATGTTAGAGATAACTCACTCAGAATGCCTCACGGTGAAGAAGGCATCGTAATCAGAAGCCAGATTCTTTCCGCAGACCAAGGTGATAAATTACAACCAGGAGTATTACATGAAGTAAAGGTATGGGTAGCAGATACAAAGAAAGTAGACTTCGGAGATAAGATTGCAGGAAGACACGGAGACAAAAATACAATTGCAGCTATTAGACCTATTGAAGATATGCCATTTACTGAAGATGGTGAACCTGTTGATATTGTTTTGACACCAACATTCCTAAAAAGAATGAACATGGGTCAGGCAACAGAGATTCACTTCGGTAGATATGCAAAGATGTTGAATGAGAAATTAGCATTCCCAATCTTTGAAGGTGAGAATTTAGAGTGGTTGAAACAGGAACTTGCAAAGCAAGGTAAAGAAATGATTCAGAAAGTAGATTTGTTTGATGGAAGAACAGGTAAGATGTTCCCAAACAAGATTACTGTTGGTATCAAATATGTATTGAAATTACACCATATTGCAGATGAGAAAGTACATGCTAGATCTACAGGACCATACACTGCAGTTTCTCAACAGCCACTTGGCGGAAAAGCACAAATGGGTGGACAAAGATTCGGAGAAATGGAAGTATGGGCATTAGAAGCACATAGTGCACCTTATGCTCTACAGGAGATGTTGACAATCAAATCAGATGACATTAAAGGAAGATCTGCAGCTTACAAAGCTATCATCCATGGGGACAAGATAGAGAATGTAAACATACCAGAGTCATTCAAAGTATTAATCAAAGAGTTAAATGCACTTTGCTTAAACTTAGACTTAATTTCAAATAATTCTTCGAGAGAAGTTGAGGAGGTAACAAATGAAGAAGCAAAATAATAGACAAGGATTAAAAGACTTTGATGTCTTAAGATTGACATTAGCTTCATCTGACCAGATCTTAGATTGGTCATATGGTGAAGTAACAAAAGCAGAGACAATAAACTACAGAACTTTTAGAGCAGAACCAGATGGTCTCTTCTGTGAGAAGATTTTTGGCCCTACCAAGAACTATGAATGTTACTGTGGTAAGTACAAAAAGATCAGATATAAGGGGATTGTTTGTGATAAGTGTGGAGTAGAGGTCACAACCTCTGATGTAAGAAGAGAAAGAATGGGCCATATTGAATTATCAGTACCTGTTGCACACGTATGGTTTGCATATGGAATCCCAAACAAGATGTCTATTGTTTTAAACATCTCACATAAAAAATTACTCTCCGTCATATACTACACTAGGTATATGGTAACTGAGGTAGATAAAGATAAGAAGGTTGAAATTGTTGCAAAGGCAGAAGAGTTACAGAAACAAGAAATAGAAGCTTTGAATACAGAACTAGAAGTAGAGTTAAAAGCTACAGAAGAAATGTTTACTGAAAACATTAAAGAAACCAAGAAAGGAAAAGAGAAGTCTAATGAATTCAAATTGAGTCAATTAGAACATAAGAGAAATCAAGCATTAGCAAAGGTAAGAAAAGTATATGCCGAAAAAGAAGAGCAATTAGATGCATTCTACATAAAAGTATTCCAAACAATTGAAAAATTGAAAGTAGGGACAGTCTTGAGCGAAGATGAGTACATGAATCTCGAAGAAAGAGACCTTCTTTTCTTCGAAGCATTAATGGGTGCAGAAGCTGTTAAGAAAATGCTCCAAAATATGGATATTGAAAAGGAAATTAAGAAATTAAGAAAAGCTGTTGAAAAGGAAAAAGGTGAGAAGAAGGCTGCTACAATTGTAAGAATTCAGTATCTTGAAGGATTCAAGAAGAATACAATCGATCCAAGTTGGATGATTATTGATATCCTTCCTGTACTTCCTCCAGAACTCAGACCTATTATTCCTCTATCAGGTGGTAAATTTGCTACATCAGACTTAAATGACTTATACAGAAGAATTATCAACAGAAATAATAGATTGAGAAGATTGATAGAGATCGGTGCTCCTGACGTTATCTTGAGAAATGAAAAGAGAATGTTGCAGGAATCTGTCGATGCATTAATAGATAACTCACATAGACCTTCAAAGGCTATGATGAACAACAAGCGATTACCATATCAGTCATTAACAGATGATTTGAGAGGTAAGAAGGGATTGTTCAGAAAGAACTTGCTAGGAAAACGTGTTGACTACTCAGGTCGTGCTGTTATTGATGGAGATCCAAGTTTGAAATTTGACCAGTGTGGCTTACCAAAATCAGTAGCATTGGAAATGTTCAAACCATTCGTAATTGCAAAATTGCTGGATCGAGAGATAGCTCCAAATATTAGAATGGCTAAAGAAATGATTGAAGAGCAAGAAGATATCATATGGGATCTCTTGGAAGAAGTAATCAAGAACAAACCTGTATTACTAAATCGTGCTCCAACTTTACACAAATATAGTGTACAAGCATTTTACCCTAAGTTGGTAGAAGGAGAAGCAATCAGAATCCACCCATTAGTATGTAAAGCATTCAATGCAGACTTCGATGGAGACCAAATGGCAGTACATATCCTCTTAACTGAGGAAGCAAGAAATGAAGCTGAAAGAGAAATGATGTCCTCAAAGAACATTATCAATATCTCTAACGGTCAGATATTGGCAAGTCCTGCAAAGGATATGTTGTTAGGTTTCTACCTAATGACCGATCTGTATGAAAGTAAAAAACCAAAGATATACTCAAGTGCTGCAGATGCAATCAGAGCATATGAGAGAGATGTCGTAATAGATATCAATGAAGAAATACTTGTGAGAATCAAGGGTGAGGATATTAAAACTTCTGTTGGACGAGTGATCTTCAACACCATCCTTCCTGAGGATTACCATTTTGTAAACGAAAGAGTAAACAATAAAACTGTTAATACGATCATTGATGATATTAAGAATACCAAGCCAATGGAAGTTGTCGTAGAACTTTTAGACAATATGAAGTTGTTGGGATTCAAATATGCAACAGATCTTGGATTCTCATTCGCAATGGAAGATTGTAATCTTGATTTCAATCTTGATAGTGAGTTGAAGAAGATGGAAGAGAAGGATGAACAGTTGCAAGAGAACTACTTGCAAGGTTTGATGACAAAGAGCGAGAAGATTAACATTTCCACAACTATGTGGGATGACTTCGCAAACGAATTAGCAGATGAGGCATGGACAAAGTTAGACAAACACAACTCTGTATACGAGATGGTAGAATCTGGTGCAAATGGTGGTAAGATCCAGGCAAGACAGGTTTTGACTATCAAGGGTGTTGTTAGAGACTCAAGAGGTAACTGGGTGCCAATGCCTATTAAAAGCAACTATAGAGATGGTCTTGGAGCATTTGAATACTTTGTAGCTGCAAATGGTGGTAGAAAAGGTATTGCAGATAGATCCCTTAAGACTTCATCTTCTGGTTACTTAACTAGAAAATTGGTTGAGGTAGCTCATGATGTAATCATCAGAGAAGATGATTGTGGATATGAGGGAGAAGGTATGATCATGAGTAGATCTGATGATAGAAGAATCTCTTACACAGATAGACTTTTTGGAAGAACATTGGCCAAAGATGTTGAAATTGATGGAAAAGTAATAGCACAGAAGAATGAATCGATCACAAAAGCAATTGCAAAATTGATAGATGAATCTAAGGTAGAGGAAGTCTTTGTAAGATCTCCAATGCTATGTACATCTCCACTTGGACTTTGTAAGAAGTGTTACGGATTGAACTTGGAAAATGGAATGGAAGTAGAAATGGGTAAAGCAGTTGGTGTAATTGCAGCTCAATCAATCGGAGAACCAGGTACACAGATGACTATGCAGACTTTCCATAAGGGTGGTGTTGCTAAGGTCGATATCACACAGGGTCTTCCAAGAATTGAAGAATTGTTTGAAGCTAGAACACCTAAGGCTGAAGCCGATATATCTTCCTTAACAGGAAAAGCACATGTTGATATTGCTGAAGATGAATCTGCAACAATTACAATCGTTGGAGAAAAGAAATTACCTAGATACTATGTAATCTCTAAGGCAAAGAAAGTAATCGTTGAAGATGGTGCAGAATTAAAAGCAGGTCAATTGATGTTCATAGATGTTGATGAAGTTGAAAAGCAAGCTCCATTTGATGGAAAAGTTACAATCGATAGTGGAATCTTAACACTTGAGGGAAGAGCAAAAGCTGAGGAAGTTGTAACAGTACTCCCAGGAATAACTGTTCTCATACAAGACGGAGATAGTGTAAAAGCAGGTCAACAGTTAACTGAAGGCTCAATAGACCCAAAGAAATTGGCAGATACAGCTGACATATTGACTGCACAGAAGTATATCCTTGATGGAGTACAGAAGGTGTTCAATGAACAGGGTGTCCCAATTGATGACTTACATATTGAGATAATCTTAAGGCAGATGGCAAGACTTGGAAAAGTTGTTGACTCTGGAGATACAGATTACTTAGTAGGTTCATTAGTGAATAGGTTCTTAGCAGAAGCAAAGAATAGTCTTGTTTCTGACCAAGGAAAGAATAAAGCTTTAGTAATCCCAAGAATGTTAGGTATAAAAACCTCATCCTTAAATACCGAAAGTTTCTTGTCTGCAGTCTCCTTCCAGGAGCAAGTCAGAGTTTTGACAAGTAACGCAATCCTCGGTAAGACGGACTTCTTGAGAGGAATGAAAGAAAATGTAATCATCGGTAGGTTGATCCCTGCAGGTGAGAGCGCAGCAGTTCCAGACATAAGAAATTTGGAAGAGCTTAATTTTTAGTTGAATTTGTTATATAATACCGACCATGCCAACAATAAACCAATTAATAAGAAAACCTAGGAAATCTAAAACTCAGAAGACGAAGTACATTGCATTAGCAACAAACTTCAATCCTTTGAAAAATAGATATGCAAGAGAGAGCAATCCTTTTAAAAGGGGGGTGTGTTTACAGGTTAGAACAATGACACCTAAGAAACCTAACTCAGCGTTAAGAAAAATAACAAAGGTTCGACTTTCTAATGGAATGGAAGTTTTAGCTTACATACCAGGAGAAGGACATAACTTGCAGGAACACTCAGTTGTCTTGATTAAAGCAGGTAGGAAGAGGGACCTCCCAGGTGTTAAATACATCGTAGTAAGAGGTAAGTATGATACAGCAGGTGTACAAGGCAGAAAGAAAGCTAGATCAAAGTACGGTGCTAAAGGAAGTAAAGATTCCGAATAGATTTAATTAATAATAAGTAATTATGAGTAGAGGACATAGAGCTAAAAAGAAAATACAGATTGGAGACAAGAAATACGGTAATATCGTAATCTCCAGATTAATAAACAAGGTAATGCAAGATGGTAAGAAATCTACAGCAGAGGATTTAGTATATTCGGCTTTGGAGAATGGTGCAAAGAGAGTTAAGGAAGAGGATGTTAACGCATTCTTCAACAAGGCTATCGATAACATCAGACCTGCATTAGAAATTAAAGCTAGAAGAGTAGGTGGTGCTAACTATTCTGTCCCAATGCCAGTATCTCCTAGAAGACAGGAAACATTGTCAGTAAGATGGGTTGTAGATAGTGCTAGAAAGAAATCTGGTAAGAACTTTGATGTTATTCTTATGGATGAATTAGTATCAGCATTTGGTGGAGAGGGTGATGCAATGAAGAAGAAGATCGATACTGAAAGAATGGCAGAAGCTAATAAAGCATTTGCACATTTCAGATGGTAGTCTAATCAACTTTGATTTGAAATTGAAAGGGGACCGAAAGGTCCTCTTTTTTTATCTATACATAATATTCTGCCTGAGGTTATAAAATTGGAAGAAAAGAGTAGGGGACTACTTTGTACTCTCTATTCTCTCCCAACCATTTTTGCCCATATCTTTCCTTAATATCACTCTTTCCCACAATATCTTTATCCATGTAATCAATCGTATTGGGAATAGGCATATGGACCATATAAATTCATTAAAGTTTTTAGCATATTTAAAGACATAAAAAGCATAGGGGAGTTCAATAAAAAAACTTCTACTCTGTTTGTCCTTTTTAAATACATCAAACCTTTCTAACTGTTTAAACCCACCAATAGATCGGACCTTCTGTTTGTAATAGTCTTTTAAATTAGTAGGATATTTAACATAACAGACCGCTTTGGGAGCATATGCAATATTCATATCCATATTCCTTAAGGTATATGAAATATATGCATCATCAGAAAGCACATTCACAGGAATATCAAATTTGAGGTTCCTAATAGCCATAATATATCCACTCATAGGAAAGAAGGTGTTCTCACTAATATAATAGTCTTTCTCATTGATTTGGACCATTGTACGGCTTCTCCTGTGGTCTGCAGCGTCAGAGAGCAGGTGACCCCAGTATCCAAAGGCATTATTCTTCTCATCTTGAGACTTTGGTCTACCACTAACCCCTCCTACAGTCTCATTTTCAAAAGGTTTGGTTAATTCTGCTACGGCATTTTCTTCAAAATATGTATCCCCATCAGTAAGGATTATGATTTCACCTTTAGCTTTTTCTAAAGCCATCTTTAATGCCGTTGGTTTTCCTTTATGCGGATCTATGATATGGCGATATTCACGCTTGGATAGACCAAGAATATTGGCCTCTTTCTTACCGGCTTTTAGTGTTAATTCGTCTGGAGAGACTTGGATAATTTCAAAAGGGGAAGTTATACCTGAATACTTTCTATCTGCTATGCATTTAATACATCTGCCAATAGTTTTTGGTTCTTTGAATGAGGTAATAATTACACTAATCATAGGTAATTATATAGGTTTATATGGGATTGGGAAAG
>Ga0209319_1000419_pt1 | contig 56055 bp, 81 predicted proteins | sample RifGroE2_FD_184000 | JGI IMG/M metagenome (GOLD analysis project Ga0209319, IMG submission 184000) | Groundwater microbial communities from Rifle, Colorado - Groundwater E2 (SPAdes) (version 2) | ecosystem: Environmental > Aquatic > Deep subsurface > Groundwater | place: Rifle, Colorado, United...
CTAATCCGATAGGGTACAAACAGGATTAGATAAAGTAGCTACAGCAGCCGATAGGGTACAGACGGGATTAGATGTAATAGCTACTGCAGCCGATAAGGTTGCAATAGAAGGAATTGTTGATAATCTACCTAATCAAAGTTTTAGGAATAAAGTTATCAATGGTAACTTTGATATATGGCAGCGAGGAACAAGCCTATTAGGTGGAACTGGAACCCGCTTTATGGCTGATAGATGGGCTGCTGTCTCTGTCAACTCTTCAATAGGTTATTCGAGACAAGACTTTCCAATAGGAACATTTTTTACTGGATCGGTTCAGGCTCCGAAACATTTTCTTCAGGTTACATGCACTCCCTCGTCTGGTGCGAGTGATTATGCATTACTTCAACATAAGTTTGAAGATGTTACAAGATATCAAGGGAAAAGTGTTACACTGTCTTTTTATGCAAAACGCTATGTTGCTGGGTATATTTCTATAGAGTTTGTGCAAGATTTTGGAACTGGTGGAAGCCCAAGTAGTCAGGTCTATACTTTGGGTGGAAAAGTCAACCCATCTGCAGCTTGGGACAAAATAACATTAACTGTTACTTTACCATCTATTTCTGGTAAAACCCTCGGAACAGACAATAATAGTTTTTTAGCTTTAAATATTTGGGTTGATGCTGGGTCTTCATTTAATACAAGAACAGACTCATTAGGACATCAGTCAGGAGTTATTTTTGATTTTAGTACAATACAACTTGAGGATGGAACTGAAGCTGCAGCTTTTGAACAAAGACCATATAGTGTAGAGCTTGCGTTATGTCAACGATATTATGAGACTGGAAGTTTAAGAGGAGTTTGTGCATGTTATAATGTTGCAGCGGTACAACTTCCAACAGCTTGGTATAAAGTTACTAAACGTATAGTCCCAACTATCACACTAAGTAATGTAACTACACAAGGTATGAGTGGTACAATCGGGACTCTTTCTGGAACAGCAGCAACTATAGAAGACTTTGCTCCATATTATAATTGGACAAGTGGTACACAAGGACAAGCTGGAAAGAGCACTTTTGATTGGGTTGCAGATGCAGAATTTTATTAGATCTCTTCAGGTTTGAATGGAGATAAAATAGTATGATAGTACAAACGAATCTTGTGGAGGTACAGACAATTAATGTTGTACCTCCTACAGGAGTATATGTAGCAGATGATTCAGGAACTAAGAGATGGTTCCAAACTGATCTTCAATCTAAAATAGTTTATCTTATAGTAGTTCAGACAAGGTCTAGTATGACTTGGAGAACTATGGATAAAGAAAATATTATCCTTTCAGACTCCTTGGCCTTGAGGATCTTACAAGCAGTACTTGAGAAAGAATCCATCTTAGAATTAGATGAATATAACTACCTTGTAGGATGGCCAAAGGCCATAACGAGTAAGGAGACATTATGGCTTTAACAATTCCATTTGACCCTACAAGTACTACAACTAATACCCCCCTTCCTACTACTGTAGTAAATCCATTAGTTGCACCTAAAATAACTACTCCTACAACCCAGAAGGCCCCTACTGCACCTACCACTCCCTCTACTGGAGTATTATCTGGTATTTCAAAGAATGCTCAAGATATCTCTAAGGCTCAGGGAGTTGCATATGAGGGTATAGCTAAGGATGCTACAGACACTGGAGTTCCTACATGGGGAACCTTTGATGCAGCTACAGCTTCTCAAAAGGTTCAGGATACAGCTACCCCTAAGACAGGATCAAGCTATATTGATAACGCTACTAACACTGTAGCCGGTCAACTTAATACTCTCTTGAAGAGTGATAGCCCTTACATCCAGTTAGCACAAACTAAAGCTAAGGAACAAGCTGCAGGTAGAGGTCTTCTTAATTCTTCTATGGCTGCAGGGGCAGGACAGAGAGCAGCTATAGAATCTGCACTTCCTATAGCTCAACAGGATGCAGAAACCTATAGTAAGTTCGGGTTGCAACAGCAACAGGCTGAGAATCTTACAGCAACTAATTTGGCTGAAGGTATTATTTCTGAGCAGATTACTAACCAGCAAGCAACTAATCAGCAACTTACTCAGAATATTCAGAATGCTTTTAATGCTAAGCTTGCAGGAGCAAATGAACAGAGTAAGGTATATCTTCAAGAGCTTCAAGGCCAGTGGCAGAAGACTAATCAAGAGCTTGTAGGGGAACAGAATCTTCAGTTGCAACAGTTTGCCGTACAAGCTGATGTAGCTAAAGATGTAAAGGCTCAGACCTCAAAGATTATTGGCGATTACAATATTGCTATTGAAAACATTTTAACTGATCCCGATATCTTAGATCTTGGTGGAGATGCTGTACAGGCTGCTATAGCATTAGAGACTACTATAGCTAAAAATAACTTGAAGTTTATTGGGGCTGCTGCAGGGCTGAAAGATTTTGGTAAGCTTATTGATACTTATATTATCGCTCCTACAGTTAACCAAGCTGCCCTCACAGAGCCTCCAGCAACTACTACGACTACTACAACTACTAGTGCAACATGATTAAGCCTTATACATATAAAGATATAATAGAAGTAGCTAATATAGGAACAAAGCATTTTGGGTATGATGCTATTAACTGGGCTAGACAAATGCTATTTAATCCTATGGTAAAATTGTTTGGATTTAGTGAGGATCTTCTAGTCCTTGTAGAACCTATAGGGGAGTATAAATTTTCTATTCATACTATAGGAAGTACAAGAGATGTAAAGGGCTATAGAGATTTTACAATCGATGTAGGATCTTGGATGTTTGATAATACTTCTTGTACATGTCTTATAGCTTTTGCTGGAGCAAGTAATAAAAGAATGCAAAGGTTTATAGGGCTTACAGGTGGTAAAAGAGTTGGTATCTTAGAAGATGCTGGTGGTAAGGAGGATGAGATTATGTATATTTATTCTATAAGAAATAGAAAGGAACTAGAAGGTAGGAGGTCAACATGCCAGCAATCCCAGCAATAGCAGGTGTTCTTGGTACAATAGGTTTTAGTGCTGCTGTGTCAACAGCTATAGCAACTGTAGTAACTTATGCAGTAGCTGGAGCAGTAATTGGTGGACTTGGTGCTGCAGTAATGGGAGGTGATATAGGGAAAGGTATTTTGTATGGAGCTATAGGTGGTGCTGTAATGGGTGGTTTCTCAGCCTACGCTAGCTGGGGATCTACTGCAACTAGTGCTGGTACTGCTGCAGGTACTTCTACTTCTCAGATTGCATCTCCTGCCCTTATGGAAGCATCAGCTAATTCAGGAGTAGCTCTTGGATCAACTGCAGGTACTGCAGGGGGAGCAGGAGGGGGAGCCGGTATACTTGGATCTCTAGGAGAAGGTACAGGAGCTGCCCTAGTATCTACAGGGGGCCAAATGCTTATGGGTGCCTTTGATGACTCTGCAGAGAAGGCTGAAGCCCTTGAGAGAGATAAGATGAAGCAACAGAATGAACAGTTCTATGCACAACTAGAAGCCTCTGAGAGAATGAGCAAGGGCGGAGGAGGAAGCTCTAGTGATGCTGCTAAGTACTCAGCAGATCTTCAGTTACTTAATGCAAGGGAACAGAGACAAGCTGATTGGAAACTTAAGCAGAAAGAGTTTAGTCTTATTGATGAGCAGAGGGCTAGAAGAAGGGGAGCACTTACAGGTCTGAAGGTAGCTAATGCCCCTAGTGGGAATACAGCTACTCCTAGTGTACAGCAGCAAGTCTATGATGAAAGCAAGGCTATGTATGGTGAAGAGCAGAATCCTGCAGAATCTACTGGACTTCTTTTCGGTAATAAGTAATGGCAGATAATACAAATAAAGATGCCTATCGCGGAGTAATGCGACAGGAAAGACAGACTACAGGAATAAAGGGACAAGATCATCGTGTAGCTGGAGATCCTAATAGGGTTGCTCATGTAACTCGTGGAGATTACATTAACTATTATGATGATCTTGGTTTTAGTACAACTCAGGAACAAGCCGATATCTTAAAGCAAGAAGAGGCTAACTTTCAGAGTAGTGCTGTAGACTATCAGAAGCAGCTAGATACACAGACCTCAGATCTAAATACTAAATATCAAACAGGATTGGGAAAGATTGATGAAGCCTATTCCTCTCTTGATCCTGTAAAGATTCTTGATAACTTGTGGAAAGATACTTCAAGTGACTTCATTAATATTAATGTGGTAAAGCAAGATGGTAAGGGTGGTTATATCACAGAGGGAACTTATCATCTTCCTAGGGCTGTTGCAGAAGATCTTGCAAAAGAGAAAGGTGTAGCAACTAACTGGGATGATAAAGGTAACTTTTATGTAGATGTAAAAACTGCAGAAGGTGGTAGATACATAGGCGAAGAGTTACATGAAGGATTCTCTCAAGGTGAGAAGGATATCTATCAGCAATGGTACACTCAGACAGCTCCATTAGTAATGTCTCAAGTTCAAGAAGGTAAAGGAGTTCTTGCAGGTGCTAATACTCAACTTAATGAACAGTATGCTACGGCTGCAGGTAGTCTTGGACAATCTCAGATCACACTAGATTCAGCAAAGAATCAGAGAGCTATGGGTTGGGAAAAGCTTCGTAATGACTATCAGAAGAAGAAAGAAACTATTAAATCAATCTTATCTAATACTACAGTAAAAGAGGCATAGTATGGAGAAAACTTATAATGCGGAGGCTGCTCTCCAAACCAATGCCACTGAGCAGGAGCAAGCAACTCCGCAAGAAGAACCAAAGGTAGCTTCAGGGATTCTTAGTGGAGATCCAGAGCAGAAGATGAACAAGCAGCAGGAAGCGTATGTTGGTGCTCTTATGCGTGTTCTTCATGATAAACAGACTACTCCAATGGTACAGGAGATGCTCAAAGCTGGCCCCCCAGAGCAGACCATTCCCCGTATTACTATGGAAGTTAATGATATGATGCAGCAGACTATTGCTAGGAAAGGAGGTCAACCTGCAGATCTGGAGACTACTTTTCTTGGTGGAGTTTATGTTGTATCTGATCTTATAGAAATTGGTAATGCTGGAGGATTCTTTGAAGTAACTGATGAAGATCAAGTTAAAGAGATCCTTCAGACAACTATTCAGACTTATGTAGAAAGAGGACTGAAGGATGGATCTATAGATCCTGTAGAACTTCAAGCCATTACAGAACCACTCCTTCAGGATAGTGATAGAGAGGAAGGTCTTGCATATGCTAAGAAAGAAGGTCTCTCAATGCAAGCAGATGAGAATGTAGCTATGGAAGCTTTTGGTCAGAAGAAGTACCGAGAAGGTATGTTGCAGCAACCAGCACCAGGAGGCAGATAATGGCATTTAACTTCGGTGGTATGATGAGAGGTCTCGGTGCTGGGATGGTAGGGTACGGAGAGATCTTAAAGGAAAATGAGAAAAGAAACTGGGAGTCTGAACAATCAAGACTTAGAGAGCTTAGGGCTGAGAACCTTGCTAAATTACAGATGCAGAACCAGAAGGATCTTGCAGGGATGCAGATCGATGCAACTAAAGAGGAAGGTGCAGCTACTAGAAAGCAACAAGCGGACCAATTCAAAACTACCTCTGAGTTTGAAGGTAGGAGGGTTGGTATAGCAGAACAAGAAGCTAAAGCTAATGCTGCTGAAAGAGCGGCTAATGCTGCTTATAGGAGTAGCTCCTTTGAGTTACAAAAACAAGCTGCAAATAAGAAGTCTGATCAGATGCAAATGTTTGAGAAGAATCAGGAAGCTCTTGACAGATGGGCTTTAGATAAAGCTGGTGGAGATAAGGACAAGGCTCAGAAGATTAAAGACACTCTTGTTGTTGCTACTGCTACTGGATTAAATAAGAGAGAAGAAGAAAGAAAACCACCTGCAGAACTTATACAATTTGCTGACGAGAAGACAGCTAAAGCCGCAGAGAAATTACCAAACTCTACAATTAAAAAGATACAAGTAAACTATTTCAATCAGACAGGAGAAAAGATTTCTAAAGAGGAAGCAAGATCCTACTGGTCAGTGGAACAAACAAAAACTTATCTCAAGAGTTTCGGATATGATCTTGATAAGAATCCTGACGGGGATAATATGTTGTTTGATGTATTAGGTGGTAAAACTTCCTCTACAGAAACCACTAATAGGGTTCCTACTAAAGTTGAAAGAAATCCTGAGAATGCTATAAAAGCTTTTGGTTCTTCTTATAATCCAGAAGAGCCTCCTAGTCTCCTGAACATGACAGATGCTATGAAAGGAGAGGCTTATAGTAAAGGGTCTCAAGAAGAGAAAGCAGCAATTGAACAGGCATACGGTAAATCTGCAATACAAAGATGGCTTAACGCCGGTAAGACTCAGTATATAAAGTAGAAAGGATAAACGACTATGGCAATGTTTGATAGTTTCTGGGAATCTGTTGATCCAGATGGCATATATACTACGATTCCTGCCTCTGATGTACCACTCTACACAGAGAGTAGAAACACATTTGCTGATGTTCTTCATGGACTTTGGTCTGGATCTGGAGAAGCATTAAAGCTTTATGGTACTGGTTCTGGTCAGGAGTGGATGGCAGATATTGGTGACTGGATTAACGAGACCTCTTTTGCTAAACCAGATGTTGAAGAGTATTTTGGTAAAGAAGGTATTGTATCTGGAACCCTTACAGGTGCTGCACAATCTATACCAGTATCAGCACCCATCATGGCTGGTGGACTTGCTGGTAGTGCTGCTGGTGCTTTAGTTCCAGTACCTGGGGCTTCTGCTGCTGGTGCAACTCTTGGTGCTAGTGGTGCTGCTACTATCTTGGCTAGGGGCCTTTATGATCAGAATCTTGAAGAGTTCTTTAAGCAGAAGCCAGATGCTTCTCCAGAGGAAGCTGATAGCTATGCCTTCAAGCAAACTGGTATAGAGGTAATCACTGAGTTAGCATCTACTGGTGTTGATCTATTTACTGCAAAACTTGGTGGTGGTTTAACTAAGAATGCACTGAAAGCAGCTTTTACTCATGATCTCCTGAAGGTAGATGATTATCTTGGAATAGCTGCAAAGACTGTAGGAGTTCCAACACTTCTTGCAAAGGCTGCAGGGGCTGGATCTGTTGGTGGTCTATCGGAAGTTGCAGCAGAGAAACTACAGTATGAAGTAGATAAGAGCTATGATATCTATAGAGAAGCTCCAGACTACTTCAAGACCTTTATGATTGGTCTTGTAGCTGAAGCCCCTATAGCAACTGCTGCATCTTATGTAGAGAATAGAAGTCAGCAAAAGATTAGAAGCAATCTTGAGAAAGGTCTCAGTTCTGAGGACGTAGAACAAAGAAGAATCTCTGCAGGTCAGATTTATGATAAGATGAAAGTAGCTTCTCCAGAGGCTGCTAAACTTTGGTCCGACTATGTAGAACTTAATTTAGAGAAAGGTCCTCTCTCTCTCACTAACCCTGTTCTTCAGAGAGCTTCTTCTGATCTTAATATTCAGAAACTTGAAGAAAAAGGTATTATAAATAAAATCACTAAAGCTCCTGAAGAAGTTCTTCAAGAGTCTGGTATCCCTACAGGTACTCCTGAAACAGTAAAGAAAGTAATATCTCCTTATGGGGAAGGTATAGCCCCTCCAGGTGTTTCAAGAGATATAACTACACCTACAGTAGAGCCTAGAGAACTTTATAATAAATCAGGTACAGAACCTCAATGGAAGAAAGATCTACCATTATCTAAAAAGGAAACTAATACCTTAATGGATAAGCAGGTAGAAGAATATCAAAAAGGTGGTGAGCTTCCACCCTCTAAGATAGCTGAAGTACCAACTAAAGGGAAAGTAAAAGCAGTAGCAGAACCTGAAAGGAAAGCTACAAATCTTACAGCACAGTGGAAGAAGCCTATCTATGACAATCCTACAAAGATTGCAGAGGCTATGGCTGAGCTTCCAGAGGATTCTAATACTCTTACTGTAGAACAACAGCAAGCAATAGTAGAGAAGCAAGCCAAAGAAGCTAGTGTTACTAGAGTTACTGAACTATCTGCAAAGACTAAGCTTACACTAAAAGAAAAGAATGAACTTAAAAAGTTGCAGGAAGCTACAGGAGTTATAGTAACCAAGGAGAAAGCTAAAGGAACTCCACAGGTTACTGTACAACCTATTGCTCAAGTATCTGCTAAGAAGGCAGAGGCTATAAGTAGTGAGATAACACAACTAAAAGAATCTATCAAGGGTCCTGATGTATCTGAAGAAGAGGTAGTATCTACTGAAAATAAGATAGAAAAACTCCAAGATAAGCTTATAAAACGTGATGACACTGTAGTACCTAAAGGTGAGATTACTGGTGTAGATAGAACTGGTGCAAAGACTTCTGTTAGTTACACTCCTACAGAGTGGACTAGAGTTGGGATGACAGGAGTTCTTACTAACGGTAATGGTATCTTAGTTAAAAGGGGTACAAGGAAGTGGGAGTTTATTCAGAAAGGGACTGAAGGGGAAAGGATCTCTCATGGTTTCTTTACTGGACAAAAGGAAGCTATACAGTCTCTGTCAGAAGGAAAGCTTCCAATAACCAAGGAAGAGAAGGTAAAAGAAGTCATTAAGCTTACAGAGCCTCAGAAGGCCCTTGTAGAGACTATTAACCCTGAAGAGGTGGTAGGTAAGGTACTAGCTAAAAGTTATCTCAGAGATGATCCTGAAGCTTCTGGCGTAGCTTTAGAGGCTATCACTAAGGCTGCTACTACTTTCAATCCTGAGAAAGGGGCATCCTTTAAGTCTTGGGCTATTAGTAAAGCTAAGGGTGCTGTCTTAGACTACGGGAAGAAGAGAGCAGAGATAGATAAGATGGAAAGACAGGAATCCTCTACTGAAGTTGATGAGGGTTCTGAGAAGGAAGGAACCATTGCTTCTGCTACTAAAGGAGATGTGGCTGCTGCAGTCCCTCTTAATGTAGAGAAGGAAGAGAAGGTAGAAGCACCTCCTGCTAAATCCTTGAAGGAAGTCTTAGATAAACATAAGGTTCCTGCAGAGTCTAGAGGGAAGTATTTCTTAGATGTTGCTGACGGGAAGAAGACTATAGAGTCTGTAGATAAAGAACTATCAAGTAAGAAACCTGCAGAGGAAGTTAAAAATGCAGTAGAACCTCTATGGGTTGATACTATTCGTAGACCTAAAGCTCAGGTAGATGCTAGAAAAGCTGAAGTCACTAAAACAGCTACAAGCATCTTAGATCGCTTAGGTTGGAACAAGATTGATGCAATGATGTTCGCTAAGGATACTATCCCTGACAAGGCTGCAAGGGATAAGGTAGTAACTGAGATTGACAACTTAACTCAGAATACAGCAACTAGTATTCTTGATAGATATATTAGAGGCACTGAGGTACCTAAAGAGTATAAGAACCTTGCTGGGTTCTTGAAAAGATTACTTAGTGATAACAACAATAAGCTTAACTCCTTAAGAATCAGAAAGGACCCTGAAGCTCCTTCAGCCCATTATGACCCTAACACCCATACAGTGGTTCTTACAGGGATCAACACAGTAGACCCTACACCATTACATGAGATTGCTCATGCTATTACTGTAAGGGAACTGTATAGTAACGATAAGGTAAGACAGGAAGTAATAGACCTGATGGATCTTGTAGGGCAGGAAGCTGTAGCTAGGGGTCTTATATCTCAGGAGAATCTTGATAAAGTAAAAGCTCTTCAGAAGAGAACAGGTCAGGAATTCAAGAAAGCATTCACTAATGATAGAGAGATAGAGACTACAGAAAGAGCTATCCTTTATGCATTAACGAATGAGTTTGAGTTCATGGCTCAGCCTTTTAACAATAAAGGATTCTCTCAGTTCCTTACAACTGTAGAGTTACCCTCTACTTTTAAAAAGACTCCTTCTACATTAAGGAGTGCAGTAAAGAACATCTATGATGCTATAGTTGGTATCTTAGCTAAGATGTTTTCTCGTACTGGTGTATCTGTTTCTGATAGTGCTATGAAGAGGATGTTAGAACTCTACACAGAACTGGCAGGGCAGGATACAACTATGTGGACTGCAGGAACCAAAACGTATGGTATAGATGTACTTGAATCTGACAAGGCTACCACCTCTGCAGAGAAGCACTTTCAGACCATGAAGGAATTGGAAGTCTCATTAAAAGATTCTCCTACAGCATGGTTAAAGAAACAAGTATCAGATATTAAAGATACAATTAAGGATTATGCACAGAGTACAACTGAAAGGTTAGCTCAGATCTCTCAGCCTATAGCTAATCACTTGAGAAACATGGAGTTTAATATCTCCATTAAGAATCAGGAGTACTCTAAGGAAGTTAAACCTTTTATTGACAAGTACGATAAGTTATCTCAAAAGGATAGGCTTCTCTTAGATCTTTATCTTATGAATGCTGATGGAACTAATGAGTATTCTGCAAGACGAGATCAGATCCTAAAAGACAATAAGATGCTTGATGAGTATGCAAAGGTTAAGAAAGTACTTGCAGACATCTACAAGCGAAGAAAGGTTGTAGGTCTTAATAAGACTAACGAGGTAGAAGATTACTGGCCACGTGTAGTAAAAGATATTAATGCTCTTAGACAATCCATGAAGGATGATGGTTCTTATGGTGTTATAGAGGCTCAGATAGACCGTGAAGGTCTTAATGCGACTGACAGGGAGGCTGCTATCACTTCTCTTGTAAATACAGGGAGGATGCCAAAGCTTGCCTTTAAGACCCCATCATCTGCAAAGGAACGACAGATTCATGTAGTACCTGCAACTTGGAAGCACCATTATATGAATACCTCTGAGGCTCTAGTTCATCACATCTATGAGAATAATGAAGCTATAGAGTCTAGAGCAATGTTCGGTAGTACTAAGAGAAAACAGAATGCAGAGTTACGTGATAGGTTGTATAAGACTCTTGAGAGTAAGAGACCAGAATCTAAAGGATACAATAGAACAACTAAGAAGATCGTAGAGCTTGAAGCTTGGTTAGATAGTATATCTGACAAGGAATACCAAGAAGGTATCTCTGAGTTCTTAGAGAAGAGTCTAACCAATGTAGAGCATAATAGGAAACTTAAAGAACTAGCTAACATTGAAGAAGACTTGAAGACCTTGAAGGTTGGTACAGCAGCTTATGCACTTGCTATAAGGAATAGGAATAAGATACAGAAATGGATCTTTGCTAATCCAATCAACAAGGATGTAGAGGGTGTTGATCTTTCCCCTAAAGACCAGTCAGACCTTATTAAACTACTAAGAGGTAGATTAACTCAGACAGGTATGACAGGAACTTGGGCTGCTTTACGTAACTTAAGTCTTATGTCTGTACTTGGTAATCCTTTATCTGCTGTTACTCAGTTAGGTGATACGTCTTTCTCTCTTAGTGATGCTGGACTGCAGAACTCTCTTCAGGCTGCCTTTGGTAAAAAGGTAGTATCTGCAAGAGACTTAGATCTAGCACATTCTCTTAGAGAGTTTCAGACTGGTAAGACTGCTGCATGGTTGGACTGGTCTCTTAGAAGATTTGGTATGACTGCAATGGATAAGTTCGGTAAAGAACTTTACATGAATGCAGTAATCAATAAAGCTAAGAAATCCTCTTTAGATCAATTCAGATCTGAATGGGGTAAGTACCTTGAGAAAGATACTGAACAGACCTATAATGATATAAAGGATGGTAAAGATACTAACCTTGTAAAGTTCTTTGCATTTAATGCACTGTCAGAAGTACAGCCTGTATCTTTATCTGAGATGCCTATGAAGTATCTCACTGCAGGTAATGGTAGATTCTTCTATGCTCTGAAGAGTTATAATATTAAGTTACTGAACAACCTTTATAAAAGGTTTGTATACAACGTACAGGAAGCAAAGACCCCTAAAGAAAGAATTAAGTCCCTTAGAGATGCTAGTAAGCTTTTAACCCTAGTAATTCTTGCAGGGGCTACTGCAGATGAGTTGAAAGACTTTATCTTAGGTAAAGTAGATTCTCAATCTTACTCCGATAGGGTGATTGATAACTTACTCAAGATGGTGATGGTCAGTAAGTTCTCCTTACAGAAGGCTGAAAGGGATGGTTTCTTTAAGAGCTTTGTATCTGGTAATCTTATACCACCCCTACAGTTGGCTGATGATCCTATTAAGGATCTTCGTAACTTAATAGATCCTGAGAAAGAAGCTTCCTTCTATACCTTAAGGAATATTCCAGGTGCTGGTAAGCTTGCTTATAGTTGGATTACAGATACTGCAGAGAAATCTGAATATAGTATGATCAAGAGTAAGATCCTTGAGGACTATAAGGACGGGTCTTCTTACGGTCAACTTAGAAGGAAGATAAACAAGTATAACGCTTGGGCTAGGAATGTAGATGAACCATTAATTACATTTAGCACTCTTCGGAGAACTAAGAAAGCACAATAAGGAGTATATACGAAGTATAAGATCTTCTGGGCCTATAGGGTGTCTTTAAGAACCCTATAGGTTTTTATATAAAGAAAGATAAGGATATGTAAATGGCTGACGGGAGATGTAGGGCTGAGGACTGTGAGGCTCATGCATATATGATGGATACTATGCGTGAGCTTAAAGATATGAATGAGAGATTAACCGAGAGCCACCAAGAGTTATCTAAAGTCTCAGTAAAGCTAGTAGAGAATTTTGCTGAATTACAAAGAACCAATATAAGAATTGATAAGATCTTTGAGCAGCAGAAAGAGAAAGATGAAGAACAAGATAAGAAGATAGCTGAGCAAAGTGCCTTTATGAATAAGGCTGTAGGAGTCTTAAGTGCTCTTACATTTCTAGTCCCTATATGTTTATTCATATTAGGGATTATACTAAAGAGTTAGGATAGGAGAAGATTATGCACATGGTAGAAGCTAGTATTGGTGTTGGAGAATCAAGTCCCGGATTTCTTATTGTAGGCCAATGTGATATCTTAGTAGAAGGGTTGACTGCAGGGGCTGTTAAACTTCAATATAAATTACCACCGAGTACATTAAAGGCTGTACCTTCTTGGACAGATTTCCCTGATGAGAGTTACACTGCAGATGTATATAAAACTGTATTCATCTCAGAGCATGGTGTAGAATTGAGGCTTACAGGTGTAGCTAACAATGCTGCTGTGTATGTCCGACTTGGACGCTACTTGAATAAGTGAGACCCTGATGGGAACCTATAATAAAACTTATGATAAAGCATCTCCAGCATTATGGGGATCAGGAAGTAATAGGCAAGGGGGTCTTCCTTTTCAGGAAGATCTTATTGCATACTATAGGGGAAACATTCAGGGAACTAATTTAGTTTGTTCTTACCCTATTAGTTATTCAGCCACTCCGCAAGTCAAGGGTTCAGCCTTCACAGGTGCCGGAACTGGTGCATCTACGGGCCTGTTGACCACGGACACCATAACATCCAGCGGCACTACTCCGACCTGCACCGTTGACGGCACGTTGACCATCTCCGCTGATTGTTGGGATATTGAGGTGCACAGGGCAGGTACGTTGTGGGCGTACTGGCCGGGGATCAATGTTGGTGGTGCTTTTGAGTTGGACGCGAGTGGATTGGGCCATCACTTGTATCTGACGACCACCGGGATAGTCGAGGCGGTGGATGGTAGCGGAACGAACTGGTGCAATGAGATGGGTTTCACGGTTGCTGATGGGTCGCAATCTCTGGAGGTTGGCAGCTTGGATGTAATTGGTCCTGGGTGGAGAATACCCGCATTGACGGACGGTTCAGGATGCGCTTCGTGGTCATTTACCGACGAAGAACTGTTGGGGTCAGAAGATATCGCAGTGTTCAACACAATGCTTGCGTCTAATATGGTTGATTCTGTAGGTGCATCAAGCCGGCCAGTACAGTTGTTGCAGAGTGGTTATTTCAACGGCACATCTGACCACGTTCCCCTCACAATACCGCCAAGCGAACTTATTGGGGATATTGTTCTCCAAGCATCTTTCAAGATTGCCAACGTCTCTACCGGACCACTTATTGTCAGCATTAGGACATTGCAATCATTGTCATTACGGATAATGACCAATGGAGTTTTGGCCTTCTACAGAGCTACGGCAGAAGGCAGCAATCTTGTCTATTGCCCAACATATATTTACACTGCCAACGATATCGTAAATGTGCGAGTTGAGTTTGTGAAGGCCACAGGCCAAGTAACATTTACAGTCTCGACATTTGACGCGTTAGGGCAGCCGGTGTCTACAACAGAGTATTCCGGCGGTGTAATAAATAACTACGCGTCGGCTTATCCAATAACCAACATCGCCGGGAGTATCGGAAGGCTTGGGTCATCAAACCTTTGGGCGGAAGGCTATATCTGGGACGTAAATATAAATGACAAATATTTTTATTCTTTCCCAACACTATCGCACGTTGGATCAGCAGTTTGGCATGACCGTGGAACAAAACAACTTGACGCAATAGCTACCGTCGCGACACCAGCAAGCCATATCAGTTCTAACATATTTTTTGGCAATAACACTCTCGACCAAGACGGGTACAGCGAGCGCAATGCTGAGAATCTTTTGCCAGTATCTGAGCCTCGGTCAATCTTTGAGGTGAACGGGTACAGCAACATAGACAGTGTGTCTAACGGGATAGTTTCTGTAGATGGTGGATTGACTAATTTTTGCTACATCTACACGCTTGATAATCTCTCAGGGCAGGAAGTAACCTTTACCCTCGACATGAGATGTGCGGACCACAGAGAACCTGTCGTCGGAGATAGTTATGATGCCAACGTGGACCTAAAACTACGCGTTGATGGAGTGTCATTACTAACTGTTGATTCGATAACATCGCTTGGTGATGGGTGGTATCGACTGTCAAAAACAGTTACGGCAACTGGAGTTGTTGGGTCTGGGTATGGCTTTTTCCGTTATGTGGACATGCGAGATATGCCAGCAGAATTTACCAACTGGCATCTGACTGTAAATGGCGGAAATTATGTCAGGACCACAGGATTTCCGGTCAAAAAAGAACGTGCGCCGAAACGAATTGCAACAAGGCACACCGGGACAGGGGTCATTGTTTGCGTGGGAGATTCGATAACGGTCTATGGGGGGGTCGGATATCCTGGCTATTTATGGGGGCTTCTGCCTTCAGCGTCAAATGTGGTCAATGCAGGAATTGGAGGGAATACAACTGATCTTGTATTGGAGCGGCTACAGCCTGACGTTCTGAGTTTTAGCCCATCTGTCGTGACGATGATAGTAGGCATCAACGATGTGAAAAACGACAGGGAATACAGCAGGGTTAGAGATAATATCGAAGAGATAATTGATACGACTCTGGCTACCGGGGCTTTATTTGTCATCGGCACTATCACGCCGTTCAAAGGTCATGCTCTTTGGACTGAACAGAGACAGATAGACTTGGAAGCCCATAACCAGTGGATTCATACAACCTATGATGCAAATCCGTCGGTTGCAGTGGTTGATATGTATGATGCCCTCGAAGACCCGAGCAACCCTCAATATTTATTACCTGCCTATGACAGCGGCGACACGATACACCCGTCTATGGCAGGGGCTATGTATATCGCCAATTTATTTGAGCAAGCATTACCCTCTCCAAGGGGGGCGGTCGATACAAACAATGAGTTAATTTTAGACTCAGGGCGGGTGAAATACTCCCTTCTTGATCCTCCGCAATGGCCGTCTGTGCTGGATATAATAGAGGTTACCGGAGTTGATAACGCTGTCTATAACGCTGATGGAACGGGTAAAGAGTTTGCCACTCAAGCCCTCGCGCTTGCCGCTATGGTTTCTCTGGCAGATGGCAGTCAGCTAATAGGCGGGGTAAGTGGAGCTGGATTGTGGAAGCGGGTTTTGGCAGCATCAGAGATTAGCCGCGCTGGAATAGATTTTGATTAATAGAGGAGGACAATATGATACGATCACCAATAATCACACCCGGCCCCCTCAACGTCTCAGCCACCATCACAGCAGGCACCACCTACCCGGGTATCACGATCAAGGCCCCCCTCGGCCCGGAGTTTCAGGAGATTGCCGAGTGGACCGGAGGCGCGGAGGTTGACCTGAGCACGTTCGCTGGCAGCAACTATACCCGCGTCGGCCCGCGAGGGATGATGATCTACGGCTCGGAGCGGACTGCTGCGGAGATTGCCGCTATTGATCGGTATTTGGGGGTCGTGTGAAGACTATCATCATCTCAGCCCTGACAACCCTGGCAATGTGGGCGCTGATCTACTACGCCCTGAACTATGGATTGCTGCAACCTTTGGCATATTGGAGAGACATATGAAGAAATTATTGATCACACTGCTGCTGTGCCTGTGTCCTGTAGCGGCGATGGCTGCACCTGGATGGAATAGAGACATTACAGTTGAATGGGGATACGAACCCCCTACAGACCTTGTCCTTATAGGGTTCAAGCTTTATCAGGAAGGTATTGTTGCATGTGACCTTCCAGGGACAGAAGCTAGAACTGCTTCTTGTGGAGTAGTCCTTTCTAAAAGATCCACACCATTTACTATGACTGCAGTATTTCAGAATGGAGAAGAGTCTCCACACTCTGAAGCATATGTAGTAAATGATTGGGGTCCTAAACCTAAAATTATACGGTTCATTATTAACTGGTGATAATATGAAAAAGATTCTCTTAGTCCTTGCAGTACTCTTACTGAGTTCTTGCACAACTAATTATCGTAATACTGAGATCACCTTCTATAGTGGTAGAGATACTACAGTAGATGCTTCAGGTGCTAGTAACACTACCGACACTGGACAGGCAGCTCAAGCAGATCTTACACCCCTGTTAGAAGCTGCAAAGTCTGTCATCTCCGGTAAGACTACTAGTATTATTGATCAGATCACTGAGACCATTGAAGGTGGTGATATCGTAGAGGTAGAATAATGCAATGGTCAATACAGATAAAACTCGATGATGCTACAGGGGTAGCTACTGTAACAGAGTGTAAGAAGTTATCTTCAACTCCTACTACTCCAGAGATTCCTGCAGGAACTAAAGTGTTTCCTGATCAGATTACATTTGAAGCTTCTAGTGATGTAGCTACTGGACAGTATGCTGGCAAGGCTGTAATACTTCTCCCTGCTAGTTGGTTATCTAAAGTTAAGTCACTCACCCTTAATGGTGAACAAGCTTTTATAGATGTACCATACAAGGGTATACCAGTCTTTAGGTTTACTAAGGAAGGAAGTGCCTATGCTCGTCCACTTAAGATTGTCATTACTGCATTAGATGGAACTGTATATACAGCTACTACTGGTAGTGCAACTACTACTTCAGGGTCTGGTAAGAACGTAGAGACCTCAAAGACTTCTGCATGGGCTAATGGGAACAGAGACCACTTCAGGCTGTCTAAGAGTGGATCATCTTATGGTTCTAATATTACTCTTGAGTTCTCTAATGGACATAAGGTAGTTGTACCTAACGGCGCTACTAGGAAAGAATGGCCAGATGGTACCCTCTGGAAACCTGTTTCAGATAGTAATGGCAAGGCTGTAGTCCTTGGTCCTCGTAATGTTCATATTGCAAGTGTGACTGTAAGGTACTAATATGGAGTACATAGAATATCGAGATGGTTTTAAATACCAGTTAGCTAAAAGCTATACCGTTAAGATTGATACATTAGGTTATGACATTAATACAGCCTATATACAACTTACTAGAGATGGCACTCTAAAGCTTAAGAATGGTTATGCAACTGATGGCGCTAGTGGTCCTACCTTTGATACAAAGAATTCTATAAGGGGTGCTTTTGTACATGATGCTTTGTACTACTTAATTCGTAACGGTCATATAGGTATAGAGTGGAAAGCGTATGCTGATAAACTTCTTAGAAGAATACTTATAGAAGATGGGATGTGTACTCTTAGAGCCAACTGGTGGTATCTAGGAGTTAAGTGGAGGGGTGCTGATAGTCTCTATCCTTCTAAAGAGAAACCTGTATTGAGAGCACCATGAACAGAAACGTACAGAAGTGGTTGATTAGGATACTTGGTCATGAAGGTGGATATGTTAATGACCCTAATGACCCTGGTGGAGAGACTAAATGGGGTATCAGTAAGCGTTCTTATCCTAACCTAGATATTGCATCACTAACTATTGAAGATGCAGTAGAGATATATCTACGTGACTTCTTGAGGCCATTGAAGTTTGATAGACTTCCTGATGGGATAGCCTTCCAGTTGTTTGACTTTGCTGTAAACTCTGGAGTTAAGAATGCTATCATGCATATTCAGGATGCACTTGGTCTTAAAGAGGATGGTATTATTGGACTCCAAACTATAACTAAGATGAATCAGCTCAGTGAGTCTGATGCCATTATGCTTATCCTCTCAGCTAGGATTAAGTATCTCATAGGCTTGAGAACTTGGGATAAGTTCAGTAAAGGGTGGATGAATAGGATAGCTGCTAATCTCCTTTATGGAGCACAAGACTCAGACTAAAATAGATTTTGACAGGGGATGTCTTAGTTAAAGAGTTTGACATCCACTACCAATCAGAGACATTAGGGTCTCGAACAGCAACTACAAAGTAAAGGAGAAGTAAAAGTATGGCTAAACAAACTGTGACCTCTGTAAGTATTTCTGATGATGCACGTGATATGATCAATGATAACTTTACAGAGGTATATGGAAGTGCAGGAGTTACAACTACAGCTACTGCTGCTGAGTTGAACTACCTTGATATCACTACCCTTGGTCTTGGAGCGCCTAGTAAAGCTGTAGTGCTCGATGCCAACTCTGACTGGGTAGCTCCAACTAATAGTGTCATTCAGTACTTTCAGCTTAAGGATGCAGATGATACCCTTCTTTCAGCTACGCTTGAGTATGTAAATCAGCAGTGTGACTATACCCTTCAGGCTACTGCTGCTGCTGCTGGCTTCCAGGGTGCAGGTACTATTGTTAGGATGGGTGTTAGAAGGACTGGTGGTATGAGGAAGACTGAGATTCTCCTTGACCTTACAGATGCTAAATCAGTGGCTACAGATCTTGATATCATTGGTGTCTCTGGTGTATCTTACATTGGGCAGATCACTGCAGCTATGCACGGCACTATCCTCATGGGTAAGATGACTTGCCTTGAAGTACCTGCAGGGGGTGCTGTAGATATTGACCTCTACTCTGCTGTTGAAGCTACTGGTGCTTATGATGGGTTGGTTACTGACCTTACAGAGACTGCTCTCGTAACTGCTGGTGGTAACTGGACTATCGGACTTGAGAAAGTATTGACTGGTATCCCAGCAGCTAATCATTATCTCTATCTGACTTCTGGTGTAGCTACTGCTGGAACCTATTCAGCCGGGAAGTTCTTGATCCAACTATGGGGTTATTAATATCTCTGTAGCTTAAACGACAAATGGCCCTAGAGATAGGATGGCCATCCGACAAGAGTTACCCGACTCTTCTCTAGGGTTTTATATGGGACTATCTGGGAGATAGTAAATGAAAATATGTAAAAGTTGCGGAGAAGAGAAAGACATAGAAGACTTCTATAATAAGAGAAACAGTTGTAAGGATTGTGTTAAGGCTCGCGCATCAATGTATCAAAAGAATAACAGAGCTAAGATAAACGCTAAAAGGCAAAAGAATAGAGTATACGTTTATAACCCAGAGAAGAGTAAGGAGTACGCTAAGCGGCATAGGGAGAAGTATAAAGAAGCTTTCATCTACACTGATAGAGCTAAAGTACACAATAAATATAAAGTTAGTGAGGAGTTTATTAGGGATCTAATGGATGAGCAAGGGGGTTGTTGTTCAATCTGTGGATGTAGTTTAGTTAATCCAGACTCTAATAAAAATTATTGTATAGATCATGACCATACTACAGGAATTGTGAGAGGCTTGTTGTGTAGTAGTTGTAACTGTGGTATAGGGTTTTTAAAGGATGATATAAATCTCTTGCATAATGCTATAAGGTATTTAGAAAATAAATAAAAAAGGGCTATAGAAACCTCTCGGAATCTATAGCCCTTTCTTGTTTTTAAAGCTTTGTTAACAAATATACAAGAGCTACTACTACACCAACTATACAGAAAGCATCAGGCCATCCCATATCAATAAAGTTCCTCCCTCACTTTCTTCCTCTTGACTACAAGATACTCCACACCCAGATAAGAATCATCAAGATAACCAAAGTCTCTAGGTTCTGTTACTGATGTTATCTCCCCACAAATATCACACATATCTTCATGCCATGTAGCTATCCCTACAGGTTTCCTTCCGTACCTCCTACCGCACTCCAGGCAGACCCACTCTGGATCTACGATTATCTTCCTCTTCCTCATAGAATTTCTTAATGAACTCCTTAAACCCTTCAGAGGGTCTATAGTATTTATATATCTTCTTAAAAGTATCTACTGCTTCTTTAAGACTGGAGTACTGATTGTTTCTTATTAGGTACATCAGACAGATAGAAGGCGCTCTAGAGTTACCAAGATTGCAGTGGACTAAAGTAGGCTTACCTTTATCCATAGCTTCTTGTATGAAGCTTAGAGATTTCTCTATCAGTGTTGGTGGTATCCACTTAGCTTCTCTAGGGTCTACAAGGTTCATGTAGAGTACATCATCTCTTCTAGCCCATAAGTATTCTTTACTGTCTTTAGGGGCTGAAGCTGTCTTGTACCCTAATAGTTCTCGATGGTACGGTTCCTTACAGGCATGAACTATATACCATCCTCTAGGGTCCATGTTCTCGTAATCATACTGAGCACCTACGAAGAGTCCTTCAGTTATCTTTGTGATCATCTTTCAACTCTTCCATAGTTTACAAGAAGGTGGAAAAACTTTATGGACTGGATACATTTCATCTGGGGATGAAAAATCAAGTATACTACCACTGTAGTAATGAATACAATCCTTACTACAGTATGGTGCTTTATTTATAGCACAAAGTTTTCTTAGCATTCTGTCCTGTAGTTTGTGGAGTTCCTTTTCTGCTAAACTTTTAGATAATTTATGAGCTTCCCAATACTCTTGATTTTCTTTATCAATTCTTTCTTTTCTTTTCTGTAGAAATTTAGAAATAAAATTCATTTCTTTATTCAACCCAAGAGTTAAAACTATGTATAGAAGTAGTAAATAGATTGAAGATACTCCAAGGACTAAAAGGATGTCTGTCATAACTCACAAGCCCCTCCAGCACAGTTAAGTTCCTGAGATCCTGTAGTCATATCAGAAGACTCATACGCTGTAAGCATACTCCAATCTATAACTGGAAAATTACTTACAGCCTCTTGATATTCCTCCTTAGTACATGGATTGTAAGGATTAATCTCATAGACATTATCATCTACAGGGAAGAAGCTTAAGCCCCCTATATAGTCCCAATGCTTCCATACCCATGCTTGAACCTCTGGAAAGTTCTCATCAGTATAGTAGATAGTCTGACTAGGATTACCATCGCACCAATATTCCTGATAGATCTTCCAGAGTTCTAGCTGCTCTATGGGGCTAATGTCTTTCTGTAGGACTGCAGTATCTGGAGCTTCTATAGGGAAACTAAAGTAAGTCTTGTCTCCTTTTACTTGATGAGGAATGTTTTGATCTATCATCATCTTTGTCAGTGGATCTTTATTGTCTTGAGTCACCTTCCTGATATAGTACTTAGAGTATCTTGGGTGGATACCAGAACTACAGTTTACTAATTGAGATACTGTACCTTCAGGTTTTATTAGGGTAAGCTGCTTGGATCTATTGATTCCTAAAAGGTCTGCCCATTTATTGTTTACTTCTATAGCAGTGGTTCTTAACTCATTAAGAACAGCTTTAAGAGAAAACTTTCCAAACAGTTTCGATTCAGCATCAAAAGACTCTATACAACTATCTGTAAGTTTACCTGAATCTAGGCTACTCATAACTGGATGATCCATGATCCCGGTAAGTGAGATACCAAGCAACCTCTCTTCCTCTGCATTATCCTTCCAAATCTTTCTAAGATACTTGAAGTCAGTAAGGGTAGCCTGTATAGTTCCTACAATAGCTGCAAGCCTTACTTTCTCTTTCAAAGAAACTAAGGTATCTTCTGGTCTAATGACTACACTAGAGAGATTACACAGCCCTCCAGTGCTGCGAAGGATTGCCTCCCCGCACGGGTTAAGTAAGTAATATTGTTCAGGATCTCTACCACAACTTACAGCCTTCTCCTTCAGAGCCTTTTGGTTTACCATCCCTCTCTCACCTGCCCGACTCTTGTACATACTTCTAAATTCTCCAAGGAAAGAGTCAAGGTCAGGCTTCTCTGTATACATTACAGAGTTGTTAGCAAGATATCTTTGAGGATCTGTAAGGCCAAACTCTCCGGTCTTAGCACGTCTCATACGATCATCTGTGAGATTTGATAAGGAGATCATAGCAGACCTTCTGACTCCACCTACTATAACTGTATCTGCTATCTGACAGAGAAGGTCATGACATTCTAGGGAGTTCAGCTTTCTTCCTGCAGCTTTCTTAAAGAGTGCTACTGTCTTCCTGAACAGCAGATCTAAAGGTTCAGGACCTGAATTGTGAGACACAAATCCGTTAGCCACAAAGTTGTGGTTTGGACCCCCCATCTGGAGGTCATACACCTGCTCTTCTCCAGCATACTCAATTGAGATGATTGTATCATACGATAGATACTTATGCGAGTAAGGATCTCCAAAAGTTCTTACACGAGCATGATGATTCTGATGACATTTTGGGCAAAGACATTCTAAATTTTGATGGTTATTGTTGTGAGGGTTCTCGTCAATATGGTGTACTTCTATTCTACCTGTTGCACCGCACCGTTCACAAGTGTCAGAGACATAATCCAGCTTCTCTTTCCTCTGCCTTGCTGTTGTGCCAAGAGCGTCGTGTCGTATCTGTTTAAGATCAAAACAAGATTTACACCTAAGCGATCGTCTAGAGGTAGGGCAGCCGCAGTCTATACACACACCAGTCTTTTTCTCAACAGAACCATTAACAGCTATTAAATCTCCTACTGAGAAGTTGTCAAGATACTCATACTCACCAGACTCATTCATAAAACGATGATTTCCTGTAGCCTTAATTCGATATCCGTTTTCTGTAAGAACTTCATATACAGGAGCAGTCCCGTTATCCACCACAGAAATCACTTTGTTCCTAAAAAACATCCCAGATTTTTCATCTAGAGATCTAAGTTTAACATCCTTAAAATGGTTTGCTTTGTTCTCCCAAAAACCCTGACTCCTCTCCATATCAAAGAGCTGCTTTATAGTTATTTCGTTGTACCCTCTAGTTTTTTTCCTATCTTTGTATAGGATAGTATCTCCAGTGAGGCAAGCCCTACCCCCAAAGGTCTTCAAGCGCTCCCCTGCAGGTCTTACAGAACTCATATCCCACTTAGGTATATCTCCATTATACAGTAGGGCTATAAGTTCCTTAAGTGCCTTGCTCCATCCGCCCTTACTGTCATGTACTACAACAGTGGTTTCAGAATCATAGAGATGCTCAGCAACTTCAGGTAACTGATTGATGAACTGCCTCTCTACAGAGAACCCTACACCACCTCCATTCATTAGGATAAAGAATACTTCATCAAATACTCTAGGATTATTAACTGCAATAGCAGCACAGTTGTAAGCAGCTAGATGATCCCTCCTTAATGCTCTCCCTGCAGTCATCATAGCCCTCATAGATGGCATGACCCGGAGGTTCAGTATAGCATCCTCTACCTTGCAGAGATCATTAAGGAGGTAGTCATCTAACCCAGCAACCTGTGAGACCCTCTCTTCAAGAAAGGTACAATACCTTCTCACAGTCTCTGGCCAAGTCTCCCTCCGTCCTTGAGTATCACTATATCTGGCATACTTAGAAAGATGGATGTAGCGCATATAATCGTTCATGGTTTCCTTATTATTAAATCGAACTCATCACTTTTAGAGAGATCATAGAAACTATAATGTTCTCCTTCTACTTTAAACTTCTTATGAAATATAATAAGAGGGTAGTCTACATTAGAACATTGGAAGTAGAACCCTTCAGCCTCACAGAACTCTTCAAGCTTCTTTAGGAACTCTTCCTTCTTCTGCCCCATTTTTATTCCCACATTATAAAAACATCTCTAATATGATCTATACACCCCCAATAATCAATATCTATTTTTCCTAAATCATTATCATAAACAGACACTTTAGTTTTATAGCCAGATTTTCTTAAATCTTGAAGAAAATCTTCAACTATTTTATTATGCAAAGTGTACTTATGTGCCCAAGGAAAGCTATATACAACTTCAGTATAGCCTTTCTTCGATTTTTTATTTACATCTTCAGTTAGTTTATTAGAAATAATTTCTACTATTTTAGAAGCTTCGGAAGATACCATATCATTAATTTTCTGAAGTTCTAGCTCTCTCATCTTACACCTATTTTTAAGAATTTCCTCATTAGCTTTCTTACTGACTGCTAACATATCTTTAGCCAACGGTATTTTCATTCTCTAACCTATTCAGTTCCCTGTTAGCAAACCAGATAATCTTGCGAAGATCCCTTCTCCTATCAGAGTGTTTACAGTGGCCTAACCTATAACAAGCCTTAAAGATATTACCAAGTGCAAAGTTAAAGTTACGATACTCTATAAGATCTTGAAGCTCCTTAGCACCCTCTGGTAGTGCATACTGTGAGGGGGTACTACCACCAGGAATAAAAGCTTCACTTTGTTCCGCTTTAGGAACCTCAAAGACTCTAGGATCTTCTAACTGCTTCCATGTAATTTTATTATTCAACACATTTCTCCACCATTTAGGACTTGTCACGGATCTCTTTCTCCTTTGCTGCAAGCATGTAGAGGTTAGATATTCTTTTATCAACTACTACTTCCATCTCTCGAAGCACCCTACTTACTCTAGAATGAGTGTGAGGATTTGTGTGAATAATAAACGGTTCTGTACTTACTTCATATGTATGGTATAGATTTCTAGATATCCTAATAGCTTCTTCAACCCATCCTCCTCTATCTGACTCAGTACATCTTCTAAAGGTTGGCATCTTATTTATTCATCCTTCTGTTGTGCAAAGACTCCCCTTGGATCATCCCCTAGAAGTCTACTATAGTTATCCCTACTCCAGCAGAACCCTTTCAGCCTAAACCCTGCACAGCCAACCATTCTGGATATCTCGTATTTACTACAAGATGGACAAGGTAGGGTAGTTGGAAGATCTCTTAGATCAACTGGTTGGTTTTCTTCCCATGTCTTAGAGCACACCTTGCAAAAATATTCATACAGTGGCATCAGTCTTCCTCATCATCCTCATCAGGTTCTTCTCCATGCACCTCAATCTTAGATAAGAGAAACTCTATCTTATCATAGATCTTTGCAAGCTCTCTCTCCAGCATATTGATTAGTGTCTTATCTTTCATGCATCCACCCCTTCCTTAATCATTTCTTGAAGAAGTTTACACGCTTCTTCATACCCTTCCCAACTATCAACACCAGTTGCCGAGAGTGCCTCTACCCACAACTTACATTCCAATAAGTCTTGATATTCTTCTTTACTTATTAAGACGCCTGTTGAATCCATTAAGGTTCCTCACTATATGGTTCATATATTGTTTCCCACTTCTTAAAGGATCTGTACATCCCACAGGTCTCTGAGTGATTCTGCCAGTGCGTATCATACAACCACCTCTTCCTGTAATGACAACAGTGTCTTGAGCATGTACGCACTAGGCAGTCAAACGCAGAGCAGAAGTTATATTTCTTAATCTCCTGTACTTCCAAACCCTCCTTCCCCCCTGTGAGTATCTGTAAGCTCTGATACTACATGGATATCAGAACCCTGATAGCTCTGAATAAAAGCTATCTGAGCTACTCTATCTCCCTTCTTTATCTGTACTCCTTCATACCCATGGTTGAATAACTTGATCTTCACCTCCCCTCTATAGTCTGCATCAATGAATCCGAGAGATGCTACACAGTCCAACTTAAAAGCCAGTGAGGATCTGTGAGACAGTAAACCAAACCACCCTTGAGGAATCTCAAGTGCTATACCAGTACTTACAATCTCACTGGTCTCTGGAATAATCAAGATATCCTCAGTTGAGTACAAGTCAAAGGCAGCAGATCCATTAGTAGCCCTTGTAGGAATCTTAGCATCTTCATTAAGCAACTTAATGTTTATCACTATCTACTCCATCATCTGAGTTAATAAGACATAGACCACCAAGGAAGTCTGCTTGGTACTTAAGGATAACACCACAACCCTTACACTGTATGAAGATACCATGTAAGGATAAAGCTAGCATAGGAGGTAGTGGTCTCTGATCAATCCTATATTCCTTACCATCTCCTTGATCTGATATGATCCCTACAGGCCCATCACAGAGTGGGCAAGATGCTGAAAGGGTAGTGAAGATATCACTCATCTACACTAATCATACTGTAGTGTTCTAAGGACTTCATAGCCTCACAGAACACTTGCCATTGTGGTAGCTTATGCTTACTTCTTTGTCTGATAATATTCTGCAAGGTTTTATAGTTAGTGCATACTATTCTTCGTTGTAAGAATCCACAAGGAAGCTTCTTCTTCAAGACATCTATAGGGATATTACCATCAATACAACTATTAAGATGTGCTAAGTAAGCTACATCGATACCATCCTCGAAGTCTTCCTGCTTCAGTCTACGCCTCTTCAAGGTGTGCATAGTACTCTCTGATTGCTTAGACATAGAGATCCTGTAGGTATCGTACTGAATCCAAAAATCCAAAGGTGCTCTGATATCTATCCACACACACATACTCTCAAGGAACTTATTATGTCCTACCCCTATAGGTGCTAACTTCTCAGCGACTGTAGGCATAAGGTCTACAGGTTTATTATAACTTAGTGAGAGACCAAGCATTGCCTCTTCAAATCCTGACTCTTTTAGAATCCTTACTTCCATTTAATCTCCTTGATCAAGAAGGTGTGAGTTCCACCAGTAAATATACTTATTAGTTTCTTCCATCTGATTCATTAGACCATCAAGGTTACTATCTACAAAGTCTTTCTTGTATAGAGTAAAAGAGTTACCACTCTGACAGAGAGCGAAATAGTCTACCCTCATAGGGATATCCTTAATGATATGTATTGTAACTCCTGTGTACCCTTTAAACCCCATAAGGATTCATCGTTTCTCCAGACAGAACCCTGAGATGACCTCTACAGATTCTATGTTATCTGCTCGTAGTACTTTAAGGAAATCATTAAGATCTTCCAATGACTTAAACTTAGTAGAGAATTTACGGTTAGGTACTCGTTCAACCCAGATCAACCAGTAATCAGGACTCAAATTCATTTAGTCTCCTTAACGATACTCATCAAATACTTCTGAAATTCTTTCACTACTTCTTCCCTCTGATCGTAGTAGTCTCCACCATTGAATCCGTATTCCTCTGAGAGATCTACAATAGAGTCCATGTATTCCAGTATCTTCTCGTACTGTTCTGTAGTCATAGTTAATCCATAGGTATAAGTCTAGGAATACCATCAAGGATAATACAACAACCCCTTATAGGTCTTCCAAGTTGGGTCTTATTGTAAGCAAATGATGGACCTTCGTCTGATATTAGACAACCAGTATCTACACCATAAAAAACATTAGTTCCGTTATCAAATGCTTGCATACCAAACTTTGTGTGGCTGTGTCCTACTGCTACATTGATAGCCAACTGCTTTGCTGCTGTTACACACCCGCCACTGACAGTGTGCATTAATAGCCAATGTTTTTTATTTTTCTCTGCCCTAAACCTAGCATTCCTTACTGATTTCCAGGTGTCAGGTGCTCCTATAACTTCGAGATAACTTAGCATAGCTTCTCTAGGTATTCCAGACACTCTAGACTTCTTGTAAATTCTAGAGTCATGGTTTGAATCTAATAAAATCATGTGAGGAAAAATATTTGCAAGGTTTGTAGTAAACTTTCTCAAACGCTTTATCTCGTCCTTCCATGTATGAGGGTGATCAAGACTCTTAGGATAATCTGAAACATTATAAATATCTCCAAGATCTCCTAGATGGAATACTCTATCAGGATTAAATTCTTCCTTCACTTCAGTAAGAAAGTCTAATGTATTTTTATGATGGTATGGCGCATGTGTGTCTGAAAATAAGAGCACCCTGCGGTTTTCAAACCCCTTCAATAGTTTCTTCTCCTATAATTTTCTATACATGCAAAAGCTGGAGATCTCTCACAAACTTCTGTACCAGTACACTGTTCTATTGCTAACCGATGAGCTGTAGCTTCAATAAGGTCATCAAATCTGCCTATAAAAAGATATCTATTTTTATTTTTAAACCTGACAACATATTTATTCCTTTCTGTATCTAAGGAAATACCTTTTATTCCTGATTTATTTAGCACATTTATCTTTGAATTAAAAGCATTACAAGATTTTGATACCTCTCTTAAATTATGTATACTATTATCTGTCTTACTACCATTAATATGATCTATACAATTTTCTGGTAGATAACCATAATAGAAAAGCCAAGCTAATCTATGAGCAAGGTATTGCTTCCCATCTATTCCTATAGAGATATAACCCGCACTATGCACTTTACCAGCCTTACTACCTTTGTCACGTTTATAAGTTTTTTTAACTATCCAAGTGAATACTCCAGTGTCTGGATTATACTCCAAAACTTCTTTTAATCTTTCATAATCCATTAAGATCTCCCATAGAATTTATTTTTATATTCTCTAACCTGATCTATATTCCATCTCCCCTTACAGAGATCTCTAGGCACCTTATCAGCATGGAAATATAGGAAGTTATTCTTTCTACTCCATTCTGCAAGTGTCATAAAGGTCCCATCCTTCCTCTCCCGACACTGCCCATAAGCCTTCTTATCAGGATCGCTGAAGATAAATACAAGCTCCTTATCTGGATTATCTCTAGCTACTGCAATATATTTCTGGCAATCTGAATGACCCTTAATGAAGTAACCTTTCACTTCTATAATAATATCAGGCTGCTGCGGGTGTATGAAGTCAGGGTTATATACATGAGGTACTGTATATTCTATACCAGATCCTTTAGGTTCATAGAGATATTCTGTCAGTACCCTTGTAGCAATCTTATGTTCTAGTGTACTTTTAAATGGATTAATTTTCTTCCTGCTCAATATATTTCCTCCATGAAGGTTCTCTCTTCTGTAAGATCCACAACAGCTCACAGTTCTCTGACATAAACTGTTTCCAATACGAACCAAACCTTGACTGATATTCTTTACGTACTGTGTCAAACATTTCCCTGTCAGAACTCTGTGAGGATACCTGTTTAACCGCAGCACTCTTAGCACCTACACCATATAGTCCTAAGATATTATCTGTACTATCTCCTGTTAGCACCTGTGAGTAGAAAGATCTGTCAGCATCCACCTCCTTTACCCAGTAGCATTGCTTATTCTTCCAGTTATAATGAAGACCAGGAATACAATTAAGATCCTTATCTAATGTAACTATACAATCCTTCTCAGGATCATGACTTAGTCCTATAAGATCATCAGCCTCTATCCCTGAAGATACCTCTGCATTGTAGACATCTACAAGAAGTTGTCTAGCACTATCGTAGTGGAAAGGCTTACTTAAAGATACTCGATTACCCTTATAAGGTTGGATAGTAGCCTTCTCATACCTGAAGTTACCCTTCCCTGAGAGGTACACCTTGTAGTCACAATCAAGATGCTCAATGATTTCTTCTAGGTATGAGATGATAGAGTCTCTACACTTCTCCCAGGGTTCTGGTTCCTTGTAGTGTGTAATACAACTATCATCTACTCCATCATCTTTAAGGACTTGATTCAGTAAGAGCTTAGAGTCAAATGTCTCTCCCTTATAGACCCACTTGTTACCCTCACAGACACCCGCTACTGCATAGACAATGATGTCTCCATCTATGTGCCCTATCATGTTGGCTTTACTATTTCCTCATAGAATTTACAGCACCTAAAGGCAGCCTCGATCTTATTGAACCTATACTTTCCATCAGGACTGCACCAGTTTCCTTTCTCTCTATACCACCCTCTACATTTTATATAGTTAAAGCACCTCATATATGTAGATTCAAATCCTTTCAGTTCATCTACATCTATCATCTTTACCTCACTAGGCTCTTCTTTAAACCACCAGTTAAAGGTGTGAGACAATCGAGACCTCACACCTTTTGAAGGATTAGTATTCATCTACCGTAGTAGGAGTAATTCCTCCAGGCTCAGCAACCTGACCGAACTCTTCCCCGTCAGGCAACCTTTCACTTGTCTTACCATCACCATAAGGCACAAGGTTAATTACCTGTACTGCTTGGAAGTCAGCGTTAGTTCCTTTCTTACCTTTGTACTCCCAGTTATATGTAGCGTACTGTACTACTACATCAGACCCATTACCTATGATTGCTGTCATAGGTTCTCTGTTTGCATCTACCTGCTTAGGTGCAGGGTTAGGTTCTCCTGTCTTCTTGTTAGTTACGTTACGTTTGAACTTATACTCGAAGATACCATCATCATTTCTTCGTACTTTAAGCCCTACAGCTTTCAACTTAGCTGCTTCATCATCTTCCATCTGGATAGTGATACGATAGACAGGTTCAAATTTAACATCAGGTTTCTGAGTGAACGACCAAAAAGCACGACCACGGCATAAAGGCATAGTTATATTCTCCTATTGTTTTAAGTATTTTTCTATTTTATATTTGCGTTCTAATATTGTTTCTAGATATAAAGACTGATGTTATTCTCCTTTAAATCGTTTTAAAAGTGCTTGTTTAGTATCAGTTACTTTCTTATGTCCTGAACGAAGAGCTTTCCCTGCAGACCTCACTCCCTCATTACCAATGATGCACCTCCAGTACACCTCTTTCTCAAAGGGATCTTTAGGCTCTAACCTCTCTATGAGTCCTGTGTCATTCTCATCTCCATCAATAAGTAGTTTAGTGAAATCAGGAGTAGAGAACTCTTCACGGTCTCTCTCCCCACAATCTGCTATATATACTTCGTTGTGCTCCTTCTCTACTATCTTAGCTATCTCCTTCTGCATCTTCCCTCTCATCCTTGCAGATGCATATGTCCTGAAGAGTACTAACCTATTAGGATCATAGCGTTCTGCTGCTTCTACAAGGGCTATAGAAGCTACACCCATTAGGTCTTCTTTATGTTGTTCAAACCTAGAGTACTTCCTTTGCTTCAGGAATGACCGTACTACTACACCTATCAGAGACCAGTGAGCCTCTACCATTTCTTTTATTTTGTCAGACATTCCCTCGCCTTAATGATCTTTGCGTTAGTGTTAGTAAGTTCTTTCTCAAGCCATTCAATTCTGGTGAAGAGTTCTGAAAGGTCTGGGTAATATACCCACTCTCCTTCAGAACTTTCTTCTTTATTTACTTCAAAATCTATATACTCGTCACCTATAAATAGGTTATATCTTTTAAGATTCATTTCCACTCCTTAAAGTAGAACCAAAGAGAATAAACTCTCCTTTAATATTAGTGTGTTTCGTACCAGTTTTCTCCGTATTTGCACTCAGCTTCGATAGGAACTCTTAATGAATAATAAGACCCAGCATCTCTTGCAGATTCTACTAATACTTTGCAAGTATCTTCAACGTCTACATCTAATACCCTATATTGATACTCATCGTGCATAGCAATAATCTGTGTTGCATCTAGACCAACCTGCAAGATCCTTGCATTAGCTATAAGGTTCCATCTTTTAAAGATAATAGCAGCAGAGGATTGGATAAGAGTGTTGAGTAACTTATGTCTTCCCCTTACAGACAACCTCCTACCATCAAGACCTACAAGACACTTGTTCTTTCTGTAGTATTTCTCTAAGGAATCTATTAGACCTTTAAGGCCAGGGTTTGCTGCCCAGAATACTGCCATCTTCTCTTCTGATTCTTCTAGAGAACAACCAAGGATACTGGCAAGCTTCCTGGCAGAGGCTCCAAACATAACATTAGTGTTCAGTAGTAGTCGCTAATTACTACCCGTCCAAAGACAGCTATATGTTTCCATATAGATCAGACTATATCATATCCATAGGACATTAGTCCACTACTTAAATCTACCACCGTAGATTCTTTCGAGCATGTTTATTCATGCTTTTTGGATCTCACCGCTTCCACTCGCTTGAGTGTACTCCCTTACGGGATAGTCGTTGCTCGTTCTTCAACTCTTAAAGCACAACCAATAAGAATTAAAGCTTCGATCAGGATCGTCATAATCTGTACCAAAGGTCACAACTCCTACAGTCAATAAGATCTTAGATGTTTCCTGAGTTCAATGAGTTTTATATGCGCTTGTGTTTTAACGCATAGATCCATGTCTTCGCAGTGTTTCTTGAACACCCTAACAGATCTGCATTATACTGGTGCGGGTCCTCTACAGAGTTCATATGATTCCAGTAGGCACCACCATCAAACTGTGATACGAAGTGTCCAAGTAATCTATTCTCTATAGCAGCTAAATCACACCCAACCATCTTGTAAGGGGGGAGGCAGATGAACAACTCCCTCATCTCTTTCCCTAGTAGGATCTTAGGGTCTGCCTTCGGAATGTTCACACAAATTCTGTGAGTTGTTCTTCCGGTTGGAGTAGCACATGTAATACCAGCAGCAGGTATCCTACCATCATCCCTTACGTAAGCTAACAGACCCTTATTCTCTGGGTCTTTGTAATTCTCTATCTGTCTACGTCTATGTACTAAGATAGCCCTCTTAGCGAGTAAGATTCCTGTATCATCCTTAATACTACTGAAGGAATCTTCTGTCAGTTTAGGGCTTGTAGGTTCTCTAGTCTCCTTATTAATATTATACTGTGTAGGTATCCACCCAACACTAAGCAGATAATCCTTAACCTGCTGGGAGGAGTCTAAGTTGATTTCTCGGTATTCTATACGGGTGAAAGGGCCTTGTATGTTCACATTGGTTTAACCTTTAACTTATACATAACATTATAAGGTTGAGCGTTTAAGTTCCAATAGTATTTACCTAGGCTACCTAAAGTTTTATGATCACCAAAGTGAGTATGAAATATACCCCTTGTAGTGTGTTCATTAGTTCTAATACTATCAAAGTATACTTTCTGTATATAAAATTCTATCATCTTACAGAACCCTCTTGATTTTAAGTTGATACATAATCTTAAAGGGTGGAGACATAAGATCCCATAAGTTTCCATCACCACCTTTTAACCATAAACCCCCCTTACCTTTATAAATAGTTCTACATCGAAAATGATTACTAGCTGTAGGATTCTTCCTCAAATAGAATAGCATCTCTTCACCTTTAGTTGCTTACACCTGTGACAAACCATGTCTATGCTACTGTAATAAATAAAAACTACCCCGTCAGAATACCTACTTGTTCCTATAGATCTTATTAGCTTTTTATTACATATATTCTTAAAATCATACCCTAACCAGAACTCAATCTCCATGTATCCACCTCTCCACCTGTACTGTATACTCTCCATTCTTCTTAAATGGTTTAGTCACTGTAGCTCCTACTTGTTTTACCCTCTTAGGTATCCTATTATACAACTCTTTATCTAACTTGTCAACTTCAGAGTCTATAAGGACTAGAAGATCCTTAGCTTTTTGTACATCAAAATCAACCCCTGCCAGTTCTTGGTAAGCCTGGTAGATAGCGAACTGCTGCTCTAATTTGAGAGCTTCTATCCACGACCAATCCTGGCAGTATCTTTGTACTAGAAATTCATATGTCAACTTATTGATTTCTACATCTTCAGAGCACCTATATAACATCTCTGGAGAGAACTGAGTCCAGTCCTCATGCTTTGGTTTTGCCCTACTGAATTGCTCACCATAAGATTCTAATGAATGACCTTGTGCTCTATCAGGATTAAACAACTTAGACATCACATAAGTATCTCTTATATCTTTGTATGTCCACCAAGGATATAGTTTCTTTATAGCAGGCAGATCGAACCCTGTTATGTTATGACCAATGATCAAGTCAGAATCTTGCAGCAACTTAAGACCATCTACTAGGGTATCTTCATAGAACTGTAGACTTTCTCTAGTGGTTATATTATAGGTGCAGATACACCATATTTTAGAGATACCATATAGTAGATTGTTACCTTCTATGTCAAAGATGATTTTAGATTTCACGTTTAACCTTTAGTTCTTTCACCTGAGAGTCACTTACATATCCACTACCTCTTACTGCATGGTAATCTATACGTTGAAGTAAAGATATATAGTCAACACCATCTGGAGTTTCTATGTAGATTAATCTGTTGAAGAAATGGTGACCACTATTATGGCTACTGCAACATCCTTTCCCACTTATACATATAAAGAATCTCATAGCCTTCTCTTAACTAATAGAGGTCTCACTTGATGACCATATACAAATCCTCCCCATACCTTATCTAACTTTTGAGCTATAGAGAGGTACATTTCATCTACTGTTTCTGTATAGATAAGTCTTTCAAACCAGAACCTATCAGGGTCTGTAGTATCTGCATCAAGTCCATCATCATATATCTCTGGATCTACACACTCATAAGAGTTTATACACACATAGAAGTTCATAGAACTCTTTTAATTATTAATGGTTTAATTTGGTGACCTCTCACTATACCCCCTCTACAAAGTCCTAGCTTCTGAAGTATAGATACATAATTATCAATAACACCCCTATCAGTGTATATAAGACCTGACCAGAAGGCTTTAGAGAAAGGTCTTCCATCTAACCTATTAGGTACACAGCCTTTATAATCTCTACACACATAGAAGTTCATTTAAAATTCCTCATTGAACTCTTCCTCCAGCTTACCAGTTGCTGTGTTATACTTCAAGTATACATACCCAGTATTACCACCTAATCTGTCTTTAATTACTGACAGCTTAACCTTGTTACGCTCATCTGGATCATCAGCTAATTGATCCCTTACCAGACCCCACAGTGCTGTTGAGTACTTCCATTGTGCTCTACTACCAGAGAACTGTGACCCATATACATCCCCTCCAGCACCATGATCCTTACCACTTTGAGGATTATTAAGGTGGTTGACAATAAAGAATGTAAGACCCTGCTCCATCCTAAACTTTCTAATAGATCTGTAGATTCTACCAAGCTCTGTGTTAGCATCTGAAGGGGAGAGGTGTTCTACCAATGCAGATACAGGATCAATAAAGTAAAACCTTATACCCTTACTAGCAAAGTATCTCACTTGAGATTCAACTTCATTCCAATCCTCAGAGAAACCATCATAGAACTCTGCTTTACCCTCAAGCAATTCACCAGCCCTTCTAGCTTCCTCAAGATCATATACACAATCAGGTCTATGAATAGGCTTATTCATCATAGTACCTATGAGATGATTCAAGGCACCTTCAGCCTTCTCTTCAAGGTTGAAGATAGCTATACGTTCTTTATGTTCAAACATTAAGTGTTGCTGTATCTGATACATTAGAGTGGTCTTTCCACACCCTGGACCAGCACCAATAGAGATGGTCTCACCACCTTCCTTCAACCCGTAAGACATCTGAGTAAGTTTCTGAAAGGGATAAGATAAACCCCAAGGCCTAGGGGTAATAGCTCTATCAAGGATATCAGATACAGATACCACATTAACTGGACGATATTCTCTAGCATTGAAGAAAGCATTGATGAACTCTTTATCTTTCCCCTTAACCCTCATGTCAGAGATATCTTTCTCTGACAGGACAAGAACTCTAGCCCTCTCTCCAATAATAGGAGCTATGCAGGAGACTGCTTTCCTGCCAGCTTCATCCATATCAGTACCTATTATAACCTCTTCAAACCCTTTCAGGAACTCTAGGTTCTCAGAGATTGTAGTAGTACCACTCTCACCCCTTGGTAATCCTACAACACATGGTTCAACTTCTGGGTATTTACTCTTTAACATCTCATAGGCAGCTAGTGTATCTTCCTCCCCTGCACATATGAGAAGTCTCTTCCCTGTCTGAGGACATACAGGTTGACCAAAGAAATCAGGAACTAAACCCTTGCTCTCAGGTTTTAGTAAGGAAACAAATCTCTTAGGTAATATTCTCTGCTTATAACCAATGAATTTTCCCCTTGAAGTCTCTGGATAGTATATAACTGAGGGGGTTCTGTTGGTCTCGTTAAGTTCTGTCCTTACCTTAAAGTGCTGATGAGTTTCCTTACTGATCTTTCGATCTATGTTTCCGTAGCATGGTAAAGTTTTTACATCTTCTAGTTGTATTTGCATTTCTTCAGGAGCCTCACATTCCTCGTTATCTCTTTCGTAGTAGGGAGGATGGTAGGGTTTCAGACAGCACCATGTCTTTCCGTCACGCATGAGCCATAAGTGATCACCTGTCTTATCTCTACCAACATCCCTGCACTTAGGACACTCTCTATTATTCATTTCACCTTTAGTTTCTTGATAAGTTTACCACTAATAGAACAAAAAGAACCATGATATATATTCTCTACACTATTTCTATTAAGACCGTCTCTCCCTGTACAGTATATACTCCGCACTCTTCCAGGGTAATATTCGTCTGAACCTCTTACTCGAATATAGAATTCTCTATTCATTATATAACCTTCTAACTAATAGTCTTTTTGTTTTTCTTGTCTGACAACAGGACCTAAAGCTACCATGCCATACATAGTTAGAATTATTATTTGGTCTACTTATGTATATACTTCTATAGTTTTCATATATCTCTTCTAGGCAACTATGAGGAACTCTAATAGCAAAGATTCTCATAGAGGTTACATCATATAGGTTTGTTCATCTGTAAAGATACTTTTGTCATGCACAATTGCAAGACGCTTATTCTCTTCCTCTATGTACTTATACAAAGGAATCATTTCATTAGCACTAAGAATACAATTATCAGTTACTTCTTTATGACACTGATTGCATATGAAGATAACATCAAGAGGATTATCTATATCCTTATAGACTGTGAGAGACCTGAGAGGTTTAGCACCATTACAGAAATCACAGGTCTCTACCGTGTGGAAGGAAACTTCCCACCATTTATTTCTGTATGTAGTTACTGGATATCTTCCAGAGCTATAAGTAGTATGTGGTGTATATGTCCTCTCCTTGTAGGACTCATTACTAAACCAAATACCATCATTCCAGTTACCTTTCTTCTCATTTACAATATACACTTCACCTAATACATTTAGGAAGATGAGCTTAGAGTAACCAATATAATCAGCTATCAACTCTTGGATAGCTTCATTAGATTCCCATCCTTTTGGTAGCTTCTTCAAGATCTTATCATTAAAGAGTTGTGTATCTGACTTCTTAACGTCGGTACCAACACCTGAGATGATACCATTATGGATGAATACAAGGTTCTTATCCACATAGAAAGGATGACAGTTGTATACTGTCTTCTCACCATGTGTACCAATTCTAAAGTGAATAATGAAGGGGCTGTCAGGGGCTGTATCAGTAGCCCTCTTATAGGCTGTATAGAACTGATCAAACTTCATAAACTTCTTTAACTTTACCCTCTTAACACCGTGATAATCCGTTGAAATATAAGCGAACCCTGCTCCATCATTATTATTATTGAAGCAGGTTTTAAGTACAGCCTCAGAGAGTTCTTTTCCTACAGGCTTATAAATAGCTATGCACATATATTAAAGTCTCCTTTTGATTAATAGACCAAGAGTTGTTTTACTTGGGAGGTCATCTTCATAACACTGCTGACAGGATAAATAGATATCATTCCGTATCTCTTTAAAGTGATTATACAAAATGATTCCATAGGTCTCTACTTCACTATTATAATCAGAAATACTAGTTCCTGATTGGTTACATCCTCGGCAAGGCATACCTCTTCACCTTTACAAACAGGTTAGAATAAGTCTTCTCATTCTCTCTGACATATTCCTTGAAGAGAAGAAGATCCTTGCAGGTACTGATAGGTGTAGTCTTCTGGTAGGTTACAAGAGCATGAAGAAACTCAATCTTATATCTAAGTTCCTTCTCTGTAGTACATCCAGCAAACATGCGGAATTCAATAGTATTACTGTTATTGAAGTTAACTGCTTGATGCCTTTCAGTTCTCTTCATCTTAGCATTTTTAATCTCTGTAGATACTTTATACCTAAAGTCCTTACAGTATTCATTACTATCACGACCTACTATATATTTGATAAACAGTTTATTTTCATAGATAAAATTACACACCTTATAGAGATGTATATCAGATAAGAATGCATGACGTTCTACATGAACATGAAGTCCACATGACTTACTCTTCTTAATACCATCCTGGAAGAGACCAGCCCATGAAGTATCATTAAAGAACTGATAGGTCATTGGTTGTGTAACTATCTCAAACCCTTCACCCCTGATAGACCCATCACTCTTACACAGGAGGATGGTAGGATCATACACCTTATAGATTTCTTTAAGGGCAATATTCTTATCAGTGTAAGAGTCTCCATAGGTAGTTTCATTCTCGAAGCCAAAGAAGATATCCTTGGTCTTATCCTTTTTTGATACATTGAAGAACAATGGAGGTTTCTCAGAGTACCTGTAGATGAAGGATTCATGACAGACCCTACAGTTTCCTGAACCGTCCTTAATTCTCCCACAAACCTCACAGATATTATTTACGTAGGTATTATCACAAGTATTACAGACACAACTTTCATTACTTGTAAATGATCCACAAACCTTACAGATACGATAAAAAGAGTGGCACTCAGAGCATACAGTATAGGTATTTGTTCTACCTTTTATAACATGAAGTTTATCTTTTGTCAAGCGATTACAGTGATCGCATTTGTTATACTTCTTAATACAACTCTTGCAGATAAAAAGTCCTTCACCTTCAACCCTTGCTGCATGAACATGTGGATTTTTATCACCACAGATACTGCAAGTATCAAAACCATCATAACAGCTCTGACAGAACTCTGTCTGGGAGGGGTCAGTGATAGTAAAGTATCTTTCACAGTGACTACAGGTAGATACTTCATATTTCTTGTAGAATGGCTTACGTCTTTCAAAGCACTCTTTACATACAAGATTCCCATACTTCTTGAACATACCAGCTCTTTGAAGACCCTCAAAGGAATTATGAGATACTGAGCCATACTGGTGGTGATAGGTATTACAACTCTTACACAAGAAATAGTAAGACTCCCTACAGGAGTTACATACCTTCTTTCCATTTATAACAGTAGTACCACCACTTACCTGAGATCCACAGTGACTACAGATCTCAAGGTTTTTTACACACTCAGAACAGTAATGCAACCCACTACCTACATGAGTTACAGTATCTATCATAGCAGGTTTCTGACACCCACTACAGATCTTAACTCTTGCAAGGCATTGTTCACAGTAAGGACCAATCTCAATCTCAGGATACTCTTCCTGGTAGAGTACCACTCTGAAATCAGGATCAGTAATATTCTCATGACAGTTAACACACAAACACTCAGTTTGAGTAGGCATAGTTAGGTTCCTTTTAGTTAGTGGTTTTTCTAAATCATAATAATTATAATCATGTATACTTCTTATACGACCTCCATCCTTATAGAAATAGTAAAATATATCTTCTTTAGTATAGTTTATACTCCTTACAAATTGAAACCAACCATCATCATCCTTATAGGTTAAGGAGAACTCTACCACCTTACAGTCTCCTTTTAACCTTCAGTTGTATGAAAGGAGGAAAATACATACCTCTATAAGAGACTACAATACTTCTTGAATCTCCTAGATAATCTCTACTAGACCATACTTGTATCCAATATGTCACATGAAATACCTCCTAGAAGTAAAAGCTCCACTTTATTTCGCTTTAGAAGGGGCTAGAAGGCCCCTAGGTTTAATCTTTAGGTATAGGTGTGTAGGGTAACTCATCTTTAATGGAAAATGGATTGTAGATACCTTATAGTCTCCTCTTCACCTTTAATAGAGTTCTCCCACGTGGGTAGTCACCATTAAACATTTCCCTTACATAACGCTTTGGGTGATTAAAGGAATAACACCCATACATATTTGTGGTTGGAGAATACCATAAGATTCCTCTTCTCCAGGCGTAATTAATCTCTGTACCTAAAAGGAACTCTAACATAGTTGTGCAATGATAGCATCCCTGTAAGCAGTCAGTGTAGTTCCTTCCAATCCAGGTGCTGTATTAACCTCAAAGATGAAAGGTTCATTCCTGTGAGAGAGACCAATATCTACAGCACCGAAGTCTAAACCAAGCCTTTCTACTACATCAATTGCAACACTTTGCACTGATTCAGGTACTTCTGTTTGGCAGAATACCCATCCATTCTCAAGGTTACGAACATCCCTTGAGAACTCAATAGATTCCTCTTCCAGCCTTTCAGAGTTCATCTTACGTTTCTCTGTACAATAGATAACTTCATCAGCAAACACATGTACTCTCACTTCCCTACATACAGGGGCCTGAAGGGTGTAGAGAGAAGCATGAACCACTTCAGAAGGTTCAGTAGATACTATAATCCCTTCCCCTTGAGACCCAGTAAGAGTAGTACGACAGTATACCTTACATCCATTCTTAGTGTAATGCTTAGCTAAATCAGGATCAGTAAACCACACTGGAAGGACATTATTAAGTCCAGCTCTTTCCAAGGTATAGTATGTATCCAGCTTGTTAGCTGCAATAGCAACAGCAGATGGTCTATTGAAGATATTACAACTAGCTATATTTCTATAGCTTGAAGATCCCCAATTAAATATGAAATGATCAATAGATCCCCTGTAAGAGCTGTTGATCATCTTTAGTTTCTTAACATCAACTTCAGACTCTCTGAGAGAATCTACAAGTCTATTAAGGCTGTCTGAAGGGCCATACCGTAAGATTCTTATAGGTTTCATTATAAATACCCCCTTCTAGACCCTACAAGGCACCTACATTTGATTTTCTGTAGATAGCCTGTAGGGTAACTTGTTTTCTTATGAAAATGGATTGTAGACCCTATATTATCGTTCTAGTTTATCTTGTCCCTTAATAGTCATTACAATCTCCTTTTAATAGATAGTTGGATAAATGGCTCAAAGAAATTAAGCCTACTAAACGCTATACTTCTTGACTTATAAATAGATAAAGTCGAGAACTGCTTTATCCAATACTTCATTCAAACCACTCTTCTTCCACTATATTTAACCTTTCTCATATCTATCCCCGAAGATACCACAACCGTTAATATTGATATCAAGCCTACAAGCTAAACAATTAGCCTTAAAGGTCTGATTAGTTCCATTGACAGGATCAATTACTGTATTGTACGTATCAGAACTACAAAACGTAGTAAAGCCTACTGAATTATAGAACTTACAGTTCTTACAGAGTGGTAGTCCTTCAGGAACCTCTACAAGGGTGTCGTTATTATCTTTTACAAACCTTCTATTGACCTTATAAGATCTTATAAAATCTATAAGGTCAAGTTCATTTATCTCTTTACCGTTTAATCTAAATCCTATGAAGAGTTCTGGAAATTCATTCCAGAAGACAATATTAGAACCTAATCTGTATTCATTATATCCAGAGCCACGTTCGATGAAAGTAGCACCAGAGGCTCTTAATACTTCTTCTAACAGTTCTCCTTTTCTCATTATAGTATCCTCTTCACCTTGAAGTTATCTGGTATGTACATCTTCACCCAAAGACCATACCAGTCCCAATCTTCATTATTAATACAGAATTTCTTAGGTGGATTAAAGTTATCACTAGTTCTTTTATATTTAGAGAATCTTCTTCTATTATTGGTTAGAAGCCTTTTCATTTCAGAAGTTAAAATATCCTGAACTCTAGAATCAAAAAAACCACCATTAGGAAATAGACGTATTTGGTCTCCATCCTCCTGAATGATTCTTTCTACATCCTTAAAGATTACTATAGCCATTATTCAATCTTAATGGTTCCACAGCTACATGAGATTTCAAAGATCCACTCTTCAGGAGTCTTAGGATCTTTCTTGACTGATTTACAGAACTCAATAGCCTCCTTCTTACTCTTGAAGATTACTTGAGGAATACCATTGATTAGGATGGTATGCTTTCGAGAACACATCGAACCACTCTTACAGGTGCACATATTAAAACTCCTCTTGAAGTCTTATTCCTAGAATAATTAAATCAATCATAAAAATAAAGATACAAGCTACTAATAGCCATATTGGAATTCTCCCAGATAAAATAGTAAAAAAGTTTACAGGTATTCTCCACAACCAATGCCAGTTATTTTTAATAAATGTTTTCATTTAGTTCTCTAAGAGTATCTTTCCATCATAATAATCAAAGGAATCTTTAATCCAAGAGGATGACCAATACCCTACTTCATATGAATAGTCATTTGACCATACTACAGTTCCGACTTTAGGAGTTACAAGTAATATAACAAAATCTGAGTATTTTGATTTCATTAAGACTGGATATTCTATTTCTTTCTCTTTTGATATAACCTCTTTTTTAGTACTGTTCATTACAGTCTCCTTTTTACTAATAACTTAATTAGATTACTTTCATGTATTAATCCACCCGTAGCAAATCCTAACCTTTGATACAATGAGTATTTATTACCAAATGTAGACTCTTCAGAGCAATAAATCATTCTGCTCCAGAAGTATCTTGAAGCTAATACAGATTCTTCACAATTCCAAGGAGGTTCACATCCTACAGCGTTCTCACTTACGTAGAAATCTAGCATAAGCTATTTAGCTAAACCTCCTTGAGTTAAGCACAGTGAATGGTATATAAACTACAGTTTATCCTTTTAGGGTCTAATAGTACTATAAGGACTATAGGTTCTAATAAGATGCTATCAGAGTTCTATAAGAATGTGAAGTACCTTAAAGAACTCTTATACACCTGATAGGCTACTATTAGATGTATAAAGGATAACCCTTTTCATCCATTAAGAAAGGATACTATAAGGGCTAATAGCACCTATCAGGTGATATAAGAATGTGAAGTACCTTAAAGAATCCTTATACACCTGATAGAAACCAATTAGGTGCTAATATATCCTATAGAGTCTATAAGATGTATTAGAATCTAAGTGGCTTACAGGACCTACCAGATCTATATAGCTTATACAGAAGTAAAAGAAAGTTACACAACTGTATAATTATATGATCATGGTAGGTGCTGTAAGATAGCGTTTTATATTACTTTTGAATACTCTTAGCAACATAAGCCTTAAAGAGTAAAGGACCTAATTTAGTTTTTAATGATTTCTTATAACTCTTAACCACCTTGAAGGATTCTTTAAGGGGAAAGGCTACAGCTCCTATTACCTTACATTTACTTTCCATGTTATTATCTCCTTTTAATTGTGTAACTCCTTCAGGTTACTGAATAGAGTTAAAGTAATATCTAGCTTCTTGTACATCATAGAACTCTCTTTTCCTTATAGACTTATCAGTAAACTGAATGACTACTATGTTGTCTATAAGGGTTAAAGACTCTACAGATCTTACATTAACCTTAATGTTTTCATCTATCTCTATAAAGTTCATTTTGGTTCCTCCACCCTAAAAGAGTCTAAAAGATACCAATCATATCCTTTCTTGATATAACAGCCACTGAAGATATCATAATGGGTTTTAGTGTTTGTAACTTCCCCATAGGAGCTACAGGATGTTTTATCCATTGTAACTCCTAAAAAGAAGATAAAGGATAATATAAGACTTGTAGCTATTAAAGCAAATATAAAGCCACAACAGAGTTCTTTTATCACTGGATTACCTTATAGGTTATAAGATTAAGTTAGACTTCCTGGTCATCTCTCTTCGAAGAGAGACTGAAGGAAGCTGCAAGGCTGAAAGATACTGATCAGCTTTAATTGATTTCTCATACCTTTCTAACCGTCTTACAATCTTAGCATCTTTTGAGATTCTTATTACTTTCATTTGATTATCTCCATTAAGTGAAAGGGTTAATAACATCTTCAAGCCTTGTAGAATCCTTCAAGAACTCTACAAGGCTAAAAGACGGTATTAAGCTTCAATAATAAACTCAACCGATCCGAGAGCTGCCATTAAGGTGTTGAATTCCTTTACGGCTCCCTTCTCTTGACAGACCTTACCTAGGAGATCAAGGTTCTGAAGGATCAAGGTTACACGTTGAAGCTCTGTTAGATCCTGGCTGACAGGAGCCACAATAGAACCTGTTGGAATACTAGTAGGTGCTGAAGGGGAAAGGTTCTTTACAGGCTCTACTGTCTCAATGGTTTCTGTTTTGACTTCAGACTTGTTACCAGCCTGATCAGTGGTTCTACGAATCGTTGTAGTCTTACTGGCTACAGGGTTCTTTTTAGCTACTCTACCAGCCCTTACATCATAATCCTTATATTTCTTAATATAGGTTATAAAGTTATTAAGGCTGATTACCCAAGAATACTTACATTGGAGAAGATCACTCCATGTCCTGAAGACCATAGCTTTTTCTTTATCGCTCCACATGCTCCTGGTATACAATCCGCATTTCTTTGCTTCGTTGAGAAGGTGTCTCTTAATATCAACGAACTTGACACCTTTCTTTTTGCAAAAAGCTAACAGGTCCTCGTACCTATCACGGGCTGTAAGGTGAAGCCTTGTAGCTTCTTGAAGCTGTGACCAATACTCGTTGTCGTTGGTTAACTGAAATCTAACTAATCCTTCAAATGGGATACTCATGGTTTTCTAGGCTCCTGTAGGAGGTAAAACCTCCGGTTTAAGGTTGATCTTACTGATTTACTACTACGTCACAAGGTTCTACTAACACAAGCCAGAACCTTGCAAGCTACTAGTAAATCTACTGTATCCCATGTCACGCCAGTCAACGTGGTATATCTTTCTGATTTCTCATGGCGATACAGCTTGTCTTTCATTTTCTTACTATGATCAGGATTCAACAGCGGTTTCCCGGTTTCCTGAAGGAGTCTAGAAGATACTCGTTTATCTGCTATCCGTTGCCTTTAGGCCGTTCTGCGTCCCTGTTGCGGTATCAGGTTACAGGCTCGGATACTCACCTTCACGGCTAGGGGACCTCTTGCGAGACGCTAGCCACCATGGAAGGTTGACAGCGATGCTAACCAGCATCTTGGGGAGTCTGAGAGGCCGAATCCCTTGCCCCTTATAGATTTTGGAGCACTTTGCCAGGGGTGGGGAGTTTCCCTTACAGAGGGGGCAGCACCCTTGAAGGGGATCGAAGCCCCCTCGCTGCGCTCAGGGGATGGTCTCTCAGTCGCTACAAGCCCCTAAAATCCTTCCCCTTCAGACTCCTTTAAGATCCTTGCCAAAATCTCAACAATCCTGCCCATATAGGGTCTAAAAGAACACTACAAGGGGTATATATACTACAAATTCATTAAGTTACACAATAAATCACTGGGGTCTCCTATGGAAACTAAAACCATTATACGCAAGCAAGTAGATAATATCACTAAAGAAAGTAAATATGACATTATAGATGACTATATCTACTCTGGTATGACTACACAGGCCCTTGCAGACAAGTATAAGACCACTACAAATAACATAGAGTTAATAATCACTAGACATCATAAGGCTTTATCCAATGTAAGAGAGACTAGAGTCCTTCTCTCACAGCAACCTACCCTCTATCAGTCCTTTAAGATGGATGTTCTAGACCCTGAGAAGATCAATAAAGAGTTCTTATCTCTTCTTTCTGAACCTGATAGCCTTGTCCTCTCTGATAATGAGGTTATCTTCTGTGAGTTGATGAACTATGATGGAGATGACATCAAAGCTATAATAGAATCTAAGCTTGATGCAGGACTTAAAAGGACTAAAGATCAGAAGGATAGAGAGCAATATAAGCAAGCTATGCACCTTAGAGCCTTTTATCTCAAAAGGAAACCTAATGTAGCTGCATACTTGCAGAAGATACAACAAGATAAGTTAAAGACTATAGTAGATGGTAAAGGGTTCATTCAGTCTCAACTCCTTGCAGTCATGGAGAAGGTTAAGAACCTTGAAGGTGAGAGAGCTGCTATGACACAACTTAAAGCTATCTCAGAATTAGGAAGAACCTTTGCTGCCTTTCAAGATAATATATCAATAGAAGGTCTTGATGGTGATAGTGCTATTGATAAGATCTTGAAGAGAGCTAAAGAGGCTAAAGGTACTCTAATAGAACAAGAGGATAGTATGTAACTTATGTCTTTATTAACTCAAGAGCAGTTCGAGGACCTAGTAGACCTGTGGAGTAAAGATAATGTTCTAGGAATAGAAAGCTTATTTGATATAACTCTTACTGGTCAGCAACAGGAGCTAGTAAGACTCTCTATGGATCAAGCAGCTCGTGTAGCTGTATCTTCTTGCACTGGTAGTGGTAAGACTGCAGTACTTTGTATGATGACTTTATTGTATCTTATAACTCTTCCAGATTGTCGTATACTTATAACAGCACCTACATCGAATCACTTAGAGCGTGTCTTTAGAAATGAACTAGAGAAGTGGTATCGTAGAATGCCCAAGCAGTTCCAAGATCTCTTTGAACTTACATTAAGGAAAGTTGAATATAAAGCTAAGACATATGTTCAATTTGCTTCATTAGTTACAGCATCTGCAGAGAATAAAGAGAGTCTTGCAGGTGGACATGCTAGTAACTATATCATCATAGGAGATGAAAGTTCTGGTATCCCTGAAGATGCTTTTGATATCTTACTAGGTACTTTAAGTACTGGTAAGGGTGGTAGATTTATCTTAGTATCTAACCCTGTCAGGTCTTCTGGTAGGTTCTTTGAGATCTTTAATAGGGAACTAGGTTCTTGGAAGAAGCTTTACTTTAGTGCTTTTGACTCACCGAATGTTAATGAAGATTGGATCAAGGAGATGGAAGATACCTACGGGGTAGACAGTGACCTATATAGAATGCGAGTTCTTGGTCAGTTCCCTAGAGTTGGTGTATCTCAGTTTATCTCAGCAGACACGGTAGAGGAAGCATTAAGAAACAAACTAGATTATAGAAGTTACCATCAGTTCCCTAAAGTGATGGGAGTAGATGTAGCTAGATTTGGTGATGACCTTACAGCCCTAGTAGTTCGCCAAGGTCCTAAGATGTTAGACTATAAACTTTACAAAGGTCTTGATACCATGGAGGTTGCTACTAAGGTAGCAGAGTTTAACTCAATCCATAATTGTGCTGGTATCTATATAGACTCTATAGGGGTAGGGGCTGGAACTGCTGACAGGTGTAGGGATCTTAAGTTACCTATAAAGGATGTAGTAGTCAGTAATAAATCTACAGAACCTGAGAGATATGCTAATCTTAGATCCCAGTTATGGGGTAAGATGAGAGAGTGGTTAGAGAATGGTGCAGATCTCCCAGCAGAGACTCGGGAGAAAGATATTAACTTACCATCTCAACTTACATCAATGGAGTATGGTTACAACAATAAAATGCAGATCCAACTCTTATCTAAGAAAGATTTAAAGAGGCTTGGATACCCTTCACCTGATCTAGCAGATTCCCTTGCATTCACCTTCTTTGAATCTATCAGAGATGTAAAGCATAAGAGGGCATTTAAAAGACCTATAAAACGCACTAGAACCTTATGGGTATAAGATGGATAGTTACCATGACAGACCTGGAGTATTTATAGCACCAGCAGATAAGGTGCAAGAAATAGAAGATTTATATGCTAAAGCTATTGAAGATCCTGATGATTATCTAGAAGAGAAAGAAGAGTATTCATCTTTAGCTTCTTATATCATGGAAGTCTTCAGAGAGAATCAAGATACTCGTAGATCTTCTGGTATTGAAGAGAAGATGCTTCAGTCTCTCAGAGCTTATAATGGGCACTACGATCCTGAAGATCTTGCTAGGATACAAGAAACTGGTGGCTCTGAGATCTACATGAACCTTACACCTACAAAGTGTAGGGCAGCTATGTCATGGCTCAGAGATATTATGATGCCAGCTAAGGAATATGCATGGGGTCTCTACCCTACAGATGTTCCTGAGTTACCTGTAGAGATTAGAGCACAGATAGAAGATCAAATCAATAAGCTTGTAGAGACACCTGCACCTGTAGAAGGAGAACAACAGCAGCAACCAAATCAACCTGCTGTTATGAATGCTGCACAGAAGATGCAGGAAGTTAATCAACTTAAAAGAGATATTGAAGAAGCTATAGCAGATGAGATATATAAGGTAGCTCTTACTGAAGTTAAGAAGTATGAGAAGATTGTAGCTGATCAACTTCAAGAGGGGGAATGGGAGAAAGCATTCTCTGAGTTTATTGAAGACTTTTGTGTATTCCAGGTAGCTATAATGAAGGCTCCTGTAATCTCGAAGAAGAAGAGACTTACTTATAAAGATGGTGAAGTAGAAGAGATTGAAGATTTTGTTTTCTTAAATAAGAGAGTATCTCCACTTGATATCTATCCTAGTGCTAATGCAACTAGTATTCAAGAAGGAGATCTTTGTGAGCATGTCAGATTTGATAGAAAATCTTTGTACAACCTTATAGGGGTTCCTAATTATAAAGAAGAAAACATTAGAAAGATCTTAGAAGACTTTAAGAGTGGATATACAGGAGAAGAACTTGACTCATCTATAGAATCAGAAAAGGTAATTGAGGAGTATCGTGGAGATACCTTCAGAGCCTCAAAGAATATCATCCATGGTGTACACTTCCATGGGTCTATAGGGTGGAAGTTACTCTCTGATTGGGGATTTGAAGAAGATAAAATAGGTATTGATGAGGATAGAGAGTTTGAAGTAGAGGCTATTCTTGCAGGTGGTGAAGTTATTAAGTGTGTACTTAATGCTGATCCGCTCTTGAGGAGACCTTATTATAAAGCATCCTGGCAGAACATCCCCGGTTCTTTTTGGGGAAGATCCCTGCCAGAGCTTATGAGAGATATTCAGAGGATGTGTAATGCTACTGCTAGAGCACTTGCTAATAATATGGCAGTTGCTTCAGGGCCTCAGATAGAGGTGTATGTAGATAGACTTGCAGATGACTCTGAGATAGATGATATAACTCCTTTTCATGTTTGGCAACTTACATCAGACCCTTCAGGGGCTGGTGGCAGAGCTATAACTTTCTGGCAACCTACAAGTAATGCACAAGAGTTGCTAGCAGTCTATAAGGAGTTTGAGATCAGAGCAGATGATGCTACTGGTATTCCTCGATATGCTTACGGCAATGAGAGAAGTTTGGCTGACTACGAGACTGTCGTCACTCCGTTCGGCCATGTAAAGATAAGCAACCTCGAAGTTGGGATGGAAGTATGCAATACTTACGGGGGTATCTCCCAAGTAAAGGGAGTATATCCACAAGGAACTTGCGATATCTTTAGAGTACGTTTTTCTAACAACACTCATGTTGATTGCACTATGGATCATCTATGGGATGTAGCTACCAACGACATCTTCACGACTAAGAGCTTAGAGCAAATACTTGATGAAGGTATCTATAGGAAAGATGGAGATAAGTATAGACCAAAATTTAAGATACCAAATATCAAAAGTGTAGTCTACATAAACTGGTATGTTCCTGTAGATCCATATACTATGGGAGTGTGGCTCGGGGATGGGTGTAAAGGGACTGGAAAAATCTCAGGTATAGATTTAGAAATCTTTGACCACATCCCTTATGAAACTACATTTGGTCCTGATGGTGTTCATCATAATTGCAGAGGGCTGATAACAGATCTCAAGAAAACAGATGTATGGGATAAAGGATCTTTTGATAAGTTCATTCCAATACATTACCTGTATAACTCTGAGAGGACTAGACTAGAAGTTCTACGTGGACTTATGGATACTGATGGGTGTTGTGGAGAAAATGGAAGATTAATATTCACTACATCATCAAAGAAACTTAGAGACAATTTTATTCAACTTGTGAAGTCTCTTGGTGGTATAACTCAGGGATTTTCAGTTAATAAAAAGGCTGGATACAAACCCTCTTATAAGGTTACATTCCAGTATAATGATCTTACAGTTCCAATATTTAAGATAAAAAGAAAAGAGAATAGACGTATAGCAAGAACTAGGTATGTAAACACTTACATAACTGGAGTTGAATATGTTGGTTCTCATACTGCAACTTGTATAAAGGTAGACTCTAAAGATCATTTGTTCTTGTGTGGCAACTTCATACCTACACATAACACAGGGGGCGCAACTCAGACAGCTTCTGGGTTATCTATGTTACTTGACTCAGCAGCTAAAGGGATAAAAGATTCTGTAAGGAATATAGACTTTGGACTCATTAAACCTAGAATTGAGTACCAGTTCTACTGGAATGTTATTAGTAATGATAATATTAAGTTTACTGGAGACGTTAATGTAGTACCTAAAGGCTCAGAGATCCTTACCCTTAAAGGTGCTAGTGAGATGCGAAGGAATGAGTTCCTTCAGATTCTTGCTAATCCTAATTATCTTAGTATTGTAGGGATGGAAGGGGTTGCTGATATCCTCAGAGAGATGGCTAAGACTCTTGGACTTGGTGCTGATATCATCCCAAGTAGAATAGAACTTAGAAAGAAACAAGAAGAGTCTAAGGCTCAGCAAGCTCAGCAGTCACAGCAGCAGATGCAGATTGAACAGCAGAAGAGTCAGACAGGTCTGCAAGCTACTCAACTTCAGATTGAGGGTCAGATGGCTATGCATCAGCAGACTCAAGAGCTTAAGGCTGCAGAACTTCAACAGAAGGCCCAAGCTAAGGCTGAAGAGTTACAACTTAGAGCTATTGAGATGCAACTCGAAAGAGAGAATCAAGTATCTAAAGAGACTGCAGCTTTACAGAAACAGCAGATGGTGGAAAGCAACAAATCACACAACACTGATAAGATGATTGCTCTTAGTATCCAGACCGGAGATAAAGTTAATCAGCAATGAAACTCAATCAAGAAGAAAAGAGACGTATTAGCTCTGGAGATGTACCTTTTTTGAAGAAGGTACTCTCCACTGAGCTTGAAGAAATAAAGAACCAACTCTTGTCATATAGAAGGGATGGTCCTGAGTATGACAATGTACTGAAAGGAAAAGGAAGTTTTATTAAAGAACTGCTAGAACTCCTAGCATAAACCTTCAATCTACTTAAGTAAGCAACCACGCAATCGCCATCACAGGTCTGTAGTGCCCCTGCTGAAAGAGTACTGGAGAACACAATGTCACTTGAAAAACTGTTGCAAGAAGAAGCAGAACTTGAGAAAGAAATGTTTGGTCCTAGTGAATCCTCGGAAGAGTCCACTAGTAATCTTAATCTTGACCCTGATGATAGTTTTGTAGAAGAAGATGAGACTACAGGGTCTATAGATTTTCCTGATGCTACTACGGTAATCCAGCAGGAAGAACAAGAGAAAGAACCAGAGAAGCAGCGTGTATCTTGGAAGCAACGCTTCAAGAGTTATAAAGCATCTACCGATAAGACTATATCTACACTGAGGAAAGAAAATGTAAATCTCTTTACTAGACTTCGAGAGTCTGAAGAGAAGATTGATGATCTCTCAGTTAAGCTATCTAACCTTATGAATAGTAATACTGATATCTTTCAGGGAATTATTACTGAAGAAGATACAGATTCTATCGGGGAGGAAGCAGTAGATATTGTTAAGAGAGCCTCACAGAAAGCTGTAGAGGCATCTGTTACTCCGCTTAAAGAAGAGATCAATCGTCTTAAAGCAGATAAAGTAGCTGAGCAACGAAGGCTTGCAGAAGCTAGAAGGGCTTCAGCTTATAATAGTTTTCTTATGGACTTAAGTAAGTTTGTTCCTGACTATCAGAGTATTGATAAGGACCCTAAGTTTGCTCAGTTTATGGAAGGCTATGACGAGTATACAGGAGAGAAGAAAGTAGATGTCTTTAGGAGAGCTGAAGAATTTCTTGATGCTGAAAGGGTTGCAGACTTCTTCATAGAATTCAAGAGGGCATTACCACGAAGTAAAAAAGAAAGGCTAGAGGAAAATATTACACCTACAGGATCTGCATCAGCAAGTAATACGAATACTGTCAAGGCTGAAGAAACTTTCACAGCGAGACAGGTAGAGGATTTCTTTAATGATATAGCCAGAGGTGTGTATAAAAATAGACAAAAAGAAGCTAACGAAATTGAGGCTAGAATTACTAAAGCTTATGTGGAAGGAAGAATCCGATAACAAGTATATCTAGCCATTTATAATTTAATGGAGAAACAAAATGGCTAATGGACCCGCTCGTGCTGCTGGATATGCAACCTATGCTTCTGACAGTACTTCTAAATTTATACAGTTGATGTTCAGCCGCAAGATGCTTAGGAACTTCTATGAAGTGACTGCATTTAATGAGATTGCTAATACTGATTATATGGGCGAGATTAAAAGTGCTGGTGATAAAGTTATTATCCGGCATACTCCGGTAATCACTGTTAGTGACTACACGGTTGGTGGTACTCTTACTTATCAGGTTCCTGAGATTGCAAACACGGAACTGAATATTGATAAGGCAAAGAGTTGGAGTTTCAGAATTGACGATATTGATGCTGTCCAGAGTGATCTGGATCTTATGAACAAGTTTGCTGCAGATGCTGGTGAGCGTCTGAAGATTGCTATTGATACTGATTGCTTTGATTATATCTCTACTCTTGCACATGCAGATAATATTGGTGCAACTGCTGGAGCTATTAGTGCTAATATTGATATGGGTGGAGCCGGTGCTGGTGTCGCTGTTTCCAGTACTAATGCTACTGACCTTATTGTAGATATTAATACTGTCCTTGATGAGCAATCGATCCCCTCAGAGAATCGCTGGGTTGTTCTTCCTGCATGGTTTGTTGCTCTTCTGAAGAAGGGTGATCTTAAGTCTGCAGATATCTCTGGGGATACCACTGGTGTTATTCGGTCAGGAGTTGTAGGTATGGTTGATCGTACCAAAATCATCCAGTCTAATCTCCTGAAGCATACGACTGATGGTGCTAATGAGTGCTTCTACTGTATGGCAGGTACTAAAGAGGCTGTAACCTTTGCCAATCAGTTGGTGAAGACTGAGTCCCTTCAGATCGAATCTAGCTTCGGAACATACATGAGGGGCCTTGCAGTCTACGGTCGTGCTGTTGTACAGCCTAAAGCTCTTGTAGCTCTTTACGCTTACAAGGCATAATAATTAAACAATACCCTCTACACATCTCGTAGGATCTGTGCACCTCAGAGGGTTACTACAAGAACCCCCATAGGACCATAGTAGGATCTATGGGGGTTTTTTATTATCTGGAGATCTAATGAAAGAATCGGTATATGTAATTAGGAAAGAAGACGGAGTAAAATTTTGTGTGAATAAAGAGCACTATGAGAACTATAAGGAAAGATACTTTCTTGTAAAACCCACTAAAGTAGAAGACCCTACCCCTTCAGACTCTCCCAGTGTTGATAAGCTTACAAGGACTAATAAGAAAACTAAGGAGTAATCCATGCAATATCTTAAGATGGCTCAAGCAGTCAGAGAGCATATAGGTCTACAAGGTACAGGGCCATCTTCCATAGATGCTATAGGCGCTGAAGGCCAAATGCTTCATATGGTAAGAGATGCTTGGACTGACTTGCAGAACTATAGAAAGAACTGGAAGTGGATGAGAGATACTAAATCATTTGCTACAGTATCTGGAACTACAACTTATACACCTGCTACAATCTTTGGCCCCACTAATAGATTTAAAAGATGGTATCCAGAAGCCTTCTATGTTTTAGATAATACAAAGAAGACTCTGTTGAGGTATTTAGAATATGATTACTTTGTTTATAAGTATAGAGATAATACTAACAGTAGTAAAGTTACTGAATTTACTATAAGGCCACAAGATTATGCAGTGATTATTAATAAACCTGATGGAGCCTATTGGATCTATGCAGACTATTATAAGAATAATCAAGAACTGTCTCTTAGTACGACAGAACCTGAAATGCCTGTGGACTACCATAACTACATTGTATATGAAGCTACAGCACGTTATGCGTTATCTATAGGACTTAGTCACATCTATCAGCAGTATGCTTTGAAAGCTTCAGAAGCTCTTGGTAATATCTTAAGAGAGCTTAACCCTAAAGAGTTCTTCAAGGTCAGAGGGATAGTATGACTACTCCTAGACAAATTAATATAATGCCAGTAAATACACAGAGTATCATTTTCGATACTGGTGTTAATGAGGCAGTCTCATCTATTGAGATGAAGCCAAGCGACCTATTAACCTGTAAGAACTATTATATTACTGAAGGCTCAGCAGGGGGTTATGTATCTGTAGCTGGCTATGAGAGATACGATGGGCAGACGGCACCTTCAAGCGTACTAGCTACTCCTCTTGATGATGTAGCTAGAGAAGCTGCAAGAACTGCCATAGGGGTTGTAGGTGGTATAAATGGTACAGGACCTGTAAGGGGTGTATATGTCTTTCAGGATGAGGTATATGCCTTCAGGGATAAGGTAGGTGGAGCAGCAGCAGGTATGTATAAAGCAACTGCTGCAGGATGGGTAGAAGTAGACACATCAGTAGCCCCCCTCTTACCTGGAGGTTCTTATTCTTTCATTACTCATAACTTCTTTGCTACCTCTACAGGCGAGAGAATGTACTGGTGTAATGGAGTTGATAAGGCTAGATCGTTTGATGGTACTACTGTAAGAGTTATGGATAATGTAGGAATGGACCCTAATGATAAACCTACATACATTGCAGCTCATATAGATAGACTTTGGTTATCTTATCCTGGTGGATCTCTTCAATACTCTGTAGTTGGTATGGACTTCGACAACAATGGAGTTGATGGAGAAGCTAATGATTGGTCTTCTGTTAATGGTGCAGGGGAGATAGGGATTGGTGGAGAAATAACAGCACTCAGAAGTTCTGTAGGAAGTACCTTAATTATCTTTGGAAGAGATTTTATAAAAGTATTTGAAGGCCCTTCTATAGAGGAAGGAGTCTTAAAGACCTTCTCAGATTCTCTAGGAGCCTATCCTCATACTGTAGATAAACTATTTGATACTATAATCTTTATGAGTGACATGGGTGTAACTACCCTTGCAGCAGCTCAAGAGTTTGGTGACTTCTCTACTAATACTATCTCTGAAAGAGTAAAGAGAACTCTATTTAAATATAAGAATCTAATAACATGTGCTATTACATTAAAGAAGTTAAATCAATATAGACTCTACTTTAGTGATGGGAGGTGTATAGTATTTTCTTTTTATAATAAGAAACTTAGGGGTGCAACTTTCTTAAGGTATACTGCTCCTGTCTTATTTATAACTGAAGGTATGGATTCTTCAGGGGATCTAGTAAGTTTCTTCTCATCTAATTCTGGATATGCTTATCAATCAGATGTTGGTACATCTTTTGATGGTACTGTAATAGACTATAACTTTGCTACTAGTTATTTCCATTATAGTTCTCCTAGAAACTGGAAGAGGTTCTTTAGAATTACTTTAGAGGTTGACTCTGTTGATGAACTTACATTTTATATTAAACCTTCGTTTGATTATTCTGGTGACTATTATGCTAACTCTGTAGAGAATACTTTAGGGGTTACAGGAGCTGGAGATCAGTGGGATCAGGGATTATGGGATCAGATGATATGGGTAGGTAGTGCTGTTACTAACAGGCTCTTTTATGATATGCTTGGTATTGGAAGTAATATGAATGTAGCATTTAGATACTCTTCTAAGTATACAAGGCAGCACACCTTCCAAGATATGATTGTAGACTTTACAGTGATGGGGAGACAAATGTAATGGCAAGTACATATTATGATAGCGCAGGAAAGTCTGTAGTAGCTGGAGATATTGCTTACGCTGCAGATATAAATGATATTAATAATGCAGTCGATTCAGCCTTTCAGCAAGTAGAAGTTGCTATTAATGCTGTTAGTGCCAATCAGTCCTACTATTCAGATCTTGCTGAGGCATGGGCAATTAATCCTGAAGACTCTGAAGTAGAACCAGGAAGTTATTCAGCACTTCACTGGTCTGCTAAAGCAGAGGATAATGCAGTAGCTACATCCGCTGATAGAGTTCAGACAGGGTTAGATAAAGTAGCTACAGCAGCCGATAGGGTACAAACAGGATTAGATAAAGTAGCTACAGCAGCCGATAGGGTACAGACGGGATTAGATGTAATAGCTACTGCAGCCGATAAGGTTGCAATAGAAGGAATTGTTGATAATCTACCTA
>Ga0209319_1000423_pt1 | contig 55757 bp, 45 predicted proteins | sample RifGroE2_FD_184000 | JGI IMG/M metagenome (GOLD analysis project Ga0209319, IMG submission 184000) | Groundwater microbial communities from Rifle, Colorado - Groundwater E2 (SPAdes) (version 2) | ecosystem: Environmental > Aquatic > Deep subsurface > Groundwater | place: Rifle, Colorado, United...
AAAAATAAAAATGGATATATCGCAAAAAATAGTACCAGAAGGATGGAAAGTCATTCCTAAACGATGGGCTGTTGAACGTGCTTTTGCATGGTTAAATAATTCTCGTAGACTTTCAAAAGATTATGAAACAGACCCTTTTTCTTCAGAAAATTTTGTTATGATTTCTCATTCAATGACTATTCTTGCGAGGTTTAAATCCTCATGAATACAGCTTCTTAAGATTAATCGAAGCAAAAACAACTATTAAACACGATCCGAATCTTACAATTTTTAGTCATAAATAGGTTCATATATGCAAAAAACATGGTCTTTTGATCCACATAGCGATGGTGAAAAAATCACTCCAGATATTCAAAAAATGGTTATTGAACGTGCGAATGCATATGCAAAAAAATGTACTTGGTATCCAAAATTTCAGCTAAAAATTCATTTTAGGGGTCAATTTTGTTATTTAGATGCTTCGAAAGATAGTCAAGAACCATTTCCGATGGGCCGTTTACGATATTGTGGTTGTGATGAATGGAGTTTCGATTTTTATACATACAGCAATGAGCGCTATACACCGTGCATATTTTGCACGGGAGAATGGTGCGGATCTGTGGAAGAAGCTCTTGCTAAATGCTCTATGTATTTACAGTAAAAATCATTGCTTTGGCAACGATTTAATCCATTGATATACTCAATCGCGCATACAGATGATTGACTATTGCCAAAAATGAAAAGACTGACCATGAGCATTCCTTTTGATCTCAAAAAAATAGAAAAAGAATTCGGCATGATCACATACGAGCGTGGTGAAGCATACTATCAGCAAAACATGGTGCACTCAATTGTGCAGATGGGACAACTCTATAAAGCTCGCTGTAAAGGCTCACAACCCTACTCTTATTTTGTTGAACTACTCATTGAGCAGGATGCAAAAGGACACAAAAACATCAGCGAACTAAAGTGTTCGTGTCCAGTAGGTAATGATTGCAAACATGTCGTTGCTCTGGTACTGACCATATATCACGATTCACACGAAATACGGCATCAAAAAGATTTAATGTCCTATTTTTCGCGACAGACAAAAGATTTTTTAATCGAACTGCTCATGGAGTTGGCCGAAAAAGATGACAAAATTCTCGAGCGATTCTTCAAAATAAAAGACGGCAAAGCAAGGCGCAGAAGAAGGGGACGCGAGACGGAGTCGGCATAATTGCACAAATTGTTAGCATGTAGAGCATAAAAATTTTACATTCCATGCCCTCTCCTACTTCTCAAACATGATCAGTGAAAACTTATGCCAAAACCCATTGCGTGTATCAAAGCAGTGAACGATTGCAGATATGGATTACCGTCATCTGAGAGCATTTTGTAAATACTCTCGCGTCGAATATTTGATCGCTTAGCAAGCTTACTTATATTGCCTTGGGCCTCTGCAACGTTTTTGAGCGCTATGAGCAAAAGTTTTTCAATTTTTAATTCAAAAAGTCCACCGCCAAGCGATTTATGGCAAAAGCCATGCCAGATAATAATGGATATGTTTTATCTGGCTTCTAGGACCGCACTACTTTGGGCTCGCTCAAACGTATCTTTTGTTTATGTGATTAAATCACACTATTCATGATCACGAATGTGCAAAATTTAATGGACTTCGCTATACATTGACCAAAATTTCCTAATCCAAGACGCTCAATACGTAATTCTATTGCAACCCGTGCTTTCAAGTCAGAAAGATTATCGATAACACAACTGTAATCCACGGGCAACACTATAAAAATGTAAAACACCAGCGTCATAATTGCTTAAAAATTTTTGATATACTCAATAATAAGCATACATCCTTCATCTAAGGTAAAACATCAGAGCACATGCATGTGGTAGGACCTGGGTCATCCAAGCACCTGGATATGAGGGTTCGAGTCCCCCAGGATGTATGCATCTCACAAATTCATCAGTTCATTGAACATGAACAATCAGTTTTTTATCAATCATGAGGGTATTGAAACATGATTTATCGTCAAGAAGAAGTCACTTTTACGAACACAGCCGCTGACATAATACTCGCAGGCACGCTTACCATTCCAGACAATCAAAAGCCCATTGCAACCGTCCTACTTATCGCAGGACATGGTCCACATACACGTGGTACAGCTCAAGGCCCACGTAAACGATTTTTTCTTCTCGCAGACCATTTGACCAAAAATGGATTAGCAGTACTACGCTATGATAAACGTGGTATTGGCCAATCAACGGGTAATTATGATATCGCAACAAGTCGGGACTTTGCTGATGATGCACTCGCTGCCATTGAATATCTTAAGACACGCACAGACCTTGGCGAAAATAACATATGCGTTGTCGGTCATAGTGAAGGCGGCATGATTGCAACAATGATTGCTGCAGAGTCAAAAGACATTTCGCTTGTAGTGTCCATGGCAGGCGTTGTTCAACTGGATACCAAAGGCCTTGTTTTACAAGACGAGCTACAAATGCGTGCTGATGGAGCAAGCAAAGAACTCATTACGCGAGATAATATAATCCGCACGCAATTTTACACTATCGTGCGACAACAACCCCATGCTGACACTGCACAACAACAGCTTCATGAAATTTTTCAACAATACTGGAAACAGCTGCCTGAAGAGTTAAAGGTTGAATCAAACGATGTTACAAGCGCATTCAATGAAAATAATATTGATTCATTCATCGATTTGTTTAATGGGGCATGGTTTCGCTACTTTTTGACCTGTAAGCCAGAAAAATTTCTTGCACGCATCAAAATACCACTGTTGGCGCTCTATGGTGACAAAGATTGGATTGTTTCATCAAAAATAGCGCTACCCATTATCGATCGCGTACTCAGAGCAGCGGGAAATAATGATTACACACTTATTGAGCTTCCCGATCTTAATCACTCGTTCCAACAATGTGTAACAGGCTCATCAGAAGAATATGAAACGCTCAAAGAATCGCTTGCGCCAGAATTTTTAAGCGCTCTCACCGAATGGATAGTCCGTAAATCAAACAAACAGTGCATGAAATTATGACATAGTATTGCCATAATTTACGGCATAGGCACGTCACAACAAAAACTTTTATTGCAAAGATATAATATAAGCGCAGATTTCATCTTCGATCGCGGTTTTATAACTCTTTTTGGAATATATGTAATTGTTTATAAAAATTGAAAAAATGATCACCGGTTGCCCAGGCGCACGAATATATCCAGAAAGAGCAGAGCATCCATACAACGATCCGGTTTTCGCTTTCACTAAACCTCTGTGATCAATCATTCGGCGCTCAAGCGTGCCATCAACACCACACGCAGGTAAACATTTTTCGAAAACATCAAACAAATCGGGCTGCTCGTAAATCCAGGTTAACAATTTTACCGTTTGGGCTGGTGTTACAAGATTGTACCGCGAGAGGCCTGCGCCATCCTCTAACACGATTTCGTTTGGCATAATCCCCACATACGTTTGCAAAAAATTTTTAAGAGCTTGCTTGCCCTTCTCACACGTTCCCTGGCCACCAAAAGATTTCGCCCCAAGAATTTTAAAAAGAGCATTTGCATACAGGTTGTCTGATACTTTTAACATATGGGCAACTAATTCTCGTAAACTTTTTGACTCGTGCAAACACATCACGCGCGCATTGAGCGGAACCCCTGACACCTCGGAGAGGGTTAAGTACGAAATAGCCTGTTTTGCGAGCACTTCTGTAATAATTTTATACACATGTGCATGCGGATCTTGCACAGAACCCTTTTTATCATTCACGATAATGACATTACTATCGATTATAAAAGGTGAAACAGGAGGGCACCATGCCTTGCCGACATCATCTATGCAAGCACCACAGCAAAAATATTCCGTAAGGCCTTCGCTAAACGCAGAAAAATCGATATACACGTTGCCCGCGATTTTATTAACCCCCATTTTTTTAACTTCTAAAAACATGTTCTCAAGGTCCTTTTGCGTAAAGCTGGGGTCACCGGCACCACAAATATAAAGATTGCCCAGCAACACGTCTTTTGCCTGTATACCATCCGTAACCATGATTGTTTTGAGGGTATAATCTGCCCCCAAAAGGTACAGTGCCGCAGCCGCAGTAAAGAGCTTTGTAACACTTGCAGGCATAAAAAGATGGGTTGCACGTTTCGCGTAAGGGGTAAATAACACATTTTCTGGGGAGGTAATACAAACTCCAATGTTTAGATCAGGGTTCGCCTTTTGGATGATCTCTTTAATTTTTGAACCAAACACGTCTGGAGCAGACACTCGTTTCGCAGGCATGCGTTGTGCTAACACACCCGACACAGACTCGTCTGGAACAGAAATTCGTGGTGCAGTAGTATGTGCGATTGCCACTTGTTGGTCTTGCATACCTACCATATAAGAAAATAAAAACAGCTGCGCAACGCACAAAAAAATACGTACGATAAAAAAGATTTTCATGGCCAACCCAATCAGTTATTTGAATTATTTGTAACCACTATTGGAGGTTTGTGTCCATGAAGACTGTAATCAAAAGCACAGGTAAAAATCAAGAAATTTTTATTTAAGGGAAAGTTTCCGCCGTCGCCACCCATACGATACGTAACTACTTGGTACGTCTTAAAAGACCGTACTACTTTGTCTGGTATGTCGGCTGAGCTTGCCAGCCGTATCCAGCCTTCGTGCAAGACTTCCAGCCGTCGCTAAAGCTATGGCCGGCACGCGGTGGACAGGGCCTTAACGCTTGCTCGATCATCGTAGCATAGGCAGAGGCGACGGTTGTTTACAAAAGCCTTTTTAGCATGAAGGCTCGGCCAGAACAAGATTTTAAATATTTTTCAAATTCAAATGCCGTTTTTTCACTTTTGAAACATGCGTAAAACTCAAGAGTCCAGGGGCGATATTTTTTCGTATGTGGTGAATTGCCAGCATTATGATCTGTCAAACGCTGCTCTACGTTATTGGTAAAACCAACATACATTTGGTCAGGAAACGATATTGATTTAAGAACATAGACATAAAACATGTTGCGCAACCAAAAAAAAGTAAATTGATAAAAACGTGCCAACGCCCGCCTTCTCTACATTCAGCCGCGCCTCCGCGCGAGAGCTTCAGCCGTCGCTAAAAAGCTATGGCTGACACGTCGTCGGGCAGCCTTCACCTCTTTTTTCCATTTCAAAATCATTTTCCGTAAAAAAGCTGGCTCGCCAGACGTAGCCGCCTTTGCCCGATCATCGTAGCATAGGCAGAGGCGAAGGCTGGTGTGCCCAGCAGGATTCGAACCTGCGACCTACGGATTAGAAGTCCGTCGCTCTATCCAACTGAGCTATGGGCACTTGATTGCTTAAAAGTTGATACATTCAAACATACGTGCAATACAAAAATTTCTCAACACTTTTGTTAAAAGCATCACACTTTTTTTACTTACTCGTTATTTTCTTATAATCGGGAGATTCTTTTTCATTAAAAAAATATAATTTTTCACCCAATTTTATGCGATCAGAACCCTGTGGTTTAGCAAAGCCCTTACCAGAATCCCGATACAATAAAAAACCATGCGTATTCGTTTCGCTATAAGTTTTAGAGAAATGGTCTTTAAGTTTTTGTATGGTATTTGTTTCTTTGGTTAATGGTATCGATACATGAGACGTTATGTTGTTTTTAAAAACCTCAACCTGCACACTTCCCAGTTTTTTTACATCCTGGTTAAACTTTTTGAGTTCAGTGTTTGCGATCACACGTGAGCATACGCATACACATGCTAAAATAAGCATCATCAAACGTTTCATACCATTTTCTCCTTTGTACACCGTTCACACAAAATTCTCAAAACACTTTGAGCCTCACATTACAAAAGTTTCATGTTTGATACCAACAGTTTTTTATGCTCTTTTTGGGATCAACAACAGAAAAGTAGTTGATCATGAAGGTTATCTAACACGTTTTCGTCTGGTAAATATTCACGAGAAGAATTTATAAAAAACTCAAAAAAAGTATCCTCTGAAACTCTCATTGTTTTGCTCAGTTCTTTATGCACCATGGCACGAAGCTGCGCAACCGTAGTCCCGGGATTTACAAAAAAAACATAATACTGATCCGGTTTACAAAATGAAAACTGTACTGGTATAACAAAATGCTTTTGCACAATACGCTTTTGATACTTTAGAGGAACCCAAGGAAGTTGAGGTTTTTCATATTCCTGTTGCATCGCATATGCACCAAAAGAAGCCAACCCTAAAACAAAGATCATGTAAAAATGCTTCATCATTTTGACCCATTCCAATTGCGATTAAGTACAAAAAAAGTTGCAGGTTTATAAGCCTACAACTTTTTTTAAGTATCATGTATCAAAAAAAATTAGTTTTTATCGTCTTTTTTACCGTCATCCCCCTTCGCACTAGGCTTCGGCGGACAAGTCCGTGAACATAAGTCCAACGTATTGCTCACGATCTTGGGTAAATTCATACGAGCCCAAAAACTTTTTATTTTCCCAGAATGGGTACATCCAGCAAGCCGATCGTTTATGCGCTTCGAGCATTAATGGTATCATCGCTGCGCCTTTATAATAAAAGCCCGCATTATGGACCTTTCTGCCCGCGTTCATTACCGCTTGCGCTTCTTTGCGCGCAAACACTGCCACCGAGCGAATTTTATCTTCATGCGAAATTTTTACAATACGCGCATCAAGCGTTTTACCATGCAATGCAACAATCGAATCCTGAGTATCAGAATCAAGTGCTCGTGCACAAGAACATGCAAACCCAGCCGCAAGCATTACGCCGCACATACCATATATGTGTATCATTTTTTTCATAAATATCTCTTTTCAGTATTTCTATTTTTTCCACTTTGACATTATTGAGTATACAAAAACTGTTATTTTTTTCAAGTTCTCGACCTCTTGCTTTGGCTTTATACTCCCAGATAGTATGACGGAAATTGCACAACCACCACTGGCAGGCCATTAATACTCAAAGGGTTCCACCCTATGACCCGCAAGGGCATTCGCCCTTGACCCATTGACATAATACAGAATTTCAAGACGGCATTTGCCGTTAGTAAACGAGGGAATATAAAAATGGTTTCAACCATTTTTATATTCCCTCATGCTTCAAGCTACGCAACCCAGGGTTATGGTCAGCAGATTAATGGCATAGATCACGAGTTCTTTGTCACCAGGTTAAGCGCTGGGCGCTTACGGGTTAAGGGCAGAGCCCTTACGGCTAAAGCCGTTTTATATGTATCTTAAATCTTTTAAAAATTCCCATCCCCTCTTAAAAATGGAGAAACTTTTATGAATAGCGACATGTTCACGCAAAAGACCTTCGAGCTGATCGAAAAGAGTGCGCAAGAAGCCCGTAACCTCAACAACCCATCTCTAAGCGCCGCGCACGTGTTCAAGAACGCGTTCGAAGAACCGTTTTGTACCTCTTTTTATCATGCGATAAACCCGCAAAGCGTCGAGCCCCTTAAGACCGAGTTTACGCGCATGGTACAAGACCTGCCGACGCAAACACCGCCGCCTGAGCAACTGACCATGAGCCGCGACCTAGCCGAGCTCCTCAAAATCGCTGAGACCGATGCAAAAGCCATGGGCGACTCGTACATCACGCTCGAGCATCTCATGCTCGCAGCAACCAAAGGCTCACTCCAAAAGATTTTTGAACATTGGAACATAACCAGCAGCACCGTACTAAACGAGATAAACCGCGTAAGAAAGGGCAAAAAAGTGACCACAAAGAACCCCGAGGGCACGTACGACGCACTGAACAAGTACTGCCAGAACCTCACCAAGCGCGCACGCGAAGGCAAGCTCGACCCGGTCATCGGCCGGCACGAAGAGATCCGTCGCGTCGTGCAAATACTCTCTCGTCGTACAAAAAATAACCCGGTTCTCATCGGCGAGCCCGGCGTGGGCAAAACCGCCATCGTCGAAGGCCTTGCGCAACGGATTATCAACAACGACGTTCCAGAAACCCTCAAAAACGGTACTATTTACGCCCTAGACCTCGGCTTATTAATCGCCGGAGCCAAATATCAGGGCGAGTTTGAAGAACGCTTAAAATCGATCCTCAAAGAAATTGAAGATAGCAATGATCACATTATTTTGTTCATTGACGAGATGCACATGCTGGTCGGTGCAGGCGCAAGCGGTAGCGGTGGCATGGACGCATCGAATTTGCTCAAGCCTGCTTTGGCGCGCGGCATGCTGCACTGTATTGGTGCAACAACCATCAAAGAATACAAAAAGTACATCGAGAAAGATGCTGCGCTTGAGCGTCGCTTTCAACAAGTCCTTGTTGAAGAACCGTCAATCGAAGACGCACTCTCGATTTTACGTGGGCTGAAAGAAAAGTATGAGCTGCACCACGGCATTCGTATCAGAGACCAAGCACTGGTCGCTGCAGTTAACCTCTCTGTCAAGCATGTGCCTGATAGATTCTTGCCCGATAAAGCTATCGATTTGGTAGACGAAGCAGCATCAAAAGTACGCATGGCAATCGACTCGCAGCCTGAAGAGCTTGACCGTCTTGAACGTACGTTGCGTCAACTCGAGATTGAGCGTGTTGCCCTATCCAAGGAAAAAGATCCTGCGTCAATTGAACGCCTCAAAAATCTCGAAAAAGAGCTTGCTGAAGTCAAAGATCAACACAACACGCTCTTGCGGCAATGGAAAGCCGAGAAAGAACCGCTCGAAAAGATTGGTAAACTGCGTGAGCAGATCGAGCGCGCGCAGCAACAGTTTCAGACGTACGAGCGCGAGGGCGACTATGCAAAGGCCTCCGAGATCAAGTACGGCAAGCTTGCTCAGTACACCAAAGAGCTTGAAGAGCAGCGCAAAAAGCTCGAAGGCAAAAATGGGAGCTCGCTCATCAAAGAAGACGTAAACGAACAGGACATTGCACTCGTGCTCTCGCGATGGAGCGGCATACCGGTCGAGAAGCTGCAGACAAGCGAGAGCGAAAAACTGCTTAACATCGAAGAAACATTACACAAGCGTGTCATCGGGCAAAGCGAGGCTATAAAAGCGGTCTCGCAGGCTATACAGATGCACCGTGTCGGCTTGGCAGACCCGAACAAACCGATCGGCTCGTTCTTGTTTTTAGGGCCTACGGGCGTAGGTAAAACCGAGGTTGCACGCACGCTCGCAGACTTTTTGTTCGATGACGAAAAGCAGCTGATACGCATAGACATGTCCGAGTACATGGAGAAGCACTCGGTCGCGCGGCTTATCGGTGCGCCTCCAGGTTACGTAGGCTACGAGGAAGGCGGCCAATTAACCGAAGCGGTACGCCGACACCCATACAGCGTCGTATTGTTCGATGAGATCGAAAAAGCGCACCCGGACGTGTTCAATATATTTTTACAAATTTTCGACGAAGGACGTCTAACAGACGGACAAGGACGAACGATATCGTTCAAAAATTGTATCATCATTCTGACCTCGAACATCGGGTCACCTTTGATCCTCGACACTGACGTAATCGACGCGGACGTAAAAAATAATATCGAGCGCATTCTTAACTCGACCTTCCGGCCTGAGCTGCTCAACCGGATTGATGCGATCGTGTACTTTGAAAAACTTAAAGCAGCTGACATGATCTACATCACACGCTTGCAACTTAAGTCAGTACAGCGGCGGCTTGCTGAGCAGAATAAAACTTTGAGCATTGACGAAGCGCTCATCGAGAAGATTGCGGCAGACGGGTATAGCCCTGAGTTCGGCGCACGGCCGCTCAAAAGGTCAATACAGGACGAGCTGGTCGCGCCACTTGCGACATATTTACTCAAGCATCCGGACATACAGCATATCAAAGGAGAGCTCAGCAAAGACGGGTCGACTATATTTGAAGAAGGGAAGTAATCAAGAAGGACGCTGCCCTTAAACCCGCCAGCGCCCAGCGCTGGACCTGCGAGGGCCTGGCCCTCGACCCAGTGAAAGACAATAGAACAAGTTTTTACGGCATGTGCCGTTAGTAACTCGAGAAGATACAAAAACGGTGAAAACCGTTTTTGTATCTTCTCATGCTTCAAGCTACGCATGTGCAAGACATACTTACTTAGCACTATTAGCTATGTCTTATTTTTCACCGGGTCAAGGGTTAAGACCCTTGCGGGTTTAAGGGTAGAACCCTTGCACTATTTTAGTATGGAGGAAGAACAGTCCCTCTTTTTATAATGTTACCATTTTTGCTGAATGATATTTCATATTGTCCTTTTTCCCCATCAGAAAAAATTAAGGCATATTCTGAATAAAGATCGTTTTCGCCCGTCTCTAACTTATGAGTCACTGTTCCATTATTCAATTTAAAACGTGCTCCGCCACCTAATGTAATTTCTTTAACACCAGTGAAATTGAGTCCATATGTAAATTCTTTTTCTCTTTCTTGAAATTGAAATGAATGCTGCCCACCCCAGCCTTGTAAATAGACGGTAATGCTGTAAGGAAAAATTCGTTTACTTGTATTTTTAAGAGTAATAACTGATGCCCTTACACCTGCTGACAAAAAAAATACTGCGGCTAATAGAGAAATTTGTATAAATTTGTTCATACATACCTCTTTGCAAGAATAAAAACAATAAAACACTATTACAAAATCAGTCTATAAAAAATTATTATCAAACTGCAATAGTATTTTTAAAATTGAGGAATATATAGACCGGAAAAATCAAACCTTTGAGGGTTAAGAGCGACGTTCTTATACATCAAGAGTAAAACTCTTGCACGTTAAAAGACAGCACCCTTATTCTGATCAAAAAAGGAGAATGTGTATGAATGATCGAGTAAAAAATATTCTCAGTATTACTGCAAGTGCAGTTCTGTACGGCTGCGCGTTCAACTTTGAGCCCGCCTGGCCGCTTGTTTTTATCTTTTTACTGCCTTTGTTTACGCGCGTACTGAGGCGCAAAAGCCTGCCTATGAGCCTGTGGGACGGTTTTTTTTTCGGTCTGCTTGCCGCATTTGCGCATCTGGGCACCGTGTTTTATTCGGTCGCGCTTAACGGCTACATGGAAACGCTCTGGCTGCGCGTGTTACCACTCATCCCTGCAATGCTCTACACCGCACTGCTTGGTATACTGTTTTTTGGTATCCCAAGGCTGGTGAATAAATGGAGTAGCAACAGCACAATTTTATGTGCAGCATGGATTATTGGTGCATGGCTGTACTTTGAGAGTTTTGCGCACTGGTACATGGCCCCTTTTGGCCGTATCGAGGGCTACGTACTGACGTATCCATTGGTCCTTTTTGCGCATGCACCTATTTTGGCGTTACCCATAGCCGGTGTCGGTGAAAAAATTGCACTTTTAGTGTGGGTAATTTTTGTCATGCTTTTAGCGCATGCGATTGTTGCATGCTTCACCAAAAACAAACGCACCAGTTTAACTGCAGTTGGCGCTCTTTCCCTCATTTCTGGGGTATGGCTTGGTTGTGGATGGTACATGCAACACCATCGCCAGTGTTTGTCGAATTTTATCGCACTGAGAACAGAAATTGTTCACTGCCCCTGCTTTATCATAAGCAATGACAATGCTGTTACCACTGCACAAAACATGGCTCGGCATTTTGATCAAGCACAAAAATTATTCCCGCAAGCGCACACGTTTATCGTGCAAGAATCGGCAACACGCCATCATCAATGGTCAACATCTCAAAGCTTATGCGATGAATTATCAGAGAAAAATACGCACCGCCCGCTCAATATTATCTTTGGCGGCTTCCGGTGGGATGGTCCAGTTTACCATAATACCCTGTACTTTTTACGCAATGGCAAGCTTGTGGCCTGGCACGACAAGCGGCATGCAATGGCACTTGATGAGCGTATTCCCTGGATGCTTAACTTTGATTGCATCAAGCACGCATTTTTTCATACCCATACCCCAACAACACCATCAACAGAAGCGCGGAATAAATTTTTCATATCAAAGTCTTTTGAGATAATTCCGTATCTCTGTTCAGAATTTTTTTTCAATACACAACCAGACGAAAAAGAGGAACTTAAAAAACAGAGCCTACCTATCCTTGCTGCTTGCAATGATGAATGGGTAGAATTACCAACCATTACATCGCTTATGGCTCTGTATGCGCGCTACAGTGCAATGGTATGGAATAGACCGGTCATATACGACTCGTACCATCGCGGAATATTTGTCGCACCTGACGGCAACCAGCAAAACTTACAAGTATACCGCCCAGAAACAAAAGGACATATTATTGTATAATAAAAAATAAAAAAACTATTGCAATTTGAAATTTTACAATGCTATAGTGAGCAATAGTTGTAAGGTACCGTTGGGGTACCTTCGTATGTATAACCTCCAAAAAGGAGTTGTGTATGAAGATTTCGAAAATACTATCGCTTGCGTTGCTTGCAAGCAGTTTAACGTTTGTTGGCGGCACGGTATATGCTGGTGAAACCACAGTGCAGTATGAAGCACGATTAGCAAAAGAAAGAGACGAGGCTGCTCAAAAATTAGGCTTTACCAGCCATGCAGATAGATTAGCAAAAGAAGAAGCAGCAACTAAGGCGGGTTTTTCTTCACATGCTGAATATTTGCAAGCTAATGAAGATGCAAAAAGAAATGGTTTTGATTCGTATGCAGACAAAAAACTTAAAGATGATAACGCTCGCGCAGAGGGTAAGGGGTATACCAGTTATAAAGATAAGTTAGCAAAAGAAAGATTGGAAAAAGAAGCTGCAGCAGGACAAACTCAAGTTATTCTTAATCCTGATTGTAAAGTTGGTAAAGACGGTAAATTCACAGTTGGCAAAGGATCTAAAGTCCAATGTCAATCAGCGCAGGATGGAATTATTACTATTGGTGATCTTAGTTTTAATGCCGCTGGTGCTCAGAGAAAATTCGAAAAAGCTATTGTTTACCAACAGGTACCTCTTACTAAAGATGAAAATTTTGCATCAATCAAGGTTCCGACTGTAGGCGAGTCAACAGGTCTTTCTATGATAGCCAAATATGGTGATAAATCACGTCCCGTACATTACCGATTTAGTCTTGATCAAGGCAAGGCTGGAGACTTTGAGTTTAGGTCATATCGCTTTTTAGGAAAAAATCCAACCAAAACAACAATTTGGCGCGAAGTGACTGAAACTAAAGATATTAAAAACCTTGATTCATTTAAAAACCTTGTCGAAAAAGGAAAAGCTATAGCATTTGATAAAGAAGGTACGTTGATTGCCTATATTTTAATTAACCCAGAAACAGGGGCTGTGCCAACGTTCCCAATCAAAGATTATTAAAAAAGGCATCAAGTTAGATTGTATCTAGCTTAAAAGAAAGGTAAGAGGTATGAAAACTCATTTTGTAACAAAAAAAAATTTTCATACCTCTTACCTTTTTCTTGTATCATTCTTGCTTACATTGTTTCAATCTGTATACTCAACAGTTTTTATCGAAGGTTCCGCTCAATGCGATATGGGAACTGTTTTTATATCAATACCAGGCAATAAAAATGTGTATTTTAAGTGTGATGAAAATCTTAAAGGCAAGACAATAACCATTAAAGATGAAAATGGCGTTATCGTTAAAAAAATAAATGGTATTAAAGTGGAAAACTATGATCCTCTCGCAGGAGCTCCAAAATCGGTTTTAACTCAAATTGAACGAGCAAAAACTCCCGCAGCAAAATTTGGAGCATGGGATTTCGTAGAGGTTTCCGAGTGGGGCGCATTATACGATCGCATATCTTACAGCCTGCTTATGAATAGCTCTTTGAGCAACGCTTTAGCGAATCTTGACAATGATCCTATGGGTCAGCGTGGGCCGACCTACACATACAGTCCTACCCTCACCCCGCAAAATCCATTATTCTGTTTTTACTATCAAATCACGGGCGGCGAGCTTACAAAAAGGACCGTGTACTTTCTTATCAAATATATCCCTGGTAAACCTGCAATTCAGATTTTACGCAGAACATTTAAGCCAACAAACAGAGGAGCCTCGCTGTGGGAAGACATGGCTACCGTGCCCCTGCAAAAGCCTCTCGATGGCCCTTCAAAAATTCAGATAACCCCACAAAATGACGGCAAGCTCGTGCTTGTGCTCCCACAAAATAATCAGATAACGATCCCTGCAAGTACAAAAAATGTCGGCGGACAGGTGGTAACCACTCAACCGGTCGCACAGCCGACACCAGCAACTCCTCCATCTACTGCAGCAACTCAACCTACACCTCAACCAGTTACTCCTACGTCACCAGTAAAAGAAGAGCTCCCTGCACCGTCGTGGAATGTTGTGACCGTGCCTGGCTGGGAGGCCTTTTATAAAACCTACAAATACGAGCTGGCAACAAACGCGTCACGCGGGAATTTCACCGTACTCGACTATCCGAACAAAACACAGTTCACTCTGCCACTCTCCTTTGATCCACAAACACAGCTCATGTGCTTTGTGTACCTGGTACAATCGGGAGAGCTTGCACGATCGAAGATGTATGTTCTGATAAAAAATATATCAGCACCGGATAAGCCTGCACTACAAATATTCAGAACAACGCTGGTGCCAAACAAAGCAACGCAGTGGGAGGATATCATTATTTTGCCCCTAAAAAATGCGTTTAACGGCGTATCTACCGTGCAATTGAGCATTAAGCCGAGCGGAGACTTTAGCTTGGCTATGCCGGACACCTACGTCGTTATGGTTCCAGCCGGTAGAAAAAATTCAAAAAAATAAAAGACCATTAATAAGGGCTCTGCCCTTTGACCCGTAAGGCCATAGTCTGCAACGTTAAGGACTATGGGACCCTTAACCCGGTGAAAGAATTAAATCAAGTTCTTTTACGGCAAAAGCCGTTAGTAAGCGAGAAGATATCAAAACGGTTTTTACCGTTTTGATATCTTCTCATTCTTTATCCGCCGTCGCATAAAGCTATGGCGGACACGAGCTTCGCATTACAAAAAAATATTCTTCTACAAATTATTGTCACCGGATTAATGGCATGACTCATGTGTGTTAAGTAATCGGGTCAAGGGTTGAACAACCCTTGCGGGTTGTAGGGCAGAGCCCTTATTATTTATAGTTTTTTTATTGCGTTCTTGTGTAAGCATATGTTACGATTTGAGTTAAAGGTAACGATGCGTGTAACCTTTAACTCATAAGGCAATATATGGATAAAAAAAATATTCTCACAATCCTCAGATCAAAATCATCCGTTATAACGTTTAAAGAACTGTTAATTGCTTCTGGCGAACAAAGCCCGCACCTCCTCAGAAGACGTCTCAATTATTATGTTCAAAAGGGTGAGCTCTACAATATACGGCGGGGGCTGTATGCAAAGGATCAAAACTATGATCGTCTCGAACTGGCAACAAAAATTTATACGCCCTCGTACATAAGCTTTGAGACTGTTTTGCGAGAGGCTGGCGTGATTTTTCAGCACTACCATAAAATATTTGTTGCAACGTACCAAAGCAAAGAGCTTGAGTGTGACGGACAAAACTACTCATTCAGAAAAATCAAAGACATCATTTTGACCAATAATGCGGGCGTTGAAGATAAAGGCACGTATTTTGCCGCTACACCAGAGCGCGCTTTTTTGGATGTTCTCTATCTCAACAAGGATTATCACTTTGATAATCTATCGCCACTTAATATTGATAAAATCCAGACGTTGTTACCGATGTATCACAACAAACGCATGGTTCAAAAGGTTACTCGCTACTTTAAAAACTTTAACGTATAGCATGCGCTATATACATGCAGACGATCGTTAAAGTAAATAAAACCTGCAAGCACTTTCCCGTTCAAGCAGGTACACACATGTTCGTAAGTTAAGCTATAAACCAAAGGGCATAATTATGACGCTTGAAATTGCAACCCACAGAAATTTGTTAATTCACATTTTGAAAGATATTTACTCAGACACCACAATCGCACCATTTCTTGGGTTTAAAGGTGGAACCGCTGCATATTTATTTTATAATTTAGGTCGGTTTTCGGTGGACCTCGACTTTGATCTTCTTGACCAAACAAAAGAAGATATCGTATTCAAAAAAATAAACGCCATTTTGCACGCGTATGGGACAGTGATAGAAGCACGCAAAAAACGGTACAGCCTGTTCTTTTTTGTTTCTTACAACAACAAAATTCAGAATGCTTACAACATTAAGCTCGAGATTAATCGCAGAAACTTTGGGTCTAGTTATGAACTAAAATCGTATTTGGGCATACCTATGAAAGTAATGGTTCTACCTGACATGGTAGCGCATAAGCTTGTTGCAATGCATGAGCGTATTGGCAAAACTAATCGTGATATTTTTGATGTATGGTTTTTTTTAAAAAACAACTGGCCAATCAACGAATCCATTATCAAAACAAGAACAGGTATGTCCCTTCAGCAATTTTTGACACAATGCATTGTGTCCCTCGAGAAAATGTCCGATCGCGGGATATTATCGGGCATAGGCGAACTGCTTGATAGCAAACAGAAAGCATGGGCAAAAGAAAAGTTGCGAAGCGAAACCATTTTTTTACTTAAGTTAAAATTGGATTCGTTACAAAAAATAGAAAAACTTTAACCTAGGGCTCTGCCCTTTGACCCGTGAGGCCAAAGTCTGCAACGTTGCAGACTTCTGGCACCCTCAACCCATTGAAAAAGTTTTGCAATCCGTTACAACTCAACAATTTTGTACGTGAAAAAATTAAATCAAGTTTTTTACGGCAATCGCCGTTAGCAAGCGAGAAGATATCAAAACGGTAAAAACCGTTTTGATATCTTCTCATTCTTTATCCGCCGTCGCATAAAGCTATGGCGGACACGAGCTTCGCATTACAAAAAAAATATTTTTCTACAAATTATTGTCACCGGGTCAAGGGTTGAACAACCCTTGCGGGTTGTAGGGCAGAGCCCTGATTTAATCTTCTCCGTGACAAATCCATTGCTTCACCCTGCCCATTTTTGCCTATGATATGTATGTGCACAAAAAAAACGTTGTTTTTTTCTTAAGGAGATCTTATGAATCGTTTATCATACACACTCATAGCTCTTGCAGGCGGCTTATGCCTTCAAACTTCTGCGGTAACATTCCAAGGCAAAAATGATACCGCAAGAAAAAACGATGCAGAAAGACAAATTACAGAGTTGATTGCAACGGGAGAGTATAAAATTAAAAATACAAGAAATGATTACATTAAAGCACTTCTCGAAAAAGCCGGTGTTACAACAACGTCATCAATGCAACAAGTCAAAGGGGTAGAAGAATTGACCTACGATGACGCCTTACTATTATCCAACTACGTAGAAAACATGTTCAGTAAAAAGCTCGCTCTCACCAATGCCTGGAGAGACCAGCTGCATGAGACTATTGCTCGTCAGCTCAAAAAATCTCAGGGATTCACCGTCTCCCGTTATAAACGTCTTGCTATGCAACTTGTTGACGCAGCGCTACAAGACCAGCTTGCAAAGCACGAATAATTTTAAAATTTTTGTTTTTTTGTGGCAAAGGGCTCGTGATTTTTTTTCACGAGCCCTTTGTGCTTCTTAATCACTTTTTTACACAGCCTCTACCGCTGTTTGTACAGCTGCATCTTTTTGTTTCTTGCTCTTACTTTTCTGAGTAGCAGCCTTCTGCGCTTTTTCGGCAACTGAACTCTCGCGCATTTTAAGCGGCGTTTTTTTTACCGCGTTCACGAGCGGATCATCAGCTGCTGCAGAAATTTCTGAAAGTTTTTTGCCCTTGTACTCGTTCGAGTCTTGCAAGAACGACTCAAGCTTGCGCAGATCAGCGTTCTCATCTATAGAACCACCACCAAAGAACCATCGTTGCACAGGATCACGTTCTTCAACAACTTCAGATTCATGCATCAGATACATCGCGCTCTGAGCCTTATTAGTCGTAAAGTGATGCAGACCATCCTGCCGTTTTGGCTGCACAATCGTTGGCACAATAAACACTGCAAGGTTTGCTCCAAGCGTACCTTTGTCGCGCCCCCTAAACAAGTTGCCTATGATCGGAAGTTTTGAGAAGAACGGCACTTCATAGCGACTCTCAGAGGACGAGGTTGTCGTAAGACCACCTATGGCAAGCAGATCGCCTGACTTCATATTGATATAGCTCGAGATCGTACGATTGATACGATTGTAATAATCAGTTGAAGAAGCATTATTCGTGGTAAACTCGGTAACCTCTATGGCCAACTTAAAACCCAGTCTATTAAACGAGCTAATGCGTGGCGTAAAACTAATACTAAATTTTGCCGGATACTCTTTTTGTTTAATATTAAATCCAGTGGATGTTTGCTCAGCATTACCTGATGCTTGACGAATTTCGGTACTTATTTCTGAACCAACTTTATTGTTGAGCGTTACGATGTATGGATGGGAAAGAATTTTGGTATGTGCATATTTTTGGAGCATTTTAAGCACCATCCAAATACTATTGGTACATACATCCTTAAACGATACGATCATACTGCCGTTTTCGCCACCAAGCGTGGTGGAAGTTTGCTGTTGCGCCATACTATATTTTGCACCAAGCAATAATCTCAATAAGTCTGCGTTTAAGGTTGTTGTAGGTTGTGATACGGTAGGACTGCTTCCGGTAGTTTGCAGATTATTCAAAATAGGAGCAGTAATTTGTGCTGACTGAAAAGCCATACCTTGGGGTAAATCAAGACCCTCAGGTGTACGCATTTGCGCAGAAAGATTTTTTGAGTCCCGAGCCGTAAGATCGACCACAAGCACCTCAAAAATCACCTGCATTTGTGGCTGATCAAGTTCCTGTAATAACTTTTTGATGCGCACCCAGTCTTCATCTTTAGCAGCAATCACCAGTCGATTGCCTCCGATAGTTATCGGCCCAGTCTCTATGCTTGACTTTAGCCCTGATGACGTTTGAGCCGACTCGCCCTCTTTAGTTTGAGACGGTTTCATCGTATCTGCAGCAATAAGAGGCGAGTCAAAAAAGCGCTGAGCATCTGTTCGCTCTACGTTCGATTGTCCAGAAGAACTTGTGTCTCCCTTCACGATATTTTGTAAAATACCCGCTATTTCTTCAGAATTGAGATATTGCAAATTGTACACATGCACCACAGACTTACCCATTTCAAGTGGTACGTCGATGTACTCGTTAATAAAGTTTTTAACTCGTTCAATCGCGTTTTCGCGGCCAATGAGAATCAAGGTGTTTGTGCGCGGATCAGCCTTGATTTTCATATTACTTTCAAAGTACACGTTCGACTCTGTCTGTGGCGTTGCCTTAAATTGCACTGCTTGCTGGTCTTTTGCAATTTTCTCCTTAAGCCAGGTTGCTACAACCCCAGCCGAGATGTGGTAGAGGGGCATTGTTGCAAGAACCTCTTTGTTGCCACTTTTATCAAGCGTCAAAATAATGTTCATCGCGGCAGCAATGTTATCAGCTCGATCGGTTACAATAATAGCATTCAGTTTGGAATCAAAAAACCAGGGAACCTGTCCTTGAACAACCGGTGAAAGCATCGTTTGCAAAATGGTATTAATCGCATCATTACCGCTACCATCTCCAGGCACCTTCATATTTTCTAGATAATAAATTGCATGAATATGCTCAGGTGATCGCGGCAAATCGAATGGCGACGCGTTTATATAAATTGGGTACAAATTACGCGCATTATTTTGATCGAGCTTAGAAACCACAAGCATATCGCCCTTGGGATACATCGTGTAACCCGCAAGCTCCAAGAAAATACGTATATAACTCTCTGCCTTGTCGAGCGATAAACGATCAATTTGTTTAAAGGTTACCTTTTGATTAATAGCCACAACACCCTGGGGTAACAACAAATTCTTTTTCAATTTTTTTGCATACTTGCTAACAATCGTACTTAAATCAGTATTATCAAAACGAAATGCCATCGTTTTATCATTTGCATGCACAAAAGACATCGTCGCAAGCACAAAGCCCAAAACAATAAAAATATATTTTCGCGTAACAATCATACCAAACCCCACGTCTACGTTTGAGCAAATTTCATGTCTAAGAAGATTTTGCCAGTTGAAGTGTTGCTATCTCAAGCGTTACATCAAGAAGCTGGCCATCCTTCGTCATACTCAAAATTTTTATAAATACCCGTCTCTCACGCTCGATATTTTCGAGCAGATCGCACACGTCTTTCATGTTTAAACCGGTAAAGCTTGCAGTTAATTTAATTTCATTATATCCATTACCAAGATCTTGTGGTGGTTCTGGTACATCAACGCGCCCGAGGTTCGCAGTTAAATTAAGATCTTTAATGGTAAGATTAAAAAAATCTCTTATTTTAAAACTCGCATCCTTTGAAATTAAGTCCTTAACATCCTCTTGTTGCTTTGTAACGCGTTTGTAGTCATCAATAAGAACCTGCGCATCTTTACGAGTTTTATTAACTTGAACAAGCTTATTTTGCAAAGATCCCATTGCGCTATTATGCCAAAAGATAATCAACCCCGCACACACAATAACTCCACCCACAAGCCCTGCGGTGAGCTGGTAGAGCTGTTTTTTATCAAGATCTGAAACGAAGTCTTTAATGTTTTGGAATATCATCATGATAGTTCCCGATATTTTTTATTAAGCATAAGCGTAAGCGCAAATTTCGTATCTTGAATGGATGGAGGATTCATAATCAATGGCATTCTTTTAAACGTATTTTCTAAGTCTTTCAATTCACTAAAACCTCTCACACTACCGTCAAACACCAGTATGTCCTGATTTGGATTATCTGTTGTCTTGAGCTCTATTTTTTTAAGATCAAGCCCGAGATTTTTTCTATTGATATGAGTCGTAAGTTCCTGAAGATAACTCAAAAACAAATTTTTATTTGTCCACGTAAGCGCATACCAAATCGTTTGCTCCTGCTGCAATTTTTCTTGAGCTTTTTTTTGTACACTGGTCAATGTATTAGCCCCACGTACACCAGATAAACCGAACTCATCCTTGAGTTTTTTGATCGCATCATTTTCTGCTTTTGTTATCGCAACGCTCATCTGATGCTGGCGCCACACACTGTACCCAAAAATTGTTCCTAAAATAATGATGGCTAAGCATGCACCCGCAATCACCTGTTTGCCAATAATATCATCAGTACGCATAAGCACTTTTTTATCAAATAGATCAAACGACTCGGTAAGCGGCAATACCAATGCAAGAGCAACACAGATCAAACTGCCGCTATCAACAATGTTATGATCTTTGGCAACAATATCGCTGCTCTTAAAAATAAGGGCAGGATGCAACTGCGTAACCGTGCGCCCCACAATCTGCTCAACCTTTGATACAATCGCTGGATTATCGCTCCCAATACCGGTCAAAAAGCATGTTTGTACGCTATCGATATCAGCTTTTTTGAGAGCCGATGCATACGAGACACCAAGTGCTTGCATAAACAGATCAGTTTTGTCAGCATTTTTATCAAACGGAAGAGGCAAAGCTTTGATAGAAACGGGCACGCCATTTTGTACCAGCATAAAAAAACTGCTTACATCGCCCACATGGATTACCATCTGAGCAGCGGGCTCTTCTTTGTTAGTGGGCAACAAGGCACCAATTTTGTGCAAAAACGCATAGAGATCTACGCTTTCTGTCGACAACTTATCCAACTGCCAATCAGCGTCTTTAAATAATTGTTCATAATAATCAACAACTGTCTGTTTGGTTATGGCAACCATGACCGAATTTTGCTGCGTTTTTATAAAACTGATCGCAGCATCCGCAAGCGGAAAAGGTAAAAGTGACTCAATCTCAAAGGGAATAATTTTACGAATTTTGTCATCATCGCCAAACGGCATGGTAACATCTTTAAAAAGAATTTGGGTCGTTGGCAACGTACAAAAAACTTTGTCGACACGGCCAACGATTTTTTTAACTTTTTTTATAGCCTCAAGTAACGCTATAAAGCGTGTATCAGGAGGTGTTTGTCCTTGTTCTTCACGGTCCATTTCAATGATAGTGCTTACGTCAGGAATCGGTTCTTGCAGCGTCAACTCAATCGTACGTTTATTGCCTTTAGCAACAACAACGGCGGCTCGAACCATTTTTTCGCCAAACTCAATGGCAACAATACGTTGACGCCAGGTAAAATAGGTATCAAATACTTCAGGCACAAATAGCTGCTTGATGGTCATCGAGAGATCAATTCGCTTCATTTTTTTCTACCTCTCCAGAGCGTCTGACGATGTCTTTAAGCGTAAGGGCCCGTTCTATATCTTCCTGAGAAACATCTGGAACTGCCCGCGTCCCATTAGTAAGATAATGCCCACGTTCCTGTTTGAATATGTCCATTTGATCAAATTTATCTTTATCTTCACCAAAAAACCATCTATTGATCGGATCGCGCAACAGGTATGGCTCTTGGTATTCTTTTACCAATTCTTTAATATCCTCAATTTTGCGATCACTAAAGTTATTTGCGTACGACGGATCATGTACCGGAATAATCTCAGGGGTCACAAGAATCAATAAGCTGCGTTGAGTTTTTTCTTTATTTTTGTTTTTAAAGAGCCAACCAAGCACTGGTATTTTACCGAGCACGGGCACCTCTGACTGGCTGTCGGTAATATTTTCACGCATTAATCCACCCAATGCGAGTGTATCGTTATTTTTTACAATAACTGATGATTGAACCACACGCTCAATACGGTTACCAGAATCTGCCACGGACGATGTAAAATTAGAAAACTCAACACGAATATCGAGGGTAACAAACCCCTCGTAACTAATTTGTGGGGTAATATTAACTTTTATATTTGCAGACAAATCATCAAAAGTATCTTGCGCATTAGCCTGGCCAGAATTAATTCTTCCAACAATCACCCGGCGAGTTTCACCAACTACAATCGACGCAGGATAACGCTGTGTAACCACCAAAAATGGATTGGCTATCGTTGTTGCATGCGTATAGGTTTGCAGAGCTTGTAGTAATCCCCACACGCCAAACGCATCACAACCAAGCGTCATCAACGTTGATCCAGGACTGCTTATAGTACTTGCAATATTAATCAAACTACCAAGCAACCTATTTGCACCACCCGTATTTGTACCTGTGTCAGTTTGTGGATATGGATACTCAACAATCGGACTGCCATTAAGACCTGATGTTTGATAGTTTATAAATTTGCCTAAAATGCTGCTTGCAGCTTTTTTGTTACGCAACTGCACACCTAATTTTTTTGCCTCATCAACATCAACATTGAGAATAAACACCTTGAGCGCAATTTGAGGTTGTTCAATATCGATCTGATCGATAGTTTCTTTAAGCTTAAGATAATCCTCGTACGATGAAGTAATAACTAAGCGATTTCCTGCAGGTTCAGGAACAATAGAAGGACGTCTAAAAAACTGTTCGCCATTACGTACACCACCAACTTTTGCAGCATCGGAGTTCTCCTGGAACCTCACCACTTCCATCAAAATTTTTGCAACAGCGTTTGCATCGGTGTATTTAAGGGTGTACACGTTAACCGGAGTAAATGGCAACGTAATTTTTTTATCCACAACCTGTCTTATAAAATCCTCTATACGTTTAAGCGCCTGGCTCGGCCCAAGCAAAATCAAACTATTGGTTCGCGGCTCAGCGATAACACGTGCTGCATCACTAAAATAGGACACGGTCGAAAGTTTGCGCGGCCCAAGCAACCTATCAGCCAAGTTTTGCGGATTTTGCGATTGCGCAATATCTTGATACAGTTTCGCAACCGTACCTGCATCAGCATGGTATAACTTAACGATCCATAACGCCTCGGGCATGCTGCCTTTGTCGAGCTCACGAATAATGGTAAGCAGATGGGCAATCGAACGTGCTTTGTCGGTTATGATCAACGCACGAATATCGTTCACCGTTATGGTAGGTCCTGCAATCGGTGATTTTAAACTCTCAACCGTTTTTAAAATGGTGTTTAAATCAGCATTTTCTACAAAATACACGTACCTCACTAACGTATCGTTATCCGGCAGCAGCGATACATCGGTATTAAAGAATGTCGGCAGCGGATTACGTGTTGCCGTTTTTGGTGATTGAAGATTGGTTGTCGTAATTCGATACGTACGCTCAACAGCGGTCGGCACAATAGCCAAACCTGCAATATCAAGAAACGTCACAAAAAGGTCCCAGGCCTGTTTTTTCGGCAAAGATTTGTTACTGGTAAAGGTAATCTTTGAACCCATCACCCCTTCACCCTTAGCAAGCGGTTGGATCGCGTCATCGGTAATAAACTTTAGATCAAGTTGCTCTTCCATGTACGAAATAAACTTAGAGAGCTCCATGTTCTCGAATGCTATATCGATCGTTTTATCCGCATTACCATACTGCCAAGGCTCTAAAAACGTTTTACTAATAACGTCTTCGCCTTCTTCGAGCTGGCCGATAAACTTTTTTTCAACTGCATTTTTAAACAAAAGCTCTTTGTGCTGCTCTTTAAGCTCCTGGGCCTTGACATCGCCAATTTCACGCACAATCGAACCAAGACTTTGTTGGCTCAACTCAGCAAATTTATCAGTGCGTCTTGCCATAGCCTTTTTTGCAAGTTCGGCGACCTCATCCTTAGAGTCCCCATCATCAGTCGATTTTTTTGCAGCCTTTTTATCGGTGCCTGCTGCAGCGGGTAGTTGTATTTTAACCACGTCCAACTGCTTGTCCCCCGGTTTTGAGTCACCAGAAGCAGACGGCTGCGACACACTGGATGAAACGCCTGGCGCAGTAGAAGTGTTTTGAGGTTGCCCTTGATCTGTTTGAGGAGTTGCTGATGAACCATTAGCTAATACGGTTTGAGCCACAGGTGACTGCGTAACCGATGCCTGCACCGCACTTCCGAATTGAGATATCGTTGAATTAGGTTGACCTGACTGAGTTGCTGCTTCTTGAGGTTTTTCTGATGAACCACTTTTATCGTGTGCCATCTGTGTCAAGGTCATATTTTCAGATGAACCAGGTACTTTTGGTGCATCTTGCGCACAGATCGCGCACCCCAGCATCACACACGAGAGTAAAAAAAAGATTTGTCTATTCATAGCGTTTCTCACGGATTAGATATTGGTTGTCGACTAAAAATTTGATCACGACCGCCGTGGTTAAGCATTGCATCTTTCAATTCCGCCTTGGTTGCCTTGAGCGCACCTTTTTGACGTGTAAGTTCTGCTCCAAGATTTTGCGCAGTCGATTTGAGCATACCATCGTTTTGGGAAGGCTCAGAAACTACTGCTCCAATACCTTTTTGAGCGAACACCGCTCGTGGCGAATCCGTATCGGTTTCATTTTTAAACTTGGTAATGGTGAAAGCTGTCGTAAACATAGCGTCACCACGTTTAAATTTTACGTCAAACGACGAGTCTAAGTCCTTTTTGATCACGGTGTTATACGCAGCAACACGATCACGAGTGGTATTAACGGCTACACCGGCAACATGCGTAACAATATCCCCTGGTTCAAAACCAAAGGCTTCGACTAATGCCGTGTCACCTTGCGATCCGATATAGCAGCCTATGCTCTTACCACGATCAAATGCGGTAGTTAAATCAAAGAGCGAAACCATGTTTGCAAGAGACTTAATGCGTCCACTAAATGCTGAACTATCCACGTGATATGCATGTTCATCAACTTTTTGAATAACTGAACCCCATACTTTATTTTGAATAAGATATGGATCTTTTTTAAGGCGATTTGCTGAAATAAATATCGTTTCTTGCTGACCATTCGAGCGAATGACCATAACTTTATCGCGATCTATCTTGATGATATGCGCATCTTCGATAAGGCCTCCTGCCTTATACAGCCGTTCTTCGCGTGTTGCATTGTTCGAAAATATTGCATACGAGTCGGTTTCATCATTATCTAAAATGATGCCCTTGAGCGTTACGTTAAGCGGTTGCAAAAACTCAGGCTGTGGCATTACCGGTCTTGACACTGGCCGCGGCTGAGGCGGCTGAGGAATTGGGACCAAAGGACCTTTACGCTCCGCAATTGATGGCGCAACCATCCGTTGATACGTGTCAAAAAGATCACTTTCATAAATGCGAGGAATCACAGGAACCGAAACACTTTGTGTTACAGGTAACGGTTTTTGATTGGTAAGAAGCGCTACTGTTTTTATCACCAGAGAAGGTGAAAATGCGACAAAAAGAAAAACACAAAAACATACCGCGAGAAGCACAGAATTTAAAATCCAGAGTGGGCTTTTCATGTAACGTCCTTCATGATCCTTTTTTTATGCCAAGACGGGCTGCATAAATACTTGCGACTCAACGCCCTTTTGTCAAGTTATAGCAGACTCCATGGTGTGTTTAAAAAATCACACTATTTTTGTATGCACAGATAAAATCAATCGTTTGTATAACGAATACGCACTATGTATACAGACGACAGATTGCGCCTTACTTCTCCCGCCGTGCTTTTGCTACCGTTTCGCTCTCCATTGGACCGGTAGGCAACCCACGAATAAACTGATACACATACGGGTTATCCGATTCCCAAATAGTTTTTGCACTGCCGTAATATACAATTCTACCGCCATACAGTAAAGCAACATTATCCGCATATTTAAAAATTTCAACATCATGCGAAATAACAACGGAAGTTATATTAAGACGCTTTTGCATATCAAACATCAACTCGTGGATAATACGCGTCGTAATAGGGTCAAGCCCTGTTGTAGGCTCGTCATATAACACAATCGATGGATTTGCTACAAGCGTGCGTGCAAGTCCCACACGTTTTTTCATCCCGCCCGAAAGTTCAGAAGGATTTTTGTATAAAATATCCTCGCCCAAGTTCACGAGCTTAAGTTTTTCTTTGACGATGCGCAAAATTTCTTTTTCAGAAACATTGTGCTCAGAGAGGGTCAAGCCAATATTTTCGAATACCGTTAATGAGTCAAGCAAGGCTGCAAACTGAAACACATATCCACATTTTTTATAAATTTCTTCAAGACCTTTATAATTGAGCTTGGTAATATCGATTCCATCGATAATCACTTTGCCCGAGGTCGGTTTAATAAGACCAATAATTTGTTTAAGAAAAACTGATTTACCTTCGCCCGAACGCCCAATAATACAGGTCATTTGTCCCGAAGGTATGGTCAGATCAACTCCACGAGTAACCCACTTATCTCCGAACCGCTTACGCAAATCTACAATCTCTATCATGGCGATCCCCGTTTTAAAATAAGAGTGTAGTTAAGAAATAATCGGAAACCACGATAAGAATCGATGCCATAACCACACTTTGAGTCGTGGATTCTCCGACGCCTTGCGCACCACCACGTGTTTTATAGCCATTATACGTACTGATCCAGGCAAGAATAAGACCAAACACTGCAGCTTTTGTAAGACCACCGGTTATATCCGACATCACCACATACGGCTGAATCATCGATATATATGAATCGGAATTCATACTAAGTCCGTATACACAATACATATAACCACCGATGATACCGCATAGCATGGAAAAAATAGTGATTAATGGAAAAATAAACACACTTGCCACAATCCGCGGAGTAACAATGTATTGAAAGGGATCGACACGAAGGGTTCTGAGAGCATCAATTTGTTCGGATATTTGCATGGAGCCAATCTCAGCCGCAATGGACGACCCCGCACGACCGACAACAATCAGGCCGGTTAATACAGGTCCAAGCTCTCGAATCATGCCAAGAGTTACGATCGTACCAATAAAATCTATGGCACCAACCCGGCTAAACCCTATATAACTTTGCGCCGCCAAAACAAGCCCGGTACAAAATCCGGTGAGCATGACGATAGGGAGCGAGTCAACACCAATCTTTTTCATTTGATCGATCGTTTGGCGAACATTAAGACGCTTGGTAAAAGCAATTACTATCGCCTGAACCAAAAACAAAAGAGACTCGCCCAAAAGGGCGAGTATGTTAATAAATTTATCACCGATATAATCGACAAACCTGAGGAAAGATTGCGAAAGAGCATATCCGATCATCGCGCCTCCAACCTCGTTAAAATTACGCAGGTGTCTGAGTTGATTCGGTTGGTTGTGACACGGGAGCTTCTTGTGGAGCTTGATTTTGCTCAACAGGTTGCGCAGCTGCTGGTGCTTCAACTGGCACAGAAGCCGGTTGACTGGTTGTTGTTACATACCGCGAAGTTTGCTCGAGGTTTGTACGAACAAGAGCTGCGCCAATCGAAAGAGCTAACCAACAAGCAGCCAAAATCCAGGTCGCTTTTTGTAAAAAGTCCTGACCGCTTGAGCCACCAAAAAGCATTTGAGAACCGCCGCCCATGGACCCAAGACCCATGCTGCCCTTGCTTTTTTGAATCAAAATTAAAAGAATAAGCAAAAGCGAAATGATAATAAAAAGTGTAACGAGCAATTGGTATAACATGCCTTACTCCATAATAGTCAAAAAAAAGTATTTCAATGCAGTATAACAAAATCCAAAAAATACACTCTCACATGTCGATTTGAAAATGCAATCAACGACCAAAAATTTTATCGCGAGTGCCATATCGAGCATACAGAGCCTATCGTTTTTTGCTACTCATGAACTGATAAAATTTTTTCTTTAAGTTCTTGTTTTTTACTAAAGCGCACGATATACAGACCGTAAACAAATCCCATGAGCGCGTCTGCCAAATAAAAGGACGTATAAATCATTACGAACTGAAATAATGCACTTGATAGGGGCAGCTTAGACACGCCAAACGAATATGGCAAAAAGAACAATCCGCATACTAAAGCACGCACAATCATGACCGTTTGCACTTTTGATGCACCACGCAATGCTGCCGCCAAAATAAGCTGCAACACATCGAAAAATACAAACAAACTGATAAAAGGGAACACGGTTGCCGCAAAATTTACAAACACATGCTTTGGATCAAATAAGCCAATAAAGAAATGCGATGCACACGAAAAAATTGCCAAAATGCTCATGACCATAACGATCGCAAGCAAAAGCACTTTTTTAATACTATTTTTTATACCGACCCAATCGTTGATCCCGTAGTGGTTACTTACCAAAAAGGTAATAACCTGCGCACATGCCATAGCGGGCACAAACGCGAATTGTTCTAGATCTTTAATTGCAGTAAACGATGCAATGGCAATTTTACCCATCGGTGTAATCAAAAGAACTAGCCATATTTTTGCATATGCCAACACCGCTTTATCAACAACTACCGGAGCGCTGAGCCATAAAATGCGCAAAGACAAGCCACCAGTAAATTTTGATAAAAATTTAATATTGTAGGCTTTAAGCGATGGGTGCACAATAACATAGAGAAACACACCCAGAGCCATACATCCATACTGAATAGCTGATGCCCACGCAGAACCGATTAAACCAAACGCCGGAATACTGCCAAATCCAAAAATGAGCAGATAATCAAAAAGTATAAAAATGCCTGCGCCCATCACATAAAAAGACATGGGCGTTCGCGTATTTTTTATTCCGCGCAAAAATCCGATGAGCGATGCAAAGATACATTGAAAAAATATACCCACAACCCGCACACGCAAGTACTGTGTACCTGCAAGAGCAATTTTCGGTGAAACACCATAAAAAGCGTACAGTGACGATGCCCCCAAAAATATAAAACTCGAAAAGCATATACCGATAACAAGAGCAACCCACAGCGATGTCACACAGACGCGGCCGGCATTCGCATACTCTTTGCGACCATTATAAAAGCCGACCATGATCACGGTACCAACCGACAAACCTTCAATGATTTTGCTCACCAGAAGCATAAACGTTGACCCCAGTCCTTGGGCAGCATATAACGATGTTGATCTCAAGTTTGCAACAAAAAAAGCGTCGATGATGGTTAAAATTGAGGACAAAATAAGCGCGCTTACCATCTCTGGTAGCACGTACTTCATAATCGTTGTGTAGCTCTCTCCATGCTTGGTATCTCGCACACTTGCGACATATCGCTTAAAAAACGCTCCAACCATGATCATTGACCTCATACTTATTCGACTACTAATGTATTATGTCACCAGGTCCAGCCGTCGCCAGAGGCTATGGCTGGCAGGCAAGGGTTTCTTATGCCATCAGGTCAAGCCTTCGGCCCAAACAACACGTACTTACGGTCGTTATGGAGCGCTGGGCGCTTGCGGGTTAAGGGGCCCAGAGTCTTCAACTTTTTAGACTCTGGCCTTATTATTTTTCGCCAAGAAATACCAGTTTATGCGTTCTTGAGCCAACTGAATAGACGCACGCCTCAACAAGTGTATGTTCTGGCATCCCATCATTTGTCCAGTCTTTAGAAGCCCAATAAACAAGCTTCGCCTGCCGATACGCAGACGACGGCCTAAACATACGCATCAACTCATCAGGCGCAAGCGACGCGCGAGCTACAACATAGTCTGACTGGTACGATGTTTTGCGCAAAAAGTTACGCCAGTCATACCGATTTACGATCACGTTATCCATGCCAAGCTTGATCGCCATATCTTCCAAAAAGTCCGCCTTTTTATTGTTCACCTCTACAGCAACGATATGTAAGTGCGGATATTTAATTTTCAAAGGAAACGATGGGAACCCCCCACCACTGCCTACATCGACAATCAAATTCGCCTCAGACAGATCACGGCAGCGGCCCAAGGCAAGCGAATCACTAAAATGGTAGGCGAGCACGCTCTTGAGCTGCGTGATAGCCGTGATATTAAACAACTCGTTCTGACGCACCAGCTCGTGATAGTACAGTTTAAAAGCATCAAGCTGCGCATCAGTCAGCTCGTGCATATCGGCAAACGCTTGCCAAAGCTCGAAAGATTCTTGATGTTCCATGAATAATACCCCCTGAAATATATGGCTTTCGCCATTATGGCCCGCTCAAACGTACGCATTGTTTATGTGATTAAATCACACTATTCATGGTCACGAATGCGCATAGCTTAAATGGACCTCGCTATAAGACATTTTTTACAAACGATTTCATGATACCAGGGGCATACAACAATGAGCAATTGTGGCATAAAAATTCGAAGCGCCCGGGAGTTACCCCAAGCGCTTTTGTTTGATCATACTACAAAAAACTGTTACTTCGTTGCTACCTGTCCTGAAACCGATGCTATCCAATTTTTGTACATTGGTAATTCTTTTATGTTGGTAGAATCTGTTCCATTCGATATTTGATCAAAAAAGCTTAAGCCGGTACGAGCTTTTTCCATCAATGTTCCTGGTTTACCCGCAAGATATTTTGTAATATCTGCCAAAGCTTTTTTTGCTTTTTGATCTCGCAAATCAATATTAAAGCATTGATTACACCATACTTTACCACTAGTGAAAGTAGCAGGTGAAACTGAATTATAACTAATAACATTCTGTAATTGCAAAACTAACCGAATAATGATTTGCGCAATTAACGCATTGTACCCATTAATGGTTTCATCAAGCGCACGCAATTCAAACCCTGTTTTTCCTGCTTTTTGATTTTCTTTTTGTTGTATTTTTGCTATTAACGCAACTATTTTTTGCAGATCAGCCTCAAAATGCACATAATATTTTTGTCCGCTTTGAGCATATTGCGTAAGTTCCTCTTGACTTGGCAATCGTACAAGCTCTTGTAAATCGCGACTTGCTGCATCCGTATGGTACACTCTATCCTTCCAATCCATATTCATAAAATCTATAATATCTTTGCGATCTTGATCGAAGGCTGCAGCATGAGCTTTTGTTAAATCATAAAGCCGTTTTTTAAGCTCATTAACTTTTTGTATAAATAAATCGTCTTCTATTGAGGCTTTACCTTGAACTTTTCGACCTTCTACGGCTGACACGTCTTCTTGAATCGTATCAAACAAAGCTGCTGCACTATTTAAATCTGCCAGAGTTGCTTTATCTTTTAAAAGCACTTCTGGCTTACTCAGCTTGAAAGAAATCTCCAAATTGTTCACTGCATCAGAAAGTAAATCAACCATCAACGATTGCGTACCTGTTAACGTTTCTGCAAAAGGATAATAAGATTTATACGCATCCTTTAAAGAAATTTTTGGAGAAAAAGCATCGTATGCCTCGCTCCACATATCGGGGCGCAGATGAATGACAGCATCAAAAATATGCTGTAATGCCTCGCTATTTTTCCTAGGCACTGTTTGCGTGATCTGAAGGTAGCGAATAAAATTTTTAAATGGTTGCCTTAGGCTTTCGGTATTGGACAATCCAAGAGATCCAACACCAATATTTTCAATAGCGGTGGCAAGGGTAGTTTTTTCATCACTCATTTGACCTGGAATTTTAACAAGCTCTTTTTTACGCTGTCTCCACATTGCTGCCGCTTCCTCAGACGTTGCAGGCGACGAAGTCGTCGCTGTAGGCTTTGCAGAAACGGTTGGTGCCGGCGGAGGCGGTGGTGTCACTGACGCACCGATCGATGGTGGTATTGGTTTAAGCTCTATTTTTACCCCACCAATTGTTGGTGAAGTTACAGGTACTGTTGGTGTTGGTGCAGGTGTTGTAGTTTTTAAAGCATCCAAATCTTTTTCTAATTTTTGAATGTTTTTTTCCATTATAGGTTTGAACACAGGATTTTTGTTGTTTGAAAGATTTTTTCTAGCCTCCGCTAACTCGTCCTCTTTTTCTTTAATTTTCCGATCCTGCTCTGAAATTGTCGATCCTGGAACTGTCGAAACAGATTGAGTGGTTGATTGAAGGTCAGAAATCTCTTTTTTCAATGTTGCAATTTTTATGCGTAATTTGTTGAACTTAGCTTGTTTTATCTGTTCCAAAAAAGGAGTCATATCACCCGAATCAGGCGTTTCTTCTAAATCTTTAAGCTGTTTTTCTTGATCAGCTAACTCTTTTTGCTTGGCTGCCAAATTTCCCGTGGAAACAATCACGACCGGTTTTTGTTGACTCTTTTGCCATGCAAGATAAGCATCAATTTGCTTTTGAGGTATAGGTTTTACTTCATCTTTTTTTGTTACTTTGATGGCAAAAGGAATATATTTAGTATTGGGTTCTATTCCAATATTACCCCTGGTAACGTAGTAATAAATACCATTCTTTTTATAAATATTTGGTAAAGGTTTTCCAAAAAGTGCTTCTAAAGATGATTTATTTGTTGTATCTTTAATAATTTTTTCAGTATCATTTAAACTAAGATCTATCCATTTTTGACCATCATAATATTTGGCCATTACTGATGCAGGTGTTATTGCCAATTTCGCTCTATTACCCAAATAGGCTAATTGTTGATTAAACATTTTAAGCATGTCGGTTGATTGCTTTGAAATAGTTCCTGGTGAAGTCGTCGCAGGCACTCCTGTTGATGATGTTGGCAATGGCGGCGGTTTAGAAGCCCCTGTCGTTGGTATTGGCAATGGCGGTGGCATTGGTATCTTTGACGTTCCCCCAACTCCTGGCAGTGGCGGTGGTAAAGGTATACCTGATGACTTTGAAGCAGCTCCCCCTGGCAACGGTGGGACCATAGCGCTAAGTGACAGCATGTTACCGGCAAACACCATTAAAAATATTAAACTCACAGATATTCGTTTCATCAACTCCTCCTTTTATAAAAAACAGTAAAATCACCTGCGCCAGCGAGCACCAACCTCAACACCATAATCGCCACGCTCATCCTTGATGGCACGTACCGATGCGTTATCCGAGAGATCATACTCAATATGCATGGCGACATCTTCACTCAAAGAAAAATTTTTTTCAACCTGAGCGCGCCAACGATCGCCAACCTCGACCTCAAGGGCCCCGCGAATACCTCCACGGCCCTCTTGCTCACGAATATGCGGAATCACACGCACACGATCAAGTGGACGCAAAAGCGCAAGCAGGTATCCTTGCAATCGCGAAACCTCAATCGTTGGACCAAAAAGTAATTTTTTAAGCGAACCGAATAGTGTTTGCGGTAGGATACTTGCAATAGCACCCTCGCTTGAACCACTATAAAGCAAGGTTATAATGTGCCGATCCTGTAATGATGGATAGGATGACAGCTCAATTTGTGGATCAGACGCATTTCCGCTTACAGCAAGCATAATATCGTACGACTTGATTACGTTTTTGGCATGCAAATTAAATAACACTGATTGCACGAACGGATCGCCAACTGCACGATCTATCGCAAGGACCCCACTTGTAATATAGAGGGGACGATACGGAAACAAAATCGATCCTTTGGTGATCGCTAACACACCATGCACCTGGGGATCATTACACTGGCCCTCAACGGCTCCCTGTGAGCTCAGTTCAAAGTTAAACATATCACTACGCACTTTAATCGGTTTACGTGCAAGCCACGAAATATGGCACGGTAGATCAATAGGCATCGTTTTAACGTCTGTAGCAAAATCTTGACCAAACTCTTGGGACATCAAATTTCCCTTTACATACGCATCATCAATGGCAACAGTACCGATAAGCTCACCATTTTCATAAGCACACAAACCACTCAATTGTGCGCTCACTCCATGAGCACTAAGCACTCTATACCCCGAACACAAAGCCAGAGCTTCGCTATACAATTTTCCACTAACAAAAGAATGAGTGCACCACGCATAGGGCACACTAATAATCCCGTCAGAGAACATCACTTTGGCATCGTATACATACACGCCATTGAGCACATCGTATACAAAAGCACCTGTATACAACTCAACTACAAGCGGCACTCCACCCACAACCCCTCTAAGACCTTTGCCTTCGGCTTTAACGGAGCCATTTAAGAGATTAAAAGATCCGTTTATTTTGCATTGACCTTGCATGCGCACATCAATACCAAAAGTTTGGATAATGCCATTGCCAAAAAGTTCATGGATGGCCATCGTGCTCATGCCATCAGCATAAGTTCTGAGCGTACAAAGTTCCTGTCCGTGATGCGCATACCGCGCTCGCACAATTTTATAGGGCTCTTGATGCTCAAAAATCAGTGTACCGTCACGAGCATCATCAGTTACAACGGAAACTGCTACATGTTTTTTATCAATCGAGACGTCCCCATGGACTTTTGAAGTCCACTTTCCCATACATATTTGTACTGATGCATCAAAAAAGGCATGCACAAAATTTTCCTGTGTAGGCTGAAAAATCACAGTACCTTGCACATTTTTAAGCTCAATCGATGAAATACTCAATAAAGGCACTTTAAATTTGCACTCATACGCCAAACCAACCGCACGTGAACCAGTATCAAAAAGCAGCTCAAGAGCTCCTTTACCATACAACAAATTTCCACATACACGCATACGCTGTAGATCAACAATCCCTTCTCCAGATAACCCTGACGATGATGCTTTAAAAATTTTATTTTTGTTAAAAAAATCAGGAAGCTCAAAAAGTTGCTCAATATCAGTCCAATCACCAAAAAACGTCCAATGAACCTGCTCTGCATTTTTTGGTTCACTTAATGCAGAAAAAGAACAACCAGTTATTGTCTCGCGTGCCGCAATACTCCAAAATCCTTTAATCGATGACGCGTTTATCTGACAGACACATTTTATGTGATGCATAAACCAAGAGCATTCACCTTGCATGCGCAAATCAGGATTAAGGGATTTTGGGTCGTAGGTAACATTCAAGGAACCATCAAAATGCAGAGGTATATCACGCGTTCGATGTATAAACTCAAAATCGATATGTTTTACCGAGCAGCTACTCATGGTCACACTTAATGTCGGATCAACCGGAGCGGCCAAAAGTTTGATATGCTCAAATGCGGCTAAATCATGCAGATCATATAATGAATAAAAATAGACCGAATAAAAAATAAACGAACATGACACTTTTCTGGTTCTTAGCCAAGAAAAAACGTTAGTCTGGACCTCAACCTCTGATGCATGCCACCCCCATTCTGATGACCCCGAACGATCAAAAACGTTGCAATCGGCCAAAACAACTCGTCCCTGTAACACTGAAAAATATGCGATGCGCCCCTGAAATGAACAGTTGTACATCTGCTCTATCAAAGAACATAGTTCATGCTCAATAAGCGACTGCACCCACTCATCACGCTCAACAATAGAGACTGAAACAAGGAGTGCGAGAGTATAACCAAAAAACAGCCTTAACATTCTGATATTCATGCACCGCTCTTTTCGAGCCCATCAATCAAGCTCCATGAGCCTTTTGTATATCGATATAATCGCAAAAAAAATGGGTCGCTCACGCTGCTCGATATAGCATACAAAATTTTCGCATACGCACTTCCCATATAGACCACCCCGGCGTTCATCGATCCATCACTATAAAACAAAAGCTCATGATGCGGAAAAGACACAAAATGCTCGAGTGCATGTGTTGGGGTTGCTGGAGGCCCGAGCACAGCACCCAGCACACCACCGGCACCGTAATTGACGAATTTTGGAAAGACATGCCATGCACCATCAATATAAAAACCACTGCGTTGCTCATCACAGCGAATTCCGTGCATGTGCCCGTCAAATCGGGCACGAGCTTTGAGAAGCACGCATGTTGCATACAAAAACTCAACCTCTTGGCGCACAAGCGCACGTGCACGCAGTTTATCGGCAAAGCCGATCAACAAAAAACCACCTACGATAATGAGCACAAAAACAATCGCAAGCTCAAGCAATAAATAGCCACGTGCATGCATTCCAGCCCCTTATGGCATTCGCCATTTTGACGTACACACATGTGCCAATTGACTATCTTTTTCAATCGCACTGTTGGTACGTATGACAAAACGAATTTCGTTCTAAGCTATGACCTCTTCTGACTCGGCAACCACCAATACTTCTTCGATAGTTGTTAACCCTTGACGTATTTTTCTTACGCCATCTTGTACCAATAAGGTCATTCCGTCTTTAACCGCCTGATTTTTTATCTCAACCGTATCAGCACGAGCAAGAGTAAGCCGCGCAATATCGACCGTCATAACCATGACCTCAAAAATTGCCAAGCGACCTTTAAATCCACTTTGCAAACATTCATCACAACCCTTTGCTTTGTAAAAGGTTATTTTGCTTGCTTCTTCTGGACTTATACCCACTTTTTTAAGGGCCTCTGGCGTTGGTGTATACACCTCTTTACACTCCTGACAAAGTTTACGTACCAGTCGCTGCGCCATAACGCCTACCACGGTGGATGATATCAAAAACGGTTCAATACCCATATCAAGTAAACGTGTAATCGTTGAAGCCGCAGAATTCGTGTGCAGGGTACTCAGCACTAAGTGGCCGGTAAGAGCTGCCTGAATAGCGATCTGAGCAGTTTCATGGTCACGGGTTTCACCGATCATAACAATGTCAGGGTCCTGACGTAAAATCGAGCGAAGCGCTGCAGCAAAAGTAAGACCGATTTTTTCACGCACTTGTACCTGGCCGACCCCTGCCATTTGGTACTCGACTGGATCCTCAACCGTGATAATGTTCACATCCGGCGTGTTAATCTCATAAAGAACCGAATACAACGTAGACGTTTTACCCGAACCGGTTGGACCGGTAACTAAAAAAATACCGTTTGGTTGCTCGATACACTGCTTCATAACACGCAAGTCTCTATCACTAAAACCAAGCCGCTCGATTTTACCAAATGTTTTTGATTTATCGAGCAAACGCATAACAATACGCTCACCATGCGCAACGGGCAGTATTGATACACGAATATCGATCGCTTTATCCGCTACCTTAATATTGATACGTCCATCCTGAGGCAAACGCTTTTCGGCAATGTTCAAATTTGCCATAATTTTGATACGTGACGACAAGGCCCCCTGCGCTCGCTTTGGTGGCGTCAACGCCAAAAACAGGACACCGTCTATACGATAACGGACACGAATTTCTTTTTCGAACGGCTCAATATGAATATCGGAGGCTCCACGCTTGACCGCCTGATAAAAAATATGGTTCACGAGCTGGATGATAGGCGCTTCTTCAGTTCCACTGAGAATATCAGTTTCATCAATCGCTTCGAACTCAAGAGTCTCTCCCTTGGTCTCTTCTTCGAACTCGGCGATCATTTTTTGAGCGCCTTCGAGCGGATAATATTTGTTTATCGCCTCAAGAATCACCGGGCGTGACGCTACAACGGTTTTAAACTGACTTCCAAAAATAAACGCCATTTCATCGATAGGCTGAAAGTCATAGGGGCGCGCGGTTGCAAGCATGTACTGCTGGCCATCACGCAAAGGCACTATGGCATTGTCACGCAAAAAACGCATTGGCACACGAGCCATAAGGTCAGGATCTGCAATTTTTTCGCCAATAGACTCAAGAAAAGGCATTTCGTATAATTTTGCATACGCAAATGCAATATCGCGCTCTGAAACACGATTTTCGCGTGTTACATAAGCTTCAAACGATATTTTTTCTTTGTCAGCTTCGGCAACGTAGGTATCAACACGTTCTTGACTAACGAGTTTTTCGCTCACTAAAATCTGTTCTAATCGTTTTTCTATCATGATTGTCCTTCTCGAAATACAGTTCTTTTTTGCATACTTTCGCTTTTAAGGGTTCCACCCTTAATAACCCGCAAGGCCATAGTCCGCAACGTTAAGGACTATGGGACCCTTGACCCTTGAAATAATTGATAATCACCGGCACCGTGCATTTACCAAATGTTGATACGGCAATTGCCGTTAGTAAGCGAGAAGATATCAAAACGGTTTTTACCGTTTTAATATCTTCTCTGTTTTCAAGCTACGCATAAGACTACGGCAGCTAAGGAGCTCGTGTATTATGTCACCAGGTCCAGCCGTCGCCAGAGGCTATGGCTGGCAGGCAAGGGTTTCTTATGCCATCAGGTCAAGCCTTCGGCCCAAACAACACGTACTTACTGCCGTTATGGAGCGCTCCAAAGCCCGAATGGTTAAAGGGCTTTGGCTTGTGGGTTAGGGGGCAACGCCCTTATATTTTCCCTATCGCTGGTAGCGGTATGCACGGCATGGTATTATGTACCAATTACACGTCCATACTTCTCGCTACGATACCAAACTTTTATTAAAAAAAGCAGCTCATGAAAAATAATTATAAAAATATCGATTTTATGGCACAAATTATCAAGCAGCTCACACCGTTGGTCTCAGAACATAAACAAAAGCGTGTCGAAGAAATTCTCGATCAACGCACCGATCATGTTGCCATTATCCTTGAGAACGTCTTTCAGCCACACAACATTAATGCAGTTCTTAGGTCAGCTGAGTGCTTTGGTGTTTCGCAGGTACACATTATCGAACATGGCTCGTACAAAAAATTTCAAAATCACGTGGGCATAAGCCGCGGTGCAACTGATTGGATAGAACTTGCCAAGCATGAATCAGTCGAAGAATGCATCAAAGCTCTTAAAGAACAAGGGTATCGTATCATCGCAACATCTCCGCATATGCAAGATTGCGTAAAGCCGCAACATGAGCTTAAAAACCTTCCCATAAACCAGCCTGTTGCTCTTCTTTTTGGCACGGAAGTATCAGGAATCAGCGATCAAGCGATAGAACTTGCAGACGGGTTCACGACCATTCCGATGTACGGGTTCACTGAAAGTTTTAATATTTCTGTCAGTGCAGCAATCGCACTTTATGACCTGTGCACCAGACTTCGCGCATCCGATATTAACTGGCATTTGACCGACACGCGTAAAACTGTTTTGCGTTATCAGTGGTACAAATCGATTGTACGCGGAGCCGATGAACTCGAACGCCTTTGGCAGGCACAAGAAAATAGTAATAAGGGCTCTGCCCTTTGACCCGTAAGCGCCCAGCGCTTAACCTGACTGTAAACCGGCGAAAGTCATATGGGTAAAACCCATATGACTTTCGCCGGTTTAGTATACTGTCACCGGGTCAAGCCTTCGGCCCAAACGACACGTACTTACGGTCGTTATGGAGGGCGAATGCCCTTGCGGGTTAAGCCTTCGCAAAGCCTACGGCCCAGGCGATACGTACCCACTTTCGCCATGGAGGGCGGCGCCCTTACTCTTACTCTTCACCTTGCAGCACAATACCGCTTAATCGATCAACGATGCACGCTGAAGGTCTAGGTTGATTCATGATATCAGCAATGGTTGGTGAAAGTTGAGTCATCTCGCAGGGCTGTGCAATGCGTTTGTTCTCGATGCTCTCTTTTTGGTATAAAAAAAGCGGAACATGCCGATCGTACGCATATGCCGTTGCATGCTTGGTACCTTTATCATATGATTTTTGTTTTTTTTCTTCAGACAAAAACGTGTAGGGGCGTGTTAAAAAAATATAATCGCCACTACGCTCTTTATAGACTTGATTGCGCAACAACGCCCGTGGATCGTTTTTAGTAAAAGAAACGTTCTCAATAAACGGTGCAGACCATGAATCGACAATAAACGGCTCTTGAGAAATTGCAGTTGTTACCAGGTCGTCTAAACGCAAACGCTCATCGGTAGTAAGCTTTTTGAGAACCTCTTTGTCTGCATAAAGGCCGCCCATTTCCACATTTTTAAATAATTTTTTGATGCCTGCTTTTTCTTCTACGCGTTTGTTCACTCGTGCTAAGAACTCTTTACCACTCACACGCCGAGCAAGCTCAAAACCCTTATCATGCAAATCTTCAATGATAAACATCGATCCATGATCAGCGGTAAACACCCATAACACATCCTTTGGATCGTACAAAGAGTGAGTAGTTTGCATAAGCCTCTCGATAGTTTTATCGAGTTGATACAAAATATCCAACGTTTCGTAGCGCTCAGGCCCAAATAAATGGCAACATTTGTCATAGGCACTAAAACTTACATACAAAAGTAATGATTCGTTCTCTGTGCTTGTTTGATGAAAATGCTTAACGCACGTTTCGGCAAATTTGCCAAGCAATGCATCGCTCATAGGTGTACGCATGTACGACTCAAAAGGCTCTTTTTTGGTTAATCTGTCGATCGAATGCTTACCAATAAAACTTTTTTTTGACGTATATTTGTATGATCCAACATTATCGCGATCGTAATACTCACTATCGCGAGGGTAGAGCAGCTCCCAGGTAAACGAATGTGCACGGGCAATATCATTCTTTTTTTCGTTAAAATCTTTTACCCATTCGGGAAGTTCTTTTTTATAATAATACGCACTTGAGGTGAACACCCCTTTTTTTGCATCAAACCAAAACGCCTTGCCACAATGCCCTGCCATAAAAATGGCTGCACGTGGTTTTTGGGACATGGTGTACACACGAACAGATCGATCGTGCCACTGATTAAATGTTATTTGGTCAGCAAGCGTATCAACTTCAAGCGTATGTGGACAAAAAAGACCATCAGCATTTTTATCAGCCTGAACAACTTTACCCGTTGAGTCGTACCAATCATTTCGTACGACGCCGTTATCTTTTGGATAAGCTCCGGTTGATATTACTGTGTGACCAGGAGCAGTCTCTGGAACAGCATAGGGGTACATGGCATTACAATAGTCATATCCATTTTGAGCAATGGACCCAAGCCCTCCATCAAAATGCTTTCGCACATTATTAAACACCCTATGACCACACGCATCGGACACCATCACAATAACCACTTTGGGCACACCAGCAAACAAAGGGTTCATGCATACCATGCTCACAAAAAACAAAGAACAAATCGTACAAGACAATGCCATTTGTTTGTTTTTTAGCTTCTTACATAATGCTCTATACTGAACATTTGTATTCCACATACTACATCCTTTTTTTTAGAAAATTCATGTATGAACACGGTATCCAACACATTTCCATCCGTAAACATCGGCATGGTGTTATCTCTTTCAAAAATTAAAAATACGGTAACGCTTTTTGATCACGCACTTGGCAAAATGTGCGCACGTACCAACACCTACCACGTAGACATACCATTTCTCAATGGATCACTTATAAGCTATACCCTTGAAGAACGGTTCATGCCTTCTGGATCAAAAATATATACCTGTGAAATTCTTGATGTATACCACACGATTCCTACCAGCCCATATTCACTTTTTCTTTTTTACAGCATCGTTTTACAACATGTTCTGCACATGGCTCCTTGGAATGTGGCCAACAACCAGTTATGGATATTTTTAACCGATTTGTATCAAACAGAGACCGTTGATGTACTGAAACAAAACGATATTTTTATACAAAAAATTCTTATATGCAAACTTTTTTTGTTGTTGGGTTACACGCCGGAAGCACCTTTTTCAGCTCCTGACCTTACAGGCTTGATTTCAGAGCCCCTCTCCCGTATGGTAAACAGCATCTCGGCTATAACTCAAAATAAAGAACGTCTTATTGAAATAATCGACGCCTGGATCATCAGTTGTAATCTGAATTGGACAGAACTTATTCATTGTCCCACTATGAAAACATCCGTTGACTTATTCATGCGCCAAAAATGATCAAAAAAAAGGATCCTCATTATGAAAAAAGCGATACTTTTACGCACTCTTTTGTGCGTATGCGCACTTATATGCATAACACCGTTGTACGGGATGTTCTCGATATCAAACATATTTGATAAAAAAAAGGATGCCGAGGACCAAAAAAATCCATGGGAAAAATTGCTCACCACCCTGGAACAAGAAACTGATGAACTAGATAAAGCACCATCACTTTCAAACGCCAAGGCTGCCTTTTTTCAAAAAGAGTTTCAGACAAATCAGCGGTATACAGGCTACAAAAGCACTGACCAAATAATTAGAAAAATTCAATCAACTCTTAAACAAGGTATCCACACAATCGAAGAAATAGATACCGTTCGACAACAATTGAAAAACACGTTGCTTGATCATGCAAAAAAATTGAAAGAATTTTTAGAAGATCCGACCTTTACCAGTATAAAAAAAGAAAATAAAGCAGCACCCACCTATGACGATTTGGTCGAAAAATACAATCAAATATCTCGTCTTGAAGCCGCTATATCAGAAAAAGAAAAACAAAAAACGGCTGCGAATAAAGACCTTACTCAAAAAAAAAGCAGCCTTAACGCTATTACCGATGAGATTAAAAATAAAAAAGAGGAACGAGATAATCTGGGTAGCACCTCAGATCGTCAGAGAGTTATTGGTGGTGAACTGATAGATAAGCAATTAGAACTGCTTGAATATAGACGAGATCTTGAAGAGTTACGTATTAAGGAAATTATTGCAAAACAACGATTTTTTGAAACTGAAGCACTATTGCTCAAAAAACAATTAGAAATCATCAAAAATCAGTATGACCAAATAAAAAACACGATTTTTGTATCGAGCGAATATGTGCAAAATTCCGAGCGTGCTTTTGAAAAAACTCGTCAGGAACTTTTAGATGAGCAAACACGTATTAACGAATACATCGCCAATGAGTTTACATCTAAAAAAAATGCTCTTCAAAATCAAATAACAACACTTGCTCAAACATATGATCTCTCAGCAAGTGATCTCACCGCGTTTAAGACATGGAACAAAGATCTGCAAACGGTACGTGATTGGGAAATTGCAGCAAATCTCGGGCTTGCATACACCGAAGACCTTCTTTTTGAAACACAAACCAATCTTGAGCTTGCAAATCGCGAGATTGTAAAAAGTAAGCTGCAACAAAAAGAACTTGAGCTTGATATCATCAAATCATGGAACCTTATCAGCCGCATCAAAAACAATACCCTCACTAAAGAAACGATCACAAAAGAAATAAAAAAATACGATGCCCCAAAAGCTGAGCTGATGACTCAATTTACGACGCTCAAAGATCAACGCGACAGCACCATTAATCAGCTGCACAACCTCTCTCTCACTTTAGAAAAAATTAAAAATCTCTCCGAGGGTCTCGCAAAAAATAGCGAGCATACCTTTACGGGCAGCACCTTTAAAAAGGCTGAGATTTTTCAAACGCTCTCATCCATTAAAGATATTTTGCGCAAAAAGCTTGATCTCACTGCGCAGCTTATAGAAATTTACTCAAGCAATATTGTGATCATCGAAACAACGCTCAAACAAGTTCAGGGCATCATGAGCGAACTTGCAGCAGAAAATTTTTGGAAGCGTTCTGGTCAGTCGATAGAATGGAAACAAATTAAAAATATTTTTCCTGATATTAAAAATTTTGCGTACCTTATCAAAATGCGCTTTGCACAAGCATTAGACCCAGAATCATTACGCACATTTTTTGTAGAGACATATCATAAACATGCTCGTGTACAGGACCTGTTTTTTGTGCTTTTTTTGCTCATCATGTGCATCCTGTTATTTTTAATCAGCAAAAAGCTGCTTCCCGTGCTCATTAAATCGCTGATAAAAATACGCGCAACCTACCAATCGCAACATCCTATATCATCAACGATCCTTGGTTTTATTGTTGCAATGCTCGAATTTATATCACGGTACTACACGCTCTTTTTTGCATGGTTTAGCTTTTTTATTTTGGTGCAAAATAGAACCATTTCAGGACAATTTACTTCTGTACTATTTTATCTGAGCTCGATTCCGCTGAGCATTTTGTTTTTACATGGCTTCTTTAAAGCGCTTGAACGCATCAACCGCGAAAAAGGATTTGCGCTCATACCTGTATCGCTTATCTCTCGATTTTTTATTGGAGTACAGGCATTTTGCGATGCAACCGTTGTCATTTATTTTTTCCGTGAAGCGTTCATGATTTACAATAAAATCGGATCACAGCTTCCAACAATTCTTTTAGCATTCAATTTTATTTTACTGCAAATAACGCTTTTATCGCTCATTGGCAAAGAACAGCTTTTGGCACTCATACCGGACTCATCAAACATGGGCAAAAAGCTCGAGGATGCGATTGATAAATTTTACTACCCTGTTCTGTTTCTGCTCATTGCAGTTATCATTATGAGTAACCCATATGTGGGCTATGGAAAACAGGTGTTTTATATTGTGTCACGCATTTTAATGAGTTTGCTGCTCGTACCCGTCTTTGTGTTTATTCACAACAGCATCAAAAAGATTACGGCATCGATTTTCTTTTACTCAACTGACGCATCGGATCAAAATAAAGAACGCTTTGAGTCAAGCAAAACATGGTACAGCTTTTTTGTGGTGCTCACCTTTATACTATTCTTTGTTGCAACCATGCTCATTATCTTATGGGTTTGGAACAAAAATATTTCGTTCAAAGAAATCTATAGCTGGTTTTCATATGAGCTGTACCCAGCAGGACGTGACGAGGTAACTCAGCTTCCTATCTCAATAACCGCATTTTCATTGTTTAAAATTATAGCCTACCTCATCGGAGGTTTTGTACTGGCGTATATCGTCAATAACTTTATTCTTAAGCGCATTTTTGATCCGCTCATTGTTGGCCAAGGGGTACAAAACACGATATCAACACTTACGCGCTATGCATTAATCATTTCAGCATTTTTGATCGGATTTAATAGTGTCGGGCTTGGCAGCCTTGCAACAAAAATAGGTATATTCGTACTTGCTATTGGTGTGGTTATCAAAGAACCACTGGGCGATATTTTTTCATACTTCTTTATTTTGGTGCAACGTCCCATCAAAATTGGCGATCTGATCATGGTTAACAATAAAGACGATCAGGTAATTGGTGTTGTACGTCAAATAACTGCACGATCAACCATTATAAGAAATCGCAACAGCACGATGTATGTCATACCTAACTCGCAAATTACTAATAACATTATCGCCAACTGGTCATACGTTAAATCATTTGTGGCCCTCGATGATATTCTCGTCACTATTTCATATACCGCTGACCCACAGCTCGTACGTCAATTGATACAAAAAACGCTTGAAGAAAACCCAACCATTCTCAAAAATCCCGCACCAATTATTTGGTTAAACGATTTCTTGGATAATGGCTTTCAGTTTTTGGTACGCCCATACATACCATCAGAGAAAGCATTACTCATGTGGGAAATTGCATCAAATATCAGGTTGGAACTTATCAAAAGGCTGCGCGAAAACAATGTTCAACTTGCATGTCCAATTCGGCATATTAAGGTTTCAAAAGACACAGAAAATATTGAAATTTATGACAACCAAAAGTGCTAAAACACTCTTCGATTTTTGTGCCATTTGAGAGCAGCAAAGAGGCCCGGGTTTTCCCCGAGCCTCTTTGCGTTAGAATCATGTTTGTTTTGCAAACTTGTTTACTGATTTTTGTGCCATCAGAAGTTTATAGTTTTAAACCACTATTTGAGAAAAGTTCGTCTGGTGGATTTTTCCCCTCATTTTCCGCAATAGTTGTTGTTACTGTCGTCATTCCTTGAACTATATTATTTTTTAGCCACTCTTTCCATCTTAGATTAGGCTGCTCCATTTTCTCTTCTTGTTTCAATAGATCAATGCGTACATTGTTGATGAACACCTGCTTAGTTTGTTCTCCACTAAGCCATGCTTTTTCAGCTATTTCAAGAAGCCCAATCAGTTCATTATCTTTTCGGCTTTTGGGGTCACGTGCATGAAATATTGCATAATCACAAGCTGTCTGCATTTTTGTAGGTAAAATATGTAAAGTAAGAGGATTTGCTTCAAAAGCAAGCAGATACTTAATCTTCTCACATACATTTGTTTGTCTAGATCCGCTTGCACACATTAAGGGTGTCATGCCATCTAATGATGCCTGGTTCACGGGCGCTCCAGCTAAAAGTAAACATTTAATTATATCGGGATGGGTTCCCCATGTGCATGCCAAACAGAGTGGCGTATACGTATGAGACAAATCAATTTGATTTGATGAGATAGAATTAGGATTAAATCCAACGGACAACAAATAATCTATTATCTGAACACGCGTCATATCTTTAACCAATGGTTCGGCCTGTAAACCGATAATTCCACATAAAAGAGGAAGATCTGATGAACAGTAACTCATCCATTGCAAATCTCTGCTCAATGTTTTCAATTGCAGATACACCTCTTCAGCAAAACTATTTTTTACTGCTAACATGTGCAATTTATGTATGGCTGCGGCTGCAGGCATACCCTCAATCTGTTTTATTACATTTTTAAGGTCTATTGCATTACAACAGGCCTCTGTAGATGCACTACCACAAGTTTTTTTGGGTGCCTGGTATGGCACAAGCATAAAATGTTCTTCCATACACAAAATTATTGGCGCAACTGTGCATAATAAAAGTAAAAATAGCCATGAGAAACATCTCATATAGTTCCTTTTGGTTAAAAATTAGAGCTCGTTTAAAATAAAATATTCACATAATGCAAAAAAATTTGTACTGTTTCGCTATACATTTCACAACAAACTTCGCATTAATCCCATGCCAAGCGACACGGCATCACACGCCTTAAGCGTCATGGGCACCAAAGTGCACACATGCGTTGCATGAGCGCGTAGTAACGCTTCTTCCTCAGCACTAAAACCGCCCTCTGGGCCAACAAGGCCCGCAATGGTCTTAGGTTTTTTTTGCACATTATCACCCAGCAACAATTCACGTGGTGATTGTCCATCGAACTCAAAAAGCACCGTTGTATACTCTGTCATTTTTTTAGTCATGTGCTCAAAACTCAGTACGGGCTCAATAAGCGGCAATACATACTGCTTTGACTGCTCGGCAGCTGCAACCATAATTTTTTTTGCACGTTCAAAATCTTTATCACTTCCCCAGTTTCGTCGACTCTTTTGAGAGATAAACGGAATAATCGTATACGCGCCATACACCGTAAGCATCGTCAGTGCATTCTCAAAGTCTTCTCGCTCAAGAACTGGCAAAAACCATGATATGTACGGAGTTAACACATGTATTTGCGAAAATTCAACAACACGTCCTATCACACGTTTTTTATCCATGTGCTCAAGGGTAATCAATGCCCGGTATGTACCGGTAAACAAAATAAGCTCTTCACCTACCTCAAGCCGCAAAACATGTGTAATACGGTGTACCAGATCAGTATCAGTCAGCTCACATAACTGATTGTTTTTAAATTCTTTTTTATCTACATAGAGTGAGAAAACATGGCTTTCGCCAACTTTATTCATGCTCATTTGATTATTACTTTCACTATCACAAACGGCCCATACACATATTTTTTTGTGCATTGTGCTATGTGTTTTTCATGGCACTTTTGTTAGGGTTATAGCAGTCGCTATGGTGCGTCATAAAAGACCGCACTATTTTAGGCACGCTCAACTGCACCAGTAAAACATACCGATTATTGCAATGTTTTTTGCATATACATGTGGGTAGGTTATAGTGCGTATCGCTATAAAGGTATATTGTATTACTCTTTACCAACGGACCCGAAAACCTATGGACCCTATAATACCTAAAAATTCACTGTTTATCATTGACGGCTCATCTTTTTTGTACCGCGCTTTTTACGCGCTTAAACCGTTATCAGCACCTGATGGCACGCTTGTGCAAGCGGTGTACGGATTTGCGCGTATGCTCAAAAAAGTTATTGATAAAAATCAACCTGAGCATCTTTTAATCGTGTGGGACAGCCCCGGCAAAACACTACGTCATGCCGTGTATGCCGAGTACAAGGCAACACGCGAAGCACCACCAAAGGATTTGTTTACCCAAAAAGAACTTATTTTGGAGCTTGCAAGCCGCATAGGTATATCACAACTCAGTGTCCCAGGTATTGAGGCTGACGATCTTATTTACTCGGTCGCCCAAGCAGCAAAATGTAATAATCAAACTGCCGTCATTATTACGTCTGACAAAGACCTCAGACAAATGCTTGATGAGTCATGCTTTATCTTTGATCCGTTCCTTGATCAATTCCTTGACCGTGCAGCGGTTGAAAAAATATATGGGTTCCCCCTGGAGCGCCTGCCACTCTATTTTGCAATTCTTGGTGACGCATCAGATAACATTCCCGGGGTAAGTGGTATCGGCAAAAAAGGCGCAGAAGAGCTTGCACAAACATATACTTCTATCGAAGACATCTATGCACGCATAGACAGCGTAAAGCCCAAACTGCGCAAATACCTTGAAGCATCCAAAGATGACGCCCTGCTCAGCTATGAGCTTTTTAAACTACGCAACATCACACGAGAAAATACCAGTACACATTACCCTTTTGATATTAAGCAATGGGAACAAGCAAACCCATTTTTTGAACAACTCGGCTTTAAAAGTCTTCTCACACGCACTTCTTCCGGCATAAGCATCCAAACACAAACAAGCGTATTCGCACCAGAAAAAACAGAAACAATAACCAAAATTGATGCTCGACTCGTATGCGTACACACAAAACAAGAGCTTATCGAAATAGACAAAGTGCTTACGCAATCAAAAGAATTTGCTCTTGATACTGAAACAACCCCGGATCATATACCCGTCGGACTTTCGATCTGCTGTGCTGATGATTGCGCATACTATATTCCTTTTGGGCACGGTACAGACGAACCACAATTACACCGATCAGAAGTTGGTGCATGGCTTAAGCCTTATATGGAGTCAACCGAATATAAAAAAATATTCCACCATGCAAAATTTGATATACAGGTACTCTCAAAGCTTGATATCAAAACAAACGCTACCGCTTTTGATACCATGATAGCTGCGCATCTGCTCCTGGACGAAGACCAATCAGTCGGGCTCAAAAATCTCTCAGCATCTTTGCTTGGAGAGCCAATGCTCTCATTTGCCGATATGGTAGAGAAAAAAGGTCGCACATCATTTGACCAGGTACCACTCGAAGAAGCTACACAATATGCTGCAGTAGACGCTCTACAGACCTGGAAGTTATACAAAATTTTTGAACCCCACATAAAAGAACGTTCACTAGAGACCATTTTTTATGATATCGAACTTCCACTAATCGATGTGCTCTGCGCGATGGAGCACGAAGGAATTTATTTAGACAAAGGTATCGCAGAACACAACAATAAATCGCTTGAAGAGCTTTTGCGCGTCATTCGCGAGCAGATTGACGCGTTACTTGGACCACAGTACAAAGACCTTAATCTCAATTCACCAAAACAGCTGCAAAAAGTTTTGTATACGGATCTTGCGCTCACCCCATCAAAAAAAACAACAAAAACAAAAAGTTACTCAACTGATCAAGAAGCTCTTGAGTCTTTGAAGGATAAGCACCCTCTCATACCGCTTTTACTGCGCCACCGAGAAATTCAAAAATTGCTATCCACCTATGGATATGGACTGCTTGCAGCGCGTTCAATACATGGCAAAATTCATACCTCATACAGCCAAACTCGTACAGCCACGGGACGTTTAGCATCATCTGACCCGAACATGCAAAACATCCCGACAGGAGCCGCAAATTCGGGCATATCTATACGCTCGGCGTTTGTTGCGCCAGTTGGCTACTGTTACCTCTCAGCAGACTACTCACAAATAGAGCTGCGGGTACTTGCACAGTTATCAGGCGATGAAAAACTTGTGCATGCATTTTTGCATAATCAGGATGTACATGCGCTTACTGCAAGCGGATTATTTGGTGTGCATGTTGAAGAAGTAACCTATAACCAACGGCAGATAGCAAAAAAGATAAACTTTAGCATTTTGTATGGGCAAAGCGCCTACCGACTTGCAAAGGACCTTGATGTTGGCTTTTCACAAGCAAAAGAGTTTCATGAAAAATTTTGGCTACAGTACCCAGGCGTCGTCACATGGATGGCTGCAACCATAGATAAAGTACGCGAATGCGGGCGTGTATGTACCTGGTGTGGCAGGCAAAGAAGCATTCCTGGTATTTATGAAGCAAATAAGCAACTGTACGAGGCAGCAACACGTATTGCAATTAATACGCCCTGCCAAGGAACTGCAGCAGAAATTCTTAAAAAAGGCATGATCGAATTGAACAAACGCTTGCGCGAACAAAAACTCGATGCAAAAATTTTGCTCCAGATTCATGACGAGCTGATTGTGCAGATAGCACAAAAAGATACAGATGCTGTGTGCGCATTAGTTAAGGACACGCTTGAAAACATTATGCCCGAGTGGCGTGTTCCGTTAAAGGCATCACTCCATATTGGTAATAGCTGGCAGGCATTGAAATAAAAAAAAGTTTTGTGAATTGAAAGAGGCCCGGTAATTATTCCGAGCCTCTCACTAAGTAGCACATATTATAGCGAAGTTCACTAAGCTATGCACATTCGTGATCATGAATAGTGTGATTTAATCACATAAACAAAAAACACTTTTGAGCGGGCCTAAATGGCTTTCGCCATATTTATTTTTTGTTCGTAAAAAGTTCTTTATGCTCCGGTCCAAAAGCAACTTTAAACATATCTCCCAAAATTTCCTGATGAACCCCAGGGTATCGAGCAAGATAGACCTTTAAATTACCCTCGATATTATTTTTAAAACACTGAGGAGCTTCAACACGCGCCAAAGATTTTGCGCTGAATCCATATTCCAAAAGTTCTTTGATAAAAATCAGTTTACGAGCAGCCTCAGCCCATTGCTCAGAGTTAAGAACACCTGCGCATGAGAATTGAGCAACTCTGTATTCTTCTAAAATAGTTGGCAGCAAAGGTAAATTTTGGTCTGAAAAAAAACATGCGTCATATTGTTGCTTCATGGCAAATAAGTCCGCTGAAATTTTTCCTATAACAAGCCTTTTGTCCTCGTTAGTTTCCATTTTTGCAAGACGTTCACATGCACCAACAATATTTTGTACTGGCTCACTTTCTATTTGGGCAATAATCTCTGGAGCATATTTTGCAAAATGATCCTGAGCCCGTTTTTTGATCAAATCAATCTTTTCTTGATACGTGGGCACTCGAAAAAAAGCCATAAAAAAGGGTACTGTAGGCAAAGCTGTGACTTTGGGCGGATGTTGCATACTGGGTTGTTGATATTGCATACTCATACTATGTGATGACAACATACCCACAAGTAAACATGCGCACAGATCTATTTTTTTCATAATCATTCCCTTTCCAGTTACATTAAAAAAATATGCCTTGTGCGTAAGCATATCACGTGGCTAAAACGCTTCAACAAGGATTGTGAGGACTGCGTCCTTACTTTACCCTCCAAAGGCGAATACTTGGAACATTTGGGACTGAGGTCCTTGACCCACTTTTTATAAGCCCATTGCCCGCTAGAGCCTCTATCGGGTGTAATAGCTTTGTGCGTAAACAGACCAGCGTAGGCGAGTTGACCCGCGGTGATCATAGCACACGCACGAGAATGGCCTAAAACGAAGTGGCCAGGTTTTTAACCTGACCACTTTGATCTCGATATCTCGTTGTCGCCCCATTTAAATTGGGGTGGGGAAATTAATATTCGCCGCGTCCGCCCATTCTGCCGCCGCCACGGTTGTTGTCGCCGCCGTTACCGTAAGGACGGTAAGGACGTGCACCACCTTGTGGACGAGGTGAACGAGTTGCTGGGCGTTCATTTGCTTGGCTTACACGGATTGTGCGACCATCAAGGTCTGTACCGTTAAGACCGTCGATTGCTTTTTGTGCGTCTTCAGCTGATGCCATTTGAACAAAGGCAAAACCCTTCGAAGATCCACTAATCATATCTTTAATGATTTTAACTGTCTCAACTTGACCGAAACCAGCGAAAGCCGTTTTAAGAGCTTCTTCTGTTGTTTTATACGAAAGGTTACCTACATAGATATTCATACACATGACTCGATTTGTAAAAATGTGAAAAAAAATACATAAAAACTTGAGGCATCAAGCAAGACCGAGAATCTACACAACAGTATACCCATCTTTGCCAGAAACACAAAATATCCCTGACATACTAAACATTTTTTAAGCAAAGCCCATATCTCAACGGCATTATTATAGAGTATTTTCTTATAATCAATACCGAGTTTTCATCTTAATACCTTTTATTCTTCTCGTTGTGAGCACGCGTAAGTGCTCATATCGTCTTTAAACGTACGTACAGAAGCGAGATTTAATGCTTTTTGGTATGCGCACTAAAGACCTTTATACTAAAGCAGGCGAACTTGATGACCTTTTTAACAAACCCCTTAAAAAAAGGATTTGCATATGCTTGGCAGTCTCGAGGTCATCTGTGGACCTATGTTTTCGGGCAAAACACTTGCGCTCATTGAGCACATAAAAAAGTGGCAGTCATGCGGACTAAAAGTACAAACGTTTAAGCATGCGCTTGATGTGCGATTTGCCCCTCAAAAGCTTGTTGCTCACAACGGAGAATCTGCTGATGCGGTGGCAGTAAGCTCTTCATGCGATTTGCTTGAAAGCATCGAACAAGATGCGCAGGTTATTGCAATCGATGAAATACAATTTTTCGATAACACCATCTTTGAGATTTGCACTGCATTGGTGCGTCAAGGTAAACAGGTTGTAGTCGCTGGACTTGATCTCGATTTTCGCGGAGAAATATTTGGCGCTATGGCCTTGTTTCTGGCCTCTGCCGATATTGTATGTAAACTTTCTGGATCATGTAACGTGTGCGGAAAAAAATCACGTTTTTCGCAACGTATCACTAATGACCAACCCGCATGCCGATATGAACCTCAGGTAATTGTGGGAGCCCATGATCGTTATGAAGCCCGTTGTTGGAACTGTTATGAATTTTCTGGTGAAGATTGCTGCCAAAATTAAGGAGAAAAGTTATGAAAAAACAGGTATTATTTTACGCTTTTTTTACGTTTATATCATGTACAACAAACATGTTCTGTATGGAGCAACTACAACAATCTAAACCCGGCGCCACGTGTGATATTCCCGTGTCCCTTTTCAGGCCTACAATGCAACAATCCGGGATCATTTTTGCGCTCTCTGGCCCTATGTTTGCAGGTAAAACCGGAACACTCATAGCCCTTGCGAAAAAATTAAAAGATGCTGGAATACGTTTCCAGGCAATCAAACACACATTTGATACAGAACGGTATGGAAGCGGTTCATCTTTGTGCTCTCATGAAAAAGATCAGTTTCCTGCATGCTGTGCACTAAACACATCCGATCTCGAGGCATATTATGATAAAACCGCACAAGTCATTATCATCGACGAAGCCCAATTTTTTGATACCCCAATAGTTGACTGGTGCAGAAAGTTGCGAGCAAAAGGAATACATATTGTCACCGCAGGTCTTGATAAAGACTGCTTCAAAAAACCTTTTGGTCCTATGCCTGAACTCATAGCTCTTGCAGACCCCGCACACAAGATTCATTTACAATCTTTTTGCAATATTTGTGGAGCACCTGCAGATTTCACATGCCGAACAATAGCCTCACAGAAAACTGTTTTCGTTGGAGGAGCAGAGGCATATGTACCGCGCTGCGCCCAGCACCATACCACCCCCGAAGAAAAAACATCCCAACCAGTCGCAATCACTACAACAACGACTACACCTGCAACAGAACAACCTGTATCAAAATAGAGTAAGATGCTCTAAAAAATACACTCTCACACCTTGACCTGAACTGAAAATGCTATTAATAACCAAATTGGTGCACGTCAAAATGGCGAACGCCATAATCGATTGAATAAAACACAATGGCAAAAGCAGATGCTCTGATTTTTTCGTGTTCTGAATGCGGCTACAAAACCGGCAAATGGTACGGTTGTTGTCCTGCGTGTAAGCAGTGGGATAGCTTTACTGAAGAAAAAGCACCGCTGAGTATAAAGCGTTCTTCATCACGAAAAAATGCAGCACCGACCATAATGCGCCGTCTCAGTGAAATAGACTCGCACGAACAAGAGCGTATTTTCAGCGGTATTACCGAGTGGGATAGAGTACTTGGAGGCGGGATCATGCCCGCCTCCTTTACCATTTTGACCGGTGACCCTGGCATCGGTAAATCAACGCTTCTCATGCACGTTGCAAACAAGATTGCAGAAAATTACAATGTATTTTATTTTTCAACCGAAGAATCGCTCGAACAGCTCAAGCTACGCGCAAGTCGTCTTGATTGCATATCAGACAAGTTATTATTCTCTGATCAGGCGCAATTTGGCACCATCATGGCTACGGTTGATCAACATCGGCCTGACGTTGTCATCATAGACTCCATACAAAATTGCGTGCTCGAAGACTCACCATCGCTGCCCGGTACCATTGGTCAGTTACGTGAACTTGCATTGTATTTTATGCGTCTTGCAAAAGATAAGCATGTTGCCCTTATACTCACCGGACATATCACCAAAGAAGGCGCAATGGCTGGACCGAAAATGATGGAGCACATGGTCGACACCGTTTTATACTTAAGTGGTGATGATCAATGGCAAAATCGTATGCTCAGAACAATCAAAAATCGTTTTGGGCCAACAGGCGAGCTCGGTTTTTTTGAGATGGGTTCGGCAGGCCTGAGCGAACTTAAAAATATTAACGAATATCTTTTATCAGATACCGTGTGTACACCAGGATCCGTCCTTGTCAGCCACATGGAAGGCAGTCGTCCGCTATTGCTTGAGGTACAAGCACTCGTCGTTGCATCAAAATTTAGCACACCACAACGCGTGATTAGCGGCGTCGATTACAACCAGGTAGTTCTTATCGCAGCCATTCTCGAGAAACATCTTAAAATTCGGTTCAGCTCGTACGACATTTTTTTTAAAGTGAGCGGTGGATTTAAAATAAAAGGTAGTAACCTTGACCTTGGCATCGCTATCGCCCTGCTTTCTAGCTTTTTTCAAAAAGCTTTTGACAAAAAAACGGTCGCTGTCGGCGAAATCAGCCTGGCTGGACTGGTCAAACCAGCAAGCTTTGGCGAACAACTCATTAAAGAAGCAGTCAAGTTTGGCATTCAACACATTCTCGTTGCATCAAAACAAGCAAGCAGTTCGGCGCATTGCCGTAGCTGTTCTACTGTTCATGACATTCTTTCAGTGTTTGATTAATAAGGGCTTCGCCCTTTGACCCATAAGGCCAGAGTCTTCAACGTTGAAGACTCTGGGGCCTTTAACTCAGTGACAATAAGAAAACAAGCCCGAGTTTTTAGCTCAGGCTTGTTTTCTTTATTTTTAGAACGACCGTTTAGATCGATTCAATACGCACAACCGTAAATGATTGGCGATGACCAAGCTTTCTGCGATATTTCTTGCGACGCTTCCATTTGTAT
>Ga0209319_1000427_pt1 | contig 55550 bp, 47 predicted proteins | sample RifGroE2_FD_184000 | JGI IMG/M metagenome (GOLD analysis project Ga0209319, IMG submission 184000) | Groundwater microbial communities from Rifle, Colorado - Groundwater E2 (SPAdes) (version 2) | ecosystem: Environmental > Aquatic > Deep subsurface > Groundwater | place: Rifle, Colorado, United...
TGTTTCTCTAAGATACTGAATATCTTAATTATAACAAAATAAATCTATCCTAAATTATTAACAAAAAAAAAGAAGCTGTCCTTTTGAGACAGCCTCTTTTTAATTTACACGGAAACCAAAAACCAGAATGTCGTCAATCTGATGGTAATTACTTCCGATCCATTGTGTTAAGCTATTTTCCATAATTTTAGCTTGCTCTGCCATAGGTTTCTTATACATTCCCAGAAGCATATGTCTGAAACGTCTGGATCTAAACTTTTTGCCATTATCACCTCCAAACTGGTCAATATATCCATCGGTAAACATATAAAAAGTATCCCCAGGTTGTAATTCGATCTCGTAGTTCTGAAATGGAATCTCAATTGGTGTAATCCCGATTGGGTTTCTGGTTGGTTTAAACTCAATCAGCCTATCATCTCTATAAAGATACAATGGACTGTTAGCACCAGCAAATTGCATTGTTTTTTTGTCTGGATCAATAACACAGATGGCAATATCCATTCCTATGTTAAGTGAATACTTGGTAGATGAATGTCGTAACTGGTTTTTTACCTCATGTCGCAATACCTCGAGTGCCTGATTTGCTTTTCTTATTTCTTTGCGAGTAGAAATTTCATTAATTAATGAGATTCCTAAAACACTCATAAATGCACCAGGTACACCATGACCAGTACAATCTGCAATAACTATTATTGTATAATTGTTTACTTTTCTTATCCAATAAAAATCACCACTAACAATATCTTTTGGTTTATTTAAAATAAAGAAATCAGGAATAATTCTTTTTATAAAGTTTTGTTCTGGTAATAATGCTTTCTGAATACTGCTGGCATAGGTTATACTATCGGTTATTTGCTTTTTTTGAAATGCGATTTCGTCGTGCTGCCTGGTTGTAATGATTCTCTCTTCGCGGTAACTGCGAACCAAAATAGCTACAACAAAATAAATCAGAATAAATGAGAAAATAAATGTTATAGCAACATCGTAAAATTTAACAGTATCATTCTCGTAATAAGTTAACCATTGAGGGAAATTGCTTTCGAGATATAATAAAATAGATATATTTAGGATAAATGCGACGATAACTAGTGTTCTGATTTTCCCCTCAGTTATAATAATAAAGAATACCATTGCCACGAGGTATATAAAAACTACCGGGCCTTCTGAGCCTGAATTAAAGAACCAGACTATAGACAATCCAATTAACGCGACAATAATAAAGTAGGGTAATAAAGGTTTATATGTTTTATGTACTCTCGAAAAGTAATAAAAAAACGAAACCAATAATCCTGCTGTAAAAGTAATTGTAGTAAGTACCAGATTTAAGCCAAGAGCTAAATTGGTTATTGTAGCAAAAAAAGCGGCCCATGCTGAAAAAAAACAAACCGAATTGAAAAAACGATGTTCAAGACTATAATCCTCGCGTTTTCCGAAAAGCAAATTGACAAAATTTGTTCTACTTGATTTTATTTGTTTAGGGATCTGCTGAGTCATATATAGTTTAACACATTAAACCCGTATTGTTTTTATTACGGGTTGGATAGCGAATATAACCAAAATAAATAATAAATCAAATGGAATAGCTGATGATTAACCAAATAACGTTTTAATTACAATATTTAAGTGGATCTTTTTTCAAGTAAAACAATATTCTCAACATGGTAAGTATGTGGAAACATATCAACTGGCTGAACTTTTGCAACCTTATACATTTTGTCCAATAGTTGTATATCGCGCGCCTGTGTTGCAGGATTGCAGCTAACATATACAATCTTTCTAGGATTTGCATGCATTATTGTTTCAACAACATCGGGATGCATTCCTGCCCTTGGTGGATCGGTAATTATTACATCAGGATTACCATTTTTTGCAATGAATGAAGCATTTAAAACATCTTTTAAATCACCTGCAAAAAAGCTTGTGTTGTTAATATTATTTATTTCTGAATTTACTTTTGCATCTTCAATTGCCTCCGGAACATATTCTATCCCAATAACTTTTTTTGCAGCTCGAGCAACGAAATTTGCAATTGTACCTGTACCTGTATACAAATCGTATACTATTTCATTACCAGTTAATCCAGCAAATTCACGGGCAATACTATACAATCTGTATGCTTGTTCTGAGTTGGTCTGATAAAATGATTTTGGTCCAATTTTAAACTTCAAATCTTCCATCTGTTCAAAGATATGATCCCTGCCTTTAAATAAAACCACCTCCTGATCAGTAATTGAATCGTTAGATTTGGAATTTATTATATACATTAGGGATGTAATATTAGGAAATTGGCTATAAATATGTTCAAGTAGACCAATTCTTGCATCCTCATCTTCGAAAAAGAAAACAACAATAACCATTAGCTCCCCTGTTGTTGATGTGCGAACAATTAAGTTGCGTAATAGACCTTCTTGCTTTCGTAAATCAAAATAGCTTAACTTATTCCTATCGGAATAATTCTTTACTTCATTTCTAATAGCATTTGATGGTTCTGGTTGTAACCAGCACTTGTCTATTTGCACAATCTTATCCCAAAATTTGGGTACATGAAAACCAAGTGCATCGTTTCTTTCAAGTTTTCCTTCTTTTTCAATCTCTTCTTTTGTATGCCAACGATTATTCGAAAAGGTAAACTCCAGCTTATTGCGATAGAACGTAGTTTTTTCTGATGGTAAGATGAAATCAATTTCGGGTAACTCAACCTTGGCAATTCGCTGCAAATTATCAATTACCTGTTGATGCTTATACTTTATTTGCTCACTGTATGGCAGGTTTTGCCATTTGCAGCCACCACAAATTTCGAAATGATCACAAAAAGGTTTCTCTCGTATTTCGGAGTACTTTTTAAATACTATTGGGATAGCTTCCATATAGCTTTTACGCTTACGAATAATCTGTACATCAACAATATCGCCAGGTACAACCTGAGTTACAAAAATTACTTTATTATCGATTTTTGCAATTGCTTTACCCTCGGCAGCAATATTTGTTATTTCTAAATTCTCAATTACTGGCAATTTTCTTCTATCTCTTCCCACAGCTTTAATTTTTATGCTGCAAAGATAGGGTTTTAATTTAAATGGTATAGTGGAAAAAGGTAAAGAGGTATATGGGCATAGAAGACAGAAGACAGAAGACAGAAGACAGAAGTCGGAAGACAGAAGTCGGAAGACAGAAGTCGGAAGACAGAAGCTGGAAGACAGAAGCTGGAAGCTTAAAGCTAGAAAGATAAAAATGATACAAAAAATTATTGTCCAGTTTGTATTATCTTTGCGCATTAAATATTGTACTTATGATTTCGGTTGATCAGTTAACGGTTGAGTTTGGAGGTTTTCAGTTATTTAACGATGTATCGTTTATGGTTAATCCCAAAGACAGGATTGGCCTTGTAGGAAAAAATGGATCAGGAAAATCAACCTTGCTGAAAATATTTATGCGATTGCAAACACCTACCAAAGGTCGAATTACCATACCCGAAAGAATTCGTATTGGATATTTACCTCAACATATGGTGTGCCGCGATAGCAAATCGGTATTCGAAGAAGCCCGCGAAGCATTTTCAGATGTAATCAAGCTCGACAAAGCAATAAAAGATATTAATCATCAATTAACAAGTCGTACCGATTATGAATCGGCAGAATATTCAAAACTCATTCATGATTTGACTGAATTTAGCGACCGATATCAAATGATGGGTGGCGGTGCAATTGATGCCGATGTGGAGCAAACGCTATTAGGATTAGGTTTTCAAACAAAGGATTTTTCTCGCCAAACATCTGAATTTAGTGGTGGATGGCGCATGCGTATTGAATTAGCTAAAATATTGCTGCAAAAACCCGATGTGCTTTTACTCGACGAACCTACAAACCATTTAGATATTGAAGCTATTCAGTGGTTCGAAGATTTTCTAGTAAATTATTCGGGTGCTGTTGTTTTAATATCGCACGATCGTACTTTTCTCGATAATGTTACAAAACGTACTGTTGAGCTTTCGCTAGGAAAAGCTTATGATTACAATGTACCTTATTCGAAATATGTTGTTTTACGCAAAGAGCGTCGCGAACAGCAAATGGCTGCTTATCGGAATCAGCAAAAGATGATTGAAGAAACCGAAGAGTTTATCGAACGATTCAGATACAAAGCCACCAAAGCAGTACAGGTACAATCTCGAATTAAACAACTCGACAAAATTGATCGGTTGGAGGTCGACGAGGAAGATTTGGCATCGATGAATATCAAATTTCCTCCGGCACCACGTTCAGGCGATGTTGTTGTTGCTGCTCGCGGAGTAACAAAAACATATGGTAATTTAACTGTTTTTAAAGATGTGGATTTAACTATTCATCGTGGCGATAAAATTGCATTTGTTGGACGGAATGGAGAAGGAAAAACAACTCTCTCGAAAATTATTGTCGAAAACCTGGAGCATGAAGGAATGCTAAAAGTCGGTCATAATGTATCGGTGGGTTATTTTGCCCAAAACCAGGACGAAATTATGAACGAAAACAAAACAGTTTTCCAGACAATAGATGATATTGCCGTTGGTGATGTACGTACAAAAATCCGTGATATTCTTGGTGCCTTTTTGTTTAGTGGCGAGGATATTGATAAAAAAATTAAAATACTTTCGGGAGGTGAAAGGTCGAGGCTTGCTATGGCAAAACTTCTTTTGCAACCTTATAATTTGCTCGTGCTCGACGAACCTACAAATCACCTCGATATGCGATCAAAAGATATCCTAAAAAATGCATTAATTGATTTTAAAGGAACGCTGATTTTGGTTTCGCACGACCGGGAGTTTTTAGATGGTTTAGTTGATAAAATATACGAATTTAGGAACCAACAAGTAAAAGAACACTTAGGAGGCATCTTTGAATTCTTGCAGAAACGAAAACTCGAAAACCTTAAAGAGCTTGAACGTAAAGCAGCCCAACAACCATCAAATAAAGACAAAAAAGACTCTGACAATAAATTGGCTTACCTTGAAAAAAAGGAATACGATAAGCTAAAAAGAAAAATAGAAAATAATATTAAAACGTGCGAACAGAAAATTAGTCAGCTTGAGAAAGACCTGGAGAAAATGGGGCAGCAAATGTCGGATCCATCAATAATTGCTCAAAAACCAAATTTATTTAAAGATTATAATGATTTGAAACAGCAACTTGAGAGTGAAATGCAAAATTGGGAACAACTGCACGAAGAGTTAGAAAAAACAATGTAATAAAAAGAAAAATAGAATTTTAGCTAATTCATCCTATCCTATTTCTTAGATTTGTATAAATGAACAGAACGCTGATGAAGCTCATAAATAAGATTAATGCTGATACATTTAAAAAATTGCAGTTTTCTGAAAAAGTAAAAATTGGTACGCACTTATCGATTATTCTTATTGGCATTATCATATTCGGATCTTGTTCTTTGTCAAAGAAATCATCAAAACAACTCAGCTTTGATTTGCTTTACAACCCCTCTCCTATTACGTTATTCCCTGATCTTCAGGTTTATAGTGAAACAGAAAATACTTCAACTGTTTATTTTCGAATTCCACAAGAAGATTTGTTATTCAATCAGGCAAATGAGGAGAATAGACTTCAGTCCCAAATTAAAATCGCTTATAATCTTTTCGAAGCAAGTGAAAAACTAATGCCAGTAGATTCAAGTATTATAAACAAGTCAATTGAAAAAGATCCATCAGTAGAATTTCATTATATTGAATTTACAATAGCAGCAAAAAAAGGGAAGAGTTATTTTCTTGAAGTTATTATTGAAGATCAGAATAGAAAATCAAACAGAACTTATTTCAGAAGCGTAAACAGAACCAAAGATTATAATCAACAAGATTTTAAAATTACTAATCCCTTGTCGGGCGAGTTGTCTTTTGATCCATATATCAGAACAAACAAAGCATTTTCGATAAAACACTACAATCAAAAATTCGATTCGTTGCAAGTTTTGTTTTACAAAAAAGATTTTTCAATTCCTCTCGCTCCAAGCAGAACAGAGAATTTAACTGATTCGTTTAATACACCCGATACAATTTTTATTTGTTATATCGATTCAATTGATTTTACCAATTTCGAAAAAGAAGGAATATATTATTTCAGTCCATCAAATTATTCTGATAATGGGTTCTCCCTTTTTAACTTCGGTCCAAGCTTTCCGAATGTTGTTAATCCTTGTGAATTAATTGAGCCATTAGGTTACCTGGCTAGTATTAACAATTGTTCGAATGATACAACAAATGGCAGGCAAACCAAATTAGCAGTAGACAATTTCTGGTTATCAAGAGCAAAAAATATCAATCGTTCAAGAGACCTAATCAAGCTTTTTTATACCAGGGTAAAATATGCCAATATCTTTTTCACATCGTACAAGCCAGGATGGCAAACCGACAGGGGGATGATTTATATTGTTTACGGACAACCTGATTATCTTTACAAATCAGTAAATGAAGAACGTTGGATTTACAATCCCCGAGATTTAGGTACGGGAATTATTTTTAACTTTGAAAACATAACACATAGTTTCAGTACGAATCACTTTGAATTAAACCGAGCAAAACAAAAAAATACTGGCTGGGATGATGCAGTAAAATTATGGAATAGCGGTGAGGTTTATTACTATCAACCATACTAATTATTACTTTAGAAAAAATAAAATGAATCAGGAAAAAGAATTTATATTCGGCATTCGTGCAGTAATTGAAGCCATAAAAGCAGATAAACTTATCGATAAGCTTGTTATCAGAAGAGGATTAACCGGGGAATTAAGCCACGAATTGATGAGTCTTATTAAAGAGTACCAGTTACCTTTTCAGTTAGTCCCAAACGAAAGAATTAACAGAATTACGCAAAAAAATCATCAGGGAGTTATTGCATTTATTTCACCCATTGAATTTCAGAATATAGAACAAATAATACCCTCATTATTTGAAGCAGGAAAAACTCCATTTGTGGTTATCCTAGACAAAGTAACCGATGTGCGTAATTTTGGTGCAATAACACGAACTGCAGAATGTGCTGGTGTTGATGCAATTATTATTCCTGAAAAAGGCTCGGCACGTATTTCTGGCGATGCGGTAAAAACATCGGCTGGGGCATTACACAAAATACCAGTATGCAGGGTTCAGAATTTGTTACACACGATTAAATTTCTTAAATCGAGCGGAATACAAATTGTGGCAGCTACTGAAAAAGCAGCGGACTATTATTATCAAACAGATTTTACAGTACCAACTGGTATATTATTAGGCTCCGAGGATCATGGTGTAGAAGTTGAATACTTACGAATAAGCGATAAGCTGGTTAAGATTCCAATTTTGGGAGAGATTGAATCGCTAAATGTTTCTGTTGCAGCAGGTGTTCTTATTTATGAAGCAGTAAAGCAGCGATTGTAGAATTTAACAAGATTCAATTCTACTTAACTGGTTTGAAATTTTGGTAAGGTAAAGTTAAAAGTAGAGCCTTTATTTAAATCACTTTCAACCCATATTTTACCTCCGTTTCGTTCAACAAACTCTTTGCACAGAATGAGTCCTAAACCCGTACCAGGCGTTGTATGGTGCTGATCTATTCTGAAGAGTTTTTCCTGATCCTCTTTTGTCATTCCAACACCATTATCAATTATAGAAACAACAACAAAAGATTCGTTCAATTCGGCTCGTATGGTAATTGTTCCTTCGGAATTAGAGAATTTTATTGCATTGGTAACAAGGTTTCTAATAACCGTTGTAATCATATTCTCATCTACATATACATGACACTGATCATCAATCTTAATGTATACCTTAATTTTTTTATTCTCGATATTCACCATTAATAAATCAATTGTATTTTCAACAATCTTCTTTATAGAAGTATATTTTGGTTCGAATGGAATACTTCCTGTTTGCGATCGCGACCACTGAAGAAGGTTCTCTAGCAAATTATAAAGCTGTTTCGATGCCTGATTCATAATATCGATAAACTCTTTGCTTTCATTCTCAGAAAATGTATGAAAATTCTCGGAAAGTATTTCAGTAAGATTTAGAAATCCGGCAATGGGATTACGCAAGTCGTGAGCAATAATAGAAAAAAACTTGTCCTTACTGGCATTTAACTCATGTAATTTTTTTCGTTGCACTTCGAGTTCCTCGTTCTGTAAACTAATTGTTTTTTTTGCTTTTTTCAGGTCGGTCATTTTGCCAAAAAGCTCAATGGTTCTATCCCTAAACTTTTGGTTTGTGTTTTCGAGCTGCGACTGTTGAATTTCAATTTCGTATTGCTGTTTTTCTAGTTGCTCATTTTGTTGAGTAATAATTTTCTTAGCTCTTTTCAGATCAACTATTTTACCAAACAACTCTATAGTTCGTCCACGGAATTTTTCGCTCGTTTCTTCAAGTTTTTTTTGTTGAGATTCAAGCTCTTTTCGTTTAAGCTCCAGGTCGGAATATTGCTTTGAAATAACTGACTGAACAGATTTTAAATCTTCTATTCGTTCCAACAAACTCATATCATCGCAAGAAGTCGATTCTTTATTCACAATTGATTTGATAACATCAGGATTTATCTGCTCATTAGCATTTGTATTTTTATTAGTATTTAATGAGTCAGGTGCCATAAGAAAAGTTTTGGTTTAGAATTGATCCCTATCTTTATACTAGAATTTAATTTAAAAGATGCGTTTTTTCCATATTTTTCCATTTTGCCTGATAATCATAATCAACAAAATATATCTTAAGATCAGCTTGATAATCATATTTTGTAAAGAAAATATTTTTATCAGCCTGATAACTGGATTCTGTAAAATACCAAAGTCCATTATTCTCCTTTGCCTGATAATCATATTTTACTTTGTAAACCAGCAAATCGGCCTGATACTCGTATTGAGTTACAAACACCTTTATATCAGCCATATAATCGGACTGCACTGAATACACTTTTTGGGCTTGTAAATCCAGCGATATAAATATAAGCAGGAATAACAGGATCAATCTCATTTTTAACTAAGGTTTGGCATTTTTAATCTACGTAAATCTTCACTCGAAGGGCTCTGAAATATTCCAAGTTCAAATTCAGGAATTACAGCCAGTATGTGATCGAAAATATCAGACTGTACTTCTTCGTAGTTGGCCCACTTTTGCTCTTTACTAAATACATAAATCTGAATTGGCAAACCCTTTTCGGTTGGTTGAAGATGCCTAACAAGCAAGGTATATTGAGAATCGCTGTGATGTAATTTAGGATGATTGTTAAGGTAAAACTCACAGTATTTACGAAAAACACCAATATTGGTAAGGTTTCTGCGGCTTACTATATCGTTTTCATCAATATCAAAAGAATTATTATATTCATCTATTTCATTTTGCTTGGTAATAATATAATCCTTAATAAGTTTTATGTTTTTGAATTTTTCAATCATCTTTCTATCACAAAACTTTATTGTTTTAAGATCGATAAAAACCGAGCGGGCAATTCGTCGTCCTTCAGATTCCTCCATTCCTTTCCAATTTTGGAAAGATTCAGACATAAGTGCATATGTTGGAATAAAAACGATTGTTCGATCGAAATTCTGAACCTTTACTGTATTTAATGTAATTTCGAGCACATCACCATCGGCATTTCTACTAGGCATTGTAATCCAGTCGCCGATTTTCACCATTTGATTAGCAGACAGCTGAATACCTGAAACCAATCCTAAAATACTATCTCTAAATACTAAAAGCAAAATTGCGGCAATAGCACCTAAACTTGCCAATAATTTACCAGGTGATTGCCCTAAAATAATTGAAATAATAAGAATAATACCGATACAAAATACGATAATAATTATTGTTTGAATATAGCCTTTTATTGGGCGATCTTTTGACATGGGTGTCGAGAGGTAAACTTCGTGTATGGCATTCATAAAGGTATTTAAAACAAACATGCCAATAAAAATCATATAAATATAAATCGCCGATAAAATGGTAGGTTGCCAATTAGGAAATTGCTCAAGTCCATTCTTTGCATAAGCATATATAATAATGGCAGGTATAAATTGCGAAAATCGATTAAGTAACTTACGATTAAGAAGAATATCATCCCAATCGGATTTGGTTTGTTTTACAAATCTCCTGATTACATTAACAAGTATCTTTGAAGTAATAAAATACGCAATAAAAGCAATTAATAATACTATTAAAAATATAACCATTGTTTTCGCGTAGAATGCATATGATTCTGAAAATCCATATTTAACAAGCCATTCCTGTATTTTTAATCCTAATTCCGAATTCATAGTCAAATAAGTTGATTTTTATATTACTTTGTAAATTACCTTCAAAATTACAGCTTATATTTTTGTAAACAAAACCAACAACTATGAAACTCTTACAAACATTGCTATTTATCTGTTTTATTCACACAGCTTATTCGCAGAATAATTACTCTCGCTTTTTTACTGAACAAAGCATGCGTGTAGATTTTATTTTTGCCGGTAATAACAAAACAGAAAAACTTTATCTTGAACAAATTAAAAAAGAATCCCTCTGGGGAGGTTCAAAAACAAACTTAATTGATCGATTTAATTACGGTGAATATAAGTTTGAAGTTATTGATTCAACAACAGATCAGATCATTTTTACACGTGGATTCTGTACACTTTTTGAAGAGTGGCAAACAACTAACGAAGCTCAAAAGATAGACAGAAGTTATTATCAAACAATAATATTCCCTTTTCCGAAAAATCCTGTAAACTTAAAAGTATATAGCCGTAAGTGGGAAGGTGATTTTGTACTTGCCTATGAAACCACTATTAATCCAACCGATTATTTTATAAATCCTGAGACTAAAAACTTTTCATTTAAAAAGCTTGTAGACAATGGTGATCCGGCAAACAATGTTGATCTTGTATTTTTAGCTGAAGGTTATACATTAGCAGAGATGGATAAATTTGAAAATGATGTAAGGAAAATGACAAATTATCTTTTTCTGCAGGAACCATTTAAATCAACTGCAAAAAAGTTTAACATTTGGATTGTTAATTCTCCATCCGATGAATCGGGAACCGATATACCGGGAGAAGGAGTTTATCGCAAAACAATTATGAACAGTAGTTTTTATACCTTTGATAGCGATCGCTACCTTACAACACCTGATGTAAAATCAGTGCGTGATATTGCCGGGATTGTACCTTACGACGATATTTGTATTATTGTAAATACTGATAAATATGGAGGCGGTGGAGTATTTAACCACTATGCAATTTTCTCGGCTAATCATTTGTTATCTGAAAAAGTTTTTATTCATGAGTTTGGACATTCATTCGCGGGTTTGGGTGACGAATATTACAATTCATCAACATCATACAATGATTATTATAACACAGCCATTGAGCCCTGGTCAACAAATTTAACTACCCTTGTAAATTTTGATACAAAATGGAAATCAATGATTAATAGTAATACTCCTATTCCTACACCACGAATAAACGAGAATAAAGACTTAGTAGGAGTTTTCGAAGGAGGTGGATATGTAAGTAAAGGAGTTTATAGCCCGGTAATGGATTGCCGAATGAAAAGCAACGAAGCAGGTGGTTTTTGCCCTGTTTGTTCCAAAGGCATATTAGATATGATTGAGTTTAAATCCAAATAGAATTTTTGAGTACATAAAAAAATGGAATAAAGCACAAAGCCTTATTCCATTTTCATTTTATCAGTTTTATTTATTCTTTTCTTGCGTGTTTTTTAGCAATAAAATAATAAATCACTAAGGCTAACCCGCCAAAAAGGAAAATCATAGAAATATAAGCGATCCCTTCTTCAAGGTTAGTGCTTTTTGCTAAAATATCGCCTAATAAGAAACCAATGGCAATTCCAATACAGAAAATACCATATTTTAAACTTGGTGATACATTTGCTTCGCTATTAAAAATATTGGCAGTTAAACCTTTATCAATAAGAGCAAGTCTTTCTTTTCTGCGAATATATAAATGGAATACTCCATAAACTACTGCAAAAAATGCAATTGGGATTAAAAATTCTAATTGATTCATAATTATAATTGTTTTAGTTAAACATTGTTTTCTAGCTCTGACGCTAGCTTTTTAAAACAGGTTACAAATACCAATAAAATTTTGTAAATTGTGTAAGAAAATTATAAGTATATTGATATAAAGGCATAAGGGTATAAATTATGAATAGTCTTCGACTTTTGTCCCTCCAACTTCCAACAGTGGGTAAAAAGGAGGGCAAACTTTTAATTTTATCTTTTTACTTTTATCTTATAAACTTGTAACCTAAAATAATATGTCAGCGTCATAGAAACAAATGAACAGAGTAAAAGACGATAAATATTATATCGACAGGATTGTTGGTGGCGATGTAAATGCATTTAGTTACCTTGTTGACAGTTACAAGGGAATGGTTTATTCGCTTGCCTTGAAATTTCTGAAGAATTCTGAGGATGCAGAGGAACTTGCTCAGGATGTTTTTATTAAGGTATTTAATGGCCTTACAGACTTTAAATTTGAATCTAAGTTCTCAACCTGGTTATATCGTATTACTTATAATGCAGCCATTTCGAAACTTAGAAAAAAACAAATTGAAACGAGGGATATTGAGAATGTTTCTCTTCCCGAGAGTCAGGTACTGAACTCATATAATGCAGTAAATGAATTAACAAAACAAGAACAGGTAAAATATATTAAACTTGTTTTTGAGAGATTAAATGAAGAGGAAAGTGTAATTTTATCCCTGTTTTATTTGCAGGAGAACTCGATTCAGGAGATTTGTGAAATTACCGGATATTCTGAATCTAACGTAAAAGTGAAACTGCACAGAGCAAGAAAGATTTTTTACGATGAATTGCAGTTTATTTTAAAAGACGAAATAATATCAATATTATAATGAAAGATAAAAAAGTTGATATCGAAAAAATTACCCGTGAATTGATTCAGAAGGAAGGAATTCAACAACCGGGTGCCGACTTTACAAAAAGTCTGATGGCTAAAATACTGAAAGATCCAAAGATACAAATCAGCTATATTAAAAAGGATGATGATAAAAACAGCATACTGATATTTCTATTAATCGGTGTACTTTTTATTGCATACATTGGCTATTATATTTACAAAAATGGATTTGGAAAACTCTCTGAAACAAATAATATTCCAGGAATGACATATTTGCACACAGCTTCAGATTTTTTATCAAAATTCTGGTCAGAAATAAGTTTATCACCCTATATTCTTCTGTCACTTTTAGGAATTATTCTGCTGTTATTATTTGATAAGTATATAATAAAATACTTATACTCAATCTAAAAGAATACGTCAATAATAAAAAACATCAAAGGCTGTAATAACTTACGGCCTTTTTTTATATTTTAGATTCCTGAAATAGAACTTATTTTAGTGAAAAACTCAAACTAATTATACCTTAAATTGGAATCATATAATACGGATGAAATTATTGCTGGAATACGTTCTCAGGATCCAAATGTCCTTCGATATGTGTATTTAAATTTCTTCCCTGAGGTTAAGTTATTTGTACTTAAAAATGGCGGGTCGCTGCAAGATGCCAAAGATTATTTTCAGGAAACCATAATAATAGTTTATCGCAAAATAAAAGAGGGTAATTTTTCAGTAAATAAATCCTTCCAACATTATTTACTAGGAATTTGCAAGTATATTTTGATCGAACAAAAATCAAAAGATATGGTTAATGAAGTTGAATTAAGTAAATATGCTGCTTATGAAAGAGTGCCTGAAAATGAGTTTGAACAAATAAGAAAACACTATGAGTATAAACTATATCAGCATCATTTTAGACAACTCGGGCAAGATTGCCAGAAAATAATTGGTATGATATTGCAGAAAATACCAATTAAGGTTATTGCTGAAGAAATGAGTACTACAGAAGGTTATATTCATAGCAGAAAATATAAGTGTAAAGAACAACTTATTACAAATATAAAGAGTGATCCAAAATTTGGGAAAGTAGATGAAGAATGATATCAGACTTATAGAGAAGTATTTAAATGGAGAATTGTCGGATAGTCAGAAACTTGAATTCGAGAATCGTCTTAAAACAGATAAAAGTTTGTTTGATGAGTTAGAGCTATGTAAAAAGGTTTCTGATGCTATTCACGAATCCGATATCATGGAATTGAGGCAAACAATCAATATCATTGTACAAGATAAGCCAACCATAATGGGATTACATATTGGAAGATTTTTTTATTGGCAAATTGCTGCTGCTGTAATTTTAGCTTTTGTAGTTATTAAATCAGTGTTTTTTTATAATTCCCAACAGAACAACACTTCTGAAACTTTTTCCAAATTCTATAAGCCCTATTCTTCGGCACAATTAATACGCGATGGCAAAGCCAATTCGGCAAATGATTCGCTTTTAAATATAGCTTTAACAAGCTATGAAAATCAAAATTATATTTTGGCCGAAGAATCATTTAAACAAATTGCAAATACCGATTCAACAAACATAATGGCAAAATTTTACTTATCAATTACATATATTGAGCAAAACAAATTAGCCAAAGCCAAAGAAAACCTTATTGAACTAACCGCGAATAATCAACATCTATTTTATGAACAATCGTTATGGTATTTGGCACTTGTGTACGTTAAAGAAGAAAATGTTGACGAATCGATTAAGATTTTGCGATTAGCTGTTCAAGATGATTTCTATAATTCAAAACAAGCAAAAAAACTACTCCGGGAGCTTGAATAATAGGTTTAATACAGATCTATCTTTTGTGCCTCTTTTTCCAAAAAAGTATATAAACTGGTAGGCATATCAGAATAAAAACTAAAATTAGTAAATAATACTGAGGATGAAATAATGGTTCTTTGTTTCCAATAACTACATAACCCGACCAGTAATAAGGATGCGATTTAAGAGGATCCGCATTATTCAGAAAATCGATTTTTGCTAAGCGTGCTGCTTTCGCTTTATTTCGGCCTAATTTTAGATTTTTATAAAATCGGGTCATTAGTTGTGTACCCGATTTATCTTCTACAGTCCATAATGTCATTATAATTGATGGGCAACCGGCATAAATAAATCCACGAGCCAAACTCATAACCCCTTCGCCTTTATTTAAAAACCCCGATCCCGTATTGCAAGAACTAAGCACAGCCATACGACTATTCAATTGTAAATTATAAACCTCGTAGGTATTTAAAAATCCATCTTCGAGAGTATCTTCGGATTGCGAAAATACCATCTTCGAAAACATGGGGTCATTATCGTTAAGTATAGTATGCATTGCAAGATGCAGAATATCGTAATTGCCTGCCAATTTTTTAAAGTTGAGCTCACTGGCATCCTGATCAAGAAAAACATTACCATGCAATAATTCGGAAACATTCTTAGCTTCTTCTTTTATTCCTTTAAGTGGATAAAGTTTTTCACGGTACTGCTGCCTGGTTTCTGAAAAAGGGTTGATTTGTACTCCAGTAACTTTGTAGTCGGGAGCAAACGCTATTAATTTATGCTCTGCACGGTTCCTGTCTCTATTATTATCAAACAGTAAATTTGCCGAATAAGAGTAGCTAATAGCATAATCTAAAAGCAAATATGGAAGCCGGTTATATTTTATTGTTTTGTATAGTTTGTTTTCGCTTATTAATGTTTCGAAAGGAATATAGGCAAGTTTTCCATCAGGAATAACAATTAATTGTTTGCCTTTTATTTCGCTTACTATTGGAGCAATAAGCCTTTGATATAGGGAGAATGATGTTCTTTTAAAACTCTCGAAAATAGTATTATTGTGTTTCGAGAAATTATTGTCGTTAAAGTGCTTTATTAAGGTATCAATAGAATTGTAAAAGCTTGAATCAATTTGTTGATGATACAATTGGTAATTCGTATTAGAAATTACAAATGTATAAAGCGATTCTTTTTGCAAACAGTATTCAATTAAAACGTCGTGACGGGATAGGTGCTTCTGAATTTGTTTGATATCAGTAAAAGACTGATTATTTTTTAGTTTGAAATATTCAGGGTACTCTTTCTCCACATTATCAATTTGTACTGATTTCTTCTCTCCCAGTTCAAATAATTCCTGATTCCACTTATCTATTTTAGCCTTATCGGGATTGGATTTTCTTTTCTCTTCATATAGAAGCTCCTCTGTTATCCAGCTTTTTCTATCAATAGAATTTAGTTGATCTAAAAGATCGGGTGGAACATTTCCCTGAATTAGGGCAGTATTGTTTTGAATAGCTTCGGATAATACAGCTGACTTACCCGATTCGGCAAATCGAAATGCTTCTTTTATATAATGATTATTCCCAGTTAACGAATATAATTTGTAACATGTACCTATGGCCAACTGATAAATATCCTGTTCATTCTCGGCCAAAAAAAGCTTGCTTTGCTCACTCAAGAATCCTGAGCGAATTTCTCTAATAACATCAATTGCCAAATCGCTTGTTTGTTTACTTTTTTGAAGAAACTCCAGGTTATTTGGTTCACTATCTCCTAAAAAATTAAGAGCAATAATTTTGTTTTTTAATGCACGTAAAAGATGGGCTTTAGACAAAACCTGCTTTGGTTCTGGATTACTGTATTCAGTAGTGTCGTTAAAATCGGCCGATAATGCTACCAGAGATTTCTGAAAGTTTAATAAAGCACTTTTGTAATCTTTAATTTTTAAATAATAATCACCTATTCGATTATAAGAAAATGCCAGATCGGTGCTTTTATTTCCATAAATCGTTTTATAGATAGAAAGTGCATTTTCGAGATATTCCAGTGATTTTACCGAATCATTCTTTTTATTTATTAAAAATGTACCATAATTGGTTTGGTTAAGCGCATACCATCTGTTTTTATTACCAACAGTTTGCTCAATATTTTCAAGTGCTTTTAAGTAGTATATTTCGGCCTCATCAATTCTATTAAGCTGGTCATATGAAAGGGCAATGTTTCCAAAAGGAGTAAACAATCTTTCATGAACGTCTTTTAGTTTCAAACTCTCAAGAAAATATTCTATTGCCTTTTCGTTATTCCCCGTGTTTCTATAAACTATACCAAGATTATTGTAAACAGAGGCAATTGTTAATTTAGAACCTTTGTTTTGATTTAGAATGATTAGTGCATTCAAATAAAACTGTTCTGCTTTTTTATAATCTTTCTGTATTTCGAATATATTGGCTTTGTTTATATAAACATAAGTTAATTGGTTTTTATCATCCAGATTCTTATATAATTCTTCGGCCTTATTATAATACTTCATTGCCTTTTCATAATTGCCATAATGATATTGAATTATACCAAGATTAACATTTAATGGAGCCAAATGAATAGAACTGTTTATACTTTGATAATATTGAAATGATTTAAGAAAAAAATATTCGGCACTATCGAGCGTACTAGTTCGTAAATAAGCATCACCCTTTAAATAAAAATTATAGGCATCGTTTTTATTCAACACAGGGCTTACTAAATCAGAATCCCGTTTAGTTTGAGCTACTAAAAAGAAGCCAATAAATAATAAAATACAGATTAAAAATAGCTTTTTCATGTTTAATGATCATTCCTATAATTATGTAAAACTACAAAAAGACATTGTAAAAGAGATTGATTAGTGAAATTACCGTTCAATTTTTTATTTGCAATACGCAATCAATAATTAATGTTCGATTTTATCATTATTTATTTAAACATTTTTTGGATTAGTAAATTTTTTCTAACTGATTTACTGATGGTTATAAAATAGATTGAAAAATAATTAAAAAAACTGGGTCAGATTTTGGCAAAAAAACAGACATATATATAGAGAGGAGTTAATCCCGAGATATAAATTCTAGAAACCATTAAATAAACCTAAGCCATGAAAACAGTAAACCAATTAAACCAGCCGAATGAAAAAAGTAAATCATTCCCCACTTTTGAAGTTTTAAACAAACTTGAAATGAACCTAATAAAAGGAGGAGATGGCGACGATATAGAAACCACACCACCTCCACCTCCACCTCCAGTTTCAGTTCGTTTTCAGTAGTTATTAAATAAAAAAATAGAAACCCAAAATTTGAATTTACAAAATAAATTAAGAGGATAGGTATGAAAAATTACAACACAATAATCGATAAATATATAAGAGGAGATCTCGATATCGATGAAATGCATTTTTTTGAGCAATCCATGGTTTCCAACCCGAAACTTAGAAACGAATATCTGCTCTACAGCAATATTGATGAGGCAATTCTTGAAGATGATGTAATGATGCTTCGAGGAACGCTCGATACACTTTATAACGATTTGGAAGAATCAAAAATAAGAACTCTCCCATCTCGCTTACCGAAACGTAAAATTTATTATGCAGCTGCATCTCTTGCATTACTTATTGCAACCGGCAGTATTGTATATGAATACAGCCAACCTAGGCTTACTAATAGTAGCATTTACGATAAATATTTCACTCCCTACGAAGTGTCTGTTACATACCGATCGGGAAACGAAGAGATTGACCGTTTATTAATAAATGCCCTCGAAAGCTATGAAGATCATGATTTTCAGAATGCAGTAATATTATTCGAAAAAGTACTTGAAAAAAGAAGCACAGATATGGCTGCAAATTTATACTCAGGTATATCGCTTATGGAAACTGAGAAGTATCTAAAAGCCTCGAAATCATTTCAAACAATAATTACAAATAATAATAACCTTTTTATTGAGCAATCAAAATGGTATTTGGCCATGTGTTATATTAGAATGAACAATACAAATAAAGCAAAAACCATTCTTAATGAATTAGTCAACGAAGATTCGTTTTACAAAAAACCTGCTCGAAAAGTGTTAAAAGAATTAAAATAACTTGTAATAAAAACCATATGAAGCCAATTACAAACTCTGAAAGAACTTTAAAAGTTATGGAAAGTAATACTTCTGACAATGCCAGAAGTACTTTTCTTTCGCATGTTTCGCACGGAATTCGGACACCGCTGAACTCCATTATGGGATTTTCGAAATTATTAATGGACCGGCAAATGATTGATGGAAAACCAAAAGAATATGCTCAACGAATAGTACAAAGCAGTAATATGCTTTTAAATTTTGTCGATAACCTTATTGACTTATCCCACTTTGAATCGAATAAATATATCTCAAAAAAGCAATCTATTAACCTAAACGATATGGTTTGGGAAATAGTAGAGGGCTTTATTTCGAAACGAAACGGGTATGATTTTTCTGAGATTGAACTAGCCGTGCTTTGGGAGTCGGATGCAAAAGATATTTTTATAACTACCGACTGCGAATTGCTTAAGAAATCAGTAAACAGGCTTATTAATCTGGTAGCAAATATTTATATAAAAGGCAGACTTGAACTAGGTTATAAATATACAAGCAAGAATCAGGTAAGAATCTTTATTAGACCATTAGAAGGAACCTATTCAGTAAAACAAGACGATGCTATGCTCTCAGAAGACGAGCCAAACACTTTTGATAAGTTTAATTTCGAGGTTTTGGAACAATCGGCCTATATACTAGGCGGCAGAGTTTGTACAAATTCAATTATGAATGAATATTTTATTGAATTACCAGTTTAAATGAGACTGTTATCAAGATTTAAAAACAAGATCATTAGTCGAAAACTAAAAAAGCAATGCATTTATTAAAAAAACTATAAGAATAACTAATTAACCTAAAATCAAATAGAATGAAAAAATTTAACATTTTTCTACCTACTAAAAAAGGAAAATTCGGAACAGATTTAAAACATGTTCTATATTTTGAATCGCTAGGTGATAGCGATTATATGGTATTAAACAACGATGAAAAAATTGAGCTTTTAATGGATGTTGATGAGCTTGAACAGATGTTATGGTATCATGGATTTTTCAGAATTACAAAAAACTATCTTATAAATTTAGAATCGGTACAACTAATATTCCCGGGTAATAACCCAAAAATTGTACTCGAAAATGGAAAAGAAATTTTTGTACCTCAAAACCGACGTACAGAGCTTTTTAAGTCTCTTGAGGTGGTATATCAGATGCAAGAAACCCTTTGTTAGTGTTCTAAATAGTTCCGATTTATTAACCCTTATCCAGCTTAGGTTTTTGTTTGTTACCTAAGCTGGATTTTAAAATATTTTTTTGAGTATTCCAACCAAATAACTTTGAGTGTTTCTTGTAGTTTTAATATCTTTAAACAAAAAATGCAATTCCCTTTTTTTCAACAACTCGATGCCATGGATTGCGGACCAACCTGTTTAAGGATGATAGCCAAACATTATGGTAAAAATTACACCTTGCAAACCCTGCGAGATAAAAGTTATATTACACGTGAGGGCGTTTCAATGCTTGGCATTAGTGATGCTGCCGAAGCTATTGGTTTTCGCAGCATGGGCGTACGTATTACATTCGAGCAGCTACTTACCGAAGCTCCCCTGCCCTGCATTGCACACTGGAAACAAAATCATTTTATTGTGGTTTATAAAATTTCGCAACGCAAGGGAAAAACATATGTTCATATATCCGATCCTGCACGTGGCTTAATTACTTTTACGAAAGAAGAGTTTGAAACAGGCTGGGCAAACACTCGCGAAAATGATGAAAACAAGGGACTTTGTTTATTGCTCGAAACAACTCCTGATTTCTACCAGTCGATTGATGAAAAGCTCAACAAATCGGGTTTTAAATTCCTGTTTTCATATCTGCGACCATATAAAAAAATTATAATACAACTATTTCTTGGATTATTATTGGGCAGTTTGCTGCAGCTCATTTTTCCTTTTTTAACCCAGAGCATTGTCGATAAAGGTATTAACAATCAGGATTTAAGCTTTGTTACACTAATTATTATTGCTCAATTAGTACTTATTTTTTCGCGAACCATTGTTGAATTTATTCGCAGTTGGATTCTGTTGCATTTAGGAACCCGAATAAATATTTCGCTCATCTCAGATTTTCTTATCAAGTTAATGAAATTACCTGTTTCGTTTTTCGATACCAAAATGATTGGCGACCTTATTCAGCGAATTGGAGATCATCATCGTATTGAAAATTTCCTTACTACATCAACTCTAAATATTCTTTTTTCGTTTGTAAATCTCATCATATTTGGAATTGTTTTACTTATATATAGTGTAAATATCTTTATGGTTTTCCTTATAGGGAGTGTATTATATACAGTTTGGGTTTACCTGTTTATGAATAAACGCCGTGACCTTGATAATCGACGTTTTGCACAGCTATCTAACAACCAGAGCAATGTTATTCAGCTAATTACAGGAATGCAGGAAATAAAACTGAACAACTGCGAAAAACAGAAACGCTGGGAATGGGAAAGTATTCAGGCACGCCTATTTAAAGTAAACATGGCAAGTCTATCGCTAAGTCAGTACCAACAAGCCGGGGGTGTTTTTATTAACGAGATAAAAAATATCATTATCACTTTTATTGCAGCAAAATCAGTTATCGATGGTCAAATGACATTAGGTATGATGCTAGCCGTTCAATATATAATCGGACAGCTAAATAGCCCCATTACCCAAATGATTGGTTTTATGCAAACTACACAGGATGCTAAAATAAGTCTTGAACGTTTAGGAGAAATACATAACCGCGAAAACGAAGAATCTGACGAAACACCCAAAATAAATATCTTACCCGAAAACCGACAACTAAATATCAATTCTATTTCGTTTCAGTATGAAGGGCCGCATTCACCTTTTGTACTAGATAGTGTTGAACTAAATATTCCTGAGAGAAAAATTACTGCTATTGTTGGAACAAGCGGAAGTGGTAAAACAACTTTAATAAAGCTATTACTTGGTTTTTACGAACCACAAAAGGGTAAAATTAAACTGGGTGATATTTATCTAAATAACATAAGCAATCGCATGTGGCGAGACAAATGTGGTGTAGTTATGCAGGATGGATTTATATTCTCCGATTCTATAGCCAATAATATCGCTGTTTCGGATGAATATCCTGATCGCGAAAAACTTTTAAACGCTGTTAAAGTAGCAAATATTCAGGAATTTATTGAATCGCTGCCATTAGGATATAATACTAAAATTGGGCAGAATGGGATTGGATTAAGCCAGGGGCAGAAACAGCGAATACTTATTGCCCGAGCTGTATATAAAAATCCAGAATTTATTTTCTTTGATGAAGCAACAAATGCTCTCGATGCAAATAACGAACGTGTTATCATGGAAAATCTTGATCAGTTTTTTAAAGGGAAAACGGTAGTTGTAGTCGCGCACAGACTTAGTACAGTTAAAAATGCCGATCAGATTGTAGTTCTTGAAAAAGGTAAAATTGTTGAAAAAGGTACTCATACCGAACTAACAAGAAAGAAGGGTGCTTATTACGAGTTGGTGAGAAATCAGTTGGAGTTGGGCAGTTAGCAGTTAGCAGTTAGCAGTTAGCAGTTAGCAGTTAGCAGTTAGCAGTTAGCAGTTAGCAGTTAGCAGTTAGCAGTTAGCAGTTAGCAGTTAGCAGTTGGCGGTTGACAGTTTTAATGCAAATAAAATAATTATAGGCAACATAAATTTATTAACAATGAAAACAAACAGATAATAATATGGGTGATTTTAAAGATTTAAGGGTTTATCAATTATCGTATAAATTAGCTATGGAAGTTTTTAAAATAACTACGAAATTTCCTAAGGAAGAAAGATATTCATTGACAGATCAAATTAGAAGATCATCCAGATCAATTGTTGCAAATCTTGCCGAAGCATACCGTAAAAGGCAATACCCAAAGCATTTTTTAAGCAAACTATCGGATTCGGATGCAGAACTGGCAGAAACTTTAGTTTGGTTAGATTTTTCGAAAGATTGTGCATATATTTCCTCTGATGAAAATAGCTATTTTATAAAAGAATATACAGAAGTTGGCAGATTGCTTGGTGGAATGATAAACAAGCCTGATAAATTTATAATTTCGTAATGTTAAAGTGATAATGGCCAACTGCCAACTGTAAACTTCCTAAATATGGAAAAACTAAAAGAAATAGAACTTCGCTCGAATGACGTACAAGAAATCCTCAGCCGTCCACCTAAATGGATTGTGCGTTGGGGTATTACAATTATCATATTAGTAGTGCTAATAATTATTATTGGAAGTTGGTTTTTTAAGTATCCCGATATTATTACTGCCAAGATTGTGTTAACCACCGAAAATCCACCTGCTCCAATAGTTGCAAAAACTTCGGGTAAAATTCAAAATTTATTTGTAAGCGATTTGCAGAAAGTTGAAAAGCACCAGGTTTTAGCTATGATTGAGAATCCGGCAAATTACACCGATTTGAAAAATCTTATAGAAAAATTAGATCAATTTAATACAGGTTCTCAATTCAATACTATTGTTATAACAAGTTTTTCTGAGAATTTAAATCTTGGAAATATTCAACCACATTATGCCGATTTTATAAGAAACATAAGTGAATACAAAAAGATTAATCAGATGAATTATCATCAGAAAAAAATAAATCTTTTAAAAAATGAAATTTTACATTACAGGAAATATGCAGGAAATCTGAAAGTGCAGAATGAACTACAGCTAAAGGAATATAATTTGATGATTAACCAATTCAAACGAGATTCAACTTTATATGCTCAGCAGTTGATTTCCGACGCAGAGTTTGAAAAATCAAAATCAGCTTTGTTTTCAAAACAATTCAGTTGCGAACAATCGAGTATTTCAATTACAAATGCCGAAATACAGATACAAAATATTGAACAAAATATTGCTGAACTGGAGCTACAGGAAGAAAAACAATTATCGGATAAAAGTATAGTTATAAAGCAATCTTACGAAAATCTTATAGCCGCAATTGATGCATGGAAATATCAGTACGTATTGGTAGCTCCAACAAATGGAAAAGTGACCTTCAACCGGTTTTGGAACGAAAATCAAACTATAAAATCTGGAGAAACAGTAATGACAATTATTCCGGAAAATGAAGGGTCAATAGTTGGGAAAGTCCAATTGTCATTTCAGGGTGTAGGTAAAGTAAAAACAAACCAGGAAGTAAATATTCGATTCGATAATTACCCGTACATGGAATTTGGCATGGTTAAAGGAATTGTAAAATCGATTTCGATGGCTCCAGATAACAATTTTTATACAGCAGAAATTTATCTACCTAATGGTTTAAATACTTTTTATAACGAGAAACTAGAATTTAAGCAGGAAATGCAAGGTACAGCAGAAATTATTACCGAAGATTTCAGATTACTTGAAAGAATTGTTCGACCACTTCGTTATATTTTAAACAAAAACACTAAACTTGGTAATAAATAAAATATAATAAATCTCCTTTTACCACAGAGCAAAACTGTGATTAAATATTAAAAAGAAAAAAACATGTTAACATATCCTTCCGGAGTCTATAGTTTTTCGGTTAAATCGTATTATTCCGATCAGAATGGGAAAATTTCTTTAAACTCTTTATTTCATTTTTTACAGGAATGTGCTTGGGATAATGCACGAATGAATAATTTTGGTTTTGAGTATCTTGAACAAGAAAATGCCTATTGGGTTTTATCGCGGGCACTGGTTCAGTTGGATGAATATCCAGAATGGAAAGATGAAATTAGTATTAAAACATGGCCCAAAGGAGCTGATGGATTTTTAGCATTACGTGATTTTCTGATATTTAAAAATGATAAAATTATAGGTCGTGCATCAACATCGTGGTTAATTCTCGACCGAACCACAAAACGCCCCAGAAAACTTGATAACTTCAATTTTATACATGAGAATTTTCTGAATGAATCAGCTATTGACAAAAAACCTGGAAAAATTAGTATTGATTCTCCCCTATCGCAGATTGACTCAAGAAAAGTGTATGCAAGTGATATGGATGTAAACATGCATGTAAATAATGCCACCTATGTGCGTTGGATTATGGATTCTGTTTTATCGCAAAAACCTGTTAATGAATTTGAAATTAATTTTCTGGCCGAACTGCTTTTAAATGATTTGTTTGTTGTATCGCTTACCGAAACTATAGACAGTACCCAATTTGTTGTTATTACAGGTACTGAAAGTAAACGAGAAATCTGCAGGGCAAGAATATGGTATCAATAAAATTCATGACCCATGTTGAGAGGTCGCCTAAACATTAATTAGCATTAACTGAAACAATCTATATACCGGTCATTTATTTTTAATTTATTTAATGGTTTGAGGTATTACATAATTGAGTAGTTCAATAATATCATCTTTAGATGAAAGATTTGATCTATTTGATTTTAAGTATTCTTTAAGTTGAGTTTCTTTATCAGGAAAAGTTTTATACAGATTTTTTCTGGTCACCTCATAAAAAGATTCATTGTACCGAATAAAAAATTTGCTTTTGATTTTTATCTGATCTTCTGGCTTTACAACCACATCAACCATTTCGTCGCTATATTTGGTACCTACCCTGATGGATTTTATACTAGTATTTGTTGATGAAGCCACGGATGTTCCATAAGCCCCCGTATTTTCTTCGGTGTTTTTTAAAATTGGTTTAAATTGTTGCAATAATTCAATACCCGAATTTTGATAAATTACCAGGTAGAAGGATTCATTTATATAATAAAAAAGATATTGATAGGTTTTCACACTTACAATATTTTTATTCGCTAAGGATTTTATAATATTTCCCTTATCCAGAAAATGCATCTCCTCGCAAATTACATTATAATTAAGCTTTGCTTCGATAACCGAGTTATTATCAAAAACAATAGTACCATTCTGGAATCTTTTAAATAAGTATTGCGATTCTTCGGAAAACATACTATTTATTATTGGTTCGTCTTGGCCATAAGTAATAGTAGAAAGTAATAAGTATAAAAAAATATGAAATTTATTCATAAACTTTAGTTTTAAAAATTCTCTAATCAGATTAAAAAATATGAAAAAACCGTCTCAGTAATTGAGACGGTTTCCTGTTTATAGAGTTCTTTATTTAGTAGATTTTGTTAAAACAGCTTTTTCGTATACACCAAAATTTCCGGCAGTAACTCGGGCAGCCCAACTTTCGGTTGTAATATTACCATTTGCATCAATTGTGCATTGAATAGCATTAGCATAGTCTAATGCTCCACCAGCAATTCTTACCATTAAACAATTACCATATGTTCCACTCACGTAGATAACCTGGCCAGCAGGAATTGTCATACTATTGGTAGCAAGATTAACACTTGCTTCTATTACTTTGCCTCCATCCCAAATATTGGTAATAAGTACTTTTGTAATATCTGTTGGATGTGCAGCTATAGTAATTGCATCGGTATAAACAGCTTCTATTGAGCCATCAGAATATAGGTAATCGGTTTCAGTAAATGTACCAAGAATCAAAGCTAATGGATGTTCATTATCAGCAATTGTTAATGTATAAGTCGACTGATCTGATAAATCAAAACCACCTGTAGGGTTACTTAATAAGATTTTAACTACTTTATTACCCTGGAAAATAGAATTATCAATTGGTTGAATAATAATAGTATCGGTATCATAGTAATTATCGAAACTTATCGAATTAGAAGTATTAACGACAGTAAAATCAGTCCCTTCAATAGCAGGATTGCTAACACCTTCAACCGAAAAAGTAAAACTTACTGTACAACCACTACCTGATTTTGCAGCGTTAAATACAGGTATTTTAATAGGAGCAACAGAAGTTTCGCTTATTAACCCCGAAGCTTGAGAAAAACCCACAATTTTCTCATCTAAGGTAATTGGGTCCTCTTCGCATGATGAAAAGATAAAAACACCAAGCGATAGTATTAATAAATATTTTAGAATATTTTTCATAATGTTTTCAAATTTAAATTATTAATAACCAGGATTTTGCACCATACTAGGATTGGAATTCATTTCGCTCAATGGTATTGGAAGTTCAAATCTGAAGTTTCCGGCAGCAAGGTCAGTAACTGTATAAGTAGCACCTGTTCCATCAGAAACATCACCATAAGTACCATTTCTGGATATTCCCAAACCTAATCGTTTTAATGTTTGGAGTCTGTCGCCTTCGAAAGCAAGCTCTAAACGACGTTGCAATAATATTGCATCTAAAAGAGCTGATCCAGATTCTGTACCGGCAACAAATCCTGTGTATCGCTGAGCCCTAAGTGTATTTAGATCAGCTAAAGCATTTGTCTCATTAGCTCCACCTAAACGATAGTATGCCTCAGCTCTGGTTAATAAAATCTCCTCGGCTCTTAAAACTTTCAAATCTACCATATCGGGAGTAACAGCACCACTTTTTTGTTTGTATTTCCAAATATGATTATAACTTACACCATTAAATGTACTGGTTCGGAAATAAGCTGTTAGTCGGATATCATCAGCAGTATACAATTGATATAATTCATAATCGCAAACATATTCTGATTTTGTACCAGTAGCACCTGTTTGGCTATAATTAGTACCTAATGTTACTCTAGCTGCCGCATCGTCTCTGTCTTGTTCGGTAACCTGAACATAAAATACACCGCCACGGCCTTCAGTATCATTCCATATGTTTGTAAAGTTTGCTAATGGACAAATAGAAACTAAATTTAAACTAGCAGTAGCATATGTAACAGCATCGTTGTACTGACCCATTTCTAAGCTTACCTGTGCAAGAATTCCATTAACAGCGGCTGGAGATATTCTAAAGCGTCCGTTATTTATGGTAACTAATGGAAGAGCTTTGGTAAGATCAGCCATTATATTATCATAATTACTAATAACAGTTTCTCTGGTTGGTTCACTAACAGCTGACTTCTTCATATATGGAACACCCAAATCACCTGATGCTGCTTGAGAATAAGCTTTACCATACACTTTTACTAATTCATAATGGAATAAAGCTCTTAATGTATAAGCCTCACCTAATAAGTGATCCTTTAAAGCCTGATCGGCCGATGAAACATTAAAATTTTCGAGGCTTGCAATTAAAAGGTTACAGTTGTTCAATGCATCATAAAACTCTTCCCAAACTGTCTCTGGAACGCCATCATCACTAGCCCAGGTCCATGTTTGCATTTCGGATAATGTTAAACGGCCATTTCGGCATTGAATTAGGTTATCTGCAACCACATCAGGGTAAATAAAAAGAGCACCGCCATATGCACCATAGTCAAACAGCTCTGCATAAATACCACGAACCCCATTTTCGTAGTCTTCTATTTTCGTAAACACTGTCTCATCAGAGAGTGCTTGCCAGGGATCCAGATCAAGTTCGCAAGATGCTAAACTTAAAATACCTGTTATACTTAATATGAAAAATAATTTCTTCATTGCTTAAATTTTTAAATAGTTATTAAAATGTTACATCAACACCAAAAGTAAATGTTCGGGTTGTTGGATAACTGAAATCATAGAATGTTCCAAATGGAGCACCTAAAGAGCTTTCAGCACTTGGATTTCCAACTTCTGGGTCGAATCCGGTAAAGTTTGGAGCATATGTCCATAAGTTATTCCCTTTAATAAAAACTGAGGCTTTGCTCATTTTAACTTTCTCGGTATATTTTTTAGGAATAGTATAGGATATAGTTAAATCCCTTAATCGGATGAAAGAAGCATCCTCAAGGTAACGTGTTGAGTAACGTGCGTTATTTGTTAATGATTGACGTGGCACACTTGTAACATCTCCTGGTTCCTGCCATGCATCTAACATTCGGGTAGAAACATTGTCAGCCACATTATCTCCATCACTATCGGTAAAATAACGAATACCATTAACAATATAATTGCCATAATTATAATATAACAATGTTGATAATCTAATCCCCTTATACTCAACAGCAAGAGTAAAATTCCCAAAATACTTAGGATTAGGCGATTTATCTAATATTACAGCATCATCTCCACTATAAACATTAGTTATATTACCATCTTTATCATAGTATAATGCATCCCCATTAACAGGATTTACGCCGGCATAGCGAACCATATAATAACTATTTACAGGATATCCCTCTTTAACAACAGTTCTTCCGGTCACTCCCTCAACAATTTGCTGACCTTTATACAATTCAATTACTTCGTTCTTATTATGAGAAACGCTTGCACCAAGTGTAACAAGAAAATCCTTTTTCTTTATTACATCACCATCAAGTTCTAATTCAAATCCTTTATTCTGAAGTTCCCCAATATTTTGAGTGATGATATCAAAACCAGATGTTTTAGAAATAGGAACATCAAATAATAAGTCAGATGAGTTTCTGATATAGTAATTAAAAGTACCTCTTACCCTGTGATTTAAGAGGGCAAAATCAACTCCATAGGTTTGAGCTAATGTTTTTTCCCATTTTAGATCCTTATTAGCTATCTGAAACTGACGTGTAGCTGATTCGCCACCATAAGCTGTAAAGTCATATAAACCAAGTGATTCATAATCATCAACATCAAAGTTACCAGAAGTACCAATACTAGCTCTTAACTGCAATCTGCTGATTAATTCAATAGGTTTAATAAAATCCTCTTCATGAAGATTCCATGCACCACCTACTGCCCAGAAAGAACCATATTTATTTTCTTCTCCAAATCGGGAACAACCATCATACCTTAATGAGAAATCTACATAATATTTCTGGTTATAATTATAAGAAAACATACCAAGATAAGACATTAATTCCCATTCTGTTTTGTTTGAACCACCATTGCTGATATTGGCTGCATTATCGAGTGTACTTAAATTTCCACTTGGGAAAGTGTTTCCTTGTGAGAACAAGAAATATTGATAATACTTATTGTATTCTGTACCCAATAATGCACTAACCTCATGAACGTCTTTAAATGTCTTTCTATAATTAAATGTATTTGTAAATACATAAGAATAGGTTTGAGTGAATGCCTCTGTTTTATTATCACCCACATAACTAGCTAAAATTGACTCCGGCTTTGTGTAAGCTTCTCTTAATCTCTGTTGATAATCGATACCAGCTTGAGATTTAAAAGTAAAACCATCAAAAAATTGAATTTCACCATACATATTACCAATACCTCTTATACGATTGAAGGATTCAGGGTTATTCTCCAATGCTTCAGAAATACTAAAACCAGAGTGTGTAATATTCCATTCGCCATCAGGAAGTTTTTCAGCTTCGTAAGGATTATAGAAAAACATTGCAGCAAATGGATTTTGAACATTTCTACGATCTCTTAATACACCATAATCTGCTTGTGAAAGATTTAAAGAATTACCAATCTTAAACCAGTCATTTACTTTATGGTCAACATTTAATGTTGTACTCATACGATCCATATAAGATGCTTCAACTATACCTTCCTGATCGAATTTACCAACAGAAAAGAAATAGTTTGTTTTTTCAGTTCCACCAGATATTGAAAGATTATGTATTTTAGTAGTACCTGTTCTTGATAATGTTTCAAACCAATCGTGAGATTGACCTACTAATGAATCTACCTGAGCCTCAGTATATGATCTGTAGCCCAAATCCATCTCATATTGCAATTTCTGTTTAGCATCCATCATTTCGACATTACCCATTTGCATATATGAGTATCCGTGTTGGTAACTATAATTAATTTGCGCATCACCTTTTTTACCTCTTTTTGTTGAAACGAGTATAACCCCGTTTGATGCTCTTGAACCATAAAGTGCGGCAGCAGAAGCATCCTTAAGAATAGACATTGATGCAATGTCGTTAGGATTTATTAGACTGAAGTTGCTTTGATCAACAGGAACTCCATCAACAACATATAATGGTTCATTTGTTGCAGTAACAGATCCAACACCGCGAATTCTAACAGCAGCAACAGCACTTGGATCTCCGTTTGTTGCTGTAACCTGAACTCCAGTTGCCTGACCTTGCAACATTTGATCGAAACTAGCCACTGTGGATTTCTCCATGGCCGATTCATTTACAACATTTATTGCCCCAGTAATTGCACCTTTTCTTTTTGCACCATAAGCAACAACAACAACCTCGTCCATTTCGAGCACATCTGCGCTTAGGACAACATCAATAACATTTCGACCACCTATGGTAACCTCTTGTGTTTGCATGCCCACAAAACTGAAAACTAGAACCTGAGCACTGCTAGGAACTGATAGTGAATACCTGCCATCCATATCGGTTGTTGTACCAATAGTGGGATTATCTTTCACCACGACTGATACTCCAGGGATTGATAAACCGTCTTCAGCGCCGGTAATCGTTCCCGAGATTTGCACTTGTGCCTGCATGGTAAACCCTGCAAACAACAAAAATGCAAGAAAAATTGTTAGTTTTTTCATACGTTTTTAAATTAGATTAATAATTTTTAGGATTAAGAACATTATTATCAACACTATAGACGGATAGTTTGCAAAAACTATCTTCTATCCACAGCATTAATAATTCAGACCGAATGTAGATTATTAAGGATTTTTATTGAAACAAAATCAAGATACAACGATGTTTTTGGTACTTATACCAATTTATTATCTACTAATAACACTTATCTGATTTTCTGCAAATATGTTTCTACAATGGTTATTTGAATACGTAAGAAAATGAATGGTGCATAAAAAAACGTTTTAGGTATATTTCTCTTGTTAATTTTTGTACAACAGTAATAAGAAAAAAAAGCCCTCAATAAAGAGAGCTTTTTATATGAATTATACTATTTTCTATAATCCTGGATAAGCACCTGCATTTACAGGAGTTTCCACATAAATATCGATTACACTTGCATTAACGTTTGCATCAATTTCATTTTGAGGAATAGGGAATCTCCTTGGATAGTCTGTTGTTCCTGTTTTTAATGGAATACCAATATAATTATCGGTTCTTCGCATATCATTCCAAGACTCTAATTGTCCATAACAAGAAATGTATTTCTCAGTTAAAATTGCTTCCAACAAATCAGCATTGGTAGCAAAATCGGTTGCCAAATATGGTAAAAAATAATCATCGTCACCCCACATATCATCCAGGCGGGCATCCCAGTATGCACGAACATTATTTAACGCAACCAAAGCTGCTGCTGGATCGGGCGTACCGTCAACCATCTCAGATTCAGCTATAATTAGTTGTGTTTCATAATATGTAATAACCGGGAAAGAATGATCATTCTGGAAAATGCCACCATACCAAGCAAATGGAGTAATATCATAAGGATCGCCAGAATAATAATAATAATCATAACGAGGATCAGTATTATTAATTAATAACTGAGGAAGATATGCATCATCGGCACCAAGGTAGCCATATCTGTTCCATTGCATAAAATTCCAATAAATATTCATAATACCATCGGTCCAATTATCACTATCATCATGATTAATTAACCAATCCGAATCTCCATCAGCAATACCCAGGTTTGCACTTGCTATTGCATTTGTATAATCTCCAATGTGTAAATAAAGTCGGGCTTGAATAGAATAAGCTACATCGGTCCATAACATATTGTCACGAACACTCGCATCTATTACATCGCTACCATAACTATTGCCTCCAGCTCCTCCAACTTTAGTAATTGCTGTATTCAGTAATTGAATTGCAGCATTATACACAGTAAGCTGACCATCAAAACTAGGTTGTGGAAATTCAACATCATCGCAGGCTTCAGTATTAGGCACATCACCCCACAAGGCAGCAGCTACTCCTAGTATATTAGCTTCAATAATCATAGCAATACCTTCAAGTTCATCATTATTAATCTCAACGGCTTTTTCTCTGATAATTCTGCATTGAGCAACTCCGTCAGCATATACGTTACCCCAGATGTTATCAAAATCACCTGAAACAATATTGTAAGAATTATATGATACATATTGACGGTCTGAACCAGTAAACTGGTTAGAAAAAATTCCTGCCAAACGAGCTAGTTCTCCTTCAATAACTAAGGTTTGTGCTAGCATAGGAGCTTTTATTAACAAATCAGGTGTGGCATCCTTAAAATTGTTCGGATCCGTTTCTTCTAATTCCAATGAATCACATCCAGAAAGAATTATAAAGAATGATAAGAAATATATTAATAATTTTTTCATAATTATATTGTTTTATTAAATTAGAAACTAAGTGAAAGTTTAATCAAATATGATTTTGAACTTGGATTTGTAAAATAATCCAGTCCACGGCCATTACTAACACCTGTTAAATTGGTTTCTGGATCAACTCCAAATTCATCAGCAAAATTTGACCAAGTATATAGGTTTCGTCCTATTAGAGTAATCCCTAAATTTGTAAGCTTTAATTTTGAAGCAAAACTTTTTGGGAAATTATAAGCTAACGAAATTTCTCTTAATTTAACATATGATGCATCATGAATAAAATCTTCAGAAACAGCACCAAAACCGCCACCTAAACCCATGTACCATTGTTGATCTAATAAAACATCTCCTGCACCAAAATCATAAATATTACCCCGAACAGTTGTTCCAGCTAATCTTGTTTGTCCAGCGAAATTAACGAGATCTTCGGTTAAAGTAACTTCATTTGCAGTTTCGGGAGCAATACCAAAGTGACGCAATACGATGTTTCAAATAGAACATTTAAAGAAAATCCTTTATAGCTCAGATTCGTTCCTAAACCACCTCTCCAATCTGGGTTTGGATCGCCTAATATACCTTCTTCCAGAGCTTGCTGTGGAAACCCGTTTGCATCTAATACTAATTCTCCATTATCATCTCTCATCCATTTACCTCCCCAAAGTGTACCCAAAGGTTCTCCCTGAACGGCTCTTGATGATGTACCAGTAAAACCATTCAAAAATATAGATTTAACATCTTTTAGGTCTTCTACCATGTTTTGATTTTTTGAGAAATTAACTAAAACATCCCATTTAAAATCGTTGGATTTTAAAATTGTACCAGTTACATCCAACTCAATACCTTTATTGGTTAAAACAGCAGCATTTTCCCATTGTGAATTATATCCTGTAGATGATGGAACTATAACCTGAAAAATTGCTCCATCAGTTCTGTTTGAATAATAAGTAAAGTTAACTGTAAGATTATTCTTCAGGAATCTAAGGTCTGTACCAACTTCTAATTCAGTTTTTCTTTCTGGTTCAATATCCGGATTTCCCTTAATGGTAGATCTTTGAAGGCCACCTCCATATTGTCCTGCATCTAATGTTGGTCCCCAACCTGAAACAACTCCTGCACTTACATAATCAGTAGCAGTAATATAAAGAGGAGGTTCAACTCCAATTGTACCATATGATAATCTTAATTTACCAAAAGTAAATAAATCGTTCTTAGCAATCATGTTTGTAAATTGCCATGCAACTGAAGCTGAAGGATAGAAAATCATATCAGCAAAAGCGTTAGATTTTTCTGTTCTAGCTGTTAATTCTAAAAATACCTGATCGTATAAATCGAAATTAATTACTATATACCCGGCTAAAGATTTTCGGTGTGTTTCATTTTTAAATGATGCCTTATTTTCAGCTGTTCCATTTGCATAATCCCAAATCTGGTCTAATTGATTAATGAAATTATTCATTGTAGTACCAGTATAATTATAATCTCTGGCATTATATTGTCCCCCAAGAATCCATGCGAAGTTCATATTATCAAATGAATGTAAGGTTCTGGCAAATAATTCCATTTGACTTTCAGTTTCAATCAAAAACTCTTCAGTAAAACTACCTAATTGGAAATTTGATGCAGAATTAACAGGGAAAAAAGTTATTCTATGGTCATTTGAAAGGTCATAACCATAACGTGCAGTAAGCTTTGACGATAAACTAGCACCCACAGCCAAATCATAATTAACTTCAGGATTAATCATTAAACGATTTACATCAGAAGTATTAACCTGTTCATTAATTGTCCAACCTGGATTATTATAAACAGGATCACCCACGCCCATATAATTTCTATAACTTCTATGAGCATTGTAAGTAGGTGCGCCTGCAGTATTATAATAAGTTCCTTTATAATCGGAGTTATCAAAGTCTGGAGAGGTTCTTAAATAGCCTAAATACAAACCATTTAAGTTTGAACCTTGCTGAATTCTATCACTTGAAATATTTGCATACTGAGAATTCAATTTAAATCGCAATTTTTCAGTAGGATTAATAGTATAATTAACTCTAACATTTGAACGAGCATAATCAGAATTACCAGCAATTATACCTTTTTGATTCCAATTAGCTAAACTAATATATGTAGAACTTTTATCAGTATTCAAGGTAATTCCAGCGCTTAAATCCTGAGATGTTCCTGTACGAAAAACCTGATCACGGTTTTCGTCATTGTAGGTTTTGGTTGAGTTTTTTGTAACAATAGGATATATTTTTGTTCCATCTTCAGCTTCAAAATAAGCACCGGTAGTATTTACAACATCATCTCCGCCTGCTCTATTAGCAATTTTATCACCCCAGCTTTCGCCACGATTTGCAGTCCATACCCCATTTCTTCCCTGACCAAATATATCTTGTTTTTTATGTTCTATACTTACCTGATCCCAGGAATATCCAGCATTCAAATCAACAGTAATAGGTTCTCCACCTACTTTACCTGATTTAGTAGTGATAATTATTACGCCATTAGCAGCCCTAGTACCCCAAACTGCTGCTGCTGCAGCACCTTTCAATACCTCAACAGATTTAACATCGTTTGGATTGATGTCATTTAATCGTGATTGTTGCACAACAACATCAGCAAGAGCATTAGGATTTCCTGTACCACCTGCGGTAGTAACAGCTCCATTCCTACTTGTATTAATCATCGGAACACCATCAATAACAACCAAAGGTTGCAAACTGGATGTTATAGTGTTTTGTCCACGAATTTGAATATATGCGCCAGCACCAGGATCACCAGTACTTTTAACAATTGTTAAACCAGATGTCTTACCTGCAAGAGATTGAATAACGCCTGATTCACCAGTTGTTTCTAAATTATCACCACCAATACTTGTAATAGATGATGCTATTCTATCTTTACTCACAGTTAAGCCAAGAGCTGTTACAACAACTTCGTCCATTTCTAAAATATCAGGTTGCATTATTACATTAATAACTGCTCTGTTATTAATCTGTATTTCCTGAGTTGTTAAACCAACAGAACTAAAAATTAGAGCCTGTGTATTAGAGGGTACCGAAATGGAATAGTTACCATCCAAATCAGTTGTAGTTCCAATTGACGTGTTATTCGCCACAACAATTGATACTCCCGGAACAGGCAAACCGTCCTCGGAGCTGGTTACTGTTCCAGTAATCTGCATTTGTGCCTGTACGGTAAACCCTACAAACAGCAAGAATGCAAGCAAAATTGTTAGTTTTTTCATACTTGTTTCATTTTAAAATTTAGGTTTTATTTTTTAATGATCTCTAGATTTTTCGGAAGGTTTTTCTAAATAAAAACACTCACAAAAAACCAATGGAGACAATAACAATATCGACCGAATGTAGATATAAATGCTATTTAATAAAAAATAAATCTATGTGTGTCAATGGTTATTTAACATATACTCAATATTAACTTCAACTAACACTTAATGAAAATCCATGGTCATTTTATTCATTCAAATTATCATTATATATTTTTTATGTCTTTTTGTTTATTTTTATCTGTCTCTTGTATGTTTTTTTATGCTGTTGGTATTTTTATCAAAGCGAAAATTTTTTAACAAAAGAATCAATACTAAATTTAAATACATTTGTATGATATGAAGAGGTATCAATTATTTATTAGAAGACTATTTATCCATCTTGCTTTTTGGATAGTATTTTCGTTAATAATACCCCTTGGTTATTCAGCAATTCAGAATAGTCTGGCCTTTTACTGGACTAATTATCTTGTAACACTATTTGCTTATCCTACATTATTAATTGGCAATTATTTTATTATTTATTTTCTTGTTCCAAAGTTTTTACTTGTTAAAAACAAATTGCATTGGTTTATCTTTTTCTATATAATTACAATCCTTTTTGTAGTATTTACTGAACCAATTACCCGATACCTTGGTTTTACACTTATTCTGCAAAGAGATTACGAATTCTATAATATTATTAGCACGGGTTATTTGCTTACCATAGCTTATTCAAGACAAATACATATTTTAACTTTTGGAGCCCTTAAATACCTTAAAGGATATGTGCTTGGTCATTTTGAAAAAGAGAAGATGAAGCAAAGCATGTTAGAAACTGAGTTAAACATGCTCAAAAGTCAGATTCATCCTCATTTTTTGTTCAATACACTTAACAATATTTATTCTCTAATTTTAGAAAATAAAAATAATCTTGCTGCCGAGTCGGTTGAAAAAGTATCAGAAATACTTCGTTTTGTATTATATAAGAGTTCATCTACTTTCATCCTGTTAAAAGAAGAAATTAGTATTATAAACACATATATTGATCTCGAAAGATTAAGGTATAAAAACATTGAGATAATAAAAGAGTTTCCAGAAGATTATGGCAATATCCGAATTCTTCCTTTAATACTGTTTACATTTATAGAAAATGCTTTTAAGCACGGAACAAGCAAAACACTAAAAAAGAAACAGATACGAATGAAACTTAGTTTTGAAGAGAATTACCTTATTTTTAATGTCGAAAATAGTAAAAGTCCAAATATACAGTCAAACATGGACAATTATGAAAATGGAATCGGGCTAAAAAATGCAATAAAAAGACTTAAATTATATTATGGTGAGAAAGGCTATCTTTTAATCATTAATGATGAGCCAGATGTTTTTAAGACAACACTTAAAATCAACCTAGAATTATTATAAACGATTATTTAAATAATCTCGACTATGAACTTTAAATGCATAATTATAGATGACGAACCGTTATCAATTAATTTGGTAAAAAAGCATCTTGCCAGCTTTAAGCAGTTTGATGTTGTTGGTGATTTCGAAAATGCTATTGACGCTTCTGTTTTTTTGCAGAAAAACACGGTCGATTTAATTTTTCTAGACATTCAGATGCCTGAGATTTCAGGTATTGATTTTATTAAATCGTTGCATAAAGTTCCCTCCATTATAATAATTTCTGCATATAAGGAATTTGCAATGGATGGTTTCGAGTTAGATGTCGTCGATTTTCTTCTTAAACCTGTAACTTTTAATCGTTTCTTTAAGGCAATTAATAAGTTTCTTGCATTCAGTTTTAAGGCCGAATTACCTGAGAATAATATAGTAAGAACTGAAATAAAAGGACACGAATATGCCGATTTATTTGTAAAAGATACAAACAAAACATATAGGATTAATCCGGTTGATATTTATTATATCGAAGGAATGAGGGAATATATTAAGATTTATACCAACCAGGATAACATAATTACAAAATGTAGCTTAAACAATTTTCTAAAAAGGCTACCTGAAGAACTATTTATAAGATCACATAAGTCATATATCATAAACAGAAAGAAAGTAAAAGCATTTACCACCTCTACAATAGAGATAAATAATAAAAAGATCCCCATTAGCAGGAGCTATAAATTGCAAATTCTTAATATATTAAATTCGAGTGATTAATTATTCACCAAGAGGGAGTAAATTATTGCTTTAACGGAAGTAATTTAACCAGCCAATCCATTGCATCCTGCTCATTTAAAAAAATCTTGAGGTAACAATTCGTATTTTCGTTTATTTTCTCCCCAATTAAATAGAGAAAGCAACTTAATAAGGGTTTTGTTGCTATTACTCCTATTTTTCTCCTAACAATATAATTACAGTTGTTTTCAAAAAAAGCTAAAATCTGATTATAATCATCGCTATTGAATTCAATTTCTACATTTTCATAATCTAATAATACGTTATTGTTTGTTTTTCGGAATGTTTTATCATTAAACAAAACTTCCCAATTACTTAGTAACTCTCCTCTTTTTAACTTCCCATCATATTTGAACTTTATTATCATTTTTAAATCTCCCTAAGTAGAAACAAAACACCAAATCAATTATTTAAGTTTAGAAATCAAATCTCACGCTTCTAAGCATAGTAAATAAAGTCTTTAATTGCTATATATCTTAATGCCATATTAAAATTACAAAGCATAAAAACTTTTCAGTAATTAACACGATGCAAAACGACGATTATTTTTTATGAAATAATGAAAAAGGGGAAGCTATTTGTCTTTGTTGAATATTTTTTTATTAACTATTTTACCTAAAATTTTAATCTATAAAAATACTAACAAATAGCTACCCTCGCATTAACATCAAATTTATTCTGAAATATTAATCATAAGAAACCAAATCAATTAGTATCAACGTTTATACTACAACTAACCATAATTATATTCAACTAACAGTTGTGTGTATATAATTTATGGTAAAAACAACAATTATATGATCTGTGTTTCTTTAAAACGTGATAACTCGGGGTATTATCCATAACACTTTTCAAGGATTTATTCATTACAGAATTATCCCTTTTAATCTATTTCTTTTGGTCTTAGTATATTGATAATTTTTGTATCAACCCAGAATATATCTCCGGCTACAATAAAAAACAAGTACTTTCCATCAGGCGATATAATACCAATCTGCTCGTCACCTTGTTGCGGTGTTTTTAATACTTCTGAAAGATTCAAAGGCTGGCACCAATCTCCTTTGTTGTTTCGAAAGCTTATTTTAAGTTTATTAAAACTGGCCCCCTCACTCTTTCCTGAAAAAATTATATAACTTTCATCTGGAGCAACTAATAGATGACCATTAAAAATATCAGGATTATTGAGAATCTTCTCTTCTAACAATAACTTTTGTGCAATACCATTAAATAAAATACCAAATATCTCATTGTTTGTTTTATTATCGATAATTGCATCCGACCAGCCAGTATCATTCATTTTGTATAGTGTTACGCAAGATTTACCATCAATGATCCGCTCGATATAAATCTTTTTTCCATTATCAGTTATACTTATTTTGCTTTCAATCTCATTGGTAGATATTAAATCTTTGGCAAATATTTTAGGTACTAATCCTGGCAACTTTTGCCCTAAATAAGGTCCGTTTATTGTTGATTTAACTTGAAGAAAACTGTAAAACGAAGCAATAGCAATATCTGTTATTAAAACATTAACCTTTAGATCATTATTTGGATTAACTTTTTCAGTAAAAATGCCAGGCCCCAAAAAATTTAACCTCTGTTGATATTTTAAAAATATAGTATTTAAAGGCAAAACAGAGAGTATACAAACTATACTGGCAAAAATATTATATTTTTTCATATTCATTTTTAGGCCTAAGTTTTGTTCTCATTTTTACAATACAATGATTAACAACTTAGCTTATCCACTATCACTAATTGAGATAAAAAGTGTTTTTTTGTCACGCTTATATCAATTCATTAGAAATAGGAAAACAAATACAATTCAATCTAAAGTCAAAATTATGCCAATTTCGACCTAAAGTCAAATTTATACCAAATAATAAAAAATACATTTTGGCTATAAAAAATTGATTTTATTGAAAAAAAATGTTTTAACTATTAAACAAAAAACAATCTGGTCGAAGAGTTTTATAAAAATGCTTTCTTTGAATGTCTAATAAAATGACAGAAAATATAGAAAGGTTGATAATTAATAACCTACTTAGTTTTCCCACTAGCTCTGGGATCATGCTTTATTTCAATTTGGAGTATATCATTCTTATTAGTCTCGTTATACCCACCAAACCAAGCCACACCAATAATATCCTGCCACATTTTATCAAAACTATCAATTTGCATGCTTTTAATTGATGGCTTTGTATTTATAAAATTGTTCACCTCAACCTTAGGAGATGCATCTTTTCCCTTTAAAATTTTAATTTCTGGTGAGCTTTTTAAATATTTATTCTGATAATTATTGTTCTTATCCAGCTCATATTGTATTGGAACCATTTTTTTTTCTTGTAGACTATCAATATATATATTTGATTTAGTAGCATTTTTAGTTGCATCTATTTTATTATCTTGAGGCATGATATTCTTCTTTACGCCTTTTACTTCAAAAGATAATAGAATAAACAAAAGCATTATCGAAAGGAAATAAATTATTGTTCTCATACAATATATTGTTAAATATCACACCTCGCTTATATGAAGATGCAAACAATCTTATCCTTATCAATTTTTACGCCAACACTTTTAATATCTTGATTTTATGATATTTATTACAGTTTTTAATTAAATTACTATTGCAAAATTGTTCGCTTTCGTACAAAAAATGTTCAATACCGAACATTTTTATTAAAACAATAATTCCTCTCTATTTATATTACAAATTACAGAAAGTAGAGCTGCAAACGTTATTCGTTTACCTGAATTGTTATTGATCTTATATTAATTGAATTCTGTTGAATTTATTTTTTTTACTCATCAGTCATACCTACTTTCGCTTTATATGCTGAGGGTTTAGCTGTTTGTCAACTATTTATAGATTAAAATTTTAGGTTAATTAAATAGTTAATTAGATAAAAATTCATCCAACAAAATCCAATACCAAACAGCTTGCCTCTGCATAATTTTAAGTTTTATTCTTACTCTACAACTATTTCGAAAAAACTTCGAAAATTATAAAAACACTAATAGAACTCTTTCTGATATAAGGAAAAAAGCCGAGCGAATATTGTTTGATCTTGATCTTAAAGATGAAGGCTTCACAATTCAAGATTTCGAATTAGAATTTACAAAGAAAAGTAGCTCACTTGGAATTCTGGAATACTTTGATGAAGTTGGATCAAGATGAAAAGTTGGGGAGGTTAAAATAAAAAATTATTACTTTGTAAAAAACATAAGTAATAATAAATAAGTCACCCTCCTTTGATTCAGTTATACTATTATTGTTGCCAGAAGGCATTACCTATTATTTTGATATAACTAATATTGAACAGAATAAGAATGAAATATAGATTTATCTTGAAGAAATCAATAATATTCCTGAAGAGTTCAAAGATCAAAAACTTATATCAAAAGGATTTTTGCCAGAATCAAGTATACAAGACTTTCCTTTACGAGGGAAACCTGTTACATTATTTGTTAAACGGAGAAGGTGGCTCAATACAGCAACAGGAGAACTTGTTACACGTAACTGGAATATGGTTGCAGAAGGAACGCGAATGACTCAGGAATTTGCGTCTTTTTTAAAAGAATTACCTCGATACCGTTCCGGCAAGCTGTAATAGCCTTGGTCAATATTTTGGAGTAGATGGGAAACAACTTCAGGTTCAATATAAAGAACATTTAAGTGATTATTACCTCTGGGATCAAATAACTCATGCTGAAGACTGGATTGTTTTTCCTCAAAATATCAGTCCATTTCTAACCATCGATGAAACATCTCTTTCTCTTGGAGAATTGTATACCATAGTTACCAATAAACTTGCAAAAGGTAAGAAAGGAACTATTGTTGCAATGGTTAGCAGAAGATGTTATTAAGGTGCTTGAAAAGATACCTTTTAGAGCAAGGAGTCTTGTACAAGAAGTAACCATGGATATGGCTCCAAGTATGATGAAGATCATCATGTCATCTTTCCCAAGTGCAATTAGAGTAACAGATCGATTTCATGTGCAGCAATTAGCCTTTGATGCTGTTCAGGAATTACGAATTAAATACCGATGGGAAGCTATTGAAGAAGAAAATCAGCAAATTATAAAATCTAAAAATGAACAAATGACTTATCAACCTGAATTATTATCGAACGGAAATACCACCAAACAATTACTGGTAAGAAGCAGATACTTACTTTTTAAATCAAGTTCGAAATGGACTCATTCTCAAAAACTGAGAGCCGAAATATTATTTGAAATATACTCAAAACTCAAGGATGCTTATGATTTAGCTATGAGCCTGGGTAATATTTTTAAAAAAACAAATGACAAAGGCGTTGCCTTTACTCGTTTGGCACAATGGTACGACAAGATTGATAAATCAGGAATTGAATCATTTGGAACAGTTGCAAGATCTATACAACTCAATTATTTAACTATACTAAACTTCTTTAATAATAGAAGTACAAATGCTGCTACAGAATCTTTTAATACTAAAATTAAAGTTTTTAGAGCTTCTTCAAGAGGAGTGAGAGATGTGAATTTTTTCTTGTATAGACTTGCAAAAATTTATGCCTAACCAATCAAATCCTCAAACTTTCGTCTTGATCCTTTAAAAGAATCACAAGATGTAGCAATAAATGCAATAAAATAATTTAAAAAGTACTTACCCACTTACCGTCTTACCTAAAAGATATTTCATTTTTCATGGAATTGGGATGCATGTGGGTAAGAATGAAAATCATTTCATTCACAAACTATTCTCATTACATTGCCTTAAATCTTTGTTTTCTAGTAATAAAAAAAATTGATCATTTAAAACAATAAAGAATTATAAGAATTAAGTTTCTATTCTTGAGGCTATAAAAGTATTAACCACGTCATTAATTGATAAAATACTTACTTTATTAGACATATTTGGATTTAAACTACAAATGGCCATTTTGTATTCTTTATCAATATTGTATTGCTTGAAATAAATATCTTGCAGTATCTTATTATGAGATTCAATATATATTTTACTGTTATTTAACTTCATTGAAAAAGTATTTAAAGGATGAGACAATCCTTTTCCAATGTATTTAATATAACTTTCTTTTAAAGACCAAAGTGTAAAAAAATAATCAAAAGGATCTATTTTTGACAATAAATCATCATGTTCTTTATTTGAGAAGAAATTCTCTGATATACCAAGGTTAATACAGGCAGATATTTTCTCTATATCAATTCCTATTGGTTTGTTATCAATTGCACATACAATCCAGTCTCCAGAATGAGAAACATTAAAATGAAAATCTTTTAAAGTTTTGTAGTAAGGTTTTCCAAATTCGTTGACTCCAAATTCAATTTCTTCATTAGAAATACAATAAGTTTCAATAATAACTTTTCTTACTAACAAATCCGCTAATAAACTTCTATGTAAATCCTGCCAAAAAACGAATTTTAAAAGTCGATCTCGTTTTTTTTTATCTATTAAACCTAATAAATCCGTTAAAACAGAATCATCTAATTTATTATTTATCTTTAATGCAAAAATATTCACAATAAGATGGTTCTTATAAGATCTTTTTGATATTTTCTGTTACAACATGTCCATCAAATAATTGAACTATTCGATGAGCATATTCTGCATCTGATGGTGAATGCGTAACCATAACAATTGACGTTCCTTCTTTATTTAATTCTGTTAGTAGTTTCATCACTTCTTCTCCATTTGCAGAATCTAAATTACCGGTAGGTTCATCAGCCAATATTAATTTAGGGTTTGTTACAACCGCTCTGGAAATTGCCACACGCTGTTGTTGACCACCAGATAATTGCTGGGGAAAATGCTTTTTACGATGCAATATCTTCATCCTTTCCAATACTTCCTCCACTTTCTTTTTTCGTTCCGAAGAAGGTATATTTAAATAGAGCAATGGGAGTTCTACATTTTCAAAGACAGTAAGCTCATCAATTAAGTTAAAGCTTTGGAAAACAAATCCAATATTTGCTTTTCTTAAATTGGTCCTTTGTCTTTCTGAATATTTTGAGACTTCTTGATCTAAAAAATGCAACTCTCCAGAACTTGGATTATCTAATAATCCGATGATATTTAACAAAGTTGATTTTCCACAACCCGAAGGACCCATAATAGCAACAAACTCTCCTTTTTGAACGTCAAGATTCACTTTATCAAGTGCAGTGGTTTCTATTTCATCTGTCCGGAATACTTTAACAAGTTGATTTGTTTTAATCATAATTTTTCTACTTTAGGTTTTTTATACTAAAACTATATTTCTTATTTATAACTTGAACTCATAGCATCAAAAGGTTTACGTATTAATTGAACTGTATTATTTATCGTTTGTACAACCTCTTGAATCTTTTCATTAATAAAAAAGTGTCCTCCGTTGAAATAATGAACTGTACAATTCCCTGATGTATAGTTTTTCCATCCATCAATTTGTTCCGGAGTTAATTCTTCATCTTTACCAAGAAAAACAGTTATATCACAAGGCAGTAGTTTAATTTCATTTTCAACAATATCTCTTGCTGCAAGTTTGAAATCATTTTTTAACAAAGGTAAAAAAACTTCTAATAACTCTGGATGTTCAAAAAACTCTTTTGGAGTTCCTCCCAAGTTTAGAATTTCATCTTTAAATTCTTCATCAGGCAATTTATGATAATCTTTTTCATCTTTACCTTTAATATATGGGGCACCTCTACCTGAGAAAAAAATATGTTTTGGTCCTTGATAACCTTCATCAAGAATTCTCTGTGTCAATTCATATGCTATTTTAGCCCCCATACTATGTCCAAAAAAAGCATATCCGCTGTCACTCTTTATTTCATCATTAATCAATTTTAATACATCATTAATGGCTTCATCAAAAGTATTGTAATGAGCTTCATGTATTCTTTTTCCTCTACCAGCTAATTCAATTGCCCTAATTTCAATTTCATGGCCAATATAAGATTTCCATCTGTTAAAAATTGCAGAAGAACCACCTGCGTATGGAAAACAAAATAACTTCATATAACAGTTTATTTAAAATTCAAATGATTTCTCTACTCCTGACTTAAAAATTTCAACTTGAGAAAATTGAGAAACTTTTTCTTTAAAATCATTAGGATTAGTATAAAGGGCTGGTATAGCATCATAATGACATGGAATAACAATTTTGGGTTTAACCTTTTCAACTGCCCAAACGGCTTCAGTAATTCCCATCATGTAATTAGAACAAATAGGTAACATCATAACATCAATATTATACAAACGGGACAAATACTCCATATCGCTATAAAATGCGGTATCCCCAGTATGATAAAAAGTTATCTCAGGTGTTTTCACAATAAAACCACAAGGAGATGCAATATTTGAAGAATGAATTGCCTGAGTAAAATAAATCTGCACATCATCTTTTTGTATTTCGCCACCAATATTTCCTCCTAAAATACTACATCCCTTTTTACCTGCCAACTGAGCCAACTCGAATACACCAACAAAAGTAGCCATTGTCTTTTTACATATTATCACAGCATCATCAAAACCATGATCTGAATGATCATGCGTTACAAAAACAAAATCTGCTTTTTCAATCTCTTTATAGCTTTTATAAGGACTAGAAGGATTCCCTCTTATCCAGGGATCTACAAAAAAGGTATATTTATCTGTTTCTACTTTAAATGCGGCATGCCCTAGAAACGTTATATTTATCATAACATTCTAAATTAATACAGAAGTGGCTTCACTGTTATCCACTTCTGATTTAGGTAATTATTGATTTATATTTGATTATACCCTAGCTTTTGGAGGGTTGGCATATTCAGGCTTCATATTTCCGTCATCATCATATGGCCACTCATAATTATACTCTGGATATTCTCCTTCATCATTAATTCCTGGTTTATATTCATCAATCCAAGCTTCTTCTTTTGCTTTTCTTTCTTCTTCAGATAAATCCGGTAATAATTCATAACATAACATTTGGATGTGTGGACCCTGCATAAATTTTTTCATCCCTTCTCCTTCAGGATTTTCAAAAATGTTACGTACTGCCTTTCTTAAATTATCTGTAGAAGAAATTAATCTTGGGTGAATAGGTGTTTCATGAATTATCCCAAATATTCCAAAAACAGCTGGTTGCTCTGGTGATTCATTCAGGTTGTCTTTTTTATCTAAATTATATTCTCTGTGATAAACTTCGAGTTTAACAACTCTTTCATTAAAAATTGGGTTCATAATAGGAGTTTTAATAATTTAAAAAAATGTTATTTATCGCTTTGAGCCATCATTACTTTATACTCATCATCGTTTACAGGCTCAAGATAACCGTTTCCTTCACAAGTTGACAAATCAACTTCAGCGATACACCTAACTTTATCATAGTTCAAGGTTAAACCTCCAACCAAATAAACTTTCCCTTTTGCATTTTCAAAATCTGCTTCTTCAAATTTACAAAACCTCCTATCTAATTGGATTCCAAGTTCTGTTCCTGTTTTTTTAAACATTACATGTACATAGTCCCTATCAATACATTCTTTAAGCGCTATTGCTGTTTTTTCAGGTCGGGCACATTCAACATCGTGCTTTTTAGTTAATCTTTCTACTAACTCATTTAATTTCTTTTCTTGAGAATTTACTTCCTTAGAAGAAGTTGCCTTTTTATTTTGTGTTTTTTTTTCTGAGTCTGTTTTCGTCACATCTTTTGATTTTGATTCTTGTTTTTTCATTTTTTTAGGTTTTTTATTTTAAACTATAGCTCAAAGCCTTTATTAAATTCTACTCTCCAAATTAGTTGAGATAGCTTTTTCTCTTCATTCAATCTATATTGTAACATTTTATGCACCTCTAACTCTTTCCATATCTCTTCTAGTTTTGATTCGTCTTTTGGAGTTAAAAAGAATATAGCGGCAGTTAGCCTTGTTAGTATATTTTCGTATGGTAATTCCCATTCCAATACTAAACCTTTTTCTTTTAACTCCTCTAAATGTTTTTTTACTGCCTTAATTTCAGGAACATTTCCTATTTGTACCATAATGTTTAATTTTTAAGATTAATAATTATATTCGTTATTGCTTTTGTACTGTTTATTAATAATGTTAATTATAAGCTTTTGATAAAAGTTCACACAAATTATTAGAGAATTCTACTGGATTCTCTAATTCAAAACCTTCTATAAGCAATGCCTGATTATAAAGAATTTCACTTATATTCTTTAACTCAGCATTACTATTCTTTTTGTTATATACTTTTTCTATTACTGAGAATATTGCATGATCGGGATTGATTTCCAAAATTTTCGATGCCTTTGGAGCAACTTGATTTACACCCTTAAGTAATTGCTCCATATTAAAAGATGCACCTGAATTTGAGTTTACAAAGCACACAGGACTTGATTTTAATCTTTTACTAATTTTTACATCCTTCACTTTACCTTCTAATTGTGCTTTAATCGCTTCGAGTAATTCTTTATATTCGCTATTCTTATCTTTTTCTTCTTTTTCACCTTCTGCTGCATTATCTTTTTCATCCTTCTTTAAAATATCATTAAGATTAAAATCTTCTCGGGTTACTGATTTTAGCTTATAATCCTTATATTTATCTAAGTTTTGTGTTAAAAACTCATCTATTTTATCTACAAAATAAAGTACTTCAATATTCCTTTCTTTGAATATTTCCAATTGTGGCATTCGTTTAATCGTATCTTGATCTTTTGCTGCAGCATAATATATTTCTTTTTGACCTTCGGGCATTCGTTCAACATATTCATTTAATGTTGTCATCTTTGATTCATCATTTGAAGTATTAAACAAAATCAAGTCTTCAAGCTTTTCTTTATTTTTATACTCCATATAAATACCGCCTTTCAATGATTTACCAAATTCAGGCCAGATTTCTTCATACTTATCCCTACTATCTTTTAAAAGTTTTTTTAATGCTTCTAAAATTTTCTTTTCAAGATTTTTGCCTATAACTTTAAGTTGAGCATCATGTTGTAAAATTTCTCTTGAAATATTTAATGAAAAATCTGAAGAATCTACTAATCCCCTGACAAACCTCAAATGATCAGGTAAAAGGTCTTTACAATCATTCATTATAAAAACACTATTAGAATATAGCTGTATCCCTTTGGAAAAATCTCTATCATACAAATCTGACGGTGCTTTTGATGGAATAAACAATAAAGCGGTAAATTCAACTTTCCCTTCAAGGTTCAGATGAATTACTTCTGCAAATTCATTCCAGTCATGAAAATGATGTTTATAAAATTGAAAATACTCCTCATTTGTAATATTTTTTTTATTTTTCTTCCAAATTGGAGTAATCGAATTTAATACCTTATTATCAATTATTGTTTCGGGTTTTGCTCCCTCAACTGCTTTCCCGTCCTTATCCATTGGGGTTTCTTCCCTGTAAAAGTCCATATGGATAGGATAGCTAATATAATTTGAATATTTTTTTACTAAATTTTGAATAGTATATTGATTAGAAAAATCTTCTGAAGGATTTGTTGAATCCATAGCTTCCTTTCTAAGGTACAAAGTAATTTTTGTTCCTCTTTTATTAGCATCAATTTCTTCAATGGTATAATTACCATCTCCTTCAGATTCCCATCTTACTCCTTTTTCAGCTCTTGCTGAACATGTAATTATTTCAACTCTTTCGGCCACCATAAAAGATGAGTAAAAACCCACTCCAAATTTACCTATCAGATCAACATCATCACTCTCTTTAAGCTTTTCAGCAAATGCTTTCGTTCCTGATTTTGCAATTGTTCCAATATTCTCAATTACTTCATCATAAGTCATTCCAATTCCGTTATCAGAAATTGTTAGAGTTTTATTACTCTTATTTACATCTATCTCGATTTTCAGCTCATAGTCATTTCCTAATAATTCATGATCTGTTAAAGATTGAAAATGAACCTTATCCAAAGCATCTGATGAATTTGAAATGAGTTCTCTTAAAAATATCTCTCTGTGTGTATATAAAGAGTTAATCATTAAGTTCAGTAACTCCTTTGTTTCAGCCTGAAATGAGCAAACTTTTTTTTTCTTATTTCCTTTTGACATTGTTAAATAATTACTTTAAAATTTAGATTATGTATTTTTTGTGTTTTTGTATGATTAATATTAAGTTATGCTTTTAAAGCAAACATTGTACCAGAATAATGAATACTGTAAATTTGGCATATTATACTATAAAATACATAAATAGATAAATCTATTTTTTATAAGTTCCTTTTTAAACTATTTTTCTTAAATAATGTTGAACACCTAAATATTTATCCCAATCCTGCGGATATCCTAGTGAGACCTCCTCATGTCTGACTCCATTAATTATTTTTGTAGAACGAATATGCAAGTGCCCATATATACCTATCTTAATATTATATTCATCTAACCATTTCTAGGTATGAGTAGTTCCACACCAAATTGGAAATCTTGGAAATGTGTATATTTTACCAAGTTCCTTTAGAAGTGGATAATGATTAATAATAATAATTGGAATATCTTTTTGAATTGCATTCAATCGCTTTTCGGTATAAAAACACCTGACATTGCACCATTCGGTAACTGTTTTATACGGATCTGAAAAAAGCAAATCTTCATCAGCACAAATAACACCAGATTCCGCTGCCCACTCTATTTCTTTACCTTTTTTAACAACGTTTGGTTTGTAACTATAATCATATAAAGTCATAATAGGTGCTAAACAATAGTTCTTTCCTTCGTGATTAAAGTTTAAGTATTTATCTTCAGGTGTAAAGACTCCATATTCGTGACAAATTGACACTAATTTTTTATATTTTTCATTACCTTTAAAACTATTACTGTTCAAAGGGAAAGTCCATAAATCATGGTTTCCTGGAGTCCATATTATTTTAGCAAACTTTAAATTTAATACTGATAATGCAAATTTTAAATGCTCATCTGTTTCCCCTATGTCTCCAGCAAGTACAAGCCAATCATCCCCATAATCAGGCAAATCAATTAGAGCATTTTGATTTACCTTGTTTGCCAAATGTAAGTCACTTATAGCATATAAACTCATTTTAAATCATCTTTTCTTTATCTTACATTTTATTTTGCTTATTTGAAGGCTAAATAATTGATTTCAGCACATTTTCACCATTTATAACGATTTCAGTACAAGAAAATCGAACAGCTTCTATTGACTTATCTGGATAATAAATAATCCCAGCTCCATAAGGAATACCATAGCCTTTTAATTGCCCGTCTTCTAGCTTAACTTGTTTACTTAAATTATGCCAATCATCATTTGCATGTACATCAATTATAAAAGGGACTAATTGTAATGTATCGAATCCTATCTCTTTCTCTTCATCTTCAAAATCAGCTCGATATCCCTTTACTCCCAATTGAACCGCTCCTGCTGAAACACCTATTAAGATAGCTCCTTGAGAATATTTTTCGATTATTATCTTATCCCAACCATTTCGTTTAATAATATCCCAACCTTTTTCAATATCACCGCCTGCCAGTAAAATTATACCTGCACTTTTCAAAAATATAGTATCATCAGTATCAGGATTCGATTTAATCATTCGACAATTTCTAACACCAATCTGCTGCATTGCAGACTCAAAGATCTCATAGAACTGCGGATTATCATTATTTGATGCTCCTATATAGGCAGATTTTATTTCTTCTAATTGTGATTCTTGATGCATAAGCCTTTTAATCCTGCTTAAAAAATCATCATCTCTCTTATAAAATAGCAACTTACTATCAGACAGTAAGAATATTGGCTTTACTCTTTTATCCATAACACTTATTTTGAACAAGAAAAAATAATCATTAATTTATAAATACATTCCTTACATTTATAAAACTAAGTTTTACATTTCTTGATACTCAATAACTTTCCCCATATCCATTTTTATTATCCTATCTGCAACATCAAAATAATTATCATCATGAGTAATTGCAATTATTATTTTTCCTTTCTTTTTCATCTCAGGTAATATCTTTCTATAAAAGATTTTTTTATACTCTGGATCCTGGTCAGCTGCCCATTCATCAAAAAGATATATCTGCGAATCTTCTAAAAAACATTTCATTAATGATAACCTTTTTCGCTGTCCGTTTGATAAATTAATTGTAGAAAAAGAATCATTTTCGACACTAACTTTACTATCAAGTTTTAATAATTTTAATAAATAATCTATTTCTTCTTTTTTATCATCTGTTTCGATACCATAAAGTTTTTTAAATATATGATGGTTACTAAAGATGGTTGAAAATAGCCCCCCCAATTCAATATTATTAATTTTTTCCCCATTAATTTCTATAAGACCATCATCTGCAGCATATAGTCCTGTTAAGAGGTTTGCCAATGTTGTTTTACCACTTCCATTTCCACCTATAACAAATAAAATTTCACCACTATTGATATTTAAATTAATTGGCCCAACCTTAAAACTACTATCCTCATCTCCATTTTTATATTCAAAAACTAATCCTTGAACTGATAAACTTTTAATAATTATTTTTTTATTTTTTATATTTAATATATCTGAGAACTCTAAATCCGGATTAATATCATCAATAAAATCTTTTATTCTTTTCCATGATACTTTAATTTGTATAATATTTGGGATTGAACTTAAAACTCCATTTATGGGACCAATCAAATATAACACTATCATTATAAAACCAATTAGCTTATAACTTGGTATCTCAGAAAACAAAAACGGAATTAGAAAACTTACAGTTCCCAGAACTAGAATAAGAAGTGTTTCGCCTATTAAAAATGCATTTATGAACTTTACTAAAGCCATATTAGATTTATTTCGTAATTCTAAACATGAAACATCTATTTCCTTGGTATATTCTTTTTTCTTCATGCCTGATAAGCTTAATTCTTTAAATCCATACAATAATCCATCTATCAATCCTGAAAAAATATTTGAAGTATCCCTTGCCTGTTCAAATAGTATTCTTGTTTTTTTACTAACTATAAAATATAAAGCTGATACGCAAACTATAACTATAAGAATTAATATGGTAGCAGTTAATGAAATTGTTCCTAAATAAATAAAAACACCTACTATCGTTATCGTATTAGATATCAAACTAATTATGATATTCACTGAATTAGATATTGTTGCAGTATCTTGGTTTAATGTTGCAATTACTCGACCATTGTCTATTTTTTCGAATTTCTGAAATGAAGATAAGAAAATCTTATTTACAAGTTTCATTCTTAGATCATAAACGATAGACAATGAAATATTTATCAATTTTGTCTGAACAGTTTTTCTGCTTGAAATATAAAAGACCAATATTAATGCAAAATAATACAAAAGATAAATGAGTTTGGCTTCACTTCCTATGGCATTAATTAATAATAAAATTATGGTCATATTAGCTAAACCTGACATTATACTTAGTATAACGATCATAGGTAATGATCTAAAATATTGATTTTTTGTAGGAATTATAGTTGATATTGCGCTTAAAATCCAAACTCCAATTATAGCACTAACAAATAATATACACGCAAACAAGTAACTACCTGGAGCCCAAACAATAGCTGAATCCCAGGAAAAACCCATTAATGCTTTAGGAATCAAATAAATACCATACATAAATGGTATAGTTAAAAGTAAGTCCCAAAACATTATTAAAACCGTTTTTAGTCCAATGACCTTAAACTTACGTTTTCTTGTGATAATTCCCTTTACAACCCATATAAAAATAATAAAAACACCAATTACAAACACCATAAGAATTAATGAAATCAGAGAAAAGACCTTATCTATACTGTTTTCGGGTATAGGTATTTCGCTTATATCTTCATTATTAAGTATGTGTAGAATTGAATTACCCAGATAAGGGGTATAAGAACTATTTGAATTTGCTAATATAGCAATACCTATTTTTTTATTAGGTAAAAATCCTACAAATGATGAAAAGTTAGGATTTAAACCTTCATGATAAACCATAGGCTCACCATAAGGTTCTACCATCCAACCTGAAGCATATGATGATAATCCATTTGGAGTAACTGTAAAATCAGGAAGATGAGACTTGTTTATTATGTCTTCAAAACAATTCTTATCAATAGAGAGTTGATATTTTAACCATTTGGCCATATCTTCTCCATTTGAAATTACATACCCTGCAGGATTATTTCCTCTAAATCTTGGTGCTTGATATTCCCTTGGAGAAAAAAAGCTTATTTTATATCCTTTTGCAGGATTGCCATTCTCAGGAGTTCCAACTGAGGTATATTCTAACTCCAAGGTCTGAAATATATTTTTTTGCATATATTCTTCAAATGGAAGATGGCTTATCTTCTCTATTATTAATCCTAGAATATCGTAGTTGATTGTAGAATATTCATATTCTTTCCCTGGTAATCTTTTTAATTTCAATTCATTAATTATTCGAACCGTTCTTTCAAGCATATCATCACTTTCACCTTGTGGAATTTTTGAAATTATTTCCATCGGAATTCCTGATGTATGATGTAATAATTCTTTAATAGTTATTTGAACCTCTTTACCTTCATAAAATACTTTAAACCAAGGAATATATCTTGAAGTGTTATCATCAAGGTTTATTATTCCTTCTTTTTCCATTTTAAGTATTGCTAATGCAGTGAAAGCTTTAGTAGTAGATCCTAATTCAAACAATGTTTTAGAAGTAACTGGAATTTTATTTTCAATATCTGCATATCCCCATGTTTTTATGAAAGTGTTTTTTTCATCAACAAGAATAAATGATAATCCAGGGATATCTGCTTCATTATATAAAGATTCAACTTTCTCATATATTTTTATATATTTTCTTTGAATAGAATCTTTTTGAGCAAATGAAGAATAAAATGAGAATTGTGCTATACTTATTGTTATTAGTCCGTATATAATAAATCTTCTTTTCATAAATCCTAAGTTTAACTATTTAATTAAATTGTATAAGTGTTTTTATAAAAGTATATAAAATAGAAATAAAACCTGATAAAAATTTATTTTATTCAAATCATAAGAAGACAATATTAAAATTATACTCATTTGCTGAAGAAAAAGAAATAGTTATAATCTCTCATAGTATAAAGCTCATATTATAACATTCATTAAATTGCTTGTAAAAATCAAGAACATTTGGTTGGCCAAATATTGAATAATGGGTTCCTTTTATAATTTTTACATTCAAGTCCTTGTTAGAAAATTCCTGCCAATTATTAAAAATAATATTATGCGAATCAGCTGCAGCAAAGTAATTGATCTGAGTATTGATTTTATTTGCAGGCTTATAACAACTAAAGGCATTACTTAAACTTCTCAAAAAATTCATTTGTTTTAGTAATTCCTCAATTGAGACCTTTTCATATTCTTTTATTTCAAATCCAATATTTTTAATAATTTCGTGCTTTACTATTTCTTCAGCTCCATGCAGAGTCTGTAAATATTTAACTATATCAATCCAAAGTCCTTTTAGTCCCTCTTGTGCATTAAATCCTGAAATAATTTTTTCTTCGCTTACATAGTTTTTTAACCAATCAAGTTCAGATTCAACTGTAAAACCTTTCACCTGCCTATTTTCTTCTTTATTTGGTGGCATAGAATCAATAATCCCAACAAACGTCACCTTTTGTTTTTCTTGTTCCAATAATCTTACTATTTCAAATGCGATTGTACCACCTAATGACCATCCAACTATATTATATTCTCCATAAGGCTGTATCTTTTGAATGCATTTCAAATAATTCTTTGCCAGTTGTTCAATTGAAATATTGATAGGTTCATTTTTCTTAAGACTCCCTGCCTTAATTCCCCAGTAATTGATATCATTATTAGCTTGTTTGCAAAATTCAATATATCCATCTACATCACCGCTGCCATCATGAATAAGAAATATATTTCTGCTTTTAATATTACCTTTCCTAAGCAGAATTATATTATCATCATTTACACTAATTATTAATTTACCTTCATCAATAAAATTAGCTAATTGAATAATGGTTGGACTTTTAAATATTTCAATTAAGGGGATATTAACTTTAAAACTATTTTCAATTTTATTAATACAAACTGTTGCTTTTAAAGAATGACCTCCTATAGCAAAAAAATTAGCCGTTACACTTATCTCTTCTTTCTCTATATTTAATACTTCTGACCATATCTCTACCAATTTCTCCTCTATTTCATTAGATGGACCAACATAATCTTCTC